>Ga0335069_10012422_pt1 | contig 11977 bp, 10 predicted proteins | sample Lox_Sample_11_FD_206714 | JGI IMG/M metagenome (GOLD analysis project Ga0335069, IMG submission 206714) | Soil microbial communities from Loxahatchee National Wildlife Refuge, Florida, United States - Lox_Sample_1.1 | ecosystem: Environmental > Terrestrial > Soil > Wetlands | place: USA...
ACGACGGACCCCGACACGACGGTCCCCGGCACGACGGTCCCCGCGGCGACCGGCGCCCGGGCGGCTTCTCCGACCGGCCCCGCCGTGACGGTCCGCGCCGGGATGGACCGCAGGGCGGACCGGACGGTGGTCACGACTCCCCGCAGGGCGGTTTCCAGGAGTGATCTACACGGAAAGACTGGCCTCGGGGGCGACCCTGCTCCTCGAGCCAGTCGACCGCACCGACACGCTCTGCATTGGCTTCTGGTTTCTGCACGGCTCGCGTGACGAGAGCCCCGGGCAACGGGGCTTTTCCCATCTCCTGGAGCACATGCTGTTCAAGGGGACCGGGAAGCGTTCGGCGCTGGCCATCGCGCAGGAGATCGACCGTGTCGGCGGCATCATCAACGCCTTCACGGAGAAAGAGACCACCTGCGTCTATACCATCATTCCCTGCGAGCACCTGCGCCTGGCGTTCGACATCCTTTCCGACATGACGGTCGGGTCCCTGCTGGACCCGGCGGAACTGGAGAAGGAAAAGGAAGTCATCATCACCGAGATTCGCTCCATCGACGACTCCCCCGAGGAAAAGGGGCACGACCGCTACCTGCGGGAGATGTGGGGGGATCACGCCCTGGCGCAGAAGATCACCGGGGAGGTGGAGGACGTGCGCGGGGCCGAACGGGAGGCCCTGGTGCAGTTCGGCCGGCAGTGGCTGGTCCCGTCCAACACGATCATCGCCGTGGCCGGCAACTTCGATCCCCGGGAAGCCCGTGAGCTTGCCTCCGCCCTGTACGCGGGACCCGCGCCCATGACCCGGGCGCCGCGCAGCTCCCCGAGCTGGCGCCGCAGGACCGCGTTCGTCCCGGACCGTTTCAACCAGGTCCAGGTCTACGCCGGCACCAGCTACGCCCTGGATCACCAGGTCGGCCCCTACTACACCTCCCTCGTGTTCAGCACCGCGGTCGGGGAGTCCATGAGCAGCCGGCTGTTCCAGAAGCTGCGCGAGGACCTCGCCCTGTGCTACACCGTCTACTCGTTTCGGACCTTCTTCTCCGACACGGGCCTCTGGACCATCTACGGCAACACCACGCCCGCGCAGACGCGCAAGTTCCTGGACGAGCTGGACCGCGAGCTGCGCCGGCTCCTGGCGGAGCCGCTGTCCAGCCCCGAGATCCAGGACGCCAAGAGCCACCTCGTGGGGAGCATGATACTCTCCCGGGAGGACATGGAGACGCGGATGAAGCGGCTGGCCCGCCAGTTCCTGATGATGGACCGCGTGCTCTCCTTCGAGGAGTCGGTGGCCGCGCTCAAGGCGGTGACCGCCGAGGACCTCCAGCGCCACGCCCAGCTGTGCCTGCGCGGGGACGCGTTCGGGCTGGTGGCGTATGGGACCCGCGACGTGGGGAAGCTCAAGGCGTTCGATTTCTCCTTTGCCTCCGGTACCCGTGCCGCCGGCGCGCGCGCCCGGGCCCCCCGGGCTTCGGCCGCGCGAGGTTAGGGAGATGGAGCAGCCCGTGGTCCCCTGGTCAGGGGAGCCGGACTCCCTGCCCGAGTACCAGTCCGAGGGCGCCTCGGGGGCCGACCTGCGCGCGCGGCTGCAACGTGACGTTCGAATCGCGCCCGGCGAGCGTGTGCTCATACCCACCGGCCTGCGCCTGCAGATCCCGCGGGGCCTGGAGGGGCAGGTCCGGCCGCGCTCGGGCCTGGCCGTCCGGCACGGCATCTCGGTCCTGAACACCCCGGGGACTATAGACAGCGACTACCGCGGAGAGGTACAGGTCATCCTGGTGAACCTCGGGCAGGAGGAGTTCCGGGTGCGAAACGGAGATCGCATCGCGCAGCTCGTCTTCAGCCCGGTGGTCCGCGTCACCTTCCGGCGCGAGGCGTCGGTGGACGAGACGGCGCGCGGGAGCGGCGGCTTTGGGTCCACGGGAGTGTAGGCGGCCGGCGACACGGCGGCCGGGACGGCTCCTTGTTGTCATCGCGACAGCGTGCATGGTCCTGGCCGCCTGGCCGGCGCCGGCGCAGGGACGGGCCACCGGCCAGCAGCAGTCCGCGCAGTCCCTGCTGAACGCGGCCCGACTGCAGCTCGCCGGGTCGGACGCCGCCGGGGCGCTGGAGACGCTGCGCCGGCTGAGAGACCGATTCCCCGGCAGCCCTCTGCTCGCGGACGCGGATGGGCTGAACGTGCAGTGCGCACTCGCCCTCTCGGACGTCTACAAGGCGCGCTATTTCGCCCAGCGGCTGGCGGACACCGCGCCGTCCTCGCGGGCGGCCTTCAGCGCAATGACGGCGGTTGCACGCTGGTACTACGACTCGAGGCAGTGGCTCGCGGCGCTGGACTTCTTCCAGCGGGCGGTGGACCTGTTCACGGAGGGTTCCAGCGGCACCCGCCTGGACCGCGACCTCGTGCTGCTGCACGCCGCGGAGCTCTCGGCCTACCGCATCGGGGACGACCGCCAGGCCCGCGCGTACCTCGGGCGCATCTCGGGAAGCTCCTTTGCCCCGCAGGAAGCCGCGCTGTACCGGCAGATGCGCGTGCGCCTGCTGTGGTCCCTGATCTCCGCGAAGGATCTCGGGCTGCAGGATTCCAACGTGTCTTCCCTGAGGGTGGATGGCGATGACCTCTGGGTCGGCACTTACAACGGCGGGGTCTCCCGTTACTCCCTGTCCGCGGGCACCAGTGATCCGTTCCCGCGCCCCCCGTACTCCCGTTCCATCGAGTCGGCGGACCGCCGCGTCTGGATCGGGACCGCGGAGGGGCTCTGGTGGTACGGCAAGGGTACCGCGCGCTGGGGCACCGAGGCCAACCCCGGCGCGGACCGTCCCTGGAACGTGCAGGTGGTCCGGGCTGCCGCGGCAGGGCTGTACATCGGCACGCTGGGAGACGGGCTGTTGCGCCAGGCGCCGGACGGCTGGCAGCCGGTCCAGGACGGCAGCCTCCCGGGCCGCTTCATCACCAGCATCTGCGAGGACGCGCCGCGCGGTCGCCTCCTGATCGGGACTATGAACATCGGCATGGTCATCCTGGACCTGAAGACCGGCCGGATGACCGCGCTTTCCGAGCTGGTGCCCTCGTTTACATCGGAGAACATCACCACGATCCTTGTCGCGCGCGACGGCCGCGTCTGGATCGGCACGTACGGGGAAGGCCTGGCGGTGTGGACGCCCGAGTCCGGGAAGGTCCGCCAGTACACGCGCGAAGCGGGCCAGGAGATCGGCGACAACTGGATCCTGTCCAGCTGCGAGACCGACCGGGCGCTGTACTTCGGCAGCTTCGGCGGCGGCGTGAGCGTCCTGTCCACGAGTGACGGAAGCTGGAGGAGGATGGGCATCCGCGAGGGCCTGGCGGGACTCGACGTGCCGGCCATTGCGTGGCGGGCGCCCCGGGTCTATTTTGGAACCCTCGGGGGAGGGGTATCCGTGTACGACGAGGACCAGGATGGCGCGCTCCCATAGGATTGCCTGGATCTACGTCGGCAAGGAATACCTCATCTCGTTCGTCGTGGCCTTTCTCTTCTTCTTCTTCCTGTTCTTCCTCAACCAGATCCTGGTCATGGCGGAGGACATCTTTTCCAGGAAGGTGGCCTTCTGGGACGTCGTGCGGCTGATCGTGTACTCGCTTCCCATCGTGATCGCCTTCGCCTTCCCGTTCGGTTCCCTCGTGGGTGCGCTGATGGCCGTGGGACGCCTGGCCTCGGACAACGAGCTGCTCGCCTTTGGCTCGCTGGGAGTTCCCTACCGCCAGGTGGTGTTCCCCATGCTCCTGCTCGGCCTGGCCTTCTCCGCGGTCTCGTTCGTGACCAACGACTACTTCCTCCCGCTGGGCAACCTCCGCTTCGCGGAAGTCTATCGGCGCGTGCTGTTCGCCAACCCCGGCCTCGAGCTGGAGCCGTACTCGGTGAAGCGCTACGAGAACACCACCATCATCACCGGGGCGGTGGTGGACCGGCAGATCCGCGACCTGGTCATCGTGGACCGCAACATCGAGGGAAACCGCCGCATCATCACCGCGGAAGACGCGCGCCTGGACGAGAGCTCCGAGCGCGGAAACGTCGTCTCCCTCGCGCTGGACCACGTGTTCACGCAGCTCAGCTACCCCAGGGACGGGGACCGCTATGACTACACGCTCGCGGACAGCATGATCTACAACATCCAGCTCAAGAACTTCAGCGCCTCGGCCATTGGCGGCCTGACGCCGTCCACCATGAGCTCCGCGGACCTCTGGAAGCAGATCCGAGACAAGTCCCGAGACCAGGAGGCAGGCCGGGCGCAGAAGGCGCAGAACGAAGCCCGCATGGGCTTCAGCCTGGCCTCGGGGCTGCGCAGCGCCGAGCGGGCGGCGGCCCGTGACCCGGGGACCGTGGCCACCGGGCGGGCCTCCGTGGACGCCTTGTGGCGCGCCTGGTACGGCGAGCGCGGCCGCAGCGTGGCGGACCTGAGCCTGCAGTCGTTCCGCGTCGAGCTCAACCGCAAGTTCTCCATGCCGGTGGGCTGCCTGGTGTTCGCGTTCTTCGCGTTCCCGGTGGGAATCCGCGCGCGACGAAGCGGCCGCACCGTGGGGTTCGGCATTGGCCTTTTCGTGGCTATCGTGTACTGGGGGCTGCTGGTTGCCGGGCAGACCTTCGGGGTGCGCATGTCGCTGTCTCCCGCGCTGTCCATGTGGTTCCCGGATGCCGTGGTGGCGGCCGCGGGCTTCATCTTCTTTCTCACGGGGGCGCGGCGATGAGGCTCCTGTGGAAAATGATCCTGAAGCAGTTCGTGCCGATCTTCGTGGTGGCGCTGGTGTTCTTCGTGCTGCTGCTCCAGCTCATCGACGTGTTCGGCAGCATCTGGCGGTACTTTGCGCACAACGTTCCGGCCGCGCAGGTGGCATGGATCGCGCTTCTGTACACTCCGAAGTGCATCTCCTTTGCGCTCCCGGTCTCCTTTCTTTTTGCCATCGCCTACACGCTGGGATTGTTCTACGGGAACAACGAGCTGTTCGCCATCTTCGGCTCGGGGGTCAGCCTCTACCGGCTGGTCCTGCCCTTCCTGGCCCTGGGGATCGCGCTGAGCGTCGGCGGGTTCTTCTTCGACGACCAGGTGGTCATCCCGACGTTTCACCAGAAGAACGAGGCGTATGCCGCCGCCGTGCGGCAGGTGACTTCCCTCAGCCAGTCCAACGTGGCGGTCACCAGCCCGGACCAGCGGGTCGTCTACGTGGCCGACTACTACAACGATTCTCTTTCGCGGTTGACCGGCGTGACGGTGATCATCCGTGACGAGCACATGGGACTGGTGAGCCGCATCGACGCGCAGAACGCGGACTGGAAGACGGACCGCTGGAGCCTGCAGGGGTGCCGCATTTTCTCCTGGGACCCGTCCACCCGGATGCTGTCGGACCGCAGCGCACCGAGTTACGAGTCGCCGCAGATCAACGAGCCGCCGGCCACGTTCCGCCGCCTGGCGCGCAACATCGAGGAAATGGACCGCGAGGAGTCGCAGCGCTACGTCGCCCTCATCCGCCGCGCCGGGCTTCCCTACCGGGAGGCGCTGACCGACTTCTACCGCAAGTTCTCCTTTGCCTTCACGCCGCTCGTGGTGGCGTTCATCGCGAGCAGCCTGGGAAGCGCGTTCAAGAAGAACATCCTCCTGATGAGCCTGCTCTCTGCCCTGGTCATCTCCGTGGGATTCTACGTCTCCCAGATGGTCTCCGCCATCCTGTCCAAGAACGGCGTGATCCCGCCGGTGGCCGGGGCGTGGGTACCCGTCAGCCTTTTCCTGCTCATCGGTTTCATGCTATTCCGAGTCGCGCGGACCTGAGTCCCCGGGAGAACACCACGATGGAGCTTGCTGCAGGAATCGACTTCGGAGGCACCTCCGCCAAGATCGGGCTCGTGGACCGCGGCGGGAAGATACTCGCGCGCTCCCACGTGTCCATGGACGCCCGGGAGAGCTTCGAAGGCATCGTGGAGCCCGTGGCCCGGTCGCTCCGGGAGCTCGTCGAACGGGAATCCGCCGGCGCGCGGGTGCGGACCATCGGCATCTGCACCCCCGGCTTCATCGACAAGTCGGACGGCAACCTCATCGGGGGCTGCAACAACATCCCCTCGCTGCAGCACCGCTCGGTGCAGCGTTACCTCGCGGAGAGCTTCGGCCTGCCCGCGTTCGCGGAGAACGACGCCACCAGCGCGGCCGCCGGCGAGCTTGCCTTCGGGGCCGGGCGGCGGTTTGCCAGCTTCGTCTTCATCACCGTGGGTACCGCGATCGGGGGCGGGCTGGTGTTCGACCGCAAGGTGTACCGCGGGTCGAAGGGATTTGCCGGTGAGATCGGGCACCTGTGCGTGGTGCCCGGGGGCCTGTGGTGCAACTGCGGAAGCCGGGGCTGCTTCGAGCAGTACGCCTCGGGAACGGCGATCCTGCGCGTCTACCGGGAGAAAGCCCAGAAGCGTGGGCAGGCCTGCACGGATTGCGAGAGCCCGAGGGACGTCGTGCAACGGGCGCGGGGAGGGGACCGCCTGGCGCAGGACACCCTGGAGGAGGCCGGCTCCTGGATCGCGCAGGCCTTCGGTACCCTCCTCAATGTGCTGAACGTGGAGGCGTGCCTGGTCGGTGGCGGTGTGTCGGAAGCCGGCGAGCTTCTGCTCGAGCCCATCCGTCGCCACCTGCCTGACCACTGCTGGTCACAGATCGGGGAGGGGGTCCAGGTCCTGGCGGCGGAGCTGCGAAACGACGCCGGAATCCTGGGCGCCGCCGCGCAAGCCTTCGAGCGGCTGGAGAGCCTGGCCGTTGCGGGCGGGACGGACATCCCGGGCAGGGCGAGCAAGCCGGGCGGGTCGGACACGACGGGCAGGCCTGCCGCGCCGGTCAGGCCGAGCCGGCCCGTCGGGCGGAGCGGCGCCTGATGCCCGTCTTCTCGGTGGAGCACTGCGACCCCTCGAGCGGCGCCCGCACGGGTTCCCTGGCCCTCAACCACGGGACGGTGGCCACTCCCGCGTTCATGCCGGTGGGCACCAACGCCAGTGTGAAGGCGATCCGACACGACGGCCTGGAAGAGATAGGGGTCAACCTGATCCTGGGCAACACGTACCACCTGTACCTCCGCCCGGGCAAGGAGGTCATCCAGGCCGCCGGCGGCCTGCACCGCTTCATGGGCTGGCGCCACAACCTGCTCACGGACTCGGGCGGCTACCAGGTCTTCAGCCTCGCTTCCTTCCGAACCGTGGAGGACGAGGGCGTCTCGTTCCGATCTCATATTGACGGGTCGGCGCACCACCTGACCCCGGCGGACGTCGTGGACATGCAGGGGGTACTGGGAAGCGATGTCCTGATGCCCCTGGACGAGTGCACCGCGCCCGACATCCCGCGGCCGGACGCGGAGCAGGCGGTGCGGCGGACCTCGCAGTGGCTGCGGCAGAGCAGGGATCGCTGGCAGGAGCGGCGCGAGTCCGTGCCGGGGCTGCTGTTCGGCATCATGCAGGGGAACTTCTTCCAGGACCTGCGTGCCCGAAGCGCCCGGGAAATCGCGGAGCTCGACCTGCCGGGCTACGCCATCGGCGGGCTTTCCGTGGGAGAGGAGTTCAGCCGGTTCCGCGAGCTCCTGCATTTCAGCTCCGCCCTGCTTCCGGCGGGCAAGCCTCGGTACCTGATGGGGATCGGCACGCCGGCCTACATCCTGGAGGCCATCGAGGCGGGGATCGACCTGTTCGATTGCGTGTACCCCACGCGCACCGCGCGCAACGCCATGGTCCTTACGCGGGATGGGCCCCTTTCCTTGAGAAACGAGCGGTTCCGCAAGGACGTGGCCCCGGTGGACGGGGAGTGCGGCTGCTACACGTGCCGAAACCATTCCCGGGCGTACCTGCGGCACCTGTTCAAGGCCAGGGAGATCGAGGCGGCCGTACTGGCGACCTGCCACAACCTCTCGTTCCTTCACGGAATGGTCCGTGATGCGCGCGAGGCGGTGGCGCGGCGCGACTTCACGCGGTTCAAGGCGGAGTTCCTTTCACGTTACGAGGCGGGAGACGCATGAACCGTTCAGTCACGCGTTCCGATACCATTGGGGTGGACCGCTGCAGACGGGTTGCCGGATCCCTGTTCACCGGCGTGCTTCTCCTGGGGGCGGCCGCCCTGCTGCCCGCGCAGGCCGTGAAGGCAGCCTACGTGAAGCAGGCCACGTCCCGCCCCGCGCAGTCGTTGCCGGCTCGCGTGATTGCCACCGCGCTCTCCTACCTGGGCGTTCCGTACGTCAGTGCGGGGGATTCCCGTGACGGCATGGATTGTTCGGGCTTCGTCTACCGCGTCTTTTCGGACACCGCGGGGTCTGTCCTCTCCCGCAGCGTGCTTGCGCTCTACCGGGACACGGTGCCGGGAAGCCTGCCGCTGCACATCGGTGACCTCCTGTTCTTCGACACCACGGGCAAGCTGCCGCCCTCGGTGCCTTCCCATGTCGGCATCTACATCGGCGGCGGCCGGCTGGTGCATGCCGCCTCCGAGGGTCCGCGCGTGGGAGTCACCGTCTCCCGGGTGGATGACCCGTACTACCGCGACCGGCTGCTCGGGGTACGGAGGGCCCTGCCCTGGCGGAGCCCGGTGCTCGAGGTGACGCTGACTGACCAGGCCGTGAGTGACGCGCAGGTAGAGCCGTTCCCCTCCCGGCAGGCGGTCACCCTTGAGGTCAGCAGCGAGTTGAGCGGGGGCGGTCCGGTCAGCCTGAGCCTGAGGAAGGACGGCAGGGAAGTGCTGGCTCGCTGGATTTCGCCCGGCGGACCGGGGAGGCCCGCCGAGGTGCCGTTCGTGACTGACGTGGGCGCCTGGTCGGTGCACATCAGCCGGATCTTCCACGGGCGCACGCTCGCGGACGTGTCGTTCAACGTGGTGGAATAGGGATGGCGGACCTGGAGATCCGGCAGGAGGCGCCCCCCGGGAGGGCGCCCGGGACGGGCAGCGGGGCGCCCCGTGCAGCGGGCGTTCCCCCCGGGGCGGGGCGCCAGAGCACGGTGAGCACGGTGATCGTCATGCTGTGCACGGCGGGCTCGCGGCTGTTTGGCTACGTGCGCCAGGCGCTCTTCAACTACTACTTCGGCGGATCCGGCGCCGCGGATGCCATCAACGCGGTGTTCAACATCCCGAACAACCTTCGCAAGCTTTTCGCGGAGGGGGCGTTCTCCTCCGCGTTCATACCGGTGCTTTCCACCACGCTCGCGGAGGACACGTCCGGCCTGCGCCCCCGGGAGCTGGTGCGGACGCTGGTGGCGCTGCAACTGATGGTGCTGGTCCCGCTGGTGGCCCTGAGCCTGGCGTTCCCGCGGCTCATCGTGACGGGGCTGCTCACGTTCTCCGACCCGGAGAAGATCGCGGTCGGGGTGCAGCTCATGCGCTGGATGTTCAACTACATCCTGCTCGTGTCCCTGAGCGCGCTGGTGATGGCGGTCCTGAACTCGCATGGAAAGTTCACCGTGCCCGCGCTGAGCCCGCTCATGTTCACGCTGGCCACGGTGCTCTCCCTGCTGTTCTTCCACGGGCGGCTGGGCGTGCTGGCCATGGGAGTGGGCGTGTTCATCGGGGGCATCCTGCAGCTGGCCTGCCAGCTCCCCGCGCTGCGGCGGCTGGGCTACCGCCTGGTGCCCAGCTTCCGCCTCGCCAACCCGGACTTCGGGCGCACCGCCCGGCTGTGGCTGCCGTACCTGGCGTCGGCATCCATCGTGACGATCAACCAGTTCTTCGCGCAGTATTTTGCGAGCGGCCTGGAGGACGGGAGCGTCTCGGCGATCACCAATTCCGTGATGTTCCTCCAGATCCCGATCGGCATCTTCACCACCTCGGTGGCAACGGTCACGTTCCCGGCCATGAGCCGGCAGGCCGCGGAGGGCCGGACCGAGGCGCTGCGGGACACCGTGTCATACGGGGTGAAGTTCCTGCTGGTGCTGCTGGTGCCCTCCTCGGTGCTCCTGTGCCTGTTCGGCCGGGAAATCATCGCGGCGGCGGTCCAGCGGGGGCGGTTCACCCCCCAGGCCACCCTGATGGCGGCGCGCGCGCTCACCGGGTACGCGGCTGGCCTGGTGTGCATGGGCATCTACACGTTCCTGCAGAAGCTGTTCAATTCCTACAAGAGCTTCGTGGTGCCACTGGCGAGCGCGGGGATCATCGCGGTGCTGGACATCATCCTTTCCCTGGTCCTCAAGGAGACTCGCCTGCGGGTGAGCGGCCTGGCGTACGCCAACACCATCTCCTTCACCGTGGGCATGGTGCTGCTGGCGGTGCTCGCCCGGCGCAGGCTGGGGCCCCTGGGCGCGCGCTCGATCCTGGTGACCCTGCTCAAGGCGGTCGCCGGCTCGGTTCCCATGGCCCTGCTGCTGGAGGCGTTCCTGTGGTGGAAGCCCGAGCTGTGGGTGCACGGCGGGTCGCTGCGCGCAACGGCTCTGATCGCGGCCGCCGCGGCGGCGGGCGTAGGCCTGACCGTGGCGATGTACGTGGCGCTGCGGGTCCCGTACCTCACGGACCTGTTGCGGAGAAGGCGCCTGTCATGAGGAGCCCGGTGGAGGTCCGACGAGTTCCGACGCCGCGGGCGGCGACGCTCCGAGCCGGGATGCTGCGGGTGGTGCTCGCGCTGGCCGCGGCCATGTCGATGGCACCCGTCGCGGCCCATGCCGCGGACGCCTCTGCCGCACGGGACAAGCTGAGCCAGACGCTGCTGTACGGGATCGACAGCCAGGTGATGGATGCCATCCAGGGCATCCGCAGCACCCACGACACGGGCTTCACCGCGGAGCTCGCCCAGATCCTCTCCGGCAAGCGCTCGGACTCCCTGCAGGCCGCGGTCCTGGACCTGTTCAAGGAGCAGAAGCTCAAGGACGGCGAGGAGCGCGCGAAGGCTATCCTGGCCGCATGGCAGGACACCCGGGACGCGCTGCTCATATCGGCGGTCCAGTACCTGGCCGCCATCGGGAGCCCCGGGCTTGCCGGGGGGCTTCAGCCCCTGGTGGACTCTGACAACAACGCGGTTGCGCTCGCCGCCATCGAGGCGCTTGGCAACACGGGGGACAAGGCGGCCGCGGCGTTCCTGGTGGAGAAGCTCAAAAACCCGGACTTCCCGGATGGGCGCAAGAACCAGTGCGTGCTCGCCCTGGGGAGCCTGAAGGACCCGGCGGCGGTAGACGTGCTCCTGTCCATTGCCGGCAGCACGGACCAGGACAAGATCCGCAGGATGTATTCCGCGGACGCCCTTGGGAAGATACGGGATTCCCGCGCACTGCCGGTGCTTCGCTCCATGTCCGCGGAAGATGACGCGCTGATCCGCCTGTATGCCGAGTCCGCCCTTTCCCAGTTCGGGCTGGACGAGGTGTTCCCCAACCTCCTGCAGGGCCTTCGGGATGACAACGCCAGGATCCGTGAACTGAGCGCCCGGGCACTGGCGCGCCCCTTGAGCGCCGCACAGGCGGACGCTGCCGCCCCCATCCTGGCATACAAGGCGGAATACGACCCGGAGGCTACCGTGCGAGCCGCCGCCATCCAGGCCCTCGGCGCCATCGGCGGCGACAGCGCCTGGAAGACGCTGCTCAGGATCTACACCGGCCCCGATCACTCGGTGGACAGCCGTGAAGCGGCCCTCGGCGTACTTTCGTCCAAGTACCTGTCGGGAAGCATGGAGGCCATCCGGACGGTGGTTGCAAACGAGTGGTCGTCGTTCGATCCACGCGTCCTGGAGTCCACCGCGAAGGTGCTGTCCACGGTGAAAAGCCGCGACCTGGGGGAGCTCTTTGCGCGATTCCTGGGCAGCAAGGATGCGGCGGTCCGATCCTACGGGCTGCGGGGGATCGGCGCCAACGGGCTCTCCGACCTCAAGGATCGTGTCAAGACGATGTCCGAGCAGGACCCCAACCCCGGTGTCCGCCGCGAGGCGGTGCTGGCACTGGAGAAGCTGTAGCCACCGCTCGGGCCGTCCGCGGCGGCAGTTGCCCGCCGCCGGGGTCGTTCCCGAAGCCCTTATTCCCGTGGCCGGGTCTGGCCGAGC
>Ga0335069_10012423_pt1 | contig 11977 bp, 9 predicted proteins | sample Lox_Sample_11_FD_206714 | JGI IMG/M metagenome (GOLD analysis project Ga0335069, IMG submission 206714) | Soil microbial communities from Loxahatchee National Wildlife Refuge, Florida, United States - Lox_Sample_1.1 | ecosystem: Environmental > Terrestrial > Soil > Wetlands | place: USA: Florida...
TGCGGTCCTACGTCCCGCGCACGCTCCGGCGGAGCCCACAGGCGGTCCCTCACACGCCGGGGTACGGAACCCGGTGAGCCTCGATGTAATCGGCGTCGAGCTCCCAGCCGAGGCCGGGCCGCTCAGACAGCCGAAGCTGACCGTCGACGAGCTGAGGCCGGTTGACCCTGGGGAGATCCGGGCACGGACGCTCGACCTGCCGCAGGCGGTGCGTGCCGGCACGGTCACCCCGGTTCCCGCAATCGCGGCGTCGTCAGCTGGAGGCGCCCGCACATGTCGCGGTATGAGCCCGGTTCGCCGATGACGGCCACGGGCAACTACGCACGACTGTCGGGAGATGTCACGGTGGTCGGCGGCGAGACGGTGCAGCACACTCTCAATGTTCAGGGCGGCAAACGTAGGAGAGCGCGATGGACGCCGAGCAGCGGCTTCAGATTCACCAGTACAACGATCCCGAGATCCTCGAGTTCTTCGCGACTCACGGGGTCGATTACCGGCTTGTCGGCGATCACCTGTTCATCATCCGCAGCCGCCGGAGCGAGGTCGCGGCCGGACCGGGGGACTGGCTGGTGGCGGCGACTGACGGCGCGATCGAGATCGAGCGCGGCTGTGACGAGCGGCGGGCGTTGACCGCAATCGCGCGGGCGCGATCCGCGCGCCGCGAGCGGGTGTTAGCGTAGGCTCGCGAGCCGCAGCGCCCCCTCGTCGATCACCTCAGGTCGTTTGCAGAACGCGAACCGCACGAGCGTCGGAGCCGCGGCCTTGTCGTCGTAGAACACGCTCGTTGGGATCGCGACGACGCCACATCGCGAGGGAAGCGACGCGCAGAAAGCCACGGCATCGCCGCCGACATCCGCGTTGATGAAGTACGTCCCCGCCGGCACGAGCGGCCTCAGCCCGGCGTCCGACAGGCCCGCGCACAACCGGTCGCGCTTGCGCCGCAGATCGTCGCGCACCGCCTCCAACTCGCTGGCGGGCAGCCGCAGGGCAACCGCCGCCGCGTGCTGGAGCGGGGTCCCGCCGGCGAACGTCAGGTATTGCTTGACCGCTCGGGCTGCCGCGACGAGCTCCGCCGGCCCCGAGCACCACCCGATCTTCCAACCTGTGACCGAGAACGACTTGCCGACACTCGAGATCGTCAGCGTGCGCTCGGCCATCCCCGGCAGCGTCGCGGGCGGGATGTGCTCGCCGTCGTAGACGAGGTGCTCGTACACCTCGTCGGTCACGCAAATGAGATCGTGCTCCACGCACGCTGACGCGAGCAGCTCCAGCTCCGAGCGCGTCAACACCCGTCCCGTCGGGTTATGCGGCGTGTTCAGCAGCATCACGCGCGCCCGGGGTCCGATCGCGGCGCGCAGGGCCTCCGGATCGAGCGCGAACGAGGGCGGACGCAGGGTCACCGGCCGCCGCACCGCGCCGGCGAACTGGATGCACGCGGCGTATGAGTCGTAGTACGGCTCGAGCACGACCACTTCGTCGCCCTCGTCGCACAAGGCCAACAGCGCGGCGGCGATCGCCTCGGTTGCCCCGAACGTGATCAGCACATCCTCGACCTCGAGCCCGTACCAGCGGCGCTGATGCTCGATTACGGCCTCGCGCAGCGCCGGGACGCCGGGCAGCGGCGCGTACTGGTTGTGACCCGAGCGCAGCGCGTCGACCGCCGCTTCGATCACCGCCGCCGGCCCGTCCTCATCAGGGAAACCCTGCCCGAGATTGATCGCGCCGGTCCGCATCGCGAGCGCGGTCATCTCGGTGAAGACCGTCGTCCCAAGGCCGTCGGCCCGGGCCGCAAGCTTCATCGGGTGGCCGGATCGGCGGCGCCCCAGATTCCAGGGCCGCGCCGGTGCTCGTAGATCAGCGAGGTCTCGGCGTGCGCGACCGAGGGGTGGGTCGCGAGGTGGTCGACCACGAACTCCCTCAGGTCCTGGGCGTCGGCCGCGGCGATCCACACGAGATAGTCGGTCACGCCTGTCAAGTGAAACACCATCAGCACGCCGGGAAGCTGCCGGACCGCATCGGTGAACGCATCAATCTGCTCGCGCGCGTGGACGGCGAGCCGGACGGCGACGAGCGCCTGCAGCGGCCGGCCGAGCGCTGCGAGGTCGACCTCCGCGTGGAACCCGCGGATGACGCCTCGCTCCCGCAGCGAGCGCAGCCGCGCGACCGCCGTCGACGGCGCGATCCCAACGCTCTCGGCGAGCCGCTGGTTCGTGATCCGGGCGTCCCGGGCGAGCAACTCGAGCATCGCGCGGTCGACGGCATCGACCTGGGGGCGTGGATCATTCGGCATCGCAGGGCGGTCAGCGGAGCTGGCCGAAGGATATCCAAGATTGGCCCTGCTGACCAAAGAATCCACAGGCTCTTGCGCCCAGATCACGGGATCGTTCATCCTTGGCCGATGCCAGAGATCACGCTCCAGCCGGCCGTCAAGGACTCGATCCTCGACACGATCGGCGACACGCCCCTCGTCAGACTCGCTCGGATCGGTGCCGGAGTGCGCCCGCGCCTCGTCGCGAAGCTCGAGGCGTTCAACCCCGGCGGCTCGATCAAGGACCGGGTCGCGGTGGCACTGATCGAGGCCGCCGAGCGCGACGGGAAGCTGCGACCTGGCGGCACGATCGTCGAGCCGACATCGGGCAACACCGGGACCGGGCTGGCGATCGCGGCGCGGCTGAAGGGCTACCGGGTGATCGCGGTGATGCCGGACAAGATGTCGAAGGAGAAGATCGATCTGCTGCGGGCCTACGGCGCGGATGTCGTCGTCGCTCCGACGGATGTCCCGCCCGACTCGCCCCAGTCGTACTACCGCGTCGCCGACCGTCTGACGGAAGAGATCCCGGGCGCGTTCCAACCGAACCAGTACTCCAACCAAGCCAACCCCCAGGCGCACTACGAATCCACGGGCCCCGAGCTGTGGGAGCAGAGCGCCGGGCAGCTCACGCATCTCGTCGCCGGGGTCGGGACCGGGGGCACGATCACCGGGACCGCTCGCTACCTGCGCGAGCGCCGCCCCGATCTTGTCGTCGTCGGCGCCGATCCGGAAGGCTCGATCTACTCAGTCGGGGCGGAGAACGTGCGGCCGTATCTCGTCGAGGGCGTCGGGGAGGACTTCTGGCCGGCGACGTTCGACCCGTCGGTGATCGATCGCTGGATCACGGTGTCCGATCGCGACGCGTTCCTGACCACGCGCCGGCTCGCGCAGCTCGAGGGCATCCTCGCGGGTGGCTCCGGCGGTCTGGCGGTTCACGCGGCGCTGGCGCTCGCATCGGAGCTTGACGATCCAGACGCGCTGATCGCGGTGATCCTCCCTGACGGCGGTCGCTCCTACCTGTCAAAGATCTACTCGGACGCGTGGATGCGCCAGTACGGGTTCCTCGAGCGGGACACGAAGCTGCGCGTCGGGGACGTGCTCGCGCGCAAGCGCGAGGCGGGTGAGATCCCGTCGCTCGTGACGGTCCAGACGCACTACCGCGTGCGCGACGCGGTGGCGCTCCTGCACGAGCACCGCGTGTCGCAGCTGCCCGTCGTCAGCGCCCACGACCCTGCGACCGTCGTCGGCGCGATCGGCGAGCGGGGCCTGCTCAGACACGCGGCGTCGGATCCGTCGGTGCTCGATGCGCAGATCGTCGACGTGATGGAGCCGCCGTTTCCTGCGGTGTCGGCCGACGATCCGGTGCGCGAGGCCGTCGAGTTGCTCGTCGCCGACCGGCAGGCGCTGCTCGTGACCGAGCACGGTCGCGCCGTCGGACTCGTCACGCGGACCGATCTACTGGAAGCATTGGCCACGTGAGCCACGGCGACAAGTTCGCGACCCGCGCGGTCCACGCGGGTCTGACGCCGGACCCCGCGTTCGGGTCGGTCATCCCCGCGATCCACCAGACCTCGACGTATGCGCAGCCGCGCCCCGGAGAATTTGTCGGCGACTACGACTACGCGCGGTCGGCCAACCCGACGCGCGCGGCGCTCGAGCAAGCGCTCGGCGAGCTCGAGGGCGGCGAGGCTGTTGCGTTCGCCTCCGGCCTCGCGGCCGAACATGCGCTGATCACGGTCGCGTGCGAGGCCGGGTCGCACATCGTGCTGCCGGGCGACCTGTACGGCGGGACGTATCGTCTCGTCGACAAGGTGCTGAGCCGGTGGGGCCTGCGCTACGACCTGACCGACCAGACCGACCTCCGTCGGCTCGACGCGGCCGTCCGGGGAGACACGCGGCTGATCTGGGTCGAGAGCCCGACGAACCCGCTGCTGAACGTGATCGACGTCGAGGCCGTCGTCGCTCGCAAACGTGGCGCGCTCGTCGCCGTCGACAACACGTTTGCGACGCCGGCTAACCAGCGCCCGCTTGAGCTCGGCGCCGATTTCGTCGTCCATTCGACCACGAAGTACCTCGGAGGGCATTCGGATGTCGTCGGGGGTGTTGTGGTCGCGCGCGACCACACCTGGTATGAGCGGCTACGGTTCGTCCAGAACGCGGTGGGCGCGGTGCCGGGTCCGTTCGACTGCTTCCTCGTCCACCGCGGGCTGCGCACCCTGCAGCTGCGGATGGACGCGCATGCGCGCAGCGCAGCGGCCGTCGTCGACCTGCTCGCGACCGTGCCCGACGCAAGCCAGGTCCGTTGGCCTGGATTCAGCGGGATGGTCAGCTTCCGCCACCCGCGGGCCGCCGAGATCGCGAGCCGAACCCGCCTGTTCACGCTCGCGGAGTCGCTCGGCGGCGTCGAGTCCCTGATCGAGGTGCCGCAGGCGATGACGCACCAGTCCGTCGAGGGCTCGTCCGCAGCGGTCCCTCCCGACCTCGTCCGGCTCAGCTGCGGGATCGAGGACCCGGAGGACCTCGTCGCGGATCTGCGCCGGGCGCTTGGGTGATCAGGCCAGCGCCGCGCTGCTCTCGACGGTTTCGGGCTCCGGTCGCAGGCCGACGAGCGCGACGACCGCAGCGATCGTGCACAGCACCGCGGCGGTCCACATCGCGGCGTGCAACCCGGACATGAACGCCGATGTCGCGGCGTCGCGGGCCACCGGACCCGCGAGCCGGCCGATCGGGCCGATCTGGCCGCCGCCGACGTATGGGGCGAGGTGAGCCGCGGGCCCGCGCAGCGGTGCAGGTACCGTCGCGACGAACTGGTTCCAGCTGGTTGAGATCCGTCCGGTCGCGACCGCCGTCATGACGGCGATCCCGAGGGCGCCGCCGATCTGCCGTGCGGTGTTGAGCACGCCGGATGCGACTCCCGCCTTCACCGCGGGAATCGCGCCCATCGCGGTCGCGCTCAGCGTCGGCATCGCGAGTGCGGTGCCGACGCCGCAGAGCATGAAGTACGGCCAGATCGCGGAGTACGGCGAGGTCGCGTCGAGGTGCGCAAGCCCGACGAGACCGACCCCGACGAGCAGCATCCCGCAAGACGATGGCAACCGCGCGCCGATGCGGATATTGACGCGGCCGGCGATCGGGGCGACGACGAGGATCATCAACGTCCAGGGGAGCGTCCGGACGCCGGCCTGAAGCGCCGAGTAGCCCTGGATGTTCTGGAGGAAGAGCGCGCCGTAGAAGATCGCCCCGAACAGCGCAAAGCCGACGAGCAGCATCACGGCGTCCGACACGGTGAACAGCCGGTGCTTGAAGAAGTCAAGCGGCAGCATCGGATCGCTGCACCGCTGCTCCCAGATCACGAACGCGACCGCGAGCACCAGGCCGGCGGTCAGGAAGCCGATCACGTACGCCGAGCCGAACCCGTGCGTGTCGCTCTTGATCAGCCCCCACACGACGCAGAACAGCGAGGCTGTGACGAGTGACGCGCCGGGGAGGTCGAGCGAGCGGCCGCTCACATCCCAGGACTCGCGCACCGCCCACAGCGTCACGACGACGGCGATCAGGCCGATCGGGACGTTGATCCAGAAGACCGCCGACCAGTTGGCGTTCTCGACGAGCACGCCGCCGAGGAGCGGACCGATCGCGAGTCCAAGGCCGGAGATCCCGGCCCAGATCCCGATCGCGGCGGGCAGGCGCTTTGGGGGGAACGTCGCGACGAGAATCGAGAGCGAGAGCGGGTTCATCAGGGCCGCCCCCGCGCCCTGAATCGCACGCGCTGCGACGAGCGTGCCCGCGGTGCTCGAGAGCGCGCACGCGGCCGAGGCGCATGTGAAGATGCTCAGGCCGACGACGAACATCCGTCGGCGCCCGAAGCGGTCGCCGAGCTTGCCCCCGAGCAGGATCAGCGCGGCGAACGGCACGACGTACGCGTTGACCGTCCACGCGAGCGTCTCGGGCCTGATGTGCAGCTCCCGCTGGATCGACGGGAGCGCCACGTTCACGATCGTGTTGTCGAGCATGATCATGAACAGCCCGAAGCACATCGCGAAGAGCGTCAGCCGCTCATGGCGTGCGTCTCTGTCGGGAGCCTCCGCCATCACAGGCAGCGTCGCGGAGGTCGCCCGCGACTGCATCCGGGCGCTCCCGCAACGCGGGGCCGTAGTTGCTACGCGAGCGCCGCGCTCGCCCCGGCGCGCCCCGAGGTCATCGGTTCCATGAACCGGCCGCGGCGGGCAGTTGATTCGCGTACTTGGTCGCGAGCCCGCGCCAGGTGCTCTGCTTGCGCGCGAGACCGAGTCGGTGGACGAGCCCGTCATCGATCGCCTGCGCCGGCGGCCTGCCTTCCGCTTTGGGCGCGAGCTCGTTCGCGAGCGCGTTTGCGATGTGGACGACCGCGACCGGGTCGAGCCCGAGACCCGGCAGCGCACCCGGATCGTGATGATGGGCGACCGCCTCGACGACGCCGTCGGGCAGGCCCCACAGCGACAGCAGGTACGCGCCGGTGGCGGCGTGCGTGACGCCCTCCTGCTCGAGCTCGACGCGATGCAGCGGCTGCTGGAGACGGTGCGCCTCGTGGTTCAGCCGCGCCCACCGGAACGGGTCGTCGGCGATCAGCACGAGCTTGCCGACATCGTGCAGCAGCGCGGCGGTCACCGCCTCCTGCTGGCTGCGCCCGTCCGGCAGGATGCCCGCCGCGATCCGCGCGACGAGCATCGCGTGTCGCTGGAACTCGTCGATCGAGAAGCCGTGGACGGTCTCCGGCGCGAGTACGCCGAACGTCTCGGCCGTGAGCGTCAGCGATTTGATCGTCTCGACGCCGAGGTAGACGACGGCCTGCTGCACCGAGGTGACCTCGCGCCCGACGCCGAAGAAGGCCGAGTTGGCGAGCTGGAGCACCTTCGCCGTGATCGCGATGTCGGCCTCGACGACCTTCGCGACATCGGCCGGCTCCCATCCGGGATCCGAGAGCACGTTCGTCAGCCGGGTGTACACGCCCGGCCGAGACGGTAGCGCCGTCGCCGCGGCGGTCACGCGGAAGGCCTCCGCCTCCTCCGTCAGCTCGCGCAGCGCGCACGAGCGCTCGATCAGCAACCCGAGTTCGGCCGCGTCGAACGGCTTGCCGAGGAATCGGTGCGCGACCGTCGCCGCCCGGGTGAGCAGCTGGGGGCTCGCGTGCCCGGAGAGCACCATCCGGAGCGTCGTCGGATACAGATCGCGCACGCGCTGGAGCAGCGTTGCGCCGTCCATCTCGGGCATCTGCATGTCGGCGACGACGACATCCGCCGGCTCGTCGCCGAGCAACTCGAGCGCTGCGTTCCCGCCACGTGCGAAATCAACCTGCCACTGGCGTCTGTAGCGGCGCATCGCGTCACGCAGGCTCTCGAGTAGGTCCGGTTCGTCGTCGACGAACAGGATGCGCTTGCGCGCCTGCTCACGCTCGGCCGGGTCGCGGGATGCATCGGCGAGACCCCGGTCATCATGCGAAATCGTCTCGCTCACTATGCCCAGGTAATCGCTCGCGCCCGACCCTTCCTTTAGCCGCAACCGACGCCCCGCCACAGTTGTCTCCAAGATCGGTCGCCGACTCGGCGCCTGAGGCGGCCTCTTCCAGTCGCGCGGAGTAGATCGACGGCGCGCCGAACAGCCTGGTGACGACGATCGCCCCAGCGACCGACAGCAGCATCGGAACGATCAGCGTGTCGGTGTAGTGCGCGAGCTCGAGGATGAGCACGACCGCGGCGAGCGGCGCCTGCATCGAGGCGGCGAGAATCGCGGCGCCTCCGATCAGCGCGTAGCTCCCATCCGGCGCGGAAGGCCACACGACCGACCAGGCGTGACCGAGCAGGCCGCCGAACAGCACGCCGAACATGAGCGTCGGCGTGAACAGGCCCCCAGGGGTGCCGCTGCCAAGACAGCCGGCGGTTGCGAGCGGCTTCAGGAACAGGAGCGCGGCGGTGAGGCCCACCGCGAGCTGGCCGGTAATCGCAAGCTGAACCGTGTCCATGCCGTTGCCGAGCAGCTCCGGGTACGCGATCGCGACGACGCCGAGGCAGGTGAGGACGACGATCGGCGCGATCACGCGCCACCGGCCCACGGGGCGGAGCATGTGGACGCGCGCGATCAGGTGGACCCAGGCGACCGCGGCGAGACCCGCGAGCGGACCGACGATCGCGGCCCAGATGAACTGCGCCGTCGTCACGCTGTACGTGGGCACGCGGTACGTCGGGGCGTTCGGCAGAGCGATCCAGGCGACGGCGGTCGCGATCGCGCTCGTGACGAGCGCCGGAAGCGCCAGCGGCAGGGTGACGGTGCCGAGCAGGACCTCGAGCGCGAACAGCGCGCCGCCGAGCGGCACGTTGTACACAGCCGCCATGCCGGCACCCGCGCCACACGCGATCAGCAGGCGGCGCTGCCAGCGGGGGATCCCGAGCCACTCGGACAGACCGCCGGCGACGGCCGCGCCGGCCAGCTGCGGTGCGGCCTCGCGACCGAGCGATGCGCCCAGCGCGACCACGACGATCGACAGGACTCCGCGTGCGATGCTCGGCCAGAACGCGAGATGACCGTCGTACAGCCACAGCGCTTCGGAGATCTCCCTCCCACCGAACCCGTGCACGCGTTTGAGCACGAGCGCGCCGATGCCGGCGACGACCCCGGCGATCAACAGCACGATCACGATCCGAGCCGGCGAGACGGCCTTGACGGCGTCGAGGAAGGTGCCGGAGTGAAACGACCACGCGAGGTGCTCCACCGCCTTGAGCAGTTCCATCAGCGCCGCACCGCCGAGGCCGGCGGCCACGCCGATCACGACGACCAGCCCCCAGAAACGACCGCGGTAGCTCGCCACGATCCCCTGTCCGGGAACGTTCGGCTGTGGGGAGGAGTAGCGATTGCTCACGCGCGGGCCGAATGATGACGGCGCCCGCCCGCGGAAGCTTCAGCCGTTGCGCGCGTAGACGGCGAAGAAGTCGCGGTCGTCGGGGGAGAGGTAACGCGCCGCGTCGCGGGTCATCCCGGGCAGCAGCTTCGACTGCCCGGCTGCGTCAGCGGAGGCGTAGTAGTTGAACGTCACCCATTCGTAGTTGATGTCGAGCTCCATCGCGCGGACCGCGCCGGCGCGCTGGAGGATCTGGGCGAGGCTCGTCGCCGTTTGGATGTCCGCCGCCGCGTAGATGAGGTTGCCGCGTGCGTCGACGCCGATCCCCGATCGCCAGACGCGGACCGCATTGCCGAGCGTCGCGCCCCACTGCGGGCCATCGCCCAGGCCGGGATTGAGCCGGCCGCCATCGACGATCAGCGGCAGGTTCTGGCGTGCGAGCTCCACCGTCGGGCCCGGATCGGGGCCGCCGGTCCAGGTGCGGACGTCGGCGGTCCCGTCGCGCATCCGCACGAGCGTCGCCATCCCATCCTTCAGCGGCGCGTAGACACGGCCGAACGCGACGAAACCGCCGCCCGAATCCTCGAGCTTGAAGCCGCTGTTGAACGTCGCAAGCAGGTGAGCACGCAACGCCGTCGGGACCTCCGCGAGCGCGTTGCCGCTGCTCGGCGGCTCGTACCGGCCCGGGTAGAGCTGGATCCACGCGCGCGAGGAGTCGATCCACGCGACACCCGCGACAAGCTGCGGGTAGCTCGGATCGGGCCTGAAGGTGGTGACGAGGATCGGCGGCGCGCCGCGCACGAGCGGGCCGGTCCCGTGCCAGACGCCCTCGCCCGGCAGCGCCGGCATCAGCACCGGCGTGATCGGCGCGGGCGCGTACCCGCCGGCTGGCATGAGGGTGCCTGCGCCCGGGGTCGCCAGGGCCCTGAGCGCCGGTCCGCCTGTCGGGGGCGCGTTCAGCGAGTAGTAGGCGCGCTCGACATCGGACACGAGCCAGGCCGCGCCGTTGTCCCGAAGCCATTCCACCGTGCGCACGCCGAACGGCACGTTGGACGGCTGAAGCATCGTCGTCGCGAACGACACCGACTCGGCCGCAAGCAGCAGCGACGTCGTGAGGAGCACGATCCGGCGCAGCCGGAAGCGCAGTGCTCGCGCTCGCGCGCGGCGCCGACGCCGTCGCTGATGATCGTGCCGAGGCGGCCGTGGGGCCGCCTGCGCGGACTGTCGGACACGGCGAGCGGGGGCCCGTTCATACGCAACGATCCGCTCTTCGTAACGGGAGAGCGCCGAACTGCGACTAACGCGTGGCATGGACCCGGCTGGCCGACACAGCTCTACGAACTTCCACGCGGGCCCGTGGGGTCCTGTTCGGTGTGTCGGTTCCTCGTGAGAATGTTCTCAGCGCGATGAGTGCCGAACGCGACCGTCTGAACGAGGTACCGCGAGGGCGCTCGCCGTGGCGGCGGTGGGGCCCCTATCTGAGCGAGCGAGGCTGGGGGACGGTTCGCGAGGACTACAGCCCGGACGGCGACGCATGGAACTTCTTCCCGCACGACCACGCCCGCTCGCGCGCCTATCGCTGGAACGAGGACGGGCTTGCAGGGATCTGCGACGACCGCCAGACGCTGTGCTTCGCACTCGCGTTCTGGAACGGGCGCGACCCGATCGTCAAGGAGCGGATCTTCGGGCTGGCCGGAAGCGAAGGCAACCACGGCGAGGACGCCAAGGAGTACTGGTTCTACCTCGACAGCACGCCGACACACTCGTGGATGCGCTGGCGGTACATGTACCCCCAGGCCGAATTCCCGTACGCGCGACTGGTCGCCGAGAACCGGTCACGCAGCCGGCTCGACCCCGAGTTCGAACTTGTCGACACGGGGATCTTCGACGCGGGGCGCTACTGGGAGATCACGGCGGACTACGCGAAGGCGGCGCCAGAGGATGTGCTCATCCGGGTGAGCGTGCGTAACCTCGGCCCGGAGGCTGCCACGCTCGATTTGCTCCCGACGCTGTGGTTTCGCAATACATGGTCGTGGGGGCACGACCGGGATGCCGAGAAGCCACAGATCTCGGTGGGCGAGGGCGGTGCGCTCATCGCTCACCATCCTCTGCTCGGGCGCCGTACGCTGGCCGCATCGGGCTCGCCGCAAGCATTGTTCTGTGAGAACGAGACGAACACCGAGCGCCTGTTCGGGGTTCCGTGCACGACGCCGTATCCGAAGGATGGGATTGGCAATCACGTGCTCCACGGCGCCGGCACCGTCAATCCGCAGCAGCGCGGGACCAAGGCCGCACTTCGCTACCGCCTGGAGGTGGCCCCCGGCGCGACCGCGGCGATCGAGCTGCGACTGTTCGCGGGCTCCGGCGGTCTGCGCTCGGACTTCGAGCTCGTGATGAACACCCGCGCGCGCGAGGCCGATGAGTTCTACGCTGAGCTCACGCCGCCGGGCGTCGGCTCCGACGAGGCGCTCACGCTGCGCCAGGCGCTGGCCGGGATGCTGTGGTCCAAGCAGTTCTACCACTACGACGTGCGGCGCTGGCTCGACGGCGATCCGGCCGGGCCGCCGCCGCCGGAGTCGCGTCGAGCCGGGCGCAACCGCGAATGGATGCATCTGAACAACCAGGACGTGGTCTCGATGCCGGACAAGTGGGAGTACCCCTGGTACGCGGCATGGGATCTCGCCTTCCACTGCGTCGCGCTCGCGCACGTCGACCCAGAGTTCGCGAAGTCCCAGCTGATCCTGATGTGCCGCGAGTGGTACATGCACCCGAACGGCCAGCTGCCGGCATACGAG
>Ga0335069_10012424_pt1 | contig 11976 bp, 9 predicted proteins | sample Lox_Sample_11_FD_206714 | JGI IMG/M metagenome (GOLD analysis project Ga0335069, IMG submission 206714) | Soil microbial communities from Loxahatchee National Wildlife Refuge, Florida, United States - Lox_Sample_1.1 | ecosystem: Environmental > Terrestrial > Soil > Wetlands | place: USA: Florida...
TCGCAGACAAGCCCGGAGCCGGAACGCTGGACAAGTGCCGCGGCGTCGCCGCGCACCGCCATGAGGATGGGCTTGCCCGCTGCGAGATATGCCTGCGTTTTCGAGGGAATGGTTATTTCAAACAGCGGATCGTTTTTCAGGTGGACCAGCAAAACGTCGGCGGCGGCCAAAAAACGGCCGATTTCGCTCATCGGCTGCCGCGGCAGGAAACGAACGTTGGAGGGCGCAATTTCGGACGCCAGCCGCTCGAGGCGCTCGCGATCCGCGCCACCGCCGACGAAGACAAAGCGCGCTTGTGGAACCGAGCTGGCGCAGATGCGCGCGGCCTCCAGCACCGCAGCGAGCCCCTGGGCGAGGCCCATGGTCCCGGCAAACAGGATGTTGAATTCCCCCGGAGAGCCGAGAGCAACGGGAGCGCCGTTCCTGCCGGACGGCACCTCATCGCACCAGTTGTAGATGACATCTACCTTGGCTTCGGCGACACCGCGCTGCACTAACGCGGCCTTGAAGCCTGGCGACAGGACCACAAGGCGGTCGGCACGGCGGTACACGAACCGGCACCAGCGTCCAAGGACACTTAAAACTGCGCTGCTGTTTACCATTCCCGTGACTGCGACGGTATCGGGCCAGAGATCCTGAACATCGTAGACGATGGGAACACGGTGAAACATTCGTGCCGTGGCTGCGGGAAGTCCGATCGTGGCCGGGGGGTGGTAGACATAGATGACATCGGGACGCTTGACGAACACGCTGCCAATGGCAGCGCTGAGGGCGAAGGTCCCGTAGTTGGCGATGCGGCCAGGCACGGACCGGTCATGACTCGGATAGAGCGGAACCCGAAGTATGGGAATGCCGGCGATGGACTCGCGCTGCCACGGGCGGATGCGGTATCCAGGATAGACGTTGCCCCCCGGATAGTTGGGAAATCCAGTGAGCACCTCAACCTCGTGACCTCTGCGCACCAACTCAGTAGCGAACGCCACACCCTTAAAGAACGGTTCGGGATCAAACCACTGCGAGAGGATCAGAATGCGCATAGGTGCGGCAAAGGAAGAAGCAGGTGCTTACTCCATCTTTTTCCAAACGACGTTGTTGACGTAATCCGTATAGCTCAGAATGATCCGAATGACCTTCTCCGATACGTTCGGCACATTGTAGTCAGCCACCATCGACAGCGTCCGAGCCGGACCGACCGGCTGGGTATCAAGCACCGTCATAGCATCCAGAATCCTTTTCGGATCCAACCCAACCATTATGACGGCGGCTTCTTCCATGCCCTCGGGCCGCTCGTGCGCTTCGCGGATATTGAGGGCGCGGAAGTTCAAAATGGAGGACTCCTCGGTGATTGTGCCGCTATCGGAGAGCGTGGCGCGGGCCGCCATCATGAGGTGGACGTAATCGGAAAATCCGAGAGGTTTCATCAGCCGGACTTTTTCGGGAAACGCGATGCCCTCGGAATCGATGCGCTTCCGAGTACGAGGATGGACCGAAACGATGACCGGCAGGCCGTAATTCGAAACGAGCAGATTCAGCACCGTTACGAGATTCCGGAACTGGCGCGGCGAATCGATGTTTTCTTCGCGATGCGCACTGACGACGAAGTACCCGCCGTGCACGAGCCCAAGGTGTTCCAGAATGCCTGAGTGGTCGATCTTCGAACGATAGTACGTGAGAACCTCGCACATCGGACTGCCGGTTTTGACGATGCGATCCGGCGGGATGCCCTCGCGCAGCAGGTACTCGCGCGAAATATCGCTGTACGGCATGTTGATGTCGCTAATGTGGTCGACAATCTTGCGGTTGATTTCCTCCGGCACCCTCTCGTCGAAACAGCGGTTGCCTGCTTCCATGTGGAACACGGGAATTCTGCGGCGCTTGGCCGCGATCGCGGCAAGGCAACTGTTGGTGTCCCCCAGGACAAGCACGGCATCCGGCCGAACCTCGCCGAGCACCTCGTCGCTTTTTGCGATGACGTTGCCGATCGTCTCCGCAGGGGACTTTCCGGCCGCTTCGAGGAAGCATGACGGCTGTCGTATTTCCAGATCTTCAAAGAAGATGCCATTCAGCTCGTAGTCGTAATTCTGCCCGGTGTGAATCAACGTGTGATCCATGTGCCGGTCCAGGGCGGCCAAGACACGCGAGAGCCGGATGATTTCCGGGCGAGTTCCAACAAAGGTCGCGACGTTCATGCGATTACCGGAACCTGGATTTCCGCGGGCGCCAGAACGGGGAGGAACCAGGTATCCGGCCGATCCGGATCGAAGATCTCGCTGGCCCAAAAGAGCGTAACCATGTTGCCGGATCCGATGTTTTCGATGGAATGGGTATGTCCGGGCGGAATATCGATCACGTCGAAGTCCCCGCCGTTCACCCGGTATTCCACCACTTCGGCGCGCTCGATCTGCCGCAGCCGAATGACGGCGTCACCTTCGACCACCAGAAACTTTTCGGTCTTGGCGTGATGGTAATGGTTGCCGCGAGTTATGCCAGGCTTGGTGCGCGAGATGAAGATCTGCCCGAAGTGTCTGGACTTGATGAACTCGGCGAGGCAGCCGCGCGGGTCAGACCTGATTTCCAGATGCTGCCTTCGATCTTCATCCGGCACGTAGGAAAGGTAGGTTGCGTAGAGTTGCTGGTTGAACCTGACCGCGAAGTCAGGAGCGAGCAGGTTGGTACGCATATCGTGGAACGATTGAATGCGGCCGGCCAGATCTCCGAGCGTCAGGCTGAGTGACGGGATCTCGCGATGGCCGTCTGACCCCTCGAGAGGCAATTCGGCCAGAAAGGCCTCGACCACATCATCCACACAGACCAACTCAAGCTCGCGGCGGGGATCGGAGATCTGAATGGGCAGATCGTTCGCAACATTGTGGCAGAAGGTCGCCACTACCGAATTGTAGTTCGGACGGCACCACTTACCGAACACGTTCTTCAAGCGATGAACACGGACCTGCGCCCCAGACCAGGCCGACCACTCGTACAAGGCCTCTTCCGCGTGCCGCTTGCTGATTCCATAAGGATTCTCCAGAGCAGCCTGGATGGAGGATGACATCACAATCACGGGGCTGCGGCCAAGCTCTCGCAGAATCCCGCAAATACCACGCGTAAGCCCCGCGTTCACGGTCTCGAACTCGCCGGAGGTGAGCGGACGGTTGACGCCCGCCAGATGGTAGACGATATCGGCCGTCTCCAGTCCGGCACGCAAGTCGGCGGACGGGTTGTCGATATCGAACAGGGTCAGAGTGCAGTCCTCGCGGGCCCGCAGGCGGGCGACCAGATTTCTGCCGATGAAACCGCGAGCACCAGTAACGAGGATGTTCATACGGCTACCGTACCCGCTTTCAAGGCCTGGTGCACGCAATCGAGTTTCAACAGGAGTTCGACCATCTCGGTCCGATTCATCCTGCGGGTATTGTGAGATGTGTACTCTTCAGCGAACGAGACATCCAACTGCCCTTCACTGAAATAGAGGGAGTAGTTCAAATCGCGAACGTCGGCCGGAATGCGATAGTACCCGCCGCGATCTTCCGCTTTGGCCATCTCTTCCCGGTTGAGGAGCGTCTCATACAGCTTTTCACCGTGCCGGGTCCCGAGAATCTGGATCTCGTTGTTGGCTTCGAAGATCTGCTTCAAGGCCTCCGCCAGGACCATGATGGTAGCGGCGGGAGCCTTCTGCACAAGGATATCGCCCGCCCTGCCATTTTGAAAGGCGTAGACTACGAGGTCCACTGCATCTTCAATGGTCATCATAAACCGCGTCATGTTCGGATCGGTGACGGTGAGCGGCTTCCCGGCCAGGATCTGGCTGATGAAAAGAGGAATCACGGAGCCGCGGGACGCCATGACGTTGCCATACCGAGTGCCGCAGAAGACAGTGCCGTTGTCGCCGTACATGCGGGCTTTGGCGATCATGAGTTTTTCCATGAGCGCCTTGGACATTCCCATGGCGTTGATGGGATAGACCGCTTTGTCGGTGCTGAGCACGATGACGTTCTTGACACCACAGGCCAAAGCGGTGGACAAGACGTTCTCCGCGCCCAAGGTATTGGTTCGAACCGCCTCCAGCGGAAAGAACTCGCAGGAGGGCACCTGCTTGAGAGCGGCGGCATGAAAGACGTAGTCGACACCTCGCATGGGCGCCTGAAGGCTGGTGGCGTCGCGAACGTCGCCAAGGAAGAACTTCAGCCGCTCGTTGCGCAGGGCGTTTCGCATATCGTCCTGCTTCTTCTCGTCACGACTGAAGATGCGGATTTCGGCGATGTCGGTCCTGAGATAGCGACGGACGACGGCGTTACCGAAGGTGCCGGTGCCGCCGGTGATGAGGAGAGTGCGTCCTTTGAACATAGAGTCCGGTTATGCGCTTGCTGCATTCTCGGAATGTAGGTGCGTTTGGGTGGAATTACATTCCTGGGCGAACTGCAAGGATTTCGCTTGTCTGGTCCAAAGGGATACCGTCAAGCGATGTCAACCGGTAGCCGCAATCGGCCAGGAAGCTGCAACACCGTTGATGCACTTCAGATCCGTGAGTCGCGAGAAAAATGGTTGGGCCGTATTTAGCGAGCGTGGCCGAAGCACCTAAGAGAGCGTCATACTCACCGCCCTCAATGTCGCACTTGATGAGATTCGGCGGCGGCAATTTGCCGATGGCCACGAGATGATCCAATGCTACTGTGCGAACGCGAATGGCTGTGGCATCCGATTCGGTGGTCAAGTGACCCATGGAAGCATTCGGCCCTGGCCCGAATTTCGCGGTTCCGGAGGCGCCTGCCACTGCGACTTCCCAAACCGAGCAGTTCGTGAGTTTGTTCAATTCCAAATGCCGACGGAGAAACTGGAGATTCCGGGGTACAGGCTCGAAGCTGAACACTCTTCCTTCCGGACCGACGAGGACACCGGCTAGCAATGAGTAAAAACCCACGTTGGCTCCGAGATCGTACACTGAGTAACCCCGGCGAAGCGCAGCCGAGAAAGCCTTCTGCTTGAGGTACTCGTAGCTGCCGAGCCAGCACCCGTGATTGCCGGAGCCCGCAATCCATCTTTTCCCTCGCAGCGGTCCTTGCAGAATCGGCATCTGCGCGTTGGAAGGAATCAGCCTGAGCGGGAGACGCAGAGCTCTTCCGAAAACGTTCCGGTCAGATACGCCAGAACAATTCATTAGACTACTTTCGGCCCCGAGATCAGGCCAGATCCCAGGCCAAGCGCGTATTGAAACAGCGCCCGGTTCTCCTCGATCACATTCGGGTCGTTGGCACGACGTTCTGCAAACTCAGTCGCACGGGCGCACATCACTGCGTGTTCTTCCGGGCCCATATCGACGCAGTGTTGGAGGACTTCCCGGAACCGCGCCGAGGCTGTGAGCGGGAGGTCCCACCCAACCCCCAATGCCTCAAGGCCTCGCCAAGGTGTTTGATCGCTGATCAACACAGGACATCCGGCAAGAAGCGCTTCTGCGATGACGTGGCCAAAGTTCTCGCCGAAAGTAGGAAGCAGAAAAAGCTCGTGGGTCGCAAAGGCCAGTCCGATCTCTTCGTGCGCGATCTGGCCCAGGTATCGAACCTGGATATTCTCCGGCAGTGCCGAAATCAGATCCCGGCACTCAGCCCAGTAAGCCGCGTCTTCCAGGGGGCCATAGAGGTCGAGAGAAACCTGCCCCGATATACCGGCGACCATTTTTAGCGCTCCCGCCAGGTTCTTCATGCGCGAAAGCCGCGATACAAAAACGATGTGAAGCCGGCCCGGGACTTTGGGCGGCCGCTGCCGCTGTGAAGACGGAACCGCACTGGCGAGGTCCGATGCGATGGCAACCTGGCTACAGCGTTTCTTTCCGGCATGTCCATCCGCACTGGGAATAACGGATGCAACACGCACACTCCTGGATAGCGAGAACTGACGTGAGATGTCGACAGCTTCAAATTCGCTGGAGGCGTGCCAGATCAGGCCCTGATACAGCCCGAGGCTTTTCGCGAGACGGATAAACAGGCGTTTCCGTACACTCTTGATCCGCAGCGCTCCCGCTGAGAACTCGCCGCGCGGCGCAATAATGACGCTTCTCGGACGGCAGAGGCCTAGCCACCGCATAAGCACTGGCAGCATGGAGGCGCGTCTAGCAAAGAAGCTGTTCAGATAGAGGCCGGAGTTCCGATCTATCGAACGAAGGAGGCGACATATGCGCAGCAGGCCGAGTATGCCCGGCCGCAAATACATGACGTCCGCGTGACCTACTCGGACCCAACGATTGGCAACGATGCCGGGAAATGGCGAATGTTCCCCCAGGTCGCGGTCGAGCGTCACGATTCTGAAGGTCACTTCCTGACCGAGTGCCGATACCAGATTTGCGATGCTGCGGATGGGGCCGCCGGATTTGTAACCGGGCAGGTACGACCCCAGAATGACCAATAGTGTGGGCCGCATGTCGAGCGATAGCAGGGCCGACTGTACTTCAGCTAACTCCTGTGAAGCGGGCATTCGAGTATGAGCCGGGTTTAGGTCTTACGTCTCTACAATTATTTTCGAGTTACGGGCAGCACCAGGGTGGTGTCGGGCGGGGTGCAGCCTCATACACGTGCTGCAGGACACCGGCGAAGTAGTCAGCGACGGGGCCTCCCTCAAGACAACTCGACCAGCTCTTGATCCGCTCAGTAAGCTCAGAAGTCCGTTTCCCGCGCTTGATCCATTTTGTCAAGGCCTCTCCTAAGCTATCAACCGAACCGGCTTTGAACACTTCGCCCCGGATAGGGTCGGCCAGGAGATCGCGGGCACCGCATTGGTCGCTGCAAAGCACGGGGACACCTTGCATTAGTGCTTCATTGACGACTGCCCCCCAGCCATCGTAGCGGCTTGGGAGGACGAGAAGATCAGCAGAGCCGATGATCTTCCGTCCATCTTTGTTCGGCAGGGCCCCGGTAAAACTCACCTTGTCAGAGATACCCAGCATTCGCGCAAGGCGTTCCCAGGCTGCGCGACATTCTCCCTCTCCCATCATTCTCAGCCGCCAGTTACGTTCGGTCTGAGATGCAAGCGCCCGCAGGAGGAGATCGCCACCTTTTCGAGGCACCAGTTGCCCTACAAATGCGATACCGAATTCCGCAGACATCTGCGGTCGAGTTTCCTGCGGGATACACCCGGCTTGGGCTTCCGTAACGTAGGCGAATGGAAAGATCTTCGACTCCTGAAAACGGCATTCGCGATACCAGGCGACACCCTGGCTTCCCATTGCGAGGATGAAGTCCAAGTTCGAACCATATCTGAGACTTCCGCACGTATAGGCAAAGCGACGCAGATGTCCCCCGATGCCATGCGAATTCACGGCCTCTGAGATTACCCCCACGCGAGCTGAGCGTCTACTGAGTATGGGCAGTACCGTTCTCACTATCGAGCGACCTCTTATTCCCTCAAGAAGATGAATTGTATCGTGGCCAGATTCTGCGATGGCAATGGCGACAGCGTCGGACCGCCCGGCTGGAATCATGATCTTGGCCCGGCCCAGATCAGGAACCGACCACCCGAGCGCTGTACGATCTGGTGTTATCTGGTGCTCCGCCACGACCGTGACACTCCATCCAGGCCGACCCGCCAAAGCACGGATGTAGGATCCTTGATGCGGACTTAGGATGCCCTGCCAAAAGACTAGCCGCATCTTTCCATGAGGCGCTGCTCCGTCCGACTTTGCCCATAGCAGCAGGCGAAGAGCAGCCACATATACATTCCCAGACCGCCGTTCGAAAAGAAAATCATCTCTCCGAAGTTGATGAAAAGGGCAGTCCAAAACAGTCCGACCACCGCGGGGGTGCCGTATTTTGCAACTGGAAAGGCCAAGGTGGCAAAAAACAGAAGTAACGGCACTGCCCCTAAGATTCCAAGCTGGTTCAGTACGGCCAACGGCAGGAAGCCCTGTTCGCTCGGGGCGCTTACCGCCAGACCAGTAAGCTCATCACGCTCCGTGACCTGCTCAAGAGCGGCCGGGGAAAGTCCGAAGCCAACCCCGGTTATCAGGTTTTGTTCGATGCTGGCCAACAATGCATCAATCTGGCTCTGCCGCGATGACCCGATGGTACCCACGCGCCCCCCCTTCGTAATAAATTCCCCAAACGCTCCCATCAGCTCATTTGCACTGGTCGAGAACACAGCCAGGGCAACGAGTCCCACGAAGCAGACGGTCAGGATCACAGGCCTGCCCCGGTTAAGGCTGCGGCTCGTTCTAGGAAGAAGCACCATAGAGCCCGCCGTCGCTGCGGCCGATAGTCCTACAGCCAACAGAGCGGTTCGGCAACCCGAGGCGAAAATCGAGTACCAGGCCCAGGGCAAAACCGCCAGCAGAAATCTGGAGGAGCCACGAACTTTCACGAGGAATGTGACGGTCAAATAGACAGTGATGGGAACTGCATAGACTCCGTACGTCTGAGGGTGCGAGAAGATGCCCTGGAAACCTGTGCCATTGAGATTCCGTCCCGCCGGAAGAAAGATTAGCGGCGCACTCAAGAGGAGAACCACCAGGTAGACAGTAGTAAACCAGTTGAGCCAGTACCTTGGCGGGTCACCTCGATCCGTCACACCAATTAGGGCGACAAGGACGCCAACAGCAAAACTTGCGAGCTTTTGCAGAGATAGCGAGCGGTCCCCGCTGACCTCGACAGCGAGGCAGAATGCGACCAATGCGAACGCCGCAAAACAGCCGAACCACCTCGACGAAGTTCCAGGTCGGGGCCTCCTCTCCAGAAGGATTCTAGCCAGGGAAACGAACAGGAGTAACCATTTGAGCAAAGGAACAAGCGACTGATCGCCAATCAGAGCCGGGTTCGCAAGAGTCAATATCACCGATACGGTGGTTGCCTGCACAGCAGACCGGGCGCCGCGGCACGCCCAGGCGATCAGAACGGCCATCGTGCCTGCTGCTACGTACGGCACCTTCAAGACCTGTGCGATCAGAACCAGAACGACAAGGACACTCTCTTTCCACAAGACCCGGACCCCTAAGGAGTCGTCTTGTCCTGAGTCTGGATCGCTGAGCATCACGGCGCCAACTCTCCGGGCGGGGAAACGGAGCCATTGGAGACTTGGGCTGGGCCGGTGATTGACACTTTCGTATCGCTCCTTCGCTTGGAGCCCGAGATTTTGGCCAGACGTCAACATGTAGATTCGGCATCGACCTGCGGCATGATACGAGGACCTATCCTGGCTAGAATGGTCTGGCGTGTTGACCCGAGGAAGAAAGTCCAGACGCCCGTTGACGAGGTCACCAGTGCGACAATCCCGGTTTCCATCCACCTGATCGGTGCAGGGCCCCACGCTAGCCGGTGGGCGATTAGCGCCGCGACACTCGTCATGGAGGACACCAGTATCAGGGAGGCCCACATTCGAGTGGCGAAAGCAGAGTAGACTTCACCAACAGCGGCACATGAATCCTTCAGCACAAAGTGATAGCACGAGACAGCCTCGCCGAGGATTAGACCGACTGCGGCTGCAACGGGCCCGAGGCGTTTAACGAGTAGCGCGGTAACGGCTGTCGCTATTAGCGCCGAAAAGAGGTATGATTTCGCTAGCGCTCGATGCCTGTTTGTGGCGATCAGCACCATGGAACTCGCGACCCATAGCGCCTGAAAAACCGCCGCCACTAAGAAGACTCGCAAGAGGCGGATATCGCAGCTCAGCCGACCCCTGGTCCACACTGCTATTATTTCAGGACCCTCGAACCAAATTGTCGATGCAAGTGCAATAGAAGCCACCATTGACACTGCAATCAGGACGCGATGGGTTGTACGGAGCGCACTGCGTGCCCCGGCGGCATGCATTCTCGTGAGGTGCGGCCAGATGGCAGTTGTCAGAATACTCTGAGCCTGCCGGACGACAGTAGCGAGAGTGCGGGTGGTGACCAGGAGCGTTACCGCTGCTCCTCCGGCGACGCTCGAAACCGCAACAACGGGTCCATTTAGTGCGACTGCTGATCCAACCGTAATTAAACCGAAAAACAGGCTTGGACACAGGAGATTCCGAATCTCGATTCGATTCGCGGTTCTTAGAGTAGGCAACAACTGCGGATAGCGGCGCCTGAGCCAACCCCAGGCCGCCAAAGTTACAGCCAAGAACGGCACCATAGCCCATAGCGCTACCGTAGACGGGCTGCCTCCAAGGGCCACTGCGCAGCACGTTGCCAAGATGCCACCCAGGAACTGGACATTCCACACCCACTGGGTCGTCGCCTGGTCCCCCATGGTTCTAAAAATATTCCAGATTTGTGCCGCGGGCATTTGCCACATAAGTCTAAGCGCCATGATCCACACAATTAGTGCCGCAATATGCTGTTGAATGTGCGTCACTCCCAACCACCGAGAGAGGGGAAAGAACAAGCATGCGGCACCGGTGAGCGCGCTGACTGCCGCCGCTAAGACCATGTAAAAGACCATGGCTGAAGACTGCACAGACTGGTACCGTGACTGATCGCCATGTGCGTAAGCTACTACGAGCGAATTGCCTGTAGCTGCATTCATTCCCATGTCGAGACTGGTCAAGTATGCCACCGCCGCGGACAAGGCCATCCACTCCCCATAGACCGCGCTTGACCAATGTGCCAGGAAAAGGGGAACGACGGCGAGATTGCCGAAGATAATTATCATCTGACCCACCGTAATGGCGGTGGCGCTGCGCAAGAGGTTCCTCAGCATTCGAGAGCGCTCATCAGGAGCTATCGGCCTGTTATACGGAGGATAGGGAGACTACATATCCCTGTTTAGTTGTGGTTTGAAAGGAACACGGCATCTTTCTCGATCCTTGCCTCCCGGAACGCGCTGGTATTGACTCCCGAACGAAGCCGGTTGCTCGTCTCTCTTGGCCCCGTAGTAGTGATTGCCGTAGCCGCGGCAGTAGCCGTAGCCGTTCGAGTAGACGTAATAACCGTTGGGCGACTTTTTCGGATTCCAGTCGTTGAGAATGATGCCGAGCACCCGGGTGCCGTCTTCGCTGAGGCGCTCGCGGGCGGCGTCGCGGGTGGTCTGGCCGGCGCGGCCGATCCGTGGGTCTCGATCGCGGTGACGGCAGCCGGCGCACCGCGGCGGACGGACGTAAATATGTTCCCGTCGATGACGGCGCCGTCGGCGTGAATGTAAAGGGCGGAGTGATCGTGCCTGACGTGGTTCGGGTCGTCTCCGTTCGCCGCGAAGACGCAGTGAGTGATGGCGACGTCGGAAGCCGGGACACCGGTCACGATGGAGTTGACCGAACTCGAATTCCTGATGGTGACGTTGTGGACCCGAATGCGCCGGCCGCCGGCGAATGCGATTTCGATTCGAGGATGTGCGTATATCTCGGCCTGGTCCTTGATGGGATTCGCCTGGATGTTGGCGTCGATGGTCAGGTGCTGGATGGAGCAGTCTTCGCAGTAGGAGGAAGAGATGACATGATCGTAGGGCGGAGAAGAGGGCGCCACACGCAGAACCGGGTTGCCGATGCCAACAAGCTGCACGCTCGACTTGAGAACGAGGAAGTCCGTCTTGCCCGGGGCAAGACTAAGCAAGTAGCCGCCCGGCGCGGGTGGCAGAGTTACGACACCGGAGCTAATCGAATCGATGGCCGCCTGAATGGCTGCTCGATCATCGGTGACGCCGTCGCCCTTGGCGCCGAAGGCGACGACGGAGACGGACTCGCCCTCAGGGGTCTGGGCGGGAGCGTGGACAGGGCCGGCCAGCATCCAGGAGATTGCGGAGATCAGGAAGAGAGGGCGCATCACGCCCGGGACCGCTCCCTCACGGTCGCGGCTCCGATGCGAGCTCCCTCTCGGTCGCGGCTCCGATGCGAGCTGTGAGACACCGAGCCCCAGGGAAAGGGTTCAACGCACCACGGCCAAGCCTGGCAGGACCGGTCAAGCGCAACGAGCCGCCTGAAAGGCGGCTGCGGCCAGAATTGGCCGCCCCACATTTTGTAGCACAGTAGCAACTAGTCGTCCTTCTTGGCGGCGTAGTAGTGATTGCCGTAGCCGCGGTAGTA
>Ga0335069_10012425_pt1 | contig 11976 bp, 10 predicted proteins | sample Lox_Sample_11_FD_206714 | JGI IMG/M metagenome (GOLD analysis project Ga0335069, IMG submission 206714) | Soil microbial communities from Loxahatchee National Wildlife Refuge, Florida, United States - Lox_Sample_1.1 | ecosystem: Environmental > Terrestrial > Soil > Wetlands | place: USA...
TTCGGTGCGGCTGCGCGACGACGAGTTCGGTCCGCACGCCGACGCGGAGCTGCGCAAGGATCTGAGCGGATTGGAAGTGCTCGATTGGCGGACGCTCGAGCCGCAGGCCGCGGCGATGTTTCAGCTCGCCGACGCCGCGATTCTGATCTGGTTCGTCGTCCTTTTGCTGGCGCTCGCGTTCGGCCTCGTCAACACGTTGATCACCGCCGTGCTCGAACGGGTGCGCGAGTTCGGCATGCTGCGCGCGCTCGGCATGCGCCGCGGTGCGATCGTCGCCCAGGTGGTGATCGAGTCGGTGCTGATCGTGCTGGCGGGGCTCGCGGTCGGCATCGCCGTCGGACTCGCCCTGGTCGCCTATTTCTCGGCCGGTATCGACTTGTCGCGCTGGGCGGCCGGCATCGAACTCGCGGGAATGCGCAACAAGCTGGTGCCGCATCTGATGTGGCACGACGTCGCGGCGGTCGGGTCGCTCGCGGTCGCGCTCGGCTTGTTCGCGAGCGCGTATCCGGCGTGGCGGGCGGTACGCATCGAACCGCTCGATGCACTGCGGAGGTGAAATGAGCAATGTCGTCGTCTGTCGCGGGCTGAGCCGCGTTTACACGAGCAATGCGGTGCCGGTGCACGCGCTGCAGGACGTCGACTTCGACGTGGCCGAAGGCGACTTCGTCAGCTTGTCGGGGCCGTCGGGTTCGGGGAAGTCGACGCTGCTCAATTTGATCGGCGCGCTCGATCGGCCGACCGCCGGCCGCGTCACGGTGGACGGCGTCGACCTCGCGACGCTGTCGGATCCTCAACTCGCCGATTTGCGTCTGACGAAGATCGGCTTCGTCTTCCAGGCATACAACCTGGTCCCGGTGTTGTCGGCGCGGGAAAACGTCGAGTTCATCATGCAGTTGCAGGGCATCCACGCGAGCGAACGGCGCGAGCGCGCGTTGGAGATCCTCCACGCGCTCGGCATCGGCGAGCTCGCCGAGCGGCGGCCGGGCGAACTGTCCGGCGGCCAACAACAACGCGTCGCGGTGGCGCGCGCGATCGTCACGCGGCCGGCGCTGCTGCTCGCGGACGAGCCGAGCGCGAATCTCGATTCGAAGACCACCGAGACGCTGCTCGAGCTGCTGCGGCGGATCAACCTTGAACGCGGCGTCACGATCGTCACGGCGACGCACGACCCGATCGTCATCCGCTACGCCCGCCGCAGCGTGCAATTGAAGGACGGCCGCATCGTCGCCGACGCGAGAACCGCGGCCGCGAACGCGTGACCCCGATGCGTGCGTCGTTGCTGCTGGTCGTCGCGTGCGCGACGACGACGGCGCGCGCGTGGGAACTGAACGGCCGCGCAGAGGGGTTCGGCGTCGCGCAGCTCCTCGAGGAAGACGACGTGCAACGCGAAGTCGTAGGCACGCCGGAGTACGAAGGCAGCGCCGATCTGCGGCTGATGTTTCGCGACAGCGTCGCGGACTGGCATCTGATCGCGGACCTCGTGACGCTGTACGAAGTCGGCGATCAGTTCGCGTTCGTCGCGTCGCCCGAAAACACGCTCGATCAGACGCCGCGCAACGACAAGCTGCGTTTCATGGATCTGACTTGGACGCTCGACGAAGGCGACCGTCACGACGTCATCCAGCGCTTCGATCGGCTCGCCGTCGAATATCGAGCGGAACATTGGGGCGTCACCGTCGGTCGCGACGCCGTCAGCTGGGGCAGCGGCATCGTGTTCCAGCCGCTCGATCTGTTCGCGCCGTTCGCGCCGACGACGGTCGACCGCGACTACAAGAACGGCGAAGACATGATCAAGGTCGACGGCGTCACCGACGGCGGCGGTGATTGGCAATTGTTGAGTGTGTTTCGCCGCAAACTCGACGGCGAGCGCACGACGTCGGTCGATGCGTTCGGCGCGAAGTGGCACGGCGCGATCGGCGCCACCGAGTACGAGCTGATGGGCGGACGCAACTACGAGGACTATGTGTTCGGAGCGAGTGCACGGCATGCGATCGGCGGTGCGATGGCGCGCACGGACTGGCTCGTGACCGAACTCGACGACGGCGGCACGAAGGTATCGGGCATCGCGAACATCGACTACAGCTTTACGTTGTTCGATCGCAACGCATACGTGTTCGGCGAGTATTTCCACAGCGGTTTCGGCGTCGACCATCATCCGGTCGATCTCGCGGACCTGCCGCAGGCGTTGCGCGATCGTCTGCTGCGCGGCGAACTGTTCACGTTGATGCGCGACTACACCGCGGTCGGCGCGCGTTACGAGTGGCACCCGCTCGTGACGCACACGCTGACGTTGCTGACGAACCTGCACGACGGTTCGAACCTCGTGCAGACACAGCTGAACTACGAACCGAGCGACGCGCAACACGTCGACCTCGGCTACCAACGCGACCTCGGACGTCGCGGCGACGAATACGGCGCCATTGCGTTGCCGCCGCCGGCGACGGGATTGACGACCGGCGGCGGGTCGCAGTGGTATCTGCGGTGGGCGTATTACTGGTGAGTCGATATCGCGTCCGCGGCGGCGCGGACTGCTCGCTCGTTCGCGCCTATAGCAGCGAATCCAGAATGAGGTGCGTGGACTCGATGATGCGCTGGTCGCGCGGGCGCAGGTCCGGTTCGAACGTCTCGCCGGTGAGGTGCTGCAGCCCCTGGATGTAGCGAACCGCGATCTCGTTCGCTTGTTCGCTCGAGAATTGCTGGTCCTTCTCCTTCACCATGCCGCGGGCGAACTCCTTCGAGAACGACACGGGTTTGCCGTCGCGGGTCAACAGGGCACCACGCTCGTCCAACTTCCAGAAGCGGGACGAATCCATCGTGTAGAGTTCGTCGGCCGAGACGATATGGCCGTCGCTGTTGATCCCGTGTTCGGTCTTGGTGTCGACGAGCACCATTCCCTTTTGCGCGAGGTACTGCGACACCATGCCGAAGGCCATCAAGGACGCGTTGCGGATCTGGACGTATTGGGCTTGCGTGCAGACGCCGCTCTGGATCAGGTCGTCCACGTCGGTCGTACGATCGACGCTTTCCTTCGTGCTCGGCGTGTCCATCAGGTACGGCAGCAGCCCGTTGGGCTCGAGCGCGGCAACGTCGAGCCGGTGCCCCGCATAGGTCATCGTGCGTTGACCGTTTTTCTTCGCAGCCAACCAGTGCTGGTACAACGAGGTCGAGGTCGAACTCTCCGCCATGTAGAGGCGCAGGACATTCTCGATCTTCAACAGATCGAGGTTCTCGGCGGGGATCACGGTCGACGCCGGAGAAAGACCGGCGACTTCGAACTGCGACGATCCCAGCACCGACTTCACCAGCCGGTGCATGTGGTCGTGGTTGAACGCCAAGACCTGATCCTTGAAGGGGATCGTGCCGCGATTCACGTCGTGGGTGGAGATTCGATTGTTGCGGAACATCAAGCGGATCGGCTTGCCGGACGAGGTTCGCAAGGCAGCGCCGAATACGGAATCGGACACCTTGCCTTCGAGCACGGTGCAGCCGCGCAAGCGCGACAGCTCGCCGTCTTCGATGAGTTGCTTGACCGAGCGGCCTTCGTTCACTGCGGCGCCGTGCGTCGCGACCAGATCGCGGATTTCTGCTTCGTTCAGCATTTGGTGAGATCTACCCGAATGATGGGCCGCCACGTTATGGTGGCAATCTGTCCTGGAAAAGGTCCAGCTTCGAAGCATTTTGAAGGACACTTTCGATGGCACTGCCGCCGCTCAGCCTGGATCGCTCGGCGGGCGCTCTGTCGAGGCAACTCTACGAAGGCCTGCGCGACGCAATCCTGTCCAGTCAGTTTCGGACAGGCACTCGAATGCCTTCGACCAGAGAGCTCGCAGCGTCGCTCGACGTGTCGCGCAACACCGTTCACGTCGCGTTCGAGCAGCTCATCCTCGAAGGACTGCTCGTGGGCAGGCAGGGTGCGGGCACATTCGTCGCCGACATGCCGAGCGGCACGCCGATCCGGCCGAACGCCGTCGAACCGACCAAACCTCGTGGCCGTCGACACCTGTCGCAACAGGGGCGTGCGATTCACCACGCGGCAACGACATGGCCGCAACCGGTCCAGTTGCCGGGGGAGCCGCGCGGTCGCGCCTTCGGAATGGGGGCGCCCGCCGATCTGTTTCCGGGCAAGGTGTGGCGCAGGCTTCTGGTGCAATGCTGGGATCGATTGATCGAGGCCCGCGGGTTGGGACGCTTCGAATACGAGCCGTTGCGGGAAGCGATCGCGGAGCACCTCGGCGCGACGCGCGGGGTGAGATGCACGCCCGACCAAGTGATCGTCGTCAGCGGTAGTCAACAGGGCATCGCGCTGGCAGCGAGTGTGCTGCTGGATCCCGACGATTCCGTCTGGGTGGAGGACCCTGGGTATTTTGGCGCGTACGCGGCGTTCGTGAGCTGGGGCGCGCGCGTGGTGCCGATTGCGGTAGACGATCAGGGTTTGAGTGTGGAGGTCGGACGCAAACGCGCTCCGCAGGCGAGGCTCGCCCACGTCACGCCTACGCACCAATTTCCGCTGGGCAAAACGATGCCGCTGCCGCGTCGCGCAGAGCTGCTCGAATGGGCGCAAGCGGCCGACGCCTGGATCCTCGAAGAGGACTACGACAGTGAGTTCCGCTACTCGGGCGCACCGTTGGCGGCACTGCAAGGCATCGATCCCAATCAGCGCGTCATGTACCTCGGGTCGTTCAGCAAGTCGATGTTCTCGGGCTTGCGCATGGCGTACCTCGTCGTGCCGCGGGATTTGGCGCCCGTCTTCAGGGCCGCCCGAGAAGTGGTCGGTGGGCCGCCGCCGGTGCTCGAGCAAGCGGTCGTGGAGCGCTTCCTGACGGAAGGACACTTTCAGCGCCACCTGCGCCGCATGCGGCGCGTCTACGCGCAGCGCCAGCGCCGACTCGTCATGGCGGTCGAGGAGGAACTCGAAGGGCTACTGAGCGTGGATCCGGACGAGACGGGTATGCACCTGGTGGGGTGGCTTCGCAGCGGGGCCCGCGCAGAGGACGTGTGCCAGAGAGCGGCGAAGGAAGGTCTAGAGCTGCTTCCGTTGTCGAGCTACCGCGCGAAGCCCGGCCCGGAGGGGGTGTTGCTGGGATTCTCGGAAGTGGGCGAACGCGCACTGGTGCGGGGCGTGCGGCTGCTGCGCAAGGCTCTGGGCTGATCCGACGGGACGACCTCGAGCCCCGTCCGAGCTTCGCAGCGAAACAACCGACGCGGTCAATCGATCTGAATCGACTTGCCGGCCGCCTTCACCGCCGCGTCGTGCGCTTTGCGCGCCTCGATCAGCTGCGGCACGTAGCGGTCGAGCTCGGCGAGTGACCACGTACCCTTCTTCTTCGTGAACGACTTGATCACCGCGGGCTGCTGCATGATGCCGACCCCGCCGCGGCCGACGTGGAAGATCTGGTTCGATACGCCGGCCGACTGTTCGCCGGCGAGCCACGCGACGATCGGCGCGATGTGTTGCGGCCCGCCGCTCTCGAGCTCTTCCGCTTCGACCTTCTGACCGCGCGCTTCGCGCAGCGGAATCGTCATCCGCGTCAGCGCGCCCGGCGAGATCGTGTTCACGGTGCAGCCGTACTTCGCGAGTTCGAGCGCGAGCACGCGCGTGAATCCGGCGATGCCGGCTTTCGCCGCGCCATAGTTCGCTTGGCCGAAGTTGCCGTACAGGCCCGACGTGCTGGAGAAATTGACGATGCGGCAGTTCGTGCGGTTGTGGTCGCGGATGTATTTCGCGAACGGTCGCGAGCAGCAATAGTGACCTTTGAGGTGCACCGCGAGCACGGCGTCCCAATCCGACTCTTCCATGTTGAAGAGCGTCTTGTCGCGCAAGATGCCGGCGTTGTTGACGAGCACGTCCATCGCGCCGAACGCGTCCAGTGCCGTCGTCAGCAGCGATTCGCCGCCGGCCACCGTCGCGATCGATTGCGTGTTCGACACCGCTTCGCCGCCGGCCGCGCGAATCTGCGCGACCACGTCGTCGGCGATCTTGCCGGTGCCGGTACCGTCGGTGTTGCCGCCGAGATCGTTGACGACGACCTTCGCGCCTTCGCGCGCCGTCAGCTTCGCGATCTCGGCACCGATGCCGCGGCCGGCGCCGGTCACGACCACCACGCGTCCGTCGAGTCTACCCATCGCGTTCTCCTCGTCGGCCGACGAGCGTTCGATCGATCACCACGGATCGGTGCGCGGCGGCTCCTTGGTGTCCGGATACTTGCCGAGTTCCGCCTTGGCGACCGCACGACGATGCACCTCATCGGGGCCGTCAGCGAGCCGCAGGGTGCGCATCCCCGCGTACATCCGCGCGAGCGGGAACACCTGCGAGACGCCGGCGCCGCCGTGCATCTGGATCGCGTCGTCGATGACCTTCAGCGCGATGTTCGGGACGGCGACTTTGATCTGCGCGATTTCGCTGCGCGCGACCTTGTTGCCGACCGTGTCCATCATCCACGCGGCCTTCAATGTCAGCAGCCGCGCCATTTCGATGTTGATGCGCGCGTCGGCGATCTTGTCGAGGTTGCCGCCGAGATCGGCGAGCGGCTTGCCGAACGCGACGCGCGATACCGAGCGCCGGCACATCAGCTCGAGCGCGCGCTCGGCGACGCCGATGGAACGCATGCAGTGGTGAATGCGGCCCGGTCCGAGGCGGCCCTGGGCGATCTCGAAACCGCGACCGGAGCCGAGCAGGATGTTGTCTTTCGGTACGCGTACGTTCGTGAAGCGAACGTGGCCGTGCCCGTGCGGTGCGTCGTCGTAACCGAACACGGTTTGCATCTTGATGATCTCGATGCCTTTCGTGTCGCGCGGTACGAGGATCTGCGATTGCCGCGAGTGGCGCGGCGCATCGGGCTCCGTCACGCACATGACGATCAGGATCTTGCAGCGCGGATCGCCGATACCGGACGACCACCACTTCTGGCCGTTCAGCACCCACTCGTCGCCGTCGAGTCGCGCCTCGAGAGAAATGTTGGTGGCGTCGGACGATGCAACGAGCGGCTCGGTCATGCAGAACGCCGAACGGATCTCGCCGTTCAACAGCGGCTTCAACCAGCGTTCCTTGTGTTCCTCGGTGCCGTAGCGCTCGATCACCTCCATGTTGCCGGTGTCGGGCGCCGCGCAGTTGAACACCTCCGACGACATCGGATACATGCCCATGATTTCGGCGAGGTGCGAATAGTCGAGGTTGTTGAGGCCGGCGCCGCGCTCCGAATGCGGCAGGAAGAAGTTCCACAGCCCGCGCTTCTTCGCGCGTGCCTTCAGGTCCTCCATGATCTGTGTCGGCTGCCAGCGGTCGCCCGCGTTGATCTGCTCGGTGTAGATGCGTTCGTTCGGAACGATGTTCTTGTCGATGAAATCGAGAATGTCGTCGCGGAGCGGTTTGACGCGCTCGGAGATACCAAGGTCCATGTGCGTTCCCCCAGTGTTTTCGTTCGAATGCGACGCGCGGACTTGTCATCGCAACAGTCGGGCGATACTAATACAGCCGAATTAACGCTGCCAACGAGGTTGTGCGTGACGCGCTACGGAGATGCCACGATTGCGCTGCTGAAGTCGGTGTTCGACGACGGCGTCGAACACGCGGCTGCGCTCGTTCGACATTCCGCGCGCGAATTCGAACCGGGCCGCCACGATCTGTTGAACCCGCTGACCGACGAAGGCCGCGTGCTCGCGCGCGAGTTCGGCGCCGCGCTGCCGAAACGCGTGCTGGTGCGCGGATACGCGAGCCCGGCGGAACGTTGCGTCGAGACCGTACAACTGATTCTCGAGAGCCACTCGGCCGGCGGCGGACGCGTCACTCGGCACCGGCCGGTCGAAGCGCTCGGCGTGTTCTACGTCCTGGATCAGATGAAGATGTTTCGCGCGATGACGGGCGTCGACGGGCAAGTGCCGTTTCTGCAGCGCTGGTTCGATGGCGGCATCGCCGCCGACGTGATGATGCCGGCCGAACTCGCGGCGAAGATTCTCGGGCGCGTCGTCGTGGGCAAGCTCGACGCGCCGCTCGAGCGGCCGCAGCTCGACATCTGCGTGTCGCACGACATGTCGCTGTACCTCGTGCGCGATCGGCTGCTCGGCTTAAGCGTGACGGATTCCGGCTCCGTCGATTTTCTCGACGGGGTAGTGTTCTACGAGCGCGATCGCGCGCTGTGGATGCGCGGCCTGAACGGGCCGGCGAAGCGCATCGACCTGACGATTTGACGATGTCGCGGTGATGTAGATCTGGGGACGCAAGGGGGCATGAATGAATCGAAGTGAATCGACGGGCGCCGACGCGCTGGAACGGGCGATGACGCAGGGCATGGTGATCGCGCTGGTCGCGCAGCGGTTGCCGGACAAGGTCGCCGTCGCATCGCCGTTCGGAGAGCTGACGTTCGCGCAGCTGAACGCGCGGGTGAACCGACTCGCGCGGTTGATGCGCGCACACGGCATCGGTGCAGGCGACTCGATGGCCTTGGTGTCGCGCAACCGGCCGGCGTTCGTCGAGGCCTATCTCGCGGCGCTGCGCACGGGCGTTCGGTTCACGCCGGTCAATTTCCACCTGACCGGCGAGGAAGTCGGCTATGTCATCGACGACTGCGAGGCGAGTGTCGTCGTGTACGACGGTACGCTGCCGACCGCAGCCGATGCGGTCGCGCGCGCGCCGCGCGCGCGGTTGAAGTTGATCGTCGACGGCGCGGTCGACGGCTTCGTCGACTACGAAGAGGCGATCGCGCAGTTCGACGGCAGCGACATCGACAACCCGATACGCGGCACGCAGATGCTGTACACGTCCGGTACGACCGGGCGACCGAAGGGCGTCTATCGGCGCGAACAACCGATCGCGCGCAGCGCGTCGCAAGTCGCGGCGGCGTGGGACATGCAGAACGACATGTGTCTATGCACCGGTCCGGGCTATCACGCGGCGCCGCTCGCATTCAACATCGCCGCGCCCCTCAACGCCGGTGTTGGGGTCGTGTTCATGGACAAGTGGGACGCCGAGGAAACGCTTCGGCTCATCGACCGCCACGGCGTCACGCACACGCACATGGTGGCGACGATGTTCCATCGGCTACTGCAACTGCCCGAGGAAGTCCGCACGAAATACGACTTGTCGAGCATGCGTTTCCTGATCCACGGTGCGGCGCCGACGCCGGTGCACGTGAAGCGCGCCATGATCGATTGGTTGGGTCCGGTGGTGTACGAGTACTACGCGGCGACCGAAGGCGGCGGTAACTATTTCGTGACGTCGGAGGAATGGTTGAAGAAGCCAGGCACGGTCGGGAGGTCGCCGACGCCGGAGCTGACGCGAATCCTCGACGACGACGGCAACGACGTCGCACGCGGCCAATCCGGCACGCTGTACTTCAAGGCGCCGGATGTCGGCCGCTTCGAGTATTTCAAAGCGCCGGAGAAGACGTCGCAGAGCTATCGCGGCGATTGGTTCACGCTCGGCGACATGGGTTATCTCGACGACGACGGTTATCTGTTCCTGAACGGGCGCAACGCGGAGACGATCATCTCCGGCGGCGTGAACATCTATCCGCAGGAGATCGACTCGGCGCTGTTGCAGCATCCGGCCGTCGTCGACGTGTGCACGGTCGGCGTGCCGAACGAAGAGTGGGGCGAAGAGGTGAAGAGCGTCGTTCAGCTCGCGCCGGGCAGCACCGGCGACGCTAAGCTCGCGGCGGAATTGATCGCGTTCGCGAAGTCTCGGCTGCCCGGATTCAAGACGCCGCGGACGATCGACTTCGTGACCGACCTGCCGCGGTTGCCGAGCGGGAAAATTCAGCGGCGCTTGGTGCGCGCGCCGTATTGGGCCGGACGCGCCAAGCAGATCTGAACGACGCTGCTCAGCCGCGGCGCGCGTCGGCGCGCACGAGGTCGATGACCGGCCGCCACATTTCGCCGACCGACGCCGACGCGTGACGCGACTCGCGCGCGATCAGTTCGACGGTGCGGGTCAGTCCTTCGGCGACGTGCGTCGCGCGCCGGTTCCAATGATCGAAGGTCACGTGCAGCACGTCGGTGGCGGAATGCGCGTTGCGCAACGCCTTGAACGTGTCGAGCGTGTCCTTGAGCAGCGCCTTCGCTTGATCGCTGTGGATTGCGCCGAGCTCGGTCAGCGTGACGAACCAGCCGCCGGCTTCGTCGATCGTCGCTTCGGTCGCGACGAACGACGCAGCAACGGTGTCTTCCACCGCGGTGCGCACTGCGTTCGCGACGCCGTGCGATTCCGTTCGTGCCGGGCCCGCAGTTCCTGCGGCGCGTTCGCCGGTGCCGGCGACAGCGGCCGTGCGTTCCACGTCCGTCGCGGCATGCGCAGGCGCTTGCGCGGCCGCGTTCGACTCGGTGCGCTGCTGCGCCATTTTCAACGCCCGTATCTCGCGTTCGAGTTCGGCGAGATCGGCGTTCAACGATTCGATCGTGGGTTCTTGACCAGACATCTTGGACGGACGCGTTTCCGGGGCAGGCGAGTGTACAAGAGTCCGCGCCGATTGCGATGAGCGTGGCGCGATGCGACGCTGCGAATGATTCCGAATCAACCGCCATTGACGTATCGAATTGGGAGAACGCGATGACCGATGAGCTCTATCGACCCCGCGCGAATGCGGACGGCACGTACGAAACGCTGACGATCGAGAAAGAAGGCCCGATCGATTGGCTGACGCTGAACCGGCCGTCGGCGCTGAATGCGATGAGCCGCACGATGATGCTCGAGCTGCAGCACTACTTCGGCGACCTCTACACGAATCATTCCGTGCGGGTCGTCCTGCTCACCGGCGCCGGGCGCGGCTTCTGTGCCGGGCTCGATCTGAAGGAAGACCGCATCGACGCCGAATCAGGCCCGGTCGCGGGGCTGCGCGTGCAGCGCCGCGTCAGCGAGATCGTGATGCGCATGCGCCGCGCGCCGCAGCCGATCATTTCGCTGATCAACGGGCCCGCGAGCGGCGGCGGCTTCGCGCTCGTGCTCGCGTCGGACATCCGCATCGCGGCGCCTGCAGCACGGATGAACGCGGCGTTCATCCGCATCGGACTCACCGCGTGCGACGTCGGCGTGTCGTATTTCCTGCCGCGGCTCGTCGGTTCGGCGCTCGCGTCGGAGTTGTTGTTGACCGGCCGCTTCCTCGATGCGGAGCGCGCGCTGAAAGTCGGCCTCGTGTCGCAAGTCGTCGCGCAAGAGGAACTCGCGAATGCCGGCCGCGCGATGGCGCACGAGATCATCGCGAACTCGCCGGTCGGCGTTCGGCTGACGAAGGAATGTCTGAACATGAGCGTCGACGCCGGCAGTCTGGAGTCGGTGATCGCGATGGAGGACCGGCAGCAAATTCTCGTTGCGCAGACCGGCGACATGCGCGAAGGCGTCGGTGCGTTCCTGGAGAAGCGCAAGCCCGACTATCGGGATCGCTGAACGCTAGGGGGCGGCGCCGGTCCTCAGCGGCAGGCTCGGATCGCTCGCCCATTCGGCCATCGAGCCGTCGTATACCGCGACGTTGTCGTAGCCGAGTAGCTTCAGCGCGAACGCATCGACCGTCGCCGAGATACCGCCGCCGCAATAGGTGATGATCCTGTCGGCGCGGCGTACGCCGGCGGGGTCGAGCGCGTCGGCGATTTCGTCGGCGCTCTTGAAGGTCTGGCCGTTCAACACCGAACCGAAGTAGACGTTGTGGCTGCCCGGAATGTGGCCGGGCCGGCCGTAATGGGTCGCGGCGGTGCCGGCGTACACGTCCGGCGCGAGCGCATTGATGACGCAGACGGATCCGTTGCCGATCGACGCGCGCACCTCCTCGCGCGTCGCCCACAAGCCGGGTTGCGGTCGTACCGTCATGCCGCTGGTCGGATACGGCGTCGGTTCGTCGTCGATCGGCCGGCCGTCGGCGATCCACTGCGTGTAGCCGCCGTCGAGCAGCGTGACGTTGCGATGACCGGCCCAATGCAGCATCCACCACAACCGCGTCGCCCACATGATGTGCGTCGTGCTGTAGAGGACGACCAGGCTGTCGTCGTCGATGC
>Ga0335069_10012426_pt1 | contig 11976 bp, 21 predicted proteins | sample Lox_Sample_11_FD_206714 | JGI IMG/M metagenome (GOLD analysis project Ga0335069, IMG submission 206714) | Soil microbial communities from Loxahatchee National Wildlife Refuge, Florida, United States - Lox_Sample_1.1 | ecosystem: Environmental > Terrestrial > Soil > Wetlands | place: USA...
CAAACAACTATTGGAAGATACAGAATAGCAGTCCATTTATTATTGATGGTAATAATGCAGATGAACTGTTTGACTTAACCAATATGCAATCTGTTGAGGATGCGGTTAAGACTATTTTACTTTATAGTTGAGGACACATGGAGATACCTAACCTTACTCATTGTTTGTTGTGCGGAAGTGCTTTGGATAGTAATGATAATGTTATGTATTTTTGTCATAACAAGAAACATAAGTTTTTTAGACATAATTCAACTCGTCAATGGATTCATATGCGGTTTGAACGGAGTGGATTATATTTGACTATTGATAATGACTTTATTGATTGCTGGGCTTATGGTGATAAATGGCGTGTTTATAATGATGGAGATGCTTGTAAGTTCTTCGGTGTCAGTAGTATATATGAGATTGATATTATTGAGAAAACCGTTGAATTAATGTATTTGTTTAGTTAGGATGGATTATTATAGGGCGTATTTTAGGTGGTATAATGTGTTTTATTTAGGATGGTATGCAAGAAGTATGCCAATTTGAGGTTATAGAGTGGTAATTGTTTATGTTTTTGGCTTTAAATGTGTGCTGGTATTATGCTTGATTTGAGGGGTTTTATGTGTTCTTTGTATGTTCCTTGATGTTTGGCGCTTATTGATTGTTTAATTGCTGCTGTTTGCTCACATCTGCTTTTATTGACTTTGGTATATGGTTTTGTATTTATAAATGGGCTTTGGGGAGGGACCTACATGCCACCACCACACCCTACGACCCCCTTCATAGCCCCACCCTATCCTACATCGGGCGTTCCTTTTATTCGTTTGGCATGGTTTTTTATATTGCAATTCTTATTCCAATTACTTTATCCTACATTGTAATATCTTTTTACTTGGAATGCTTTTTTCCTTTTGCAATTAGTATGCCAAGCCTCAAACCACCTTATCCTACCTTGTTCCAGCCTATCCCACATCATCCGACAGTGTAGTTTTAGGTGGCTGGCATGATTCTGTCCTATGCAATCTATGAGCCAATCACGGTGTAGGATAAGGTAGGCTGATGTCGGACGGTAGGTGGTTGGCATGATATTCTCCGATGCAAGAGTTATGCGAGGCGACCCAATACCTACATCCTACCACATTACCTTACCGTCCGATTACAGCCTACATATAAAGGATTGGCAAGAACCATACCAGCTACCGCCCCGCTACTTTTTGCATAGTCATGATCTGCGTGTCATATACCTAACACCGCGTAATCATTATAGACTACATCCTACCACATGATCCCAATGTCATACTCCTACCATAACCTACATTGGAATACTATACGCTCGTCAAGTAGTATAGTGTAGGATAAGGTGCGAGAGTGGGGTGGGCAAAACGCCGCGATTCGACCGTAGAGTAGGGACAATCGGTCTTTCTTTTTCCATAGTAATATCAAGTAGTTAGCGACCGTTACAGTGCCAGCGGAATTCCAGCGGGGCATTCGGTCTTTGGTGTAGGTTATGGTAGGATAGTGTAGTCTTCAATGATTACGCTGGGTTAGACTACTTTTCGACATTGATCAATCATTGGCATTGAACCTGCATTATCTCAAGTCACGAGGCACGAGAAACGAAACGATCGGTAGGGTGCGGCGAGCAAAAGAGAATGGCACGAAGGCTGCAATAGAAGGATGATGTAAGGGGAACGAAACGAGAGACGAAAAAACGAAACGAGGGAAGCATGGTCCAAAAAGATATGTTGGTTGTCGCTGGATTGATCTTTGGCGGGCTTTTTGCAGGTGTGATGCTCGTGATCAGTTTCATCCAGTAACGGCGCGATGGTTGCTTGACATACACCACATTAGTCTTACATGATTAGTGTGGTGTAGTGAGGCAATGACAATCCACGAAAGGGTAAAGAATGCCTGAATTGCAAGCGGCGAAAGATCCGAAAAAGCCGATCGCTATCACTTCGATCAAGCAATGGATCAAAGCAGCGGCTCAGAAACGAAACATCAATAATCCGGGTTTTCTGAAAGAGACGAAGTTTTTTCTTTCAACCTGCGAATTGTCTTCGGAAGTGTTGCCCATCCTTCAAGCGTGGGAAAAGCAGCCGATCACTAACAAGGCAATCGAGGCTATCTATCGTATCTTGGCGGATCATCATTCTGCGAAGCTACTCGACAAAGCGGCGTCCAGTGCCAAACGAAACAATTGGACCGTTCGGATCTTCGGATCTGACTCCCATGTGCTGAACGGTCCTGTTACGTTGCGAGAAGAAAAAACCTTCGCAATGGGATGGGATGCGGAAAGGTATGCAGATCGCCGATTGTGTGAGGGTGGATCCGATTACTTCGCGATCATTGACTCTCACACGGAAAAGACGGAATTACGAATCGAACGGCGCGACGCAATCGATCGTGTTCTGAATGCGCGCAAGGCTCAAGCTGCTACCGTTCCCACCGTCAAAGTTTCCGCGTCTCGCCTTTCATTGGGCGTAGGTGGACAGTATAACAAGCGAGTCTACTTCTCGCGAGGGTGATTCTAGCTCTTTACTTGACAATCTACAGGATAGGGGGTTACTCTCTTATCCTGTAGACGTGAGGTAATGACTACATGGGTTTTCTAATCATCTTTCTGGTAGTGGCGTTTCTCTGTACTCCAGTCGTGAAGAAAGATCGGCGCGACTAAAGGGTAAGTCATGATCCACAATATCATGTTTCCCGTTGATAATCCTTACGTGCTTGTTGGCATTCTCACAATTGGGATTATCGCGGTCATTCTCTACAGGGTGAAAACATGAGCAAGATCCAAGATTACGAGTATCAACAGCGTGCCCTATCTATGGATCTACAAGTCATGCGCAAGAGTGACACGGATCTATCTCTAATGAAGTATCTCGCCTATGATGATCCGCTGATATTGGATTGTCTTTTTGACGAGATCGATAGGCGCGAACGTTTGGATGCTTGATCGATACGGATGCACCCTAGCTGTAAAAGGCTAGGGTGTATCAATCGGGCAAGAGCAATCAATCAATAGGTTTAGTGTAAGATGTGCTCGTATAGGGCGCTAATCCAAAACACGCTAGAGCTCTATCCTGAAACTGACCGCGAAACGAAACTGCGACCGTATGAGTACGAGGGAACGAAACGGAGTAAAACGAAAGCATAAAAGACTTGTAATGGCAATATACCGTGTGGCGCATGTGAATCTTTCTACGTCTAACAAGTGATTGGAAAGATTGTCGACCACGGAAAAACTACCCGGCCAAAAACGAAAACTAGCCTTGTGCTATAATCGTAAGGGTAAGAGCGCATGTTAGGGTTTAGGGCGCTCGCTATGTTTCAAACGGTATTCAGTCGGGATTGATAGGGGCGCCGAACTAAGGATATAAGTGTGTGCGTCAATAACATTCCAACGACGCGGGAATAACCTATATCAATTCCGACTGAGTATCGTTTGGCCGTAATCAAGTTATAACGCGTTTTTCTCTCAGAACGATGTAAGAGTCGTTTGAGATATGAAAAGCGTTTATAGGGCAACGTAGAAGGAATTATAGGCTATGGCATTCTGTTCGCCGATGAAGTCCAAGCGTGTCAATGTAATCGTTCGTCATAAAGACGGATCGATCAATATTGACGCAAGCATGCAAAAGGCTTACGAAGTAGAAAAGGCGTGGCGATTCTACTTCTCCAACGCACGCAATCCACGAAACACAAGGTAAGACAATGGGCAAGAAAAAGCACAAGCGTGAATGGTGGTCGGATCTTGGAAAAGCAATGGCGCAAGATCAATGTCGCGGTAATCGAACGGGAAAAGACGAAGACGAAGGAAAGGCACACGAGCGCGAAACATTCTACACACGCGAAACGGAGTAGGTAGAAAAAAAACACGATAGAGCCTTGCACGTCGTCAGTAGGTGGTTAGGTTGTTCGTAGGTAGAGGGAACGAAACGGAGCATGGAACGGATTACTTGATTGACAGCATACACATTAGCAGGTGTTAGTGTGCATGCGTCAACTAAGCAATGATGCGGAGTTGAGTGTAACAATAACAGTTTATGAAAGAAGGTATCTAATGAATCTCAAGAAAACCCTTCGTATCGACCTCGTTCGCATCAAGAACGTTTTGGATACGAAAAGCACCCTGGAACAGTTTGCTCTCGCCCTCAGTGAGCTGCAGACGGCGGAACGATTGACGGATGAGGATAAGGAAGTGATCAACACTGCGTTGGATCGTTTCCTTGCCGCGAATCCGCAATCGCACTTCCCGCTTCCCACGATTGCTACGGTCGTGACCAACAAGTATCTCGACATTCCCGTGAATCTCGTCGAGTCGACGCAAGAAAAGGTCAAGGCTTACGTTCGTTCCGAAACCGATCGTTTCTACATCGGTAAGGGTAAGAACGGTGGTTGTCGTATCGTCTCGCGCATGACGGCAGACGAGAAAAAGAAGTGGGAAGCGGTTCGTGCTGCCGAAAAGGCTGCCGAATTGGCGGAAGCTTCGGACGCGCAGTAACAGAAGAAGAAACTTGTAATAGTGGTTTAGTGGCCCTCCGTAAACACTTCTTCTCTTTACATAGTAGGTTCAATGTTTCTACGAATGCCTACGAACATAATAGCTAACGGTGCGATTACAGTGCCTCATAAGGGCCGGGTATAAACCTATCAATCCGTTAGCACTAGGGCCGAAGGTATAAACAGGCATACGATGGTGGATTACGGTCTTCAATGATCTCCGAAACCTAATATGACTGCGACGAAAGCAATCGTTGCAATTAGTCTTTATATCTTCGGCCTTTTCTTTTCTACATGCCCGTATAATCGCCCAAACGTATCTAGGGCCTGCTAACTACCTAAAAACCTCAAAAGGCGTTTATAGGTCAATTGTGTGGCGGTAATAAGGTATTGGGCGATAATCGGGCAATAAGGAATAGACACATGCGCGATCATAGTTTCATCGTCGGTATGTCAAACGAGATTATTGTGGTAGAAGTGATTGTGCTTGCCTTGGTTATGATCAAAGCGGTTATGCTGCATTGGTAAAAGGATACTCGTTCGAAAACACATATACAGGTTCCATTAGGATTGATAAGGTCCTATAGCTTGCAGGCTGTAGGGTTATAATCAATCGCCTCTGCAAAGGAAAGAGATAGATATTCAATTAGATAGCCCATGTTCGATTCGTGGGAAGTGTAGGCTGGATCTTTTAGAATGCCTCTATCTAATTGCCGTCTCGTGCTTGTATGTGTGTTTTGGGGCGAGTAAAGGAAAAAGGGATAATTCTATGTTTCGATGGTTTCTCATTGTTTGCGCGACCATGGTTTCAGGTTGTGGTTTCATGGCTTGCGGCAGTCTTCATCAAACGGCAATGACTCCCTTTGGCGTTGGCATTCAATGGTGGATGCTTGCGACGTTGGTTGTCTTTGGTTATTGCGTCATGCGAGTCAAGCGGTAAGGAAAAGATACTCGCTCGAATACTCATACATAGCAGTTCATAAAAAGAGCGCGACACTCAAAGAAGACTTCATATCGGGGTCGGCTGTTATGTGTGAGTATTGGGGCGAGTAAAAAGATATAAGGGATACAGTCATGCTCAAAGAAGAACTAACAATCCGTCTCATTCGTTCGGGCGATGATATTCACGTCGAACGAACCATGAAACAAGTGCAGAAACAATTGGAATGTCTGCGCAGGAAAGAATGTGTTCCTGTCGCCATTCAAGAGTTTCTGGCCCAATATCCAAAGCTCAAGTCAATCAACATGAAGGGTCTTACGAATCGGGTTGTGTCTCTATTGGATAAGAAAGATCAATCCAAGGTGGGCGCAATCGTTCGTGAGTACTTGCAAGAGAATCAAGAGCTTTACACGGTGGATGGATCGATCATCAAGGTCAACGCGAATCAGTAAGGATCAAGATGAGCGAAGCAATTACCTATACCTATCAGCAGGCGTATGATCTTTTGCCTCTCAATCTTCGTCCTACTTTGGAGCTGCTGAAAAACTCCAAACAAGAAAGGGTCAAAGAATTCTACGCCCAAGAATCTCAATATGATATGCTGGTTGTCTTCACGCTCGAATTGTTGAGGGTGATTGAAGGCAAGAAGTTTATCTGTTTTGGTTGGGAGTTCTGGCCGGAATATGACGATGCTAATCATGCATTCTGGCAAGACTGTTTGGCTATCATCGAAGAGCTGAGCAGACTTGGTTTGAAATATTCGATCAAGCATGTCGAACACAAGGGTCATAAAGGTCAATCCTATACCTTCTACACGGATAGGATTGATTCGATTGCAGTGGCCGATCTTCATGCATGGGTGTTCAACGAAGTCAACTACAAGAGACTTCCGCCATATATGAAACACGTGTATTACGGTTTGATTGCGGGCTTCTCTGTGGATGAGAGTTTACAACATATCGAGAATCTCCAAAAAGAGGACTAAACGAAAGAGTGCTACCATGCGATTATGAATCTAATATTGTTATGGTGTTAGGCCGCACGTAAAAACTGGCCACTAACAATTATGAGGGATGGAGGTTAGGATCTATCTGCCTATGAGATAGATAAGGTGCAATTCCTTCCATACCAGGACCACACGATTAGCCTTTACTTCCTTTCGGGGATAGTCAAGTCGTAATTCAAAACAAAGAGAATACGGCGACGATAAGTAATAATCCGTGTCCTAATACAGTCGCAGGTGAAAGACTGATTGCTTCAACTTTTGCCCATATGATAATCCATGTGGGCAACCCTGAGGTAATGTGTAATGGCGAGCATAATCGATTACCGTTTTGATATTGGAGAAAAAGCCCGTACTGATATGGGTGTTCGTCGAGAAGGTGTTGTTGTGTTTCCTTTCTCTTGGAAGGATTGCACTGATGGTCAATATCGCTCGCCCGAAAGTAAAGACGGATCTGTTGTTTGGGTCCAATGGAATGATGGTACGCGAGGATGGATTCAAAAGCAATTCCTTCTGCCGGGGTAATCAAGACTAAAGGTGTATCGTGTCTAATTGTATCTTCTTTCATCGCAATACTCATATCGTCAGATTCTCTTGCGTAGAGATTGATATGGAGAAGTTGCAAGACGTTTTGGAAGCTCAATCCAAAAAGCAAGACTCTTCGGTGTGGTGGTATCTTACTGGGAATATCGAGCCCAAGGTATGCGGATATAACCTTGCAAAGAAGCGTGAGCGTTGGTCTTCAATTACCATCTACTTCGGTCAAGGTAATTCCGGTCATACTTGGAGGGACTTTCGTTGGTTGATCAATGGGATTATCCAACCTTTGATGCTTCGTGAAAAGACGCATAGGTTCCTGTTGAAGGATGAAGGTATGGATGGACTGTTCTATGAAGATGTGTCTTTCAAAAAGGGCATGAGCTAACATGATTCATTATCTGGGGAATTGGACTATCGGTTCTTGTACAGATCATTATGGATATGACGATGAAACAGATGAATTGTGTTTTCTATTGAGTGATGCTTGGCACTGTCTAAAGAATCACTCACGCAAACCACTACGAGAGTCTTTCGGCATTAGGCACGATTGTCTTTTGAGTCGAGCAAGAGATGCGGCTTTGGTTTTCTTGTGCCGAAAGGTTCTTTACGAAGAGGTAATAAGATAATGCCTTCTATTCTTCAAGCCACCAATTTCTATCTGATGTTCATTCGCCTATCAACTGTCAAAAGAGTGGTGCATTGATCATGAATGAGTGTTGCGAAGCTTGTGATGGTAATGGTAAGGCCAAAGGAAAACCTGCCGCTATTGCAAAGGTGTTGGTTGGTTTGAAGAAGAAGACCGACCTAAACATAAGCCTGAGCCCGAAGATTGGGTTGTACGTGTATGGAATGCAATTGGGATGAGGACTGAACCATGAAAACAATCAATCTTTGGTTTCAGCCGATCAAAAAAACCACCTGCGATTGTGGCGAAAAGAAAACGGAAGTCTGGGCATGGGGTAAATATATTCGCAATCGCTGGCATACGATCAATCACTTTTGTCAGAAATGTTTTGCTGATCGTGTGCTTCGATGGGTGAATTCAAACACGAGCAATGAATTCACTTTCAATCCTCGTATGGGTTATTCTCTTCCTGATTGGTTGAGAAAGATTCCGCCTCATACCACACATCACGAACATTGCTATTGTCAGGTGTCCCAATGAATAACCACGAACAAGAAGTCTATGCTCTTCAAGATGGTGATGGTAATCTGATTGGTATCGATCGTGAAAGCGGCGGATATCCTTGGACGCCTCAATCTTTGTTGGGTGTTTGGTTTACAGATAAAGCATCGGCCGAAAATTACATGAAGGTTGGGTCGGAAAATTTCAAGTTGGTTCGTGTAAAGGTAATTCTGGAAGAGGTTTGATAATGAAATATCTATGGGAATGTCTGAAACGACTGTATAAAGACAATCGCTCATTCATCGGCTCCATGGATTATAAACAGAATAATACATAGTCTCGCTTCTAACTCCTAAACCACCAAGGAAAAAAGAATGAGAGCAAGAGACGGTCCGTAGGTAGTAAATAAGTATATTATTGTGGCCCTATGTTGGCATATTGCTGCGAATTGACATTTAGACTAATACGAGGCTTTGAGGGCCGATCCTATGAAGTGAATTAGTTTCTCCCCACATAACTAAATAAAAATCCAAGCTCTAATGGTAGAAAGCTCTAAACGATTGAGCGGTAGTCGTTCGATTCGACTGCTTGGATCCAAAACCCTAACAAACCAAAAGGAATCTACAATGAGTATTCTATAGCAAAATGGTAGCTCTTTGCTGGGAGTTGACATCTACCCGAATTGATGATGAGTATAGTTCTGAAGACTTACATTCAGGTAGGATGTTAGGTTGGTGGTAGACAATCTAATAATCGCATCATCAAATCTAGAACTGTCGGAAGGTCGAAATCCACCAATTGTGAACCTATGTCAAAGTAGGAGCGATTGGGAACCATAGACTTCTCATTGTAGAAAGCGAGGCAAAGGTTGGGTATAGTGAGAATATCCAACCAATGCTGCTCATTATGAATATCGAAAAGCACAAACTCATTCTGAAATTGAATCATCTGGAAAGCATGATCAAGTTGGAAGAATGGAGAGTTGATTTCTATTCCAAAGCCGAACAGGAATATCGTTCTCGTGCTAAAGCTATCGGCATTTGGGAGCCTGGAATGCGTGAGTTGATTCGTGGTGCCAAAAAGAAACGAAAGAATGCACAAGCGGATCTGGAATATTGGTGGAATGAAGTGAAGAAGGTTGCTTGATAATTAGATATATTACTCTCTCGAGTACTCATACATAGCAGAATAAAGGAGCGCAAACTCCTCAATAAACTACCAGATTGGGCGCCTGAATCTGGATGGTTATGTGTGAGTATTGGGGCGAGTATAAAAGAAGGTTCTCTTTTCACCCTCGAAGATGATAAAGATACGGGTTTGAAAATGTTTGCTTGAAAGTATTTCGTCATGAGCAAGTGTAAAAATCCAGAATGTTCGCAAGACCTCATCCGCTGTTTTGATAGTTCAAATTCAAACTATATGTCGTTGGGGTTTTGCTCCAAAGAATGTCAAGTTCGCTATTTGAATTTGAGCCACACCGCATTGTCCAAAGAGTATTGGCGGACAATCGATCAACTCTCTTCTTATTCTGATGCCGAGCTTTATGGTTTGGCGGAAGCAATCAAGGCTCATCAAAACAGCCGCAAAGAAAAGAAGCTGGAAACCAAAGAGGATGAACCAAACTGTCATTTGATGGATGATCACTTCAATAGCGTGTAAGTGAAAGATATACGGGTTAGGCAAGCGCTCCCGTTTTTAGCAGAGTAAGCCACAAGCCGAAATGATAGATAATCAAAAGCGACTTGGACCCTAATTAGAAAGACGCAGATAAGGCTAATTAGTTGAAGACTTGCTGGGATATCCTAACAGCCCTAACGCTAGCGTGGGGTATGGTAATAATGTTAGGCTGCAAGAATGTTTGCGTTATGCGCTTCATTCAACCTATCCCTCTGTTTCAATTTTAGAAAGAAGAATGATCGTGAAACAACTATTCCTTCCCACTCTTGGATTGGTGTATGTTTGCCCGGATTCAAAGAGATGTGGTCATTACTTGTGGCGAAGTTTGTTTGGTTGGCACGATTGCTCTTTCAAAGAAGATTGTTTGATTTCAGCCAACCTAATCATAACATGCAATCCGCGGACATAATAAACCCTGCGATAATCTTGTTTCTTTTCTCGTCGTAAACTCGGAAGGGTCAAGATTCGGCTATGGTGAAAAGTCGGGATTGAGCAAGTCAGTTTCAGTTTTCGATAGTATAAACAATATTCAACCAAAGTCTGAATGAGAGGTTAGGTTAGCGCAATAGGTTTAACGGACATATACTATTGCGCGTCCCACCGTGAGCATTCAAAGATTCAAGACACACGCAGAGATAGCATCGTCTAACTTCATATCCAATTGTGTTTTCTATAAACGATCACAATAGCGTTGGTGGATAGTGGATACCGGAATAGAGACGCAGCGATGAAAAGGAAAAGTCTCTCTAATCTGTTACCGCCGAACCACTAATGCTTATATATGAAGAGTGGGATACTTTCCGACTGTCTTTGCGTGTGTCTTGAGTTTTTGATAGGAGATTGAATAATGGATCCAAAACTCGTTCTAAAGATGATCAAGGCGATGGCTCTCAAAGCTTCTACTGACAAACCTACGAGTATGGCCCATCTGGTTGAATTAGAAGACCTAATCTCAATTCTTCGGGGATGGATTGATAATGGTGGATATGTTCCTGATGACTTGGTAGATGATAGGGTGCCATAAACGAGATTCAGCCGGGATCAATCAATACTATATTTACTTGCGCGCATTTGGGTTAGGCTACTCTTACCAGCCTTATTGATTGGTTCCGGCTGAGTTTCGTTTAGGTGAATGGAGAAATAAATGGGACCTGTTCCTCATAATCCAATTGCAGAACTAAATCGATTGAGCCATACTGCGTTGTATTTAATTTGGAGGTTCTATATGGAACCGCATCCTTGTTTGTTTTGCCAAGTCTCTATTGTTTCTGATAGCGAGTTCTGTTCTACTCGTTGTGAGCAGAAGTATGAATGGAGCTTGAAGGAAAGAGAATTGATCCAAGAGTTGGCTGATGCCGCTCTCAAAGCAAATGAAACGCTAAGTGATCAAGATGAATATGATCTTGCAATTGCGTGTGAGGCATTGAAGAAGCATAGGAAAACGGCACCACCACAATGAAAGTCTGGGATAGAGGATTGTTCTCCCTCTATTGAATCTAATGAGGGCTAATAAGGAGACGAGCTGGTTTAGGATTAGATAGAAAGGAATTAGCTACTCCTTGAAACTCTTCCATCCTTCGCTACGTCAATCTTTCATTAGATTCAATAGGGTGAGATAAATAAGCGCGTTGAGTCCAGAACTAATAAACATAAGGAGAGACCTGACTTTCCAACATTCCCCAAAACAATAAGGGGTTGGATCATAAGCCGGAGATAATAGGCCGGTTAGTGATCGCATAGATAACTGCAACTCAATGTAGACGATCTATAAAGGTTAGTTCATTAGTTTTGGATTCAGCGCGTCTATATTTGGATGATAATCAAGCAAGACATGATTGTGCCGAAGATGCATTCGCTAATTCTGGCCATACTCTCTTGCACGCATTCAATAAAGAGGATGTGCTGCAGATTGTGTTAGGTTGCCAAGAAAAGATTGGACTTGCAATGTTCGATCATGATTTGGATAATGGCGAACCTACCGGCAGTGATATTGCTTCTGCTTGGTTGAATGACTTTGAAGCAGACAAGTATCCAGCAAGGGTTATCGTCCATTCAAACAACTACGAAGGTTCCCAAAACATCGTAAGCAAGTTCAAGTCTGTCAATATAAACCGTTTGGAATTGGGGCGGATTATTGGAAAGACTTGGTTGATAGCCTGAAAGAAGAGTAGAGGGCGTGTTTCGTGTTTATGTTCCCAA
>Ga0335069_10012427_pt1 | contig 11976 bp, 13 predicted proteins | sample Lox_Sample_11_FD_206714 | JGI IMG/M metagenome (GOLD analysis project Ga0335069, IMG submission 206714) | Soil microbial communities from Loxahatchee National Wildlife Refuge, Florida, United States - Lox_Sample_1.1 | ecosystem: Environmental > Terrestrial > Soil > Wetlands | place: USA...
CACCAATATCCGTCTGCTGGAAAACGAGCAGTGCAGCATCGGGGAGGTAGTCTTTCTCGGGGCAACGTTGTGGACCGATTTCGGGTTGAACGGAAACCCGGTGGTGTCGGAAGTCGTGGCTCAGACGGGCATGAATGATTACCGCCGGATCCGGACCCTGCCGCGATACAGCCGATTGAGACCGTCCGACACACGCCGGCTTCACATGCAATCTCGGCAGTGGCTCGAGGATCGGGTGTTCAGTCTCAAAGGCCGGAAGGTGGTTGTCGTCACTCACCATGCGCCGAGCAGAGAGTCCATTCCGCCGGCGTTCGATGGGGATGCCTGCAATCCGGCCTTCGCCTCGGACCTGAGCCGTTTCATCGTCGAAAGCGAAGCCCGATTATGGGTCCATGGCCACATCCACTATTCCTGCGATTACACGCTCGGTAAAACTCGGGTGCTGGCCAACCCGCGGGGCTACCCGACCGAACCCCGAACCGGGTTTGATCCCACCCTGATAGTGGAGGTATGATGTCATGGAACTGGTTGTGTTCATCGGCATCCAAGCTACCGGCGCGCTGCAGCCGGCGCGGTGTCTTGCCGTTTTTCGACTTAACTTGAGCGGATCGCCTCCCGGCTGTAGATGTTGAGTATGCCACTATTGAAACTCGAAACCACAGTCGTTGTCTCCGAGGACAAGCGGAAAGCCCTGCTGGCTTCCCTCTCAAAAGCGGTCGCCGGAACTATCGGGAAACCCGAGCAATACGTCATGGTCACCGTCGGTCAAGCCGCCATCCTGATGTCCGGCAAGGCAAGCGACGGGGCCTTCGTGGACATCCGCAGCATCGGCGGGCTGTCCGGCGATGTGAATCGGAAGCTTTCGCAGCAAGTCTGTAAATTGCTCAACGATTCCCTTGGGATCCCACCGGACCGTGTTTACCTCAACTTCACCGCTGTGGAAGTCGGCAATTGGGGCTGGAACGGGAGCACCTTCGGCTGAGGCGCATGGAATTGCCCGAGGCCAAAGGCACCTATGTCCTGATCGCCTTCGCCGGCCAAATGACGCGGTTGGAGATTGGCCGGCTGGGAACCTTCGCTGTTGTTCCCGGGTTTTACGCTTACGTCGGCAGCGCCTTTGGTTCTGGAGGGCTCCGTGCGCGGATTGGTCACCACTTGGAATCAACTGCCGCGCCACACTGGCACATTGACTATTTGCTCCGCAGGGCCGACCCGGTCGAGGTCTGGTACACTACGGTGAGCCAGAAGCTCGAGCATCACTGGGCGGAGCTTTTCGGAAGAACGCCACGGTTTCGTGTGCCGATTCCTCGGTTTGGATCGTCGGATTATCACCGAAGCCGGTCGAGTCACCTCTTTTACGCCAAACGCCAGCCCGCCTTTCGGTGGTTTGAGCAAGCACTTTGGGAATGGTGCGGAGGAGTGCGGGCAGAGCGATACAGGATATCCGCTTGTTTACTGGAATCTCTCGCATTTGCTCGTCAGCAAGAATAATTACTGGAAATCAACATTCTTACTGGGCAGTAAGAATACCACTTTTTAGTAAATGTTCGCAATTCCGCTTTGGTAGTGAACGCCCCCTAAACGCAATGCGCCAGGATCGGTTACCCAAACAGCCTGCGGCAAACGTTTCCTGTGTCCTGAAGCCGATCAATTGCAATGAAAGAATGGCACGACATCGTTGATATCGGCGTGAATCTGGCGCACCGCTCGTTCCAAGCGGATCGCAAGCAAGTCGTCGAACGCGCTTTTGCTGCTGGAGTGCGGACGATGGTCATCACCGGCACCAGCGTGGTGGGAAGCCAGGAAGGGGTGCGGATTGCTCGCGAATATCCCGGGCAGCTTTTCGCGACCGCCAGCCGGAACTGCACGGAGGCCACCATCTCGGAACTGCGCCGCCTCGCGACGCACCGGGAGGTGGTGGCGATCGGCGAATGCGGTCTGGATTTCAATCGAGATTTCTCCCCACGGCCGCAGCAGGAGAAGTGGTACGAAGCACAGGTAGCGCTGGCAGAGGAATTGCAGAAGCCGCTCTTTTTGCATGAGCGCGACGCTCGACAGCGATTCTGCGAAATCCTGGCCGCAGTGAGGAAGAGCGTTCCGGCTGTGCTTCACTGCTTCACGGGCACTCGCGAAGAACTCAAGATATACCTCGACCTGGGGTTGCACCTCGGCATCACCGGCTGGATTTGCGACGAGCGCCGGGGAACGCACCTGCGCGAACTGGTCAGGGAGATTCCACTGGACCGCCTGATGATCGAAACGGACGCGCCGTTCCTTGTTCCGCGAACGATGCCGACAAAACCGAAGGATGGTCGGAATGAACCCGCCTTTCTGCCCTATGTCCTGCAGGCGGTGGCGGATTGTCTTGGGAAACCTGTCCCGGCGGTGGCAGAGGCCACTACGAAAACGGCGCGAGAATTCTTTCGGCTCTGAACCCCGTTCGGAGAAAGGCGGCCTGCTATTTGTCTCTAATCGCTGATAGAGTCTCTTCCCCGTAAACCTTCATCTGCCCGCTGTGGCTCGACCAGCGCCGCGCCCAGGAAAGGCCGCCAAACACGAATGGCGATATGGGCAAAAGAAGAAGTCGGCCTGGAGCGCGGCAGCGGTCCAAACCATTGGGTGAGGGCTTCGCCCGCAAGGGCCAGAAGATCTACGCGTGTCTTCGGCTCAAGGGGAAGCTCACCTGGCGTAATACCGGAACGAACACGTTGGCTCAAGCCCGCAAGCGGAAGGAGAAATGGGGCAGCAAACAGTGGAACGAAACTGACGGCATCGCGTCAAAAGGCCGCACGCTGCGGCAGCCGCGCGTGACAGTGGATGAACTGATTGACGATTATCTCCAGTCCGATTGTCCCATCATCCGAAAACGGTCGCTCGAACCGAAATCCCAGCGCACAATCCAGAATGAAAAGTATTGCTTGCGCCCGGTGCGTGAGTTTTTTGGCCGCAGGCTGGCCTCGCGTCTGACCTTGGACGACTGCGACTGTTACTTCGCTTGGCGGGCCTCCGGCGGCTACGTCCCGACTTTTAAGGTGCGAAGCAAGCAAGTCACCAAACGGACCCGAGGTGGAAACCGGGCGGTTGACTTGGAGTTGACAGTGCTGTCAAACGCCCTGGCGTTGGCCACGCACCGTGGTCGCCTCAAAACAAACCCGATTCGTGAGCGCAGCCCCTACGCAGACAGATCCCGCCTCGGCCACTGGCGCGAAACCGCTCCCACTTCAAGACAACTGGTGCGGATCGTGGCATGGCTGGAGAAAAATGGGCACCAGCAGTCGGCGGACTTGACTCAATATCTTGCCTATAGCGGGGCGCGCATCGGTGAGGCGTTAAAGGCGAGGTGGAGGGCGGTGAACTGGGCTGAGGCTTTGATTCACGTCAAACGGTCTAAGAGGGGCCTGATGCCCTGGGTGCCAATCCTTCCAAAGATGCAGCAATTATTGACGCGGATGAAGAAACGCACGAAAGCCGATCTGATCTTCCCTTCCACGTTCAACGCGCATACGGCCCTTGACCCCTCGGCTTTCCGGCGACTGCTGGCTAAGGCCTGCAAGAAACTGGGGGTCCACCATGTGACACCACACGGTTTGCGGTCTTTCTTTGTTACCCAAGCACGGCAATGGGGGTTGACCGACGCGGAAATCGCGCAACTCATCGGCGACAAGACCGGCCCGTCAATCGTTGCAGAGGTGTACGGTGACGTTCGCCCCGGTCACCTCCTGAATATCGCGCGGAAGATCCAGCTTGCGGCCACAACGCGGCCGGCCGGAGTGAATGACCCCATCACGACAGATAAACCGTGATGCGCACGCCAGGCCCTATCAAAACCGGGAAAGGTTTGTGAAGAAAAATGCTCCGCAATTGTTTATGAACGTGCTCTCACGAAACTGGCTGTCGCGAAAGGGCGCGGCTGAAAAGCTTGACGTCTCAGTGGACACGATTGAAAGACGGGCGATCCCCTGGCAGGACGAACCTGTACCGGGAAAACTTCGTTACAAGCACCTGAAACTCGGGGAGGAAACGCGGCAGGAACGACGATACTGCGAGGAAGATTTGGAGGCGCTGCTGGTTCCATGAAGAGTCTCAATCCATCGGGTTCGAGGAGGCCTCGGCGATTTCCTGCGCTCGGCGAGGTCGCCAAGTTGGTGCCGCCCTCATACCCGTGTGCTGGGTCGTTGGCTCGAATTTTCGCCCCCAACCACTTCTCGCGAGAATTGCCGCGCTCGGGTATAGGGGAGGAGTTCGCAGCCAGGCGCGACAGGTTTTTCCTCCACTTTCCACCGGGCCTTTCGCACCAGCACGAGCCCAAAGGGCCGGCGGAACACCCCCAGTGGTACAAGCCAGCCAATCGTGGTCGACGCCACGTCGAAAGCATGAACCACGCCCGCCGCGGGCAAAGATGGCTGGGCATGAAAAAGGAGCGAAAACACGAATGAAACGCCGGGCCGCATGCAGGTCGCGCCCCGGATTGCTCGACCGGCATTTCATCACGAAGATGCGCAGGATTCTGCAACAGGGCCGCAAGCTCGGAATTTCCGAACAACGTCTCAGGGAGCTCACCGTGATTGCTGCGGGAAGGATCGGGAAGCGATTGCAGCAAGCGATGGCGAAGGAACTCCTCCAATAGCCCCGGCCTGCTAGACAACGTCCTAAGGACTCCTCACGGTGGCCCTGGTACCGAATACCCTTATCGCCAAACACTGCCCCTGACACGGGCGGGTCACCCATTGTCGGGCGATCCCGTGCTGAGCTGGCGATGACGGCTCTGTTCCGGTGCTGAAACACGTAACGCTTCGCGAAAAACACCTCCGCGGCAGAAAGACAAAATGAACAACGGCCTGCAAAATCCGGAATTCCGCGAACGGTGGGCTCATATCGCCGAGCCAGGATGGGAAGTCAACCAGGAGGTCTTCAGTCGGGCCGGCCGCCGCTCGACCAGAGTCCTCCACTGCGCGACCCCGCTAACGCAAGCCAAACGGCTCACGGATGCGACTTTCCCGCCCGGGTGGGACGCCGACAAGTGCTTGGTCGCCAGTGTTGGCCGCAAAGCCCGGCCGGAGCTGGCGGACTGGGAGTACACCCCGCAAATCCGAGCCGTGCCGCAGCTCCCCCAATTCAAGACCCTGCCCCCGGAACACAGCACGTTGGTTCACTCTCCCTGGTTCCAGAGCCCGTCACAGGCGAGTGGAATCGGTCTGAACGCCAGGCACCTGCGTTATCACCACCAACTCTGGAACGAGCTCCGGCCCAAAACCCTGCGCGGAGTGCATACCACACTGGTTTACGTGACTCCGCAGCTCGGCTTCAGCCTCACGCCTCATATCAAGTTAGACAAGGCGTTCCACTATTTCGCGGCCCTCTCGCGCTGTGCCGGGCCAGTGCAGTTGTTCCCGGCCAATTACCTTTACCCGGATGCGGCGCTCGGCCCGTGGAGACGTGTGCCGGCACCTATCTTTGCTGATCTTCTGCCTCAAGTGGGGGGCAGCAACTTCCCCCTCATTGATGGGACACCCGATCCGTGGGGCAAGATTGCCCGGTTCGAAGGACCGGATTACTTCTACGGGTACCCGTTCAATGCCGTAACCAATCCGGGAGAGGATGCCACCTTCGAGCAAAGGATTCTGGGCAGCACGATCTTGCCGAACGGACAGTTGACGCAGGCTCGCTCTTCCGAGACCTGCGCGTATGCCACCCTGGATCCTGAACTGAACCGCGTGCTCAAACTGGATCGAGAGGCGTTCCAAGAGGTTTACTGTCTTGCCCGGGGCGTAATCACGCACGACGGCGTGCCCTTCCAACTTCCGGTTGAGATGCAGACGGCGGTCTTTGCTCTGGTGCTCACGGCCTGGGAACTGGAAATGGATCGTCCCGGCGATTTGACCAGCTTCACCCTGAAGACCCAGCATGCCGCGATTCGGGGGTACAATTTCTACCAGCGGATCGAGCCCTATTACTCCAACTTCATGCGGCTGGTGCGGGAATTGGCCAGGGACCCGGATTTCGAGGTCTATCCGTTGGCCACGCACCTGACCCATTCGTGGCTGGGCGGAAACCTTTGCCTTTCCAATCAACGGTCCGAGTCGGAGAAAACCCTGGGCCCACAATTCATGCGCAGTTATTACTGGCAGCAACTGGACTGGTTCATGGGGGTGTTCAACCTCTGGAATACGGTCGGATTCCGCGGAGGCGCTGATTTGGAGAGCCAGCTCGAGTTCGCCGGCCTGGCGATGCATCAGATGCAGCCCCAGTTGGCGTTCGAATCCCATTATTTCCAACGGCCGCTGAAACGAGCTTCCTTCTGGCCCGACCAACACCCCGAGTGGCTGCGTCACGACCAAGAATGGCGCGCCGACCAATTGCCGCAGTCGGAAGAGAGATAAATCTTCACCAGCGCCTTTCAAACGGAGACACGGATGATCCACTTCTGTTTATCCTCCTACCCGGAAACCACTGGGGCACACTACGGCGTCGGAATCAGCTCGCCATACGACTATTCAAAGAATCCACGCGTCGTAAAGAAGTACGGAAAGCGTACAGCAAAGAAACTAAAGGGCGAAGGCTTTGTTTTGGTGCAACTGCAGGATGAACGCGCGGAGCAGGTCAGGTGCAGGTTAACACCTGATGAGGCCAGGCACATGGCCCGGGAACTGCGCGGATTTGCCAACGAGGTAGAGGTACGGCGGCGAACTTTGGCGACGGACCTTGGACGCCGGAATAAGCGGAAGAGGGAACGGAACCGCCGCCAAACAATTTAGCGATGAAAACTGGTTTATCACCCGCATTCCCGCCCTCGCTAACTGACAAACCAGTCGGGTTGGCCGTCATCAGGTGGCGGGTCCTGCGTTCGAACATCAGGTGATCGCCATGCGAGAAGAACAGATCGCCTATCTGAGTTCCGCCGACCACATCTTGGAACGGTTGCTCGCCTGTGGTCTCAAACAAAAATTCACGCCGGCGGTGCTTGCAGCCGCCGCTGAATTGCTCGAGCCGCCCGCCTCCCGCGAGTGGGTGATGGCGGAGGCCCGTCAGTTCTTTGCCGCCCGCACCGGCTTGATCCCCCACGGACTGGAGGAACTTCCAGCCCGGTGGGTGCAACAATTGCCGCTGAACCTAGCGGGCAGGGAAATGGGCCCTTTCATGATCACGAGCCTGGCGTTCGAGCAGGGGGTCCTTTGTGTTGCTTTCGCGCACGAAGTCGGCACGAAAACAGGGCACATGACTATTTGGGACGACCTCCGTTTCGTGCTGAATTTGGCGCTTTTCCCAAACATCTGGCACCCATTGACGCGACAGGAAGAAGTGACAATCTGGAATCGTTGGCCTGAACTGCGGCGCGAGCTCTTCACGGTGCGGGGCTGACACGGATCGCAGTCTCACCGCTGCCCCCTGCCTTGGGATACATTATAGGGTTCTTGCCGCTGATTTGCCACTGTTTCGTTCGACTTCCGTGGTTTGACTCGTTGTAGCTATCAATCCGCGGATGATCCGGGCCCAGGTGGGATTTGCCGTAGTTCTCCGGGGCGTGCGTGAGTTTCGATTCGAAGGAATGCTTGGGCCGCCCGATCCCGCTGTTCGGCCATGTACCGCCGGTGATCACGGGCGTGTTCTTTTTGCCTTCGCGGACGATGCCGGCGAGGCGATCCCTGCTACTCAACGGTTACTTGCGCCCCCAGCAGAGTGTTCCTTAGCAATTTGCACTCTTCCCACAAAAGACACCCTCTTGGCCACTAAAATGGATAAGGCATGAAGACATTGAAAACAAAGCCACCAAAACGAGATTCCGAGAACGGGGCACTGGGAAAAAGTCGCCGCAAGGCTGCGGTCGGGTCGCCGAAGGAACGAGCTTGCTCCTCATTCAAGAACGATCATCCAGGGGTCCCTGTGTAGTCGCTCGGCGGAATCGGAATAGCAAACCATTGTTTCGCCTTCTCACCTTGCCGAGCACCGTTCTGATCCAGAGGCGGCCCATCAACAACGCGATGACCCAAACCCGCTGAAAACTCGCCAGACAATCAAAAAGAGCCAAAACCGTGGAACAGCCCAACGTCATCATACCAGACGCCTCGGCAGGCGTCGTTGACGACGCCATTGAACGGGTCTTTTCCGGCTGTGAGAATTCGAAGTCCAGAAGAAAGAGGACCAAAGAGGAGTGGGAGGATGGACAGATCCTGGAAGAAGGCCGCTGGCTGCGAATAGAGGCGTATCAAAACCGCGGAGGTTCTTGGTCCTTCCGCCTCGAAGGTCAACTGCCGGTTTTCCGTGGAACCCCTCCCGACGATCTAAAGGAAATATTAACGGACGGCATCAAGCCCAAGTACCTTCGGAAGAACTCCTCTTCCAGAGCCGAAGCGAAGGGCATGCTGAATAGGCTTGAGCAGGCGTATGAAGGTGTCGTGGTCGAACGCACTCTGCGCGAAACCGTTCTGCCCGAAGACTTATTGCGGAAGTGTGAGAACCTGGTCTCGAGGCTGCAACCCTTCATGAAGAATAACCCCCATACCCTGGATGAGGTGGCAGACCTTTACGAACGGACATACGGCAATGAGCTCAAGCCGATCACTCTGCAGCAATTGCTTATCCTGATGATCGGAAAGTACAAAGAGAAGATCGCCCTGGGGCGCCAAGATGCATGGAAGACGGCGGTCAATGTAATTTGCCGGACCTATGGTTTCCCGACGGGCACTTTTGACCAAAGAGCATGCGAAAAATATGACATTCGGCTGAGTGACCTCACGAGGGCCCGGTTGGAAGAATATGTGGCCATAACGCCCTATAAACGGGCGGTGCATTATGTGGCTAGCTTGCGTACGATCTTAGAATATGGGAGGAAGGAACATTATATCCGGGAAAACGTTGCTCGTGGGCTGGATATCCGCCCCAAGCAGGCGGATATCGCAGCTCAGGCCGACGAGGACATCGCTGTCCAATCCAACGCACAGGTCCAGATCGCACTGAACATCGCCGCAGAGTACGATCCTGGAAAGGGCAAGGGCTATTTTGTCCCGCATGTGGTCTTCCTTTATTACGCGGCGATGAGGCCCTTATCCGAGCTTAGGCGTTTCAAGGCTAAAGAGGTTCGCCTAGTCAACAAGGTAATTCGCTTGTGGTCCTCGAAAGTCGCGATGCGGCGCGTGATTGAACTCCCTGCCAACGCGGTTGCCATGCTTGAGGATTACTGGGACGGACAACAGCTTTCATTCGAGGGCTGGGACACTTTTTGGAGAATTGTTCGGGCGGCGCAGGGGTACGACATAAAGGTGCCGGCGTGGTTCACACTACCCCCAGGACCCAGAAAGCCTTGGGTACCGGACTCGCCCCGCCACACCGGCAGCTCGCACCATCGTTGGTGGGAGCCAGACGTTGAGGAAGCGGGGCGCTGGACGGGACACTCGGGATCTATTTTTAAGGAATATTATGACGGACTCGTAACAAAATGCGAATCCGCGCAGTTTTTCACTCTCTTGCCCAATTCCATGCCGGTAACTGACGAGATTCGTGAAGCGCTCCTCAAAAGCTTGGTTGACCATAATCTTATTCCAGACGGCAAGCTGCCCGCCGCGCCAGAGGTTCCCACTTTTGATGTCAATCCGCCGAAAAGGCCAGCGTGGTTACCGCAAATATCCGACGCCGAGCTGCGGGACAGGATTTGGGCCAGCAATATCAAGACTGTAGCCAAAGACCTGGGCACAGATGCGCTATGGCTGCAAGCGGTGTGCCGCGCGAAATGCATCCCCGTGCCTCATGCGGGCCGAGCATTGCGAGGCAGTCCCGAGTCCGCTCCCGCACCTCCCCCGTTGCTCACGTTACCAAAAGCCGAACTTGAAGCAATTCTCAAAGATTCTCACGGCGTCATCCCAGCAGCTCGCAAGCTTAAAATCCCGCCGACGGTCTTGAGTGCCTACTGTGTAGTCAACAACATCAGCGTGCCGAGCCATCGGGAGATTTATCTGTGGTATAACAACCGGCCTAGAGTTACCAAATCGCCGCAGCAACTGCGGGTCATGTTGGCTAAAGCCACCCTGGATGAGGTGGCCGCGAGCATGGATGTTTCCTCCGAGCAGCTGCGGAGATACTGTGACAGAAAGGGGGTCTCGATCACTCAGGCTCGTTCTCCACGGCCATCGGAACCCAGCCTCCAGGATATCAAGGCAGCCGTCGCGGAGGAGATTTCCAAACGCATTTATAAGGGACTCAAGGCCCACGAAGCTATGGAGCTAGTACTCAGCAAAGCGCCACAGGGGCTTAAAGAGGACGAGTTGATCGAAGTGCTTGGTGCAATCGGCATCCCATTTACAAGGGCAGGAATCAAATACGTCGTCACCGAGTCCGCCAAAGGACGCTTTGAGCGCCGGCTTGGCCAGGTTCGTCTAGTTGGCAGTTACGAATCTAAGGTAGATCTGGATCAACTTAAAAAAGCGCTGGAGAACGATGCACAAGAAAGCAGAGAGCGGTCCCTGCTGGACGCCATCAGGTGCGTTCTGGCCAAGACGCCTGCGGGAATATCCCTCGATGAATTGTCTGTAGTGCTGCCGTCACTTGGCCTCGACCCAACGAAGACTGCGTTGAGGGCGGACGTCCGACGCTATGCTCGCCAGGGTCGGCTTCACCTGCATTGGAACATCGTTTCTCTGCCAGAGAAACCTGCTGACTGGACCATCCGCGCGAAGGATAAAGAGGCTACTCCAAACCTGGATGCAATCAAAGCCGACGTGAGCCGTGAATACGCGAAACTGGCGGACAGGAGTTTTACGAATGTCGAGCTCATGGAGTTCGTCCTGAGCAAAGCGCCTCAGGGGCTTTGGCAAGATGAGTTCTTGAGTCTCGCTCATTCGCTCGGGGTCAATTTCAAGCGGTCCTGCATATACTCTGTGGCGCAGCATGAGGCGAAGGGGCGGTTCGAGCAGCGAAATGGGCGTCTTTCGCTCGTCGGTTCCTACCAACCCAGGGTGACCGTGGACGATATCCAAAAGGCGATCGCGGCTGATGTTCGAACCGCCACGGGGTTGACTCAAAGCCAGCTCATGCTCAAACTGCTTGGCCATTTCCCCGCAGGATTATCGGTCAATGAGCTCATGACGGCGGTTGCCTTCATGGGTGACCACCCCTCTCGGCAAACCCTGCGGCGGCAGGTCTATCGTATGGCTCGCAGAGGACAGGTCGAGGTAAATGGGGGTCACGCGCGACTTCGGAAGGTGGCCTGAAGCACAGTCTGATTTGTGGCTCGGCCGCGGTCTGCCGACCCGTCATCATCAGCGGGGTTTCAGCACCAGTAGTCTCTTTACAATCCCATTTTCGTTGGCCAACGCAGAAGTACGCCTCCGGAACCCGCGCCAGGTCCTCGGGGAGTTTGACGCGAACCAAGGGGACCGGTGCATGGAACATGGAACAAATGCGCCAGTGAGACTGGCAGAACGCTTGCTCCCGCTTCGGCCACGGTGGCTTACCCGTTTTGGTCCCCGGCGGCTGCAGCTTGGCTAGATGGTTTTCCGGAATACACCCCCGGTCTGGGCCGGGTGAAGACGCTTGTGGTCAAGACTGCCGAAGTCCCTGAGCACAAAGCGGCAATGTTCTTTGGCGGGCCGGCGAGTTGTCTGCGTCTCGACCCGAGGCCCACGAACACGGGCCGCCCGTCCAATTCTTCGAAGGTGTTCGTCATGGAGCAAAGGCACCCCGCGTGCAGGGTCGGCAGTGACGGCGATCATTGCAACTTTTTTTGCAACCGCCAAACGTAAACGTAAAAGCCGTTGCCATCACGACTGATGTACGACTTTGAGAAGCCTGCGCCAGGCTCCACTAAACAATTTACCGGTGGCAGCGTAAGTCTCTAATCAGCAGCTACCAAAGGGACCCGCGCCATTTTTTCGTCAAATCTGAGAAGTGTAGAGAAATGCGACAAAATGATGGCGGATGCAGCGGAATGAAGGGTTTATTGCAACCGCCCTTGCAACCGTTTTCGATTTCTGGCCTCTCCGCGCC
>Ga0335069_10012428_pt1 | contig 11976 bp, 13 predicted proteins | sample Lox_Sample_11_FD_206714 | JGI IMG/M metagenome (GOLD analysis project Ga0335069, IMG submission 206714) | Soil microbial communities from Loxahatchee National Wildlife Refuge, Florida, United States - Lox_Sample_1.1 | ecosystem: Environmental > Terrestrial > Soil > Wetlands | place: USA...
CAGCTTCGGGGAGATACCGGTGATCTTGGAAATCACCTTGTAACAGGCGTCCACCATCCCGTCGCCGTCACCATCATCCTGCCGCGTCTCACCGTCGACACGCAGACGCACGCTGGCGTGCGGTAATGCCTTGCTCGACGCCGTCACGTTGAGCTCGAGCAATTCGAACCGGTCGGGCACACGCACGACCTCCTCTGTAACGATGGCCATGAGATCTTCATCGTAGACGTTCTTCTTCAAGTCCGCGAGGACCTTGAAGCGCTCGAAGGCCTTGTTCATGTCGACCTCGTAGAGATCAATGCCCAATTGTTTCAGCCGTTCGGCGAATGCGTGGCGGCCCGAGTGCTTGCCAAGGACCAGCTTGTTGCTGCTGATGCCAACGGACTCCGGCCGCATGATCTCGTAGGTCTGTTTGTCTTTGAGCACACCGTCCTGGTGGATGCCGGCTTCATGGGCGAAGGCATTGTCGCCGACGATCGGCTTGTTGGCCGGCACGCTCAGTCCGGTCACCTGCGCCAACAACCGACTCGCCGGGTAGATCTGCTCGGTGACGATGTTCGTACGCAATCCGAAGAAATCTCTACGGGTGTTGATCGCCATGACCACTTCTTCGAGCGAGGTATTGCCGGCGCGTTCGCCGATGCCGTTGATCGTACATTCAACTTGGCGCGCGCCATTGCGGACAGCGGCGAGCGAGTTCGCGACCGCCATCCCGAGATCGTTGTGGCAATGCACACTCCAGCGCACGCGGTCCCCGCCCTCTGTCGTGGTGATCAGGCGGCGGAAGAGCGCGCCGAACTCGTCGGGCACCGCATAACCGGTCGTGTCGGGAACGTTGAGCGTCACCGCTCCGCACCTGATCACTTCGCCGAACACCTTCACCAGGTAATCGTGATCCGACCGCGACGCATCTTCGGCGGAGAACTCGATGTAGTCGACGTGCTTCTTGGCGAGGCCCACCGCCCAGCACGCCGCGTCGATCACCTCCTGCCGGCTCATCATCAACTTGCGCTGCAGGTGTAGATCGGACGTGGCGATGAAGATGTGAATGCCGGGATGCTTGGCTTTCTCGACGCTCTTGATGGCCTGGCGGACGTCGGCCTCACGAGTGCGCGCCAGGCTGAGAACGATGGGCTCGGTTACCGCAGCGGCGACGCGGGCCACGGAATCGAAATCGCCGGGAGACGACACCGCGAAGCCCGCCTCGATGACGTCGACGCCGAGCTTCTCCAATTGGCGGGCGATGACGACTTTCTCCTCCACGTTCATCGTCGCGCCGGGCGACTGCTCGCCATCGCGCAACGTGGTGTCGAAGATCTGTACTGTATTCTGGTCCATGCTGCTTCCACCTCCGATCTGGGCTAGTGGCCCAAATTAAGAAGGGCCGCGGGGGAAGCTGCCCGTGGCCCTTCTGAAGACACAAACGCCACGGACAGCTGCCCGCCCGTGGCGTCCTTCGGTTGCGTAATTTTGCTTACGCTCCCCCCAGACGCACGGGCGGGCTCAGAAGCAGCAGCTCCAGCAGCGACAAAGCCAATGCGTTGTGAGAAACGTTCATCATAGCGTTTCTGTAAAGGACGCTCCGCGACTTGTCAAGAGCCTATCTTGCGCCCTTGCCGGCTAGCCAACTCGAGCGGCGGCCTCGCCGGCGGCGGCTCGGGCTGCAGCACTTCGGGCTCTCGTAGCGGCTCGGCGTCCAGCCAGCGATCACGCCGGCGGAGCTCGACCCGCACGCGTTTCACCACCCAGCGCAGCGGGCCTGAGGAGGCGTACAGCGAGAACCCGGCGAAAAGCATGATCTGCGGTTCGGCGATGAGGAGCTTGAGGACGATGATCACCGCCACCAAGATCCAAAATGGTTGGCGGCGATAAAGTTCGGTTTCCTTGAAGCTGAAGTACTTGATGTTGCTGACCATCAATCCCGCCAGCCCGTAGGTCAGGAGGAGCAGCAGCGTGCGCTTGTGGGTGACGCCCTCACCGCCGAGGTAGTAGTAGAGCAACACGGTCGAGGCGATCACCTCGGCGGCCGCGGGAATCGGTAGCCCGAGGAAGTGTCGCTTCTCCGCAGTCTCGTACTGCACGTTGAAGCGGGCCAAGCGCAGCGCGCCACAGGTGACGTACAGCGACGCGGCGAGCCAGCCCCACGATCCCCACGGCTGCAGTGCCCAGCGATACACCAGAATTCCCGGCGCCACGCCGAAGGCAATGAGATCGGCGAGCGAGTCATACTCGATGCCGAAGCGGCTCGTGGTGTTGGTCAGGCGTGCAACGCGGCCGTCGAGAATGTCAAAGACGTTGGCGATCAGGATGGCGACGGCGGCGACGAAGAAGTCACCTCGCACACTCGCAATCACCGAGTAGAAACCCGAAAAGAGGCCGAACGTGGTAATGAGGCTCGGCAGGACGTACACCCCTTTGCGCAGCGAGTTGGATGCGCGTCGGCGTCGCGTCGACGACTGCTCGTTGTCGTTCATATCCAGTCCGCAATCACCGTGAGCCCGCCGCGCGCCCGGTCGCCGACATTCACGCGCACACGCGCCGCAGGTGGGAGGTAGATGTCGGCGCGCGATCCGAACATGATCATACCGTAGCGCTGGCCGCGTTCGATCGCCATGCCGGCGTGAAGGGAACAAACGATGCGGCGCGCCAGAAACCCGGCGATCTGCACGAAGCACAGCCGCCGCCCCTGCTCGTCTTCCATCAGGACCGCATTCTGTTCGTTGTCGAGCGAAGCCTTGTCGGCGAAGGCGCGGAAGTACTTGCCGGAGTTGTAGCGCACGTCGAGCACCCGCCCGCTCGTCGGGATGCGATTCACATGCACATTGAGCGGCGACATGAAAATGCTCACCAGCGTCGCCGTGCCGTTCAGAAAGCGCTGGTCATCAATTTCAGCGACCTTGATGACCCGGCCGTCTGCGGGCGAAACGATGAGCCCGGGCGCAGTCGGCGGTGTCCGCTCCGGATCTCTGAAGAAGCTGATGATGAAGACGGTCAACGCCAGCGCAGCCACGCCGACAACCTGCCAACCGACGAGAAGGAGGACGAGCGTCACCACCACTGCCCCAGCGATGAGGGGATAGCCCTCACGAGCCAGCGGCAGGCGGAATTCGCTTGTGGCAGAAGGGACGGCCTCGCGGTCCACGCGGCCCCCCGTTCAGTTCTTTGACTTATCGACCAGACGATCGGATGCCAGCCATGGCATCATACCACGCAGTTTGGCGCCAACCTGCTCGATGGGATGATTGCCAGCTTCCTTGCGCAGCTCACGAAAGTGCGGCATGCCGCACTGGTACTCGGTGATCCACTCGTCCGCAAATTTGCCGCTCTGGATGTCGGCAAGGATCTTCTTCATGGCTTCACGGGTTTCCTTGCCGATCACCTTTGGTCCGCGCGTCATGTCGCCGTACTCGGCGGTGTTACTGATCGAGTAGCGCATGTTGGCAATGCCACCTTCGTAAATCAGATCGACGATGAGCTTCACCTCGTGCAGGCATTCGAAGTAGGCCATCTCCGGTGCGTACCCTGCGTCGATCAGCGTTTCGTAACCGGCGCGGATCAGTTCGGTGAGGCCACCGCAGAGGACCGACTGTTCGCCGAAAAGATCGGTCTCGGTCTCCTCCTTGAAGCTGGTCTCGAGCACCGCGGCGCGGGTCCCGCCGATGCCCTTCGCGTAGGCGAGGCCGATCTGCCGCGTATCGCCGCTAGGATCCTGGTGGATGGCGAGCAGGCAAGGCACCCCGCGGCCCTTCTGGAACTCGCTGCGCACGAGGTGTCCTGGACCTTTGGGCGCGACCATGAAGACGTTGACCCGCGGTGGCGGCACGATGCGCTTGAAATGGATATTGAAACCGTGGGCGAAGGCGAGGTACTTACCGTCGCGGAGGCCGGGCGCGATGTCGCGCTCATACAGTTCCCCACCCAACTCGTCCGGCACGACAATCATGATGACGTCCGCCGCCTTGGCGGCTTCGACGGTCTCCAACACCGTCAACCCGGCAGCCACAGCCTTGGGCCATGAGCTCCCGTCGCGACGCAAACCGACGACGACGTCCACGCCACTGTCGCGCAGGTTGTTGGCGTGTGCGTGGCCTTGACTGCCGTAACCGATGATCGCGACCTTTTTCCCCTTCAAGTACTTCAGGTCCGCGTCCTTGTCGTAATAGATATTCATGCCGCCTTCTCTTTTCCCTCTCGCACGCCGAGGACAGATATGCCGCGATGCATGGCCACCGTACCGGTGCGGACGATTTCCTTGATGCCGAGTGGGCGCAGCAGCTCGAGGATGGCGTGGATCTTCTCCTCGCCACCCGTCACTTCGACAACATAGGACTGTGACCCGACATCGATCACCTTACCGCGAAAGATATCGACGATGTTGATCACCTCGGCACGCGTCTTCTCATCGGCTGCAACCTTGATGAGTGCCATTTCGCGTTCGACGTGAGGGCTATTCGCGAAGTCGCTCACCTTGATGACGCTGATGAGTTTGTTGAGTTGCTTCTCGATCTGTTCCAGCACTTGATCGTCGCCGCGCGTCACCAACGTGATGCGCGAAACGGTCGGGTCCAGTGTTTCGGCAACGGTCAGGCTCTCGATGTTGAAGCCGCGCACGCTGAAGAGCCCGGCCACACGTGCGAGCACACCGAACTCGTTCTCCACCAACACTGATATCGTATGGCGCATGTCTTCATACCCGCAGCCTGCGGCGCCGACGTGCGCTGGCGCCGCTAGGCTTCACTAGGCGCTGGCTCCTCGCCCCGACGACGCAGCGCGATGCTTATCGAGGATCTGCATGATGCGGTCTTTGCCGATGAGCTTGCGCTTCTGCAGTTCCTTCTTTTCGATCTCTTGCTCTGGCGTCAGGTAGAGCTTGCGGTTGAACTCCGCAAGTTGCTGTTCGAGCACCAGGTGCTCTTCATAGTATTGCTTGAGCTCGGCATCGTGCTCAAGCAACGACTGTATCAATTCCTCGTCCTTTTTCTCCATGGGTGCACTCCACAGGTAGGGCCAACGACAGGTCTAGCCGACCACTGCCAACGTGTCAAATTTAACCAGACAGGCAAACATTCACAATTTCAGTTCCTTATGGCGTTCACCTCGGCCTCTGATGGCCGAATGTAGAACGGCTCGAGCTGGTGAGTCTCCACCGCGTTCCCCGTTTGCAGGAGTTCCCATCCCACAGTGGCGACGACCCCGCCGCGCGGCGCGTGCGTTTCGAATGGCAGTATCGTTGCGTCGGCACCCAAGCGGTCTCTAAAGAAGGCGCCGTAGCGCTCGACCGCATCGCCCAATACGACGCAGGGCGTCGGCAGCGTCGTTAGCAACGAATCCGGCGTGACCAAAACATCCGCCGTCAGGCGCCTCAGCTCGGTGCCATTCGATCCGAAGGAGGCCGCGTACAACTCGCCCTTCCGTGCGTCGAGGATGGGGCAGATCGTTCCAACGCGGTCCACGACGGTTCGCGCCAGCGCTTCGAGTGTCGGCACGGCGACCAAACGCGCTCCCGTCGCACATGCGATACCTTTGGCGACGCTCAACCCGATACGCAAGCCGGTGAACGAGCCGGGGCCACTCGATACCGCGATCGCGTGCAGCGCTTCCACCCGACACGTGGCGCGCTGCAGCAGCTCATCGATCAACGGCAGCAGCGAAGCGGCGTGGTTACCCGTTGTGACCAGCGATTGTTCGGCGACGACTGTCCCGTCGATGGCGAGTCCGACGCTTGCCCTCCAGGTTGCGGTATCCACCCCAAGGATACGCACCCCTACCCCCACCCTTGCAAGACGCGGGCAATGTCGTTGTAGAACGCAAAGGCCATGAGCGAGATCAACACCACGAGACCGACTTGCTGCGCGATCTCGCGGTGACGCAGGTCGAGCGGCCGGCGCAAAATCGCCTCGAGCGCGAAGAACAGAAAGTGGCCGCCGTCCAGTACCGGGATTGGCAAGAGGTTCAACACGCCCAGATTGACGCTGATCACCGCCATGAAGTGCAGCAGGTACTCGAAGCCCAGGCGGGCTTGCTGTCCAGCGGCCTGCGCGATGAGGATCGGGCCACCGATATCCTTCGCCGGAATCCTCCCTTGAAACATCTTCACCAAGCTCATCAGGAGCGTCTCAACCCACCAGCCTGTCTGCTGCACTCCCATGCCCACGGCAGTCAGCACGCCGACTTTTTCCTCGTCGAAGCCGCGTTCGACCCCGATCACGTACGCCGTGCCGAGCGTCTCGCCAAAAATGTTCTTGTCCGGTTTGGCCTCGGGGGTGAGATCAACCTTGAACGTCGAGCCATCGCGCTCGACGGTGAGGGCGACCGGCTTGCCACTACTGGCACGAATGGCTTCGGACAGGTTATCCCACTTGGCAACCTTGGTATCGTTGACCGCGACGATGATGTCGCCGTTCTTCAACCCGGCGGCGGCGGCAGGCATCCCTTCCATGACACCACCGACCTTTGCCGCTTCGCTCGGGAGGCGCGCCCCGTACACCGCAAACACGACGCTGAAGGCGATGGCGGCGAACAGCAGGTTGGCGCCTGGGCCGGCGAGCACGATCGCCATCCGCTTCCACAGCGCCTGCCGTTGGAACGAGACCGCCAGGTCCGCCTCGCTCACCGGTTCTTCAGGGTCCTCACCGACCATCTTTACGAACCCACCCAGCGGAATCGCACTGACGACATAGTCGGTGTTGCCGACGCGCCGACCGATCAGCGTCGGCCCGAATCCGAGCGAGAACTTGAGCACTCCAACCCCCGTACGCTTTGCGACGAGGAAATGCCCGAGTTCGTGAAAGAAGATCAAGAAGCCGAGGACGATGACGGCAGCGACGATACTGATGACCATGAACGAACGCTCCTGACTCCGCACGGATCAGCGGATGAGGAGAATATAGTAGTACAGAAACGCCACTGGGAAAAGCAGACTATCAATACGGTCGAGCACGCCGCCGTGGCCGGGAAACAACCATCCAGATTCCTTGGCTCCGAACGTGCGTTTCATGACGGATTCACTGAGGTCACCAAGCTGACCGATGATTCCCATGACCACCGCCAGCATCAGCCCTTCAGTCCAGCCAAGATCGTTGAGGAACAATAGCTTGCAGATGGCAACCGCGAGGAGACTGCCGGCGATGATGCCGAGAGAGCCCTCGATTGTCTTTCCGGGGCTGACGCGCGGCATCAATTTGTGCCGGCCCATCGAGTGCCCAACCGCGTAGCCGCCGGTGTCGCCCGCCATACCGATCGCAACGACGAGGATGACCCAGCGCGGTCCCAGGGGCAAGGCGTGAAGAAATATGAAATGCGGCAGTAGAAATCCGACGTAGAGAATGCCCACCAGCGCCAACCCGAGGTCGGCCAGTCCCCGCTCGAAGTCGGGGCGGGCCAGTAACGTCCAGACCAGTCCCAACGCAATCGTGAGGGCCAGGGCCGCGCCCAGCCACAGCGGCGCCGGTGGCACTCGGACCGCTTGCGCGCACGCGGCGGCAGTCAGCAGCGAGCCCAGGCCGACGGTCAGGAAGCGCTCGCCGCGTTGCGACGGAAACGCCATCGTGGCGTACTCCGCGACGCCGATGATGCCGACCGTGGCAACGAACACCGCGAGCGGCCACCGCGAGGGAACCAGAATGAGCGCCAGCAGGGTTGGGATCGCGACGGCGGCGGTAGCCAGCCTAGCGCGCAGCACGCAGCTGCTCCCTCTCCATGTGCTCCGGCACGCGCCCGAAGCGACGTTCACGCTGCTGGTAGTGTGCCAGCGCCTCAATGAATTGCGGCTCGCGAAAATCCGGCCATAAGGTGTCGGTGACGTAGATCTCGCTATACGCGCTCTGCCAGAGAAAGAAGTTCGAGATGCGCATTTCGCCGCTGGTCCGAATCAGCAGATCCGGATCGGGGATACCGGTGGTGTTCAAATAACCGCCGAAGACGTTCTCATTGATACTCGCCGGATCGAGGCAGCCGTTGCGCGCATCGCGCGCCAGCGCTCGCGCCGCCTGCACGATATCCTCGCGACCACCGTAGCTGACCGCCAAGACGACCGTCATTCGCGAGTTGTCCTTGGTGGCCTCGATGCTGGCGGCGAGCTCGCGCTGCAGCGGCAGCGGCAGGCGCGTCGTGTCGCCGATGGCCCGCAGGCGAATCTCGTTCTTCATCATCTTGCGCAGCTCGGTGCGCAGATAGCGTCGTAGCAGACCCATCAGCGCATCGACCTCACGCTTCGGGCGCTGCCAGTTCTCCGTCGAGAACGCGAACAGACTGAGGTATGAGATACCCAGCCGGCGACTCGCTTCGACCACCGCACGCACCGAGTCCTTACCGCGCTTGTGGCCTTCGACGCGGCTGAGACCGCGTTGCTGAGCCCAGCGGCCATTGCCGTCCATGATAATGGCGACATGGCGCGGCAGGCGCTGCAGGTCGAGACCGTTTGTCGGGATCGTTGCCACCGCCGCTCAAACCTCCATGATCTCTTCTTCTTTGACTTTGAGCACCTGATCGACCTTGTCTGTAGACGTCTTGGTGAGCTCCTGGATCTTCTCCGTCGCCTTGCGCACGTCGTCCTCGGTGATCTCCTTGTCCTTCTCCAGCGACTTCAGCAAGTCGATGGCGTCGCGCCGGTGGTTGCGCATCGAAACCCGATAGTCTTCGGCCAGCTTGCGCACGTGTTTGACCAACTCACGGCGCCGTTCTTCCGTCAACTCGGGAATCGGGACGCGCAGGATCTTGCCGTCGTTGACGGGAACCAGTCCCAGGTCGGACTGGAGAATGGCGCGTTCGATCTGCGTCAGGACACTCTTGTCGTACGGCTGAATGACCAGGAGCCGGGGCTCCGGGGCCGACAACCCGGCCAGCTGATTGAGCGGCGTGCGCGTACCGTAGTAGTCAACCGTGATCCCTTCGAGCAGCGCAGTCGATGCGCGCCCGGTGCGCGTGCGGGTGAGATCCTTGCGCAGCGCGCTCAAGGTCCGATCCATTTCCTTACGGAGTTCCTCGATGACCTCGTCGGTCATACGCTTGCCTCAATGCACGATGGTGCCGATGGGCTCGCCACACACGACGCGCTTGATGTTTCCAGCGGCGTGCAGGTCGAACACGATAATCGGAATGGAGTTGTCCATGCACAACGAAATCGCGGTGGAGTCCATAACCTTCAGGTGCCGGTTGAGGACATCCATGTAGCTGAGCTCCTCGAATTTGTTTGCGCCGGGAGTCTTCTTGGGATCGGCGTCGTAGATCCCGTCAACGTTGGTGGCCTTGAGAATCACGCGCGCGCCGATCTCCACGGCGCGTAGAGAGGCTGCCGTGTCGGTGGTGAAGAAGGGGTTCCCGGTTCCCGCCCCAAAGATCACCACACGTCCCTTTTCGAGGTGACGGACGGCGCGACGGCGGATGTAGGGCTCGGCGATCTGTTGCATGGTGATGGCCGAAAGGACGCGCGTCATCACGCCGGCACGTTCCAGGGCATCTTGTAGCGCCAGCGCGTTGATGACGGTGGCGAGCATTCCCATGTAGTCGGCACTCGCCCGGTCCATGCCGCGCGCGCTGCCCGCCAAGCCTCGGAAGATGTTGCCGCCACCGATGACGATCGCCAACTCGCAACCCAAGGCGTGCACTTCCTTGATCTCCGCTGCGATCGCGTGCAACACGTCGGGGTCGATGCCGTACCCCGCCTGCGGCATCAAGGCCTCCCCGCTGAGCTTCAGCATCACTCGGCTGTACTGCAGGTTCGCAAACTGCCGACTGGCAGCAGGCGCGGGCGGAGGCGCTGGGCTCACGGTCGTTTCAGGCCGATTTCTCGGTCATTTCTCCCAGCTGAAAGCGTGCGAAGCGCCGCACGACAATGTTCTCTCCCAGTTGTGCAATGGCGTCGGTCACCAGCTGGCCAACCGTACGTTGTGGCTCCTTGATGAACGGTTGCTCGAGCAGGCACACGTCGGCAAAGAACTTCTCGACTTTGCCATCGACGATCTTCTCGATCACCGGCGCCGGTTTGCCGGATTCGTTGGCTTGCACGCGATAGATGCTGCGCTCCGCCTCGATCACCTCGGCGGCGACGTCTTCGCGACGGACGAAACGCGGGGTGGCGGCGGCGACTTGCATCGCCAAATCCTTTACCAAACTCTGGAACTGCGGGGTGCGGGCGACGAAGTCGGTCTCGCAGTTGACCTCCACCAGCACGCCGATCTTGCCGCCGGCGTGGATGTAGGAACCCACCTGCCCTTCACTCGCCACACGTGCCGAACGCTTGGCTGCCGCTGCCAGACCCTTTTCACGCAAATAGACAACCGCCTTTTCGAAGTCGCCACCGTTCTCGGCGAGCGCCTTCTTGCAGTCCATCATGCCTGCGCCGGTTTTGTCACGCAGATCGCGGACCTGCGCGGCGCTGACTTCACCACTCATGCCAGCTCTCCCTGCGTGGCGGCGACCGCATCGGGTTTCTCCTCGGCGACGCTAGCGCTCTCATCGGACTCGCCCTTGGCCTTCTCTTCCAATTGCGTCTTGCCATCGAGCACCGCGTCAGCCATCGCCGCACAGAACAAACGGATGGCACGGATGGCGTCGTCGTTACCTGGAATCTTGTAGTCGACGACGTCGGGATCGCAATTGGTATCGACGACGGCGACGACTGGGATGTGCAGCTTGTTGGCTTCCCTGACCGCAATCTCTTCCTTCTTGGGATCGATGACGAAGAGGGCATCCGGCAGCTTGCGCATCGTCTTGATACCGCCCAGCGACGTCAGGAGCTTGTCGCGCTCCCGCGAGATGCCGAGCATCTCCTTCTTCGTCAGTGCGACGGCCATAGCGGGATCTTCCAGGGTTTCTTCGCACTTCTTCAGGCGGTCGATGCTCTGCTTGATGGTCTGAAAGTTGGTCAGCGTACCGCCGAGCCAGCGATTGTTGACGTAGTACATGCCGCAGCGTTCGGCCTCTTCGCGAATCGCATCCTGCGCCTGCTTCTTGGTGCCGACGAACAGCACGCTGCCGCCGCTTCCGGCAAGCTCGCGGACGAAGGCGTAGGCCGCTTCGAACAATTTCACTGTGCGTTGCAGGTCGATGATGTAGATGCCGTTGCGCGCCCCAAAAATGTAGGGCTTCATCTTCGGGTTCCAGCGGCTCGTCTGGTGTCCGAAGTGTACACCGGCCTCGAGCAGTTGCTTCATGCTGACTTCTGCCATACCTGATCTCTCCCTGTGGACTCCCTCTCAAGCGAGTGTCGATATCAGAAAGCTTTACCGCCTCGCAACCGCCCCTACTGGTTCATGGAATCGAGAAATTCCTGATTGTCTTTGGTGTCGGTGATCTTGTCCATGATGAACTCCATCGTCTCGACGGGGTTCAGTTGCGCCAGCAGCTTGCGGAGGATCCAGACACGGGCAATGACGTCCTTGCCGAGCAACAGTTCCTCCTTGCGCGTACCGGAGCGGTTGATGTCGATGGCCGGGAAGATGCGCTTATCGACCAGGCGGCGGTCGAGGTGAATTTCCATGTTCCCGGTCGCCTTGAACTCCTCAAAGATGACCTCATCCATACGGCTGCCGGTGTCGACGAGCGCCGTCCCCATGATCGTCAAGCTACCACCGTCTTCGATGTTCCGTGCGGCACCCAGGAACTTCTTCGGCTTGTGCAACGCATTCGAGTCGACGCCGCCCGAAAGGATCTTGCCGCTTGGCGGCACCACGGTGTTGTAGGCGCGCGCCAGGCGCGTGATGCTGTCGAGCAGGATTACCACGTCGCGGCCGTGCTCTACGAGGCGCTTGGCCTTCTCGATCACCATCTCGGCGACCTGCACGTGCCGGGTCGCCGGCTCGTCGAACGTCGAGCTGATGACTTCGCCGTGAACGGAGCGCTGCATGTCGGTAACCTCTTCGGGCCGTTCGTCGATCAGCAGGACGATGAGCACGACTTCCTTGTGGTTGCTGGTGATGCCGTTGGCGATGTTCTGCAGCATCATCGTCTTGCCGGTTCGCGGTGGCGCCACAATGA
>Ga0335069_10012429_pt1 | contig 11976 bp, 13 predicted proteins | sample Lox_Sample_11_FD_206714 | JGI IMG/M metagenome (GOLD analysis project Ga0335069, IMG submission 206714) | Soil microbial communities from Loxahatchee National Wildlife Refuge, Florida, United States - Lox_Sample_1.1 | ecosystem: Environmental > Terrestrial > Soil > Wetlands | place: USA...
GGCGGGACGGACGTAGAGTCGCTTCATCTCCGCCGTGTCCGCGTCGTGCGGGCGAAGCCCCGCGCAGCATGCGGCCTCGCCCGACGAATGCCCGAGGTACAGCCGCCCCCGAGGAGGCGCATACGCGCCGGGCAGCGTCGCGAGCTCGGCTTCGAAATCCTGGAAGCACAGGTCGGTGCCGATGGATTGCTGGTATTCGCGGAAGAGCTGCCGAACGAGCTCGATCTCATCTGCTGCGCCGGGGCTCACGAGGGCGAGGGGCATGGCTGAATTCTGCACTATGATCGCCCGGTGCACATCGACTACGAGTGGGTCGGCCAGGGCGCCTCGACCATCGTCTTCCTCCACGAAGGGCTCGGATCGATCGCGATGTGGCGCGACTTTCCTTCGGAGCTCTCGTCGGCGCTCGCGATGCGCGGCCTCGTCTACTCGCGCCCCGGTTACGGCAAGAGCACGCCTCGTGCCCACGCCCAGCGGTGGAAGCCCGATTACCTGCATCGCCAGGCGTACGACGTCCTTCCGAAGCTGCTCGACGATCTCGGCCTTCGCGAGCCCGTTTGGCTCTATGGCCACAGCGACGGCGGCTCCATCGCGCTGCTGTTCGCGGCGCGATTTCCCGGGCGGACCGCCGGCGCCATCGTGGCGGCGCCCCATTGGTTCGTCGAGGACATGGCGATCGAGGGCATCCGGCGCACGCGCACGGCCTATCTCGAAGGCGGGCTGCGCGAGCGCCTCGCGCGATTCCACGACGACGTGGATTCGGCCTTCTACGGCTGGCACGACGTCTGGACCGATCCGGCGTTTCGCTCGTGGAACATTGCCGACGACATCGCGCCGATCGCGGCCCCCGTGCTCGCGATCCAGGGCATCGGCGACGAGTACGGGACCCTCGAGCAGGTCCGGGGCATCGCGCGGCTCGTGAAGCACGCGAAGGTCCTCGAGCTCGCCGGCTGCGGCCACTCGCCGCACCGCGATCAGGCCCGTGCGGTAATCGAAGCGTCTGTGGAATTCGTCCGATCGCGACTGTAGCATCCGTCCGATGACAGGAACGGCGCGCACGCAAGTCGGCATCGTCGGAGCGGGGCCCGCGGGCCTGCTGCTGTCGCACCTGCTGCATCTCGCGGGCATCGAGTCGATCGTGGTGGAGAGCCGCATGCGCGAGGACGTGGAGGGCACGATCCGCGCGGGCGTGCTCGAGCAGGGCACCGTGGACATGCTCACGGAAACCGGCGTGGGCGAGCGGCTCCATCGCGAGGCGTTCTTCCATCGCGGCGTGTACCTGCGCTTCAACGGCGAGACGCACCACATCGACATGCAGGAGCTCACAGGCGGCAAACGCGTCACCGTCTACGCGCAGCACGAGGTGATCAAGGACCTCGTGAAGGCGCGGCTCGCGGCCGGCGGCGACGTGCGCTTCGGCGTGTCCGACGTGAAGCTGGAGGCGATGGACTCGCAACGCCCCGCGATCTCGTTCGCCGAGGGCGGGGCGGCAAGGCGCGTGGAATGCGATTTCATCGCGGGCTGCGACGGCTCCCACAGCATGTCGCGCCATTCGATTCCGGCGGGCGTGCTCACGCGCCACGAGCGCATCTATCCCTTCGGGTGGTTCGGCATCCTGGTCGAGGCGCCGCCATCGTCCGACGAGCTGATATACGCCGCGCACGACCGCGGGTTCGCGCTCGTCTCGACACGATCGCCCACGCTGCAGCGCATGTACCTGCAGTGCGATCCCAACGACAGCGTGGCCCACTGGTCCGACGACCGCATCTGGGCGGAGCTGCGAAAGCGCCTGGAGGCGAAGGACGGGTGGCTGCCGAAGGAAGGGCCCATCACGCAGAAGGTGATCGTGGGGATGCGAAGCGTGGTGGTCGAGCCCATGCGCCACGGCAGGCTCTTCCTCGCGGGCGACGCGGCGCACGTCGTTCCGCCCACGGGCGCGAAGGGACTCAATCTCGCGGCGGCCGACGTGCGCGTGCTGGCGAGGGCGCTCGATGCGTTCTACCGCAAGCGCGACGAGGCGCGCCTCGCGCGCTACTCCGACGACTGCCTTCGCCGCATCTGGAAGGGCCAGCGCTTCTCCTGGTGGATGACCACGATGATGCATCGCGCCGAGAGCGACACCTCCTTCGACCGCAAGCGACAGCTGGCCGAGCTCGACTACGTCACCACCTCTCGCGCCGCGATGACGTCGCTCGCCGAAAACTACGTCGGCCTGCCGTTCGACGACTAGGTGTCTGTCCCCTAGGTTCTCGGCAGGATCAGGCAGCTGCCGGTGCCGTGGGCGAGGAGCTTGCCGGCGGAGTCGGTGAGCTCCGCCTCGACGTAGGCCACGCGCCGGCCGCTGTTGATCACGCTGCCCACGGCGGCGACTTCGCCGGTCTCGACGGTGATGGGGCGGATGTAGTTGACGCGGATGTCGAGCGTGGTGAAGGTCTGCTCGAGGTCCAGCAACGTGAGGTTCGAAAGCGCCATGGCGGTGTCCAGCACCGCGGCGGTCCATCCGCCGTGCACGGTGTCGAGCAGGTTGTAGGAGTTCACGCCGGGATTGCCGATCACGGTCACGGAACCGGGAACCGCGGCCGCGATCCGAAAGCCCAGCGTGATGCCGATCGGAAGCTGCGCGTACTCGCCCGAGATGATGCGCTGCAGGTACTCCATGCCGGAGCCCTTGCGCCGGGACGACGCGATGAGCGGCGGCGAGGCCTCGTTCATGCCATCCCCTCCAGGAGCTGCACTTCCACCGCCGTGCCCGCGGCGACGTTGCCCACGTCGTCGCCCAGGATGATGAAGCAGTTGGCGTCGCTCATGGACTTGAGGATCCCCGAGCCCTGTTCGCCGGTGGGCCTCACCGTGAGCGTGCCGTCGGGCGCCTGCGTGAGGATGGCGCGCTGGAACTCGGTGCGGCCCGGCGCCTTCTTGAGCATCGACGTGCAGGTCGCGCGAAACGTCGGAATCGGCTCCACGGGATCCGCGCCCATCAGCACGAGCAGCGCGCTGCGCACGAACTGGTAGAACGTGACCATCACCGAGACGGGATTGCCCGGCAGCCCGAAGAAATGCGCCGAGCCGATCTTGCCGTAGGCGAGCGGGCGCCCGGGCTTCATCGCGATCTTCCAGAAGACGACCTCGCCCAGCTTGCCGAGCATCGACTTCACGAAGTCCGCTTCCCCTACGGAAACACCGCCGCTCGTGATCACCACGTCGGCCGAAGCGGCGGCCCGCGCGAAGGCCTGCTCGATCAGCTTCGGATCGTCGCGGACCACGCCCATGTCGAGCACTTCGCATCCGAGGCGCGTGAGCATCCCGTGGATCGTGTAGCGGTTGGAGTCGTAGATCTCGCCTTCGCCGAGCGTCGTGCCCACGGACTTGAGCTCATCGCCCGTGGAAAAGAACGCCACGCGCAGCGGCCGGTACACCGAGACCTCGCCGATGCCCAGCGACGCGATGAGCCCCAGCTCCGCGGGGCGCACGATGCGGCCGCGCTTCAACGCGATGGATCCCGCCTTGAGGTCTTCGCCCGCCTCGCGCACGTTCTGCCCGGTCTTCTGTCCCGCGGCGAACGTGATCGATTTGCCGTTGGCCTTGGCGCGCTCCTGCATCACCACCGTGTCCGCGCCTTCGGGCACCACGCCTCCGGTCATGATGCGCACGCATTGCCCCGCCGCGACTTTCCCGGCGAAGGGCTTGCCCGCGAACGAAGCGCCGATCTCGGTGAGCGTGGCTTCGCCCGCCGCCACATCGGCGCCGCGCACGGCCCATCCGTCCATGGCGGAATTGCGATGCGACGGCACGTCCACCGGCGAGGCGATGTCTTCGGCGAGCACGCGCCCGAGGGCCGAGCGCACCGGCACGCGCAGCACGCCGGAAACGGGATCGAGGAACTGGTGGATGAAGGCGCGCGCCTTGGCCACCGGCATCGAATTGGGATCGTAGTCGTCGGCGCAGGACGCCTGCGTGATGGTGAGCGCGTTGGTGTTCATGCGGGGCCCGGCGCAATGGTCTTCAGGGAGGTGATTTTACAGTCCGCGGCGGGGGGAATGCGCGCCCCATGCGCTAGCCGCGCGGCTCGAGGCTCGCGAGCTCCTCGCGCGTGTTGATGTTGAGGAACGCGTCGGCCTCGTCGTCGAAGGCGACTTCCACGACGTGAAGCGCGCCGTACCAGCGATCGATCTTGCGTTGGCCCGAGCCGAGGAACTCGCGAAGGGAATCGTGGACGTCGCGGCGCATGAGGGAGAACACCGGGTGCGCCTGGTCGCCGGTCTTCGCGACCGCGAGCTGCGCATCCTCGCGCTCGAGCGCCGCGCGCAGGCGCGCCACCAGGTCCATCGGAAGGAACGGCGAATCGCATGGCACCGTCACCACGAGCGCGCCCGACGCGTGCGCGAGCCCGCGCTCGAATCCGGCGAGCGGGCCCGCGAAGCCTTCGATCCCGTCGACGACCACGACGTGCCCGAAGCGCGCGTATTCGTCGGCGTTGCGATTGGCGTTCACGATGAGCTCGTCCACCTGCGGCTCGAGGCGCTCGATCACGTGCGCGACCATCGGCTTGCCGCGAAAGAGCTGCAGCCCCTTGTCCACGCCGCCCATGCGGCTGCCCTGGCCGCCGGCGAGCACGACGCCCGTGACCTCAGGCCGTTTCCGGGAACTCATGGAGCGGGGACCATTCGGGCCGTTCTTCGGGGAAGGAGTTGAGCGACGGCTCGCGATCGACGGGCGTGACGAAGAGGGCGCGCGGCAGATGCACCTCTTCCTTCCAGCGCCCATGGCTCGATTCGAACGCCATGCGCGTTCCGCAGCGCGAGCAGAACTTGCGCGTGGTGCCGGGAGACGACTCGTAATCGCGCAGCAGCTCCGCGCCTTTCGCGAAGCGCACCTGCGAGCGGTTGAAGCCGATCCAGGTGACCACGCCCGCGGCATGCGCGGTGCGGCAGCTCCAGCAGTAGCAATGGCAGCAGAAGCGCGAAGGGAACGTGACTTCGATCTCGACCGAGCCGCAATGGCAGCGCGCGATTCCGGCCTCAGGCATGGGCCTTCGCCTTCTTTACCAGGCGATGCGCGCCGGTGAAGAGGAGGTAATGCTTGTTCACCGCGCGGCCGATCATGGTGATGCCTACCTGCGTGGCGACCTCATGGCCCATCTTCGTGAGGCCCGAGCGCGAGACCAGCACGGGGATGCGCATCTGCGCGGCCTTGATCACCATCTCGGACGTGAGGCGTCCCGTGGTGTAGAAGATCTTGTCGGACCCGTCGACGCCTTCGAGCCACATCCATCCGGCGATGGCATCGACCGCGTTGTGCCGGCCCACGTCCTCGACGAAGGTGAGGATCTCGGCGCCCTTGGCGAGCGCGCAGCCGTGCACGGCGCCCGCCTGCTTGTAGATGGATTCGTGCAGGCGCACGGCATTCAGCAGCTCGAAGAGCGTCTCCTCTTCCACGCGCACCTGGTCGTCGAGCTTCATGGCCTCGATGTCTTCCATGAGGTCGCCGAAGACCGTGCCCTGCCCGCAGCCGGTGGTGGCGGTGCGCTTCTCCGTCTTCCTGTCGAGGTCCACGAGGCCGCCGCGCGTGGTGACCGCGACCGCGCTCACTTCCCAGTCCACCTGCACCGCGACGATCTCCTCGAGGGATTCGACGAGGCGCTGGTTGCGCAGGAACCCGATCGCGAGCGCTTCCGGCGCGGCCCCCAGCGTCATGATCGTGACGAGCTCCTTCTTGTCCACGTAGAGCGTGAGGGGATGCTCGCCGGCGATTGGCGTCGGGACGAGCGCGCCCGTCTCGTCGCGCGCCTCGACGGTGTAGGTCGCGGGACGGGCGTTGTGCGTGAGGAGCGGCTTGTATCCCACGAGGCTACCCGCCGATGAACGACATCTCGACCTTGCGCGCCTTCGCGGTCTCGGCGGTGCGGATCTCGGAGTAGCGGTCGGAGCGAAGCGACCAGATGCCCGCGATGGAGCCCGCGATCTCCTCGTCGCTCATGGCGCTTCGCGCGAGGCGCTTCAGGTCGTAGCCGCGCTGCGCGAAGAGGCACGTGAAGAGCTGGCCGTCGGTGGAAAGGCGCGCGCGCGTGCAGGTGGAGCAGAAGGCCTGCGTGACCGAAGAGATCACGCCGATCTCGCCCGCGCCGTCGCGATAGCGCCAGCGCTCGGCCACCTCGCCTTCGTAGTTGGCGCCGATGGGATCGAGCGGGAATTCCTTCGCGAGGCGCCTTACGATCTCGGCCGAGGCGATCACGTCGTCCATCCGCCAGTGGTTGGTCGAGCCCACGTCCATGAACTCGATGAAGCGCACGATGTGGCCGGTGCCGCGGAAGCGCCGCGCCATGTCGATCACCTGGTGGTCGTTCACGCCGCGCTTCACGACCATGTTCACCTTGACGGGCGCGAGGCCCGCCTCGGCCGCGGCATCGATGGCCTCGAGCACCTTCGCCACGGGAAAGTCCGCGTCGTTCATCGCGCGGAAGGTCGCGTCGTCCAGGGAATCGAGGCTCACGGTGATGCGGTTCAGGCCCGCGTCCCTGAGCGCCCGCGCCTTGGCCTTGAGCGCCGATCCGTTGGTGGTGAGCGTGAGGTCGACATCGGGAACCGCCGCCCGAAGCATCGCCACCAGCCGCTCGATGCCGCGGCGCAGCAGCGGCTCGCCGCCGGTGAGGCGGATCTTCTTCGTGCCCAGGCCGTGGAAGATGCGCGCGAGGCGCGTGATCTCCTCGAAGGAGAGGATCTCGGCGTGCGGAAGGAAGGAATAGTCCGCGTCGAATACCTCGCGCGGCATGCAGTAGGTGCAGCGGAAATTGCACCGGTCGGTGACGGAGATGCGCAGGTCGTGCAGCGTCCGGCCGAGCGCGTCGGCCAGGGCCACGCCCTCGCGCGGCTGGACGCGCTCCGGGATCGGGAGCGTGCGCGCCTCGCGCAATGCGATCACGGTCTTCGCCATGGGACCAATAGTATAGTCATCCCATGGCCGGCAACCCCACGATGAAAGTCTCGGTGATCCTCTCGCGCGAGAGCGTGCAGAGCCGCTGGGAGAGCCATCGCTGGCAGCTGCTCGGCGTGGTGCCGGACGTTGGCGGCGAGCCGCGGACGCTCGTCGACGACGGCGCCATGCGCCAGCGCATCCATCCGGGCTTCGACCTCACCCTCTTCAACGACGAGGCCGAGGGTTATTTCCTCAACGTCTCGAGCGAGGAGCCCAGCGTCTTCGTCTCGATCCGGCAGGACGATGGCGGCGAGGAGCCTTATCCCTTCCAGTGCACGGCCTCGTACAACGAGGCGGCGCGCTGGATGGACGGAAGCGAGAAGGTCGAGCGGGCGCGCGCCTGGCCCGAGCTGGTCGCGTGGATCCAGGCGTGGGTCGACGTGCACTACCGCCCGGAGCCGCGCCGCCGCCAGCGCCCGCAATCCTTCGCCGGCAAGGAGGGCATGCTCCGCGAGGAGGGCGAGCAGTGAGCGACGAGAACTTCCTGTCGCGGTGGTCGCGGCGCAAGCACAAGTCGAGGCAGTCGCCCGCGGATGTCGCGCCCGAAGAGGTGCCGGCGCAGGCCGTGCAGCCGGGCGCCATCGCGACCGATGCGCCGCCGCAACCTCCTGCGACCGAGCCGGTACCGCTTCCGCCCGTCGAATCGCTCACGCCGGAGTCGGACTTCAGCCCGTTCATGCAGCCGAAAGTCGATGCGGACCTCAGGCGCGAGGCGCTGAAGAAGCTCTTCGCGGACACGCGTTTCAACGTGATGGACGGGCTCGACGTGTACATCGACGACTACACGAAGAGCGCTCCGATCCCCGAAGGATGGCTCGAGAAGATGGAGCAGATGCGCCATCTCGGCGTGTTCAAGAAGGAGGAGCCGCCCGAGGCGAATGCCGAGGAGAAACCCGCCGCAAACGCCGCTCCCGCGATCGAGGAGAAAGCCGCGCCGGATCAAGCGGTTGCCCCAGCCCCATCTGATACTTCCAGCAAGGAAATTAGTGACTGATTTCTCTTTCGTATGGTGTACACTTCATAGCGGTTGAGTACATCGCCTTGAAGCCCGCGCAAGACGGGCTCGTGCAACGGACGAGGAGCCGCTTCCGTTCAGTTCTCGGCGGAATGTGGACACGACGAGAGAATGACCTTAGGCCTCGAGGTCTCCCAGCCCGCGCGTGCAGCGGGAACGGCCACCGGACCGGACATCCGGGACGACCCGCTCGCCCTCGAGAGCCGGGGATGGAGCCGCGTTCCCACGGATTGCCAGCCGAAGATTGCGGCGCTCGCGTCGCTCGCGAATCTGGCCGCGCCGCGACCCGTCGGAAGCGTCTCGTACCAATCCCGCGGCAACGTGCTGGTGATCGCCGCAAGCGATCCCGATCGCGCGCGCCGCGCCGCTGAATCGCTCGCCGAATCGCTGCAAGTCACCTTGCTCGGCGCGAAATCTCCGCTGGCGCAAGTCGCGTCGTGGCCGGGGGGCATCGAGTCGCTCACCGGATACCTTGGAGACTTCAACGCGCTCGTCGCGGGCCTGGACGGGTCGGGGAATCCCACGGCCGCCAAGTTCGACCTCGTGCTGGACTTCTCCGCCGAGCCGCTCTTCGCGATGCGCCAGCCCCCGCAGGGCTATCACCACGCGAAGGGCAGCGAGGCCGGGGTCGCCGCGCAACTCGAGGAGCTTCGCGACAGCGTGGGCGAATTCGAGAAGCCGCGCTACTTCGCGTATCGCGAGAACATCTGCGCCCACAGCCGCTCGGAGATCACCGGCTGCGATGCCTGCATCGAGATCTGCTCGACGCGCGCCATCAGCGCCGACGGCGATCATGTCAAGGTCGATCCGCACCTGTGCATGGGTTGCGGCGCCTGCGCCACGGTGTGCCCGTCCGGCGCGATGTCGTACCAGTTTCCGCGCGTCGCCGACCGTGGCGCACAGGTGAAGCAGCTCCTGTCGGCCTACCGCGATGCGGGCGGGCGCGACGCGTGCGTGGTCTTCCACAATGCCGCCGACGCCCGCGAGCTGCTCGCCCAGTCGGCCGCTTCCGGCGCGGGCCTTCCGGCGCGCGCGTTGCCACTGGCCACGTGGCATGTGGCGTCGATCGGGCTCGACCTGCTCCTTCCCGCGATCGCCTACGGGGCGAGCCAGGTCGCGGTCGTGTGCGCGGGATCCGAGGATCGCGAGTACGTCGAGGTCCTTCGCGGGCAGATGGCCCTCGGCGAAGCGATCCTCCACGGGCTGGGCTACGGCGGAACGCATTTCGCGCTCGTCGAAGCGACGACGGCCGAGGCGCTCGAGCGCGCCTTTGCGTCGCTCGCGCCCGCGCAAGTCCCGGCCATGCCCGCGACGTTCCTGCTGTCCGACGACAAGCGCACGGCGATCGAATTCGCCGTCGAGCATCTGGCGCGGCACGCGCCGGCGAAGGTCGAGGCGATCGCGCTGCCTGAAGGCGCGCCCTGGGGCGAGATTCGCGTCGATCGCGCGAAGTGCACGATGTGCATGGCCTGCGTGGGCGCCTGTCCCGAATCCGCCCTCATGGACGGCGTGGACCAGCCGCTGCTCAAGTTCCTCGAGCGCAATTGCGTCCAGTGCGGCCTGTGCGAGGCCACATGCCCGGAAGAGGCGATCTCGCTTTCGCCGCGCATGCTGCTCACGCCGGCGGTGCGCGAGACGCGCATCCTGAACGAGACGCAGCCCTTCCACTGCATCCTCTGCAAGAAGCCCTTCGGGACGCGCCAGGTGGTCGAGGCGATGATCGGAAGGCTCGCGGGCCATTCGATGTTCTCCAGCGAGGCGGCGCTGCGCCGGTTGCAGATGTGCGCCGACTGCCGCGTCGTGGACATGATGTCCGCGAAGGATGAGGTCTCGGTGCTCAAGCTGGGAGCGCAGGACTGATGGCCGCCGCCGCCCCGGTCGCGATGCATCGCCCGCTCGCCGCGGAAGAGGCGGCGCGCGCCGATTTCTACGCGCTCATGGCGCGCCTTCTCGTCGACGCGCCCGATGCCCAGCTCCTCGGCACGATCGCGCAGGCCGGACCCCTTGACGCCGGTTCGGGGCTTGCGTCGGCGTGGCAGGCCCTCGTGGATGCCTCTTCGGCGATGGATGCCGATGCGGCGCGCGAGGAATACGACGCGCTGTTCGGCGGCCTCGGCAAGGCCAAGGTCTCGCTCTATGCGGGCCACTACACGGGCGCGGGCGCCGTGGACCATCCTCGCATTCGAATCCAGCGCGAGCTCGAGTCCCTCGGCCTCGCGCATCGCTCCACCACGCAGCCCGAAGACCATGTGGGCGCGCTCCTGGACGCGATGCGTGTGCTCGTGGCGGGCGGCGCGGGCCGCGGGCCGGCGAAGCTCGAGGAGCAGCGCCGCTTCTTCGAGGGCCACGTGGGCCCGGGAGCGACGAAGTTCTTCGCCGCCGTCGCGGCCGCGAAGGAAGCCAACTACTACCGCAGGGTCGCCGCGCTGGGCGCGGCGTTCCTCGCGATCGAAACCGAATCGTTCCGGATGGATTGATAACGCAAGCTCCACGAAAAAGGAGGCTCGAGATGAAAACGACACGTCCCAGCAATCGCCGCAACTTCCTGCTTACCGCCGGGCTGGGAGGCGCGGGTGTGGCCGCCGCCGTCGCCACGGGCGCGCGCAAGGCGGGCAAGAGCGCGCCGGAGGCCGCCACCGCCTCCGCCGAGACCAAGTACCGCGCCACCGAGCACATCCTGAAGTACTACGAGACCACGAAAGTCTGAGGAGCCGACCATGCTGCTCACACGTAAATCGAAAGGCGAGGTCCAGGCCGTCAATCCGCTCGCTCGCGCCGCCGCCGCACTGGGCGTGCGCACGATCGATCGCCGCGCTTTCCTGAAAGGCTCCGGCCTCACCGCGGGCGCCGCCGCCTTCGCCTCCCAGCTGCCGCTCAACTTCATTGGCGAAGCGAAGGCCGAGGCGCAGACCGGAAAGACAGTCACGCGCCGCACCGTGTGCACGCACTGCTCGGTGGGATGCGCCATCGACGCGGTGGTCACCGACGGCGTGTGGGTGCGCCAGGAGCCCGTGTTCGACTCGCCGATCAACATGGGCGCGCACTGCGCCAAGGGCGCTTCGATCCGCGAGCACGGGATGACGGAGCACTCCCACCGGCTCAAGACCCCCATGAAGCTCGTCGACGGCAAGTACCGCCGCATCTCCTGGGACGACGCGCTCAAGGAGATCAGCGACAAGCTCCTCGCGATCCGCAAGGAAAGCGGGCCCGACGCGGTCTTCTGGGTGGGCTCGTCCAAGCACAACAACGAGCAGTCGCAGATGCTTCGCAAATTCGTGTCCATGTTCGGCACCAACAACATGGACCACCAGGCGCGCATCTGCCACTCGACCACCGTCGCGGGCGTGGCCAATACCTGGGGCTACGGCGCGATGACCAACTCGTACAACGACCTCGAGAACACGAAGTGCATGATGTTCATCGGGTCGAACGCGGCCGAGGCGCACCCGGTGTCGATGCTGCACGCGCTGCACGCGAAGGAGACGGGCGCGAAGATGATCTGCGTCGACCCGCGCTTCACGCGCACCGCCGCGAAGGCCGACCAGTACGTGCGCGTCCGCTCCGGCACCGACGTGGCGTTCCTCTTCGGCGTGCTCTACCACGTGTTCAACAACGGCTGGGAGGACAAGAAGTACATCAACGACCGCGTCTACGGCATGGACAAGGTCCGCGAGGAGGTGATGGCGAAGTGGACGCCCGACAAGGTGATGGAAGTCACCGGCGTTCCAGAGGCCGACGTGTACGCCGTCGCCGAGACCATGGCGAAGAACCGCCCCTCCACCATCATCTGGTGCATGGGCCAGACGCAGCACACCACGGGCAACGCCGTCGTGCGCGCCTCCTGCATCCTGCAGCTCGCGCTCGGCAACATCGGCGTCTCCGGCGGCGGCGCGAACATCTACCGCGGCCACGACAACGTGCAGGGCGCCACCGACGTGGGCCCGAACCCCGACTCGCTGCCCGGCTACTACGGGATCATCGAAGGCGCC
>Ga0335069_10012430_pt1 | contig 11975 bp, 11 predicted proteins | sample Lox_Sample_11_FD_206714 | JGI IMG/M metagenome (GOLD analysis project Ga0335069, IMG submission 206714) | Soil microbial communities from Loxahatchee National Wildlife Refuge, Florida, United States - Lox_Sample_1.1 | ecosystem: Environmental > Terrestrial > Soil > Wetlands | place: USA...
ACTTCGGCGGCCACAAGTACCCGCGCCTCGCGCACGTCGGCGACCGCACGGGTCTCGAGATGATCCGCACGCTGCAGCAGCACGGGATCCACTGCGGCATGAAGGTGTACATGGAGTGCACCGTCACGCGGCTGCTCGTGGACGGGGACCGCGTGCGCGGCGCCTTCGGCTACTGGCGCGAGAACGGACGCTTCGTCGTGTTCCACGCCAAGGCCGTCGTGCTCGCGACGGGCGGCATCGGTCGCGCGTTCCGCATCAACTCCAACTCGTGGGAGTGCACCGGCGACGGGCAGGCGCTCGCGTACCTGGCGGGCGCGGAGCTCATGGACATGGAGTTCATGCAGTTCCATCCGACTGGCATGGTGTGGCCCCCGAGCGTGCGCGGCACCCTCATCACCGAGGGCGTACGCGGCGAGGGCGGCACGCTGCGCAACAAGGACGGCAAGCGCATCATGTTCGATTACATCCCGGAGCTCTACGCCAACGAGACGGCGAGCACCGAGGAGGAAGCGGACCGGTGGTTGCGCTCGACCGGCGTGAAGCTCTCGGTCGCCGGCGAGTCGAGCGGCAACCCGAAGCGTACGCCGGACCTGCTCCCGCGAGACATCGTGGCCCGCGCCATCTACTCCGAGGTGAAGGCTGGGCGCGGCAGCCCGCACGGCGGCGTGTTCCTCGACATCTACTCGCGGCGCAGCCCCGAGGAGATCAAGCGCAAGCTCCCGGCGATGTACCACCAGTTCAAGGAGCTCGGCGACGTCGACATCACCAAGGAGCCGATGGAGGTCGGGCCGACGGCGCACTACACGATGGGCGGCATCCGCGTCGATCCGGAGACGCAGGAGTCGCGCATCAAGGGGCTCTTCGCGGCGGGCGAGTGCGCGGCCGGGATGCACGGCTCCAACCGCCTGGGCGGCAACTCGCTGAGCGACCTGCTCGTCTTCGGGCGCATCGCGGGCCTCCACGCCGCGAAGTACGCCAAGTCCACCGGGACGCCGCGGCTCGACGACGCCGAGATCGAGGCGTGCTCGCGCGAGGCGCTGGCGCCCTTCGAGCGCGCCGAGGGGCCGAATCCCTTCGTGCTGCACGAGGACCTGAAGGACAAGATGCAGACGTACGTCGGCATCATCCGCAACGAAGGGGATCTCAAGAAGGGCCTGGAGAACCTCGAGCGCATCGGCGAGGCGGTGTCGCGCGTCAAGGTCGATGGCAACCGGCACTACAACGCCGCGTGGCACCAGGCGTTCGACATGCGCAACATGCTCGTCGTCAGCGAGGCGATGGCGCAGGCCGCGTTGCTGCGCAAGGAGAGCCGCGGTGGGCACGCGCGCGAGGACCACCCCGACATGGACAAGGGGCACTACGCCAAGGTGAACATCGTGGCGAGGAAGACGCCCACGGGGATGCACGTCGAAGAAGTCCCGCACGCCGACCCGCCGGCCGAGATCAAGGCCGTCCTCGACGAGAAGGAGTGAGGCAGAGTCCCATGGCTGACAAGGCGACGCTGAAGATCTTCCGCGGGGACAAGGAAGGGGGCGAGCTCAAGTCGTACGACGTCGAGACGTACCCCGGGATGGTGGTGCTCGACGCGGTGCACGACGTCCAGGCGAAGCAGGAGCCGTCGCTCGCGGTGCGGTGGAACTGCAAGGCGGGCCGATGCGGGTCGTGCAGCGCCGAGATCAACGGGCGGCCGAGCCTCATGTGCATGACGCGCATGTCGCGCTTCCCGGAGGGCGAGCCGATCACGGTGACGCCGATGCGGAGCTTCCCGGTCATCAAGGACCTGGTGACCGACGTGAGCGCCAACTTCGCGATGGCGAAGAAGGTGCCCCCGTTCAAGCCGCCGCCTCGTCAGGCCGACGGGACGTACCGGATGCAGCAGGAGGACATCGATCGCATCCAGGAGTTCCGGAAGTGCATCGAGTGCTTCCTCTGCCAGAACGTGTGCCACGTCATCCGTGATCACCACAGCCCGCAGTTCGCCGGGCCGCGCTTCCTCATCTACCTGGCGGGGCTCGACATGCACCCGCTCGACACGCTCGACCGCCGCGAGCTCGTGAAGGACGAGTTCAAGGTCGGGCTGTGCAACATCACCAAGTGCTGCACCGAGGTGTGCCCCGAGCACATCCACATCACGGACAACGGCATCATCCCGCTCAAGGAGCGCGTGGCGGACGACTACTACGACCCCATCCGCTGGCTCATGCGCAAGGTGGGCGGGGGATCCGGCAAGGAGAAGGCGCGCCTGCCGATCGTGGACGACGAGGTCGCCAAGACGCGCTCGGCGACGCCGGCGGCGAAGCGCGGCGACGCGGAGTAGGCTCTCCGCCACGAGGCGAGGAATGGAGGTGCGCGGGTGGCCCTGTCGATGAAGCGTCTGCCGCGCGCGAGTGTGGACGCGGCGCTGGCGAGAGCGGAGCACTACCGCGACCTGAACCAGCCGGAGGAGGCCGAGAGCATCTGCCGCGACGTGCTCGACGTGGACGGCGGCAACCAGCGCGCCTGGAAGCTCCTGGGTCTCGCGCTGACCGACCGCCTCCCGACGCACCGTGTGGGCCTCCTCGAGCAGGCCGTGCAGGCGTTCGAGCGCCTCGACGACGAGTACGAGCGCATCTACCACCTGGGCGTCGCGTGGGAGCGCGCTGCCAAGGCGCACCTCGAGCGCAACGAGGCGCACAGTGCGGTCACCGCGTTCGAGCATGCGCTCAAGCTCTACGAGAAGGCCGAGAGCATGCGGCCCGAGTCGGCCGACCCGATCGTCCGGTGGAACCGCTGCGTGCGATTGCTCTCGGAGCACCCGGCGCTCGTTGCGGCGATGAAGGCCCCTCGCGAAGACCAAGTGCACCTGGGGGACTAGCTCACCCTGGTGCCTTGCACGCGTGATCCAGCGCGTCGGTCGCGCGCTCGCGGATGACGGCGCTGTCGCCGCCGTTGTTGGCGACTCGCGGAAGGGCGGCGCAGGTGGCGCGGAGGGCCTTGCCGTAGCCCTCGAAGGGGTCGATGGCCTGGACGACGAAGGTGTGCGTCGCAGGCAGATGCACGATGGAGTCGGCGATCACGCCGTCCATGTCGGCGGTGCACCGCTTGATCGCGTAGCCCAGCGGCACCGTCAGCGCCGAGTATTCGTCGGCCGCTCGCGAGGCGAGCACGCGCGTCCACACGACGTGGAGCTTCGGGCACGGCAGCGTCTCGCCCTTGCCTGCGGCCCCGAGCAAACCCGGCTCGCCGTGGTCGCCCAGCCAGTCGAGCGTCGTCTCGTCTCCCACCGCGATGTGCACCACGGCGTCGACGCACCCGTCGGCGTCGCGCGACGCGACGGGCGCCTGGAGGAGCACCTTGCGCGCATCGGCCGACGCGTCCTGCGCGGCGATTCCCCGGCACATCGCTCCGCGGGTCGATGCATCCGCGAGTCGGCGCACGATGGCCTCGTGGGCCGCCGGACCGATCGCCGAGAGAGCGCTCGACACGTTGTAGTTCTGCATGCTCGCCGAGAGCCGGTCGAGCGCCGCCTCGAGGTCTGGCACGAAGACGATGAGCCTCGGATCGTGCTTGTCCACCGCGCTCGCCGCGAGGTCCGCCCGCTTTGGATCCCCGAACCCGTCGCGCAGCATCTTGGAGCCCCAGGGCGTTCCGCGCAGCACGCCGTCCCACGCCGCGCGGAACGACTGCACGTCCCACGCGGAGCGCGCCTCGAGCGCCGTCACCGCCTGCGGCTTCGTGTCCGCCAGCCTTCCGAGCGCCGCGACCGCGTCAGGCGTCCCGTTCTGGTCCAGCCACGCCACGTCCCCCTTGCGCTCGGCCTCGGCGATCGTGCTCGGCTTGCACGCGCCCAGCATCACGACGACGGCTAGCGACCCGACCACCCCGCGCATGGTGGCGAGGATACACGAGTGGCTCAGGCCGTTCGTTCCTCGGTCAAGCTCGGCGCCGAGATGCGGGGGCCCTCGGCGAGATTGAGGCGCACCGGGAGGACGATCATGGGGACGCCGGCGTGCTGCAGGCGGCGCTGGATCATGAACGCCGTCTCGTTGTGCAGGATGCGCGTGAAGAACGTCTCTTCTTCGAAGATGAGCTGACCGGCGACGAAGAGGCCGCGCGGGTACTTCTGGATCAGCTCCGTCGCGATCTTCTCGGCCTCGACGGCGACCTCGATGCCCGTCGAGAAGGTGCTCTCGGCGGGGATGCCGAGCCAGCTCGCGTATTCGACGTACTTGTCGAGCGCCTGCTGCGTGCGCTTCTCGAGAGCGTGCACCTCGTCGATGCCCTTGAAGACGCCCGAGTCGATGACCGCGACCGAGCAGAAGACGATGCCCTTGAAGTGGCCGGGGAACATGCGGAGCAGCGTGAGCAGCGCGTGCCGCCCCAGCCCGCCGTAGCCCCCCACGAACAGCATCGCCACGGGGTGACGTCGGTCGATGCGCGACCCCGCGGCGGCCTCCTCCAGGTTCGCCACGCTCGGCTTGGGAAACGTCGACGCCTCCAACAGAGGATCGGCCAGCTCCACGTCGAGCCTGCGAATCGCGGTGACGACGCGGTTGTAATGGCGCTTGATCCAGAAGCACACGATGACGAGCAGCCCCGTCACCACGATGGTGAGCCAGCCGCCGACGGCGAACTTCACGACGCTCGTGACGACCAGGATCGTCAGACACAGCGCGAGCCCGATGATGTGCACCGGCAGGTGCCGGAACCAGTCAGCATGCTCCTTGCGGTGCTGGATCCAGAACTTCGTCATGCCGAGGTTGGACAGCGAGAAGGTCACGAACACGTTGATCGAGTACATGACCACGAGCTTCTCGACGTTGCCGTGCGTGTAGACGAGCGCGGCCATCGAGGTGCAGCCCATGAGCATGACCCCGTTCTGCATGCTCAGGCGCTCCGAGAGCGCCGCGAAGCGGTGCGGGAGCCAGGAGTCGATCGCCATGTTGGCCATGACGCGCGGGCCGTCGACGAAGCCCGCCTGCGCCGCGATGAAGAGGAGGCCCGCCTCGCTGGCCAGCGCGACGAGCACGAACCAGTAGCCGGCGTTCCAGCCGCCGAAGCGCCACGCCCCTGCGACCTTGTCGAGAAGGATGGCATTCATCGGCTTCGTGGGATCGTCGAAGTCCGGCGCGACGTGCACGAGCAGGTAGGCGAGGATGATCCCGCCGGCCGTGATCGACAGCGAGACGGCCATGAGCACCATCGTTCGCTTGGCGGTGCGCGCCTTGGGCTCGCGCATGATGGGAACGCCGTTCGAGACGGCCTCGATGCCGGTGTAGGTGCCGCCGCCGAGCGAGTAGGCGCGAACGGTGAGGGCGAGCGCCCCGAACGCCCCGAGCGTGCCCGCCGTGCTGTGCAGGTTGCGCACCGTCTCCTGCGACACCGTGCCGAAGTCGCCGAGGTGGCCGCCGATGGCGATGACGAGCAGCACCGCGTGCGTGAGCACGAACGCGGCGAAGACGGGCGTAATTGCAGCGACCGACTCCTTGACCCCGCGGATGTTGAGGATCATCAGCACCCCGATGGCGCCGATCTCGATGGCCACCTTGGCGCGCTGCACGGGGTCGAGCCACGTGCCGATGTCATCCGGCGAGAGGGCCGTCGCAGCGTGGCCGAACCACGCGCGCGGCACGAGGTAGAAGATGGCCTCGCCGCCCGCCGCGATCGACGTGGTGATCGTGAGGATGTAGTCCACGAGAAGCGCAGACCCACTGACGACGCCGAAACGCGGACCGAGCAGCTTGGTGGCCACGACGTAGCCGCCGCCGCCCGAGGGGAAGTGCTCGATGATCCGCGTGTAGGCGTACGAGATGATGAAGACGGTGAGCGCCGTCCCCAGGGCCAGGAAGACCGCGAGCGACGAATAGTCGTGCCCCGGCGTCATGATCTCGCGGAATGCCGCGTCCGGTCCGTAGGACGAGGACGACAGCCCGTCGGCGCCCAGGCCGACCCAGGCGAGCATCGCGACCAGGGAGATGGTGTGGAACGTCTTCTCCGAGTGGACGTCCCTGGGGGCGCCGAATAGGAACGCGCGTATCTTCTTCCACATCGTAGAAGTCCTGGCCGTTCCTGCCCGAACGCGGGCGCAACCTTAGTGCACCTGGGGCCCCCGTCAAACCGAGCTCGACATGCGCGTCCTATTGACCGGCGGCACGGGTTTCATCGGCTCCCACCTGGCCCGGGCGCTCGAGGCGCGGGGGGACCAGGTGGTCGTGGTCTCGCGCCGTGGGCCGGTGACCTGGGACGACGTCGAAGCCCGTGTTTCGACGGTCGACGCGGTGGTGCACCTCGCCGGTGAGCCCATCGCCGACGCACGCTGGACGCCCGAGCGGGTCGAGCACATTCGCGCCAGCCGGGTGGACACCACCCGCCGGCTCGCCCGAGCCATCGCCGCGGCGTCCCCCAAGCCGCGGGTCTTCGTCAGCGGCTCTGCCGTGGGCGTCTACGGAATGAGGACGGACGACGTCGTGTGCCGCGAGTCGACGCCGCCGGGAGACGACGTGCTGGCGCGCATCGTCGTGGACTGGGAAGCCGCGGCCGCCCCGGCACGCGAGGCAGGCGTGCGCGTCGCCCACCCGCGTACCGGCATCGTGCTGGGGCCGGGGGGGGCCCTCTCGCGCATGGTCGGGCCCTACCGCCTGTTCGTCGGCGGACCTATCGGCAGCGGCAAGCAGTGGGTGAGCTGGATCCACCTGCACGACGAAGTGAGCGCGCTGCTGTTCCTCGTCGACCGCGAGATCCAGGGCCCGGTCAACCTGGTCGCCCCGGAGCCTGTCACCATGGCTCAGCTGTCGTCGGCCATCGGACGGGCCCTGCACCGGCCGTCGCTGATGCGCGTGCCGGGCCTCGCCCTCAAGGTGGCCGTCGGCTCGGGCGTGGCGCAGCTGCTGCTCACCGGGCAGCGGGTCGTGCCCGCCGCGCTCCAGGCCGCGGGCTTCTCCTTCTCGTTCCCCCGGATCGACGAGGCGCTGCGCGACCTGCTGTAAGCTCGTCGTCGCGTGAACGCGTCGATCCGCCGCCTCGTCGCCGCCATCGGCGTCTTCGCGACGCTCGTGGGTGTCGGCACGGTGGGATACTTCGTGCTCGGCCACGGCCGGTGGGGTCCGGCGGACTGCGCGTACATGACGGTCATCACGATCTCGACCGTCGGCTTCTACGAGCTCGGGCACATGGGCGACGTGCCCGGCGCGCGCGCCCTCACCGTGGGGCTCATCGTCAGCGGCGTCGGCGTCCTCGCGTACATGCAGTCGAACCTCACGGCGCTCCTCGTCGAGGGCGTCATCGGTCATGCGCTGCGGAGAAGGCGGATGCAGAAGGAAATCGCGAAGCTCTCGGGGCACATCGTTCTGGCCGGCGCGGGCGGCACGGGCAAGCACGTTGTCGAGGAGCTGTACGCGACGCGCACGCCCTTCGTCGTCATCGACCGCAGCGAGCACGTCTTGCAGCAGGTCTCCAACGACCTGTGCGGCGGCAAGATGCTCTACGTCCACGGGGATGCGACGCTCGACCACGTGCTCGTGTCGGCGGGTGTCGCGCGGGCGCGCGGCGTCGTGGCGGCGCTCACGCACGACAAGGACAACCTCTACGTCACGCTGAGCGCCCGCAGCCTCAATGCGGGCGCGCGCATCGTGAGCAAGGTCGTCGAGGACGAGGCCGCGCCGAAGATCATCAAGGCGGGCGCGTCGTCGATCGTGAACCCGACGATGATCGGCGCGCGCCGCCTCGCGGGGGAGCTCATTCGCCCGATGGTCCACGAGTTTCTCGACCAGCTGGTGCGCGACAAGGACAAGAACCTGCGCCTCGAGGAGGTCGTGATTGAGCGCGGTTCGGGCTTCGTCGGTCTGCCGCTCAAGGACACGCCGATCCGCAAGGCGACCCGCGCCCTCGTCGTCGCGGTGCGCGGCACCGATGGCGTCTTCACGTACAACCCCGAGCCCGACCACGTGATCACCGAGGGCACGACCCTCGTGGTCCTCGGCGAGACCGACAGCATCGTGCTCCTCAGGCAGCTCGTCACGCCCGGTTGGGGGCAGCCCGCTCCGTCGGCGCCGAGCGCCTAGGGGCGGCGAAGCCGTCCCCGTCATGGGACGTCAGGCTGCGAGCCCGCGTGCCGAGAGCACCTCGCGCAGCGCGTGCGCGAGCTGTCCCTGCGCTCCCGGCAGCGCGGCGCGCGCCAGCTCGACGAACTTGGTGCCTCGCGTGTTCTTCAGCGCGGCCATCGCCGCGAGCCGGTCCGCCGGCGTCCCGTGCTCCAGCACCCCCACGAGGATCTCGGCGGCCTCCACCGAGTCGATGCGCGCCATGGCGCGGAAGGCCGCCGCGCGCACGTTCTGCTCGGAGGATTCGCGCACGATGCGGGCGAGCGGATCGACCGCGTGCTGGAAATAGAGCGCCTCGACGGCCTTGGTCGCCTGCTCGACCACCGCGGGGTCCGGATCACGCAGCCCCGCGCGTACGGTCACGAAGGTGTGCTTGAAGAAGAGCGTCTGCATCGCCTGCAGCACAGCGACGCGCACGCGCCGCTCGGGCCGCTCGAAGAGCTTCCGCAGCGGTGCGAGCACCGTGTAGAGCTGCAGCTGCCCGAGCTGGTCGGCGAGGCGCACGCGCGCGTTGGTCGCGGCGGCGCTCGCGTCGTCCTCGGCCGACTCGATGGGCAGCCCCGTGAGCCGAGCGAGCATCGCCTTGCGACGAATGAGGTCCGGCCATCGCTTGTCGAGCAGCACCTCGGCGCACGCCTCGGCGGCGCTCCCTCGTTGCTCCCACTCCACGACGTCCACGTGCCACACCTCGGTGAAGTGCGTGTCCTGCCGGAGCGGGTGGGAGAGGGCGCTCGACGTCTCGAGCGGCTCGTCCTTCACCTCGGCGTACCGCCCGGCGGCGCGCGCGTAGTGCTCGCGTCGCGACGCCTCGAGGTCCAGCCCCGCGAGCTCGCGATAGAGCTCCCCGACGCGCACGTACTGCCCGACCTCGCCGAACGCGAGGATCGCCGCGAGCAGCGCGTTCTCGGCAATCTCGGGCGGCGCGCCGCGCTCGAGGTGCTGCTTGGCCACCCCGCGCCAAAGCTCCGCCTGCCGCACCGTGTAGCCCGAGGCGGCGGACGCGAGCCCCAGCGAGCGCGCGTAGTCGGCGGCCTCGCGCGCGAGGGTCGCCGCGGCGCTCGTCTCTCCGCGCTCGCTGGCGGCCGCGATCGACTCCTCGAAGTACTCGAGGGCGAAGTACTTCAGGTGGTCCTCGCGCAGGATGCGGATGCAGTTCACGAAGCCCTCGAGCACGTCCTCGAAGAAGCCGCTCTCGCGTCCGATCTGCACGAGCACCTGGAAGCAGTCGAACGCGCGCTCGCGCTGGCCAATCGTCTCGAAGTGGTCCGCGGCCTCCTCGAGCAGTCGCACGCTGGCGACGAGGGCCTCTCTCGCCTGCGCCGGGTCACCGCACTGCCGGGCGCAGCGCGCCAGGTTGAACCGCACGAGCGCCGCGACGTACGCATCGTCTCCTCGCTCCGTCACGTGGGCGAGGCGCGACCAGAGGGCGCGCGCCGCCGGCCACTCCTTGGCGCGCTCACGGCAGATCGCGGCCGCTGCGACGAGCCCGGCGTTCTCCATCTCCCGCGCCGCCTGGGCCATCTGCCCCTGCGCCGCGAGCACGCGCGCGCGATCTACCGGAGGCACGCGCTCGAGCAGCGGGGCCGCGCGCCTCCAGGCGCCGGGATCGTTCGACGCGAGGTACCCGATGACCGTGAGCGCCGCGCGCGCCTCCCCGCGCGCCGCGAGCACCTCCTCGAGCGGCCTGAGGATCGCGACGTAGTCGTGCTCGGCCACGTGCGTCTGCCCCGCCGCGGCGAGGAGCGCGGTGACCGCGGTCTCCAGGTCGCCCCGGGAGGCCGCGGCGCGCGCACGATCGCGCAGGACGTAGAGATCGTCGAGCACGCGAAGATCATAGTGACAAAAGCGCCACGAACGTTGCCGAATGTCTCAGCTCGTCGACGTCCGACGGTCGCGTCACGAAGCGTTCTTCGACGCCGTGTCGTCGCAGCCCGGACACACCCACCGAGCGCCCGCAGCACCGGCGCTCTTCACGCGCCAACCGCTGCGGATCGCCGCGGCGGCGAGATCATCGACCCATCCGCACGGCATCTCGCGCATCGCTCGCCCGCATTCGTCGCAAACGAGTAACGCGCGACGATGTTCCGAAACCGCATGACCCATGAGCATCGCCCCTCCTCCTCGACGAGGCAGGGCGCATGCCGCGTGCCATGCGCCAGTGAGAGACGACGAGCCGAGATCGTACCGAGGTCAGGCGCGATATCGCGTGACAACGCGAGGCCCGTGCTTAAGGTGAGGCCCCTCGATTTAGGGTCCCCGATTTCTAATCCGAAGGGTGGGTTCGGTCATGAATGCTCGGTGGAACAGCATCGTGAGAGTTGCGCGCGAAGTGGAAGACGCATTCGCGAAGGGCGGACGTCCGGAGGGGGCGGCGATCATGCGCCTCGCTCGTGGCGTGATCGACTTGCAGCAGATCCTCGTCGGCTCTGCGTTCGTCCGGCCCACGCTCGGTCCCAGCGGTCGCACGATGAGCCACAAGCTGCTCCCGCCACCTCCGCGCTGACGAGCGGCGGCGAACGGCGGCGGGAGCTAGCCCGCGTCGGAGCTCATCGGCGCGCGCACCGACGTGCGCCGGCGAATGAGCTCGCGCAGGCCAGCGAAGTCGAACGGCTTGGCCAGCACCAGGTTGCTGATGCCTTCGAGCCGCGTCTGCACGTGCGGAAGCAGGATGCCGCCGGTCACGAAGATGAAGCGTGCGGCGATGTCGGGCGCCACCCGGGAGACGCGCGCGTGCAGCTCCACGCCGTCGATGCCAGGCATCATCACGTCGCAGAGGATCACGTCGTACCACTCGTCGCCCGACGTGAGCCGGGCCAGCGCGACCGCGGGCTCCGTCGTCGCCGTGACCTCGAACTCGTCGGCGAGCACACGTCGGAGAGACTCTGCGACGAGCAGCTCGTCGTCGACGATGAGCACGCGAGCGATGCGTCGCATCGTGCCCGACCTGGGGTTCACTGGCCCTTCCCCGCTGGAACTCACGATTCAGATTTGAGCAAGCGCTGCAAAAGCCGCAAGCGACCTCGGCATCGACGCGCGCGTCACGCGCGCTTCGGCCCGGGACGGGGCGCGCCGGGGCGCGGAGGCGGCGGCTTGGCGGGAGGCGTGATGCGGGGCACGGCGGGAGCCTTCGGAGCGACGGGTTCCTCCGGAAGGAGCCAGTCGTCCTGCACCGGAATCGTGGAGTGCTTGCGAGCGCCCTTCTTGTCCTGGCTCACTGGGGCCTCCTACGCGTTCCACCAGTCTGACCGCATTCGGGCGCCGGGGAAACGGTCACGAGGCATGGCTGGGCACGGGTTTACGCGCACTTGCGCCCGCCCCTCGCGCTTCAGCCCGGCGCGTGGGATATTTCTAGACGGATGCACGACCGTCAAACGTGCGCGGACTGTCGAGCGCTGGCTCCGGAGACGGAGACCAACTACACGCTCATCGGTTCTCGTTACGGGTGGCGGCTGATCAAGCGTCGCGACGGCCACGGCAGAGTCACCATGGAGTGGCGCTGTCCGAAGTGCTGGCGCGCGTACAAGGCTGCCGGCGGCGAGGGCGTTCCGTCGTCCAGGAGCGGCGAGCTGGCCGCCGTCGAGGTTCCCAGCGGAACGCACTCGGTGGCGCCGCCGTCCGGGGACGACTCGCCGACGCTCGTCAACAAGGGCGCGAAGCACAAGAAGTCGACCGTGCCGCCGCCGCGCCGCGGCCGCGCGCGATAGTCGCTCGGACGCTTCCCAAGCTCGTTGCGCGATGAGCTAGGGTGCTCGCATGCTCCCTCGTCAGCCTTCGTGCGTCCTCACCGGCGCCGCCTCGGGTCTCGGTCGCGCCTTCGCCCTGGAGCTCGCGTCGCGCTCCTCTCGCATCCTGCTCTCGGACATCGACGAGGCGGGGCTCGGCGAGACAGCGCGTCTC
>Ga0335069_10012431_pt1 | contig 11974 bp, 8 predicted proteins | sample Lox_Sample_11_FD_206714 | JGI IMG/M metagenome (GOLD analysis project Ga0335069, IMG submission 206714) | Soil microbial communities from Loxahatchee National Wildlife Refuge, Florida, United States - Lox_Sample_1.1 | ecosystem: Environmental > Terrestrial > Soil > Wetlands | place: USA: Florida...
GGTTCCATGAATGGTCATGTAAATGGTGCAACCCCTCCGGGGTAGTAGAATCATTGTCTAAATTATGTTCTACAATTCATGTCACCCCTCCGGGGTGTATTTGATAGACCCATACGGGCTATCAATGTTCAGGTGCTGATTATCGACATAGGAACCGCGGAGCGGTTCCATGAATAATAAACAGAAGTATTTATAAAGTTTAGAAAATCTTCATAACTTTCAAGTGCTGCATTTCTAAATTAATTACCATGAAACCAAACTCCTTTACAAAACTGTATGTCCATTATGTATTCAGCCCAAAAGGGCGAGAATCACTTTTAACAGAACAGATTAAAGAATCAGTTCAGAAGTACATATATGGTATTATTGTCGGAAAAAAATGTAACCCATTGGCAATTAATGGTACATCGGACCATTTGCATATTCTTACCGGACTCAATCCTGCAGTTTCAGTTGAATCACTGGTACGTGATATAAAACGAAGTTCATCCCTGTACATCAATAAAAGCAGGCTATTTTCTCATGGGTTCAACTGGCAGGAAGGATATGGTGCGTTTACAGTAGGTTACAGAGAATTAGATGTGGTTTACAAGTATATTCTTAACCAGAAACAGCACCATGAGAGACAGAACTTCAAGGAAGAATTTACCACAATCCTGAATGAAGAAGGATTCAAATTTGATGAAAAATATCTATTTGATTTTTATCTCTGATCATGTGCTTATTCTCCTCCGGTCAGAATTGATTAATTTCTCTGGAGGGAGTTTAATTATGGCTTGAAAGAATGACATTAACTTCAACTATTCCAGCTTGACCGGAGAATATAATGTCAGGGAATAGGCAGGAAGTTTATTTGATTATGTACCACGATTCGCTGTTTGGACCGACGGTAACGGGTATGCTGATATTATAATCCCTGTCAATCCTGATAGCAAATGATTTCCCGTCATTGCCGGTCACGACCGCTTTCCTGTCGAGACTTGTATAATAGACATTAACCTTCATTTTCCTGGTTATGGCATGATCGAGGGGATTATAAACCACCAGAAGTCCCTTCTCAGCTGTTGCCGGATTCACATGCAATATTGCATCAGCATCTCTGCCGTCGGCCCTCCTGACATGTATTATATCGGCATCAAGAACAGCCCTGTGCTGTTTATAAAAACTGACCCATTTCTTAACCAGTTCCATTGTTTCGGGGGCGTCGTACAGGCGTGTTCCCCTCCAGGCGGCCTGCACGCCTGCTCCGAAGAGGTCGGCAAGGCGCTGGCCATAATGCGGCAGGTGATCCTTCAGGGGTTCAATAGTTGCTTCAGCACCGCCTCCCTGGTATTCAACAAGCGGAACATGCATCCAGCCCATCGAAGGCGTCTTCTCCCATGTTCCGTCGAAGATATTCTGGCGCTCGATGATCTCCTGCTGGCGGCGTGGCAGCGACCAGTTGGTCTCACGGTACCCCATGCCTGTCTTGCTGCTGCCATTCAGGAAATACCAGTCGGGGACCGTGAGATAAACCCCGCGGGCACGGCACCACCTGTAAAAATCAGAGATTATCCTGAACTGCTTCCACTGCGAGTCTTTCATCCCTTCGTGGCCGGGATGCTTATCCGACGCGCACACATCGCCGGGGTAGGAACCATCATGCTCGAAATTGTCAAATCCTGTGTATTCTATAAACCTGCAGACCTTCTTAAAATACTCCAGCCCCCACGCCGACCCCAGGCATGGGGAATTGCCGAATATGGGTTGCTGCCCCGCAGGCATGACAACGTCATGCCCGCCGCCGATATGGCGGCTCGCCAGCAGGCTGTAACCGCCAAGTGCTATACCTTTCGAATGGGCATAATCCACGAGTGCCCTAAACTTCGCGAGATTCGCATGAGAGCTGTCTTCGATATCAAAACCGCTGCCGAAAGAGAGGATGATCTTTTCAAAGCCTGTGGCAGCACACTGGTCCACCGCATTTTTAACCGAAGCATCATCGGCGTACCTGAGATGAAAAAAAACAGGGTTCTCCGTGACCCAGGGAGCAATGGTCCTGTACATCTTCCTCTGGGCAAGACCGTTCCTTTCCCTGTCGTAGCTGTCACATACCAGGATCCATGTACGGAAACTGCCAAATGATTGTCCGTCAGCAATTCTTTCAGCCGGACCCATAGCAGGCCTGCACTCGAGCATCGACGGCTGGACCCTGTTATAGTTGACAATCGTGGCATACTCGGGGTCGGATTCCCACCAAACAGATTTTTCATAGCACGATTCCGACGACATGCTTCCACCGAAGGCATAATCTGTTTCAACATATACACCCGGAAGTATCCAGTTTTTCTTGTCACCAACCGCACTCTCCTCCTCTGTCAAAGCAAGAAGCTCTGAACTGAAACTATCGATTTTAATCTCTTTCCCGGAATTGTTTCTCAGGGTAAACCACTTGCATATCAGCGGAATACCATCATATATCTCATAGCTGATGGTTATTTCAATCCCCCTCAGCACCGAGCTGTCGACTGCCGGCACATACCTGAAATCGATTTTTTTTCCCTTGGGCGGCCAGGGCAGATCTGCCGGCATCCATTCGACCCTTTTTTTCCACCCGAACCGGGCCTCAGTTTCACCGGCTGAATATCCTTCAAGCCTGAATGATGCCGAATCATCAGGCTTCAATCCTGCAATGAAATCTTCGGTCAGGTAGTTGTTTACGGGCTGGCCTCTCAGTCCGCCGATACTTATTTTTTCCCCGTTAATGCAAACAAGCATTTCCGGCTTGATGGCCCTCAGAATCTCTTTACCGTTCATCAGGTTTGAAAACCCTATTGTGGCACCCGCGGGCCTTGTGCTGATCGTTCTTGCTACCAGCCCGTTTGTAATCACAACCCGGTTACCTTCCTCCTTTATCTCAGCTTTATAAGCTGATCCGTCAATCAGCCAATCCTTCTTCCCTGCATACGGAGATCTGCAGCTGGCAGTTAAAAGAGCCACGACGGCCGATAAAACAGCCACCGTAATAAAAGACATTTTTTTCATTGCCTGCGACCGGAAGAATTTACTCTTGATAACCTAAAAGTAATTAATTGCCGGCAAACAGCAAAGCCCTCTGCATGCAGGACCGCGTGACTCCTGCCCGTAGATCAGTCAATTTTATTTTTCTTATTTATTACCCTATCTTTGCTACTCATCAATAACTCTGAATTAATGGTCACAATTGAACAGATTAAAGCCCTTTCAGAACGCCGCGACGCGTTGAGGAGGTATCTTTGACATCGAAGGTAAACTTAAGGAAATAAGTGAAAAGGAAGAGGTAACCCACAGGCCTGACTTCTGGAATGATCCGAAAAAGGCGGAAGAGCTCCTAAAGCTGATTTCTTCCCTCAAAAGCTGGACAACAGATTATAAAACGATCACTGCTTCACTTGATGATCTTTCGGTATTATTCGACTTTCTGAAAGAGGGAGAAGCAACAGAACAGGATGTTGATCTCCAGTACTATAAATGCGTGGAACAGATCGAGGCGCTGGAAGTAAGGAACATGCTCAGGAAGGAAGAAGATCAGCTTGGCGCAATACTTAAAATAAATGCAGGAGCAGGCGGTACCGAGAGCAACGACTGGGCCGCCATGCTTATGAGGATGTACATCCGCTGGGCAGAAAGAAACAATTATAAATTAAAGGAGCATGATTTCCAGCCCGGCGATGAGGTTGGAGTCAAATCGGTAACGATCGAAATTGACGGTGAGAGAGCGTACGGCTACCTCAGAAGTGAAAACGGGGTTCACAGGCTCGTGAGAATCTCGCCTTTCAACGCCCAGGGGAAACGACAAACTACTTTTGCATCGGTCTTCATTTCACCACTGGTTGACGAGAATATTGAAATCGAGATTAATCCTTCCGATATAACCTGGGAGACTTACAGATCGAGCGGGGCAGGTGGTCAGAACGTCAATAAGGTTGAGACTGCAGTGCGACTCCGCCATGCACCCACGGGGATCGTTATCGAAAACCAGGAGACACGTTCTCAGCTGAACAACAAGGAAAATGCGCTCAGGATACTAAAGTCGCAGCTTTATGAACTGGAGCTGAGAAAGAGGAGGGAGGAGCAGGCAAAGATAGAAGGCGAGAAAAAGAAAATTGAGTGGGGTTCACAGATTCGGTCATATGTGATCCATCCCTACAAGATGGTGAAAGACCTCCGGACAGGTTATGAGACATCCAATGTACAGGCAGTGCTGGATGGCGACCTGAATGCTTTCATTAAGGCATTTCTCATGGAATTCGCCGGCAAATGATAGCCTTTGATGATAAAATTCATGTATTTTGTTTACTGGCAGCATTTTATTTGCAACGCCTAACACCGACTGATAATGGCAGAAAGAAACAAGCTGTTCAGTGAATTTCCCCCGGTTTCAACAAAGGAATGGACCGACAGGATCACTGCTGACCTGAAAGGAGAGAATTTTGCAGAAAAACTTGCCTGGCATACCGAAGAAGGGATAACGGTAATGCCTTTTTACAGGCAGGAGGACCTGACAGGAAGAGGGATGGCTGGTTACCTGCCGGGTGAAGTTCCGTTCCTCAGAGGGTCAAGCGCGAATGGTAACTGCTGGCTGATAAGACAGGACATCGAAGCGGGCGACTTTTCACTGGCTAATGCAAGGGCTGCCGATATCCTGATGAAGGGAGTGGATTCTCTCGGGTTCATAATCAGGGATCCTTCATCAATAAGTGAAGAGGCCATTCACACCCTGCTTAAAGGGATTCATCCGGAGAGCGTTGAGTTAAATTTCTTTTCCGATGGAAAGGCAATTGAGATATTGAGTTATTTCATCAGTTTCGTGGAAAAGAACAATTTACGGAAGGAGCCGGTAAGGGGTGCCGTTGAAGCTGATCCGCTCGGAAGGCTCTTCAGAAGCGGCAAGCTTTGCATCCCCGTTGAAGATGGTCTGAATTATCTCGCGGAGCTTTCCAGGCTGTCGCTGGCTCTTCCCAGCTTCAGAACCGTAAACATAAATGGATCATGGATTTCTGATGCCGGTGCGGATGTTGTGAGTGAGCTGGCATTTTCTATCGCGATGGGGAATGAGTACCTGTCCGTGCTCACCGACAGGGGGCTTACTTCAGACCAGGCAGCTTCGAGGATAAGATTTTCATTTGGGACCGGGCCGAATTATTTCTTCGAGATAGCCAAACTGAGAGCCGCAAGACTTCTGTGGTCGGTAATCACCGCCGCCTATAATCCTGTGAATATTGCAAACACGCGGATGGAGATTCACAGTGTCACTGGCAGGTGGAACAAAACAGAAAAGAACCCCTATGTAAACCTGCTGAGAACCCAGACGGAAGTGATGTCGGCAGTGCTCGGTGGAGCAAATTCAGTGACCGCTGAGCCATTTGACATGACATTCAGGACTGCGGATGATTTTTCCGAGAGGATTGCACGAAACCAGCAGCTGCTGCTCAGGGAGGAGGCATATTTCGACAAGGTGGCTGATCCTGCCGGAGGATCGTGGTATATTGAGAAGCTTACCTCCATGATCGCTGAAAAGGCATGGGAAATATTCGCCGGGATAGAGAAAGATGGAGGTTTTATTGCCGCACTTAATTCAGGATTGGTTGAATCGGGGATGAAGAAATGCCGTGAGGCAAGAGCAGCCGGATTATCGGGAAGAGAAGGCCTTTACGGAAAGGGAAAGGGTGAATCCTCTTGAGATGTACTGACTATGAGACCACAATTCACATATGATGACCTGGGAAAATACAGTCCGCCACAGGGCAGGAATGAAAAGGTAAATGACAACGGCTCCGGGGATGTGTGGACCACTCCGGAAAAAATTCCCGTGAAAAAGGTCTTTACCGCAGATGATACCAGGGAACTTGAACATCTTGGCTACGCGGCAGGCCTTCCACCTTTTCTTCGCGGACCCTATTCAGGAATGTACACAATGATGCCCTGGACGATACGCCAGTATGCAGGTTTTTCGACTGCCGAGGATTCCAACGCATTTTACAGGAGAAACCTTGCAGCGGGTCAGAAGGGTCTTTCTGTTGCCTTCGACCTGGCTACTCACAGGGGTTATGATTCGGATCATGAAAGGGTAATGGGTGATGTAGGCAAGGCAGGGGTAGCCGTTGACTCTATCCTCGACATGAAGATACTATTCGACCAGATACCCCTTAATAAAATGTCGGTTTCGATGACAATGAACGGCGCCGTGCTTCCTGTAATGGCGTTTTATATCGTTGCCGGCCTTGAGCAGGGAGCTAAGCTTGAAGAGCTTTCCGGGACGATCCAGAACGACATCCTGAAGGAATTCATGGTGAGAAATACTTACATCTATCCGCCCGGGTTCTCAATGAGGATAATCGCGGATATTTTTAAATATGCATCCGAAAGGATGCCAAAATTCAACTCGATCAGCATTTCCGGTTATCACATGCAGGAAGCCGGAGCGACGTGCGATATTGAGCTTGGGTATACACTGGCAGACGGGCTTGAATACCTGAGGACAGGTGTGAGATCGGGCCTGGATATTGACGCATTTGCACCGAGGCTCTCATTCTTCTGGGCTATCGGTATGAATCATTTCATGGAAATTGCAAAGATGAGGGCAGCCAGGATGCTCTGGGCCAAGATTGTAAGGCAGTTCAACCCGAAAAATATGAAATCTCTTGCCCTGAGGACGCACTGCCAGACCTCGGGCTGGAGTCTCACCGAGCAGGATCCGTTCAATAATGTGGGAAGGACATGCATCGAGGCAATGGCAGCTGCTCTGGGCCATACACAGAGTCTTCATACCAATGCCCTGGATGAGGCTCTTGCCCTGCCTACTGACTTTTCGGCACGGATAGCAAGAAATACCCAGATTTACCTGCAGCACGAAACAGGCATATGCCACCAGGTAGATCCATGGGGAGGATCCTATTACGTGGAATACCTTACAAATGAGATAGCCTCAAGAGCCTGGGAGCATATCCAGGAGATTGAAAGGCTCGGGGGAATGGCAAAAGCAATTGAATCGGGCCTCCCCAAGATGAGAATAGAAGAGGCTGCTGCAAGGGCACAGGCTAAGATCGATTCGGGTCAGCAGATAATTGTCGGTACAAATAAATACAGGCTTGAAAAGGAAGATCCGCTCGAAACCCTGGAAATCGATAATACGGCTGTCAGGGAGGCGCAGATCAGACGTCTGGCAAAACTCCGTGCCGAACGCGATGAGCAGGCATGCCGGGCATCGCTTGAAGCACTGGAAAAATGCGTTACTACCGGGGAAGGAAACCTTCTCGAACTGGCTGTTGAGGCCGCTAAAAACCGGGCATCACTCGGTGAGATATCTTTTGTATGTGAAAAAATAGTTGGGAGGTATAAAGCTGTGATCAGATCAGTATCAGGAGTTTACTCCTCGGAATATAAACCTGACAAGGATTATGAGGAGGCCCGTGCTCTCGTTACCCGCTTCGCCGAGAAGGAGGGACGGCAACCGAGAATCATGATTGCAAAAATGGGCCAGGACGGGCACGACCGCGGGGCAAAGGTGGTGTCGACAGGATATGCTGATATCGGGTTCGATGTAGACATAGGGCCCCTGTTCCAGACACCGGCCGAGGCTGCGCGGCAGGCAGTTGAAAATGACGTGCATGTGCTTGGTGTCTCCAGCCTTGCCGCTGGTCATAAAACACTTATACCGCAGGTCATTAATGAGCTCAGGAAGCTGGGTCGTGAAGATATCCTGGTGATTGCCGGTGGCGTTATTCCACCTGCAGATTACCATTTCCTGTACGAGGCCGGCGTTGTTGCCATCTTCGGACCCGGAACTTCGGTTGCAAGGGCAGCCAGGCAGATCCTTGAGATTCTCCTGGAGATGGATTAACCATGCTGAAAGTCCTCCCGGAGGGGTAATGAATATTATCTATATTAGGTTCCGAATATCTTTTATTATTTAGAATCAGTCTATATTGACTATAAATTAAGTTGATAAATATCATCTATTTACAAAGTTCATTGGTGCTTATGGTAATTTAGAAGGTACCTAGGTACAATGGATTTTTGTAAACTTTTAAATAGATGAAATTATACCTGCCTCCCCAGCTAAAACATCTTTTTATAGCCTTTGCGATATTTGTATCGCTTTTCCTGCTGGTTCGTCACCTGCTCAGGCCTTCTTCATTCGGGCAGTATGGATTTTACCGCGGAGCCTCCCTTGAGGAGAATGCCCTTTTCCCGGTACATTATGCCGGGAAGAATGCCTGCTACGACTGCCACCAGGACATAGAGGATATTAAATCGAAAGACAGGCACAGCGCGATCAACTGTGAAACCTGTCATGGCCCCGGCACGAAGCACACCGAAACAAGCGAAGCCAGGGATATTGTAAAACCAGCGGGTCGTGAATTCTGCGGCAAATGCCACCGGAAAGACCCGGCCAGGCACAGTGATGTTATTGTTCAGCAGGACCTGGCAACCCATAATCCAGGAAAACAATGTACAGAATGTCATAACCCGCATAAGCCATGGAAAGAAAAGAGGTAACACCTTCGAGGAGAAAATTCCTCAAATCTGCAGCTGTGCTTGCAGGGGCCACGGCCGGATATACTTTGCTCAGCCCTTCTGTATTCCTTCTCTACGGGAAGGAACCCGGGGACAAAAACCTTCCCTGGTACGGCATAATAATCGATATCCGCAGGTGCATCGGCTGCGGTAGTTGTGCCGCGGCCTGCAAGAATGAAAATGATGTGCCCCGCGAACCGTTCTTTTTCCGAAACTGGGTGGAACATTATACCGTCAGGAACGACGGTACGGTGTTGATTGAATCTCCAAACGGGGGCATCGACGGATTCAGCCAGAATGTTCCTGACGAGGAAATATTCAAATCATTCTTTGTTCCAAAAATGTGCAACCACTGCGCCAAATCACCATGCGAGCAGGTCTGCCCGGTGGGAGCCACGTACACCAGCCCCGAGGGAATTGTTCTCGTGGATGAGAAGTATTGCCTGGGCTGCAGGTATTGTGTGCAGGCATGCCCTTACGGTTGCAGGTTTATACACCCGGTGAAGAAAGTAGCAAACAAATGCACCCTCTGCTATCACAGGCTGAAGAAAAACCTCGATCCTGCCTGCATGGAAGTCTGCCCGACAGGTGCCAGGATGTATGGCAACCTCAGGGACAGTAACAGCAAGATTGTTGCTTTTCTGAAGGAACATACAACCCAGGTGCTCAGGCCACATCTCAATACCGGTTCAAAATTATTCTATAACGAATTAAGCTCGGAGGTAAAGTAACATGGATCAGCAATACCAGTTTCTTTTCGAGGCCCTGAAGCATGTTCAGGGATATATTTTCCCGAATGAGATTGACCTCCAGTGGGGAATACTGATAGTAGTCTATCCCTTTATCACAGGGCTGGTCGCGGGAGCTTTTATCCTGGCATCGCTCGAGAGGGTCTTTAACGTAAAGGTCCTTAAACCTACCTACCAGATAGCACTGCTAACCGCGCTTTCTTTCCTCCTTGTGGCTACAATGCCGCTCATCAGCCACCTGTCGCAGCCACAAAGGGCATACCAGATAATGATCACCCCGCATACAACTTCTGCAATGGCAATTTTCGGATTTGTCTACCTCTGGTACCTGATGGTCGTTCTGCTCCTGGAAATATGGTTCGATTACCGCCCCAGCATGGTTGTCTGGGCCAGGGAGAAAAAAGGATTCATGAAATTGGTTTACAGGATTCTTATACTCGGGTTGAATGATATCTCGGAAGCGACGGTAAGATGGGACAGGAAACTTGGATATATCATTACAGTGATAGGAATACCTTCAGCTTTCCTGCTCCACGGGTATGTCGGTTTTATTTTCGGATCTATAAAAGCAAATCCATGGTGGTCAACACCACTTATGCCCATTATATTCCTTTTTTCTGCAATGGTTTCTGGTATCGCTCTTGTTATGTTCATCTATATGGCCATTTCCCGGATCAGGAAGAAAGTCATTGAAGTGGACGTCCTGGATGCGATCGGGAAGTACCTGTTTTTCATTCTTATTCTTGATTTCACCCTCGAAGGTCTGGACCAGATTCACAGGATATACGAGGCAAATGAATCCTTCGAGATACTGAAGTTACTGGTTTCAGGAAAGCTGTATCTGACATTGTTCCTTGGCCAGGGACTGGTAGGTACGATAATCCCGCTCATCACGCTTGCATTCCTTCAGTTTTACAAGGGGAGGATAGCAATCAGGAAATCTCTTTACCTGATCGTCTCGATCCTTACAATGATAGGCGTGTATTCAATGAGGTGGAACGTCGTGATCGGAGGACAGCTTTTCTCAAAGAGCTTCTCAGGCTTCACCAGTTTCAAACTAGGGCTTATCGGCCTGGATGGAACCCTTATGGCCGCCTTCTGGCTGCTTCTTCCTTTCGGGATCCTCGCGTTCCTTCTGTGGCTCCTGCCGCCCTGGAAAATGGTCGGGGATAAGGAATGATTTGTGCCGTCCGGCAATTGGTTTCCCGGTGTTAATCACTAATCGTGATCAATATGGATGCCCGCAATACTGACTATCATGACCTTGAACAACGGATAAAAGCCTTTGAGGAACGCCTTGCCTGTATTGAGGCCGGTATGGCGAACCAGAACATGTCTTCAACTGATGCAGGTGGTTCTTATGCTTTGCCCGACAATATGCCGGCAGGGGAAATCGGACCGGAGGATGAAAAGGGTATTGAGTCGGCAATCGGAAGGGTGGGCCTCGCCTGGATGGGGATGATTGTGCTTATGTCAGGGATCCTTTTCTTTACCGAGTACCTCGACAGCTCCGGGAAATCAATATTATCGGCAGCGGCCGGTTATGCCAGCGTCGTGGCGACCTGGTTCATAGCAAGATACTTCAGAATTTCAAACCAGCCTCTTTATATTATGTTCGGGGTCACAGCACTTATCATCGGGTTCTACATCACAATGCGGCTGCATTTTTTCACTTCATCACCAGCCTTAGGATCAGCAAACCTGGTGCTTATCCTTATGCTTGCAGTTTGTGCCTGTTCCTTTTATCTGTCAATAAAGCGCAATAAGCAGGTATTTGGAATTCTGGGGTTAATTTTTACAGCATTCACATCGGTGGTAAGCAATTCCACTCACATCATGCTGCCGTTGACAGTTGTGGCATCAGCCGGTTCGTTCTTCTTATATTCGAGGTTCAGGTTTAAGGGATTGTATATTTTAACGATAATACTTTCTTATTCTGTTTTTTTCATATGGATTTTTGATAATCCCCCGATGAGCCATTCCATGCAGCTTATCAGCGATAGCAGGGGAGGTTATATCTACCTGTTTTTAACAGGGACGATCTTCTCTTTGCTTCCCCTGCAGCGTGAGACGACGGGATCTGATGATGAATTTCAGATCTCAGCACTTCTCCTTCACGGACTGTTTTTCACCCTTTTGCTTGGGCTCGTTACCGCCGGATTTTTCAAAACAGGATATGTGCCTGTCTATGGCGTAATCGCTCTGACCTGCCTGGTATATTCAGCTTTTCTGAGGCATAAAACAGGATGGAATTTTTCATGCGCCTTTTTTGCCCTTTACGCATTCATGGCAATGAGTATTGCCCTTTACGGGCTCGTGGGGATACCTCATGTTTACCCTCTTCTTTCACTTCAAAGCCTGGTGGTCGTTTCCATTGCACTCTGGTTCCGGAACAGGCTCATTGTGATGATGAACATCCTGTTATTTGCATTTATCCTCTTCATTTACCTGGTATCTGCAAAACCAGGGGGCCTTTCTGATTTCTCGTTTGCAGCCATTTCGCTGGTCTCGGCAAGGATCATTAACTGGAAGAAAGAAAGACTTGAGATCAAAACTGAAATTATGAGGAACATCTATCTTCTGACAGGGTTCTTCATGGTCATGTCGGCTCTTTATCATTCATTGCCAGGACAGTTTGTTGCCCTTTCCTGGACTGTTGCGGCACTGATATATTTTGGTTTAAGTTT
>Ga0335069_10012433_pt1 | contig 11974 bp, 9 predicted proteins | sample Lox_Sample_11_FD_206714 | JGI IMG/M metagenome (GOLD analysis project Ga0335069, IMG submission 206714) | Soil microbial communities from Loxahatchee National Wildlife Refuge, Florida, United States - Lox_Sample_1.1 | ecosystem: Environmental > Terrestrial > Soil > Wetlands | place: USA: Florida...
ATCCTCTTTCTGGCGATCACAGCATGGTTCCTCGGAAATATGCTCGTGACGCGCCCGGTCCCGTCGCTGGCAGGCCTCGCCCTTATCGGGGCAGGCATACCGGTGTACTTCATCTGGGCGCGAGGACAATGTACGAGCAGGAATCCACAATCAGAAGATCTGAAATCAGAGATCTGATTACAATCCGGCAATTACGCAATCGAAATTCCTCTTGACCCTGACGCAACGTCAGACCGTAAAACCTCGAATAGGACATGGCAGACCGAACCTATCAACCTCACGAATTCGCCAAACGTGCCGGCGTTACGATCCGCGCGTTGCACTACTACGACCGTCTAGGACTTCTAAAGCCCAGCGGCCGGACTGCAGCCGGCTATCGCCTCTACAGCGATCGTGATCTTGTGCGGCTTGAGCAAATCGTGGCGCTGAAGTTTATCGGTTTTCCTTTGTCTCAGATCCGGGAACTCCTCAGTCGAAAAGATCTCGACGTTGCTGCCGCACTTCGGCACCAACGGCAAATCATCGCAGAGAAACGAGATCATCTCGACCGCGCGATACGAGCCATCGAGCGTGCCGAACAACTCGTATCCTCTGGCGAGCAGAACGATTGGGAGCCATTCCGGAAAATCATCGAGGTGATTCAAATGCAAACGAGAAAAGACTGGATGAAGAAGTATTACACCGAAGACCAGCTCCACGACTTGCGCAAGCGCTACACGCCAGAAGTGCAGGCGCAAGCCGAGCGCGGCTGGGCGGACCTGGTTCGCGATGTCGAAGCAGCCATCGCCAGCGGCGAGAGCCCCGAAAGCGAAACTGGCCGCAAGCTAGCCGAACGTAAGCAGAAGTTGATCGATCTGTTTACGGGAGGCGATCCCGGCATCACCGCAAATCTGCAGAAGCTCTACGAAGACCAGGCGAACTGGCCGGCAAACTTCAAGAAGCCATACAGCGATGCGGTCGATAAGTTTCTGTGCGACGCAGCGAAAGCCTTAGTCGCGGTCTGATAAGCCGTCTCAGCGAACTCAGCGGCCCCTCCTCGGCGATCTCAGCGGTAAAAGCTTTTCTGCACCTGAAGGTTGCCAGAGGGGCTGCCATAAGAGGGACGCCCTCGCATAAGCAATCGCGGAAGTCCTTCGCGTTCTTAGCGGCCTTTCTTAGCGATCTTCGCGGTTAAAGCTTGTGACTCGATCTTCCTAAAGGCCTACGGGACCCGAGACCCGGCGTCCGCAACACAAGCCCGTGTGATCCAAATCACGGCGTACCCCGACCATTCCCCAGCATTATGAAAATGAATTTCAATTTCATTTAGCTATGCAGGGAAATCGCACTGATGAAAACGCGGACCGTCATCCTTTCCTCATTGCTTCTTTTCGCCACCCTAAAAGCTCTTGCCGCCAACGAAAACGTTGCGCTGACAGGCATCGTCTCCGATCCCACTGCTGCTGTCGTTCCGCAGGCCACGGTGATCCTCCGAGATCCCGCAACCGGCGTAGAGCAAAAGACCTTAACCAAAGAAGATGGCTCCTATAGTTTTGCCTCTCTGCCAGCCGGAGTCTATGACTTCCGCATCTTCAGCCCGGGCTTCAAACCGCAATGGATCAAGGCTCTGCAACTGACTCCAGGCCAAAACTCAAAGTTGGACATCACCCTCGTTCTCGCTGAGCAGAGCGCTGTCGTGGAAGTATCTGCCGAACTTCCGCAACTCGATCTCTCATCCACGCAAGTGGGCGAGTCCCTGACCGGAACCCAGATGCGCAGTGTCCCGGTGAATGGCCGTAGCTTCACCGATCTTCTCGCCATGCAGCCCGGCGTCGTACCCGCAAGTTCTGCGCAGCCGAACGCCGTGGTCATGTCCGGTTGCACCAACACTCCGCCTTCGGGTGACCTCGATCCCGGCAATCTCTCGGTGGCCGGACAGCGCGAGACCGCCAACGGATTCTCCGTCAACGGCAGCAACGTCGAAGAAGGCTTCAACAATGGCACGGCTGTGGTCCCCGATCTCGACTCCATCGCAGACATGCGTGTTCTCACGAACAACTTCGACGCCGAATACGGCAACTACAGCGGCGGACAGGTTCTACTCACCACCAAATCAGGCAACAACGAGCTTCACGGCGGCGCTTTCGAGTTTCTCCGCAATACCGGACTCGATGCCCGCAACTACTTTGCTCCCGAGCGCGCCGCCTACGATCGCCACCAATTCGGCGGATCGCTCGGAGGCCCGATTCTCAAGAATAAGGCGTACTTCTTCGCCGACTATCAAGGCACAAAAATGACGCAAGGCCAGGAGACTGGCTCCATCGTGGTTCCCAGCGCAGCCGATCGCTCCGGCAACCTCGTCGACCTTAGCAGCCAACTCACCGGGGAAGTCAGTTCGACGTATTGGGGCAGTCAGCTCTCTCAGAAGCTCGGATACACCGTGTCCGCCGGAGAGCCCTACTACTCGGCAGGCTGCACCGGCAAAGCACAATGCGTCTTTCCGAACGCTCAGGTTCCAGGCGCGCTCTGGTCTTCTCCGGCCAAGTCGCTGCTGCAATACATCCCGCAACCGAATGCAGGCTCGAACCTATTCTCGAGTTCGTCGGAAAACGAAACTCTCACCGACAACAAGGCTTCCATTCGCCTCGACACTCATACGCACTTCGGCGATTTCTCCGGCTACTACTTCTTCGATCAATACGCAATGAACAATCCATATCCCACGGGACAAGGCGGCGCGAATGTACCCGGCTTCAACGCGCTCTCCAACGGGCGCTCCCAGCTTTACAACCTAGGCCTGACCCGCGCCTGGGGCGCCAACACGGTAAACGAACTGCGGTTCAGTTACCTGCGTTATGCCAATCTCATCGGCCAACCCGTCGGCGGTGTGGGCCCGTCACTTGCGTCTCAAGGATTCATTGAAGGAGAGGGAACTCTGGGGATCGTGCCACTGAACAGAAGCGTCGAGGGCGTCGAAAACGTGGCGTTCAATGACTTTACCATCGGTGTCGACGTCACCGGAGAAAGCCAGGTTGACAATACCTATCAGTGGAGCGACACTCTGACGCATGTAGTCGGACGCCACACGCTGAAATTTGGCGGCGCATTCCACATCGATCAGGTCAACATCAAATCCAATTCCATCAACAACGGATCATTCCTTTTCCAAGGCACCGAAACCGGCTCCGACTTCGCCGACTACCTGCTCGGCATCGCCAGCACCTACGAGCAGGGAGACGCCGGCCCGTTCTACATCCGCAACAGGTACATCGGCGCGTTCGCCCAAGACAGCTGGAAGCTGCGCTCGAATATTACAGTCAACTACGGCCTGCGCTGGGATGTCCTTCCACCGTGGCGCGAAAAATACAATCAGCTGCAGACGTTCGTTCTCGGTCAGCAATCGGAGGTCTATCCGGGCGCGCCGACAGGGATCGTATTTCCCGGCGACCGTGGCATCCCCAACACCCTCGCCCCGACACGCTGGGCCGATTTTTCCCCGCGACTCGGGGTCGCCTACTCACCCAACTTTGACGACGGACTTCTCCGCGACTTTTTCGGAGGGCGCGGCAAGACCAGTCTTCACGCGGCCTTTGGCCTGTTCCACACCGCCATCGAAGGCCTTTCAGCCGGCATCATGAGCGCTTGCGCTCCTTACGGATACGACTACGACAGCACAGGTGGTCGTCCACTATTCGATGAACCGTTCCGATCTGCTACCACCGGGGGCACGAACGGCCAGCCATTCCCGTCACCAATCCCTGCATTCGGCGCTTCGATCAGTCATCCCAACACGACCGTCGACTGGTCAAAGTACAGTCCCATCACTGGAGATCCTGCCTTCTACTACCGAAACGTCTCTCCCTACACCGAAAGCTACAATCTCTCGTTCGAGCGCGAGCTAGGGAGCGGCACATTCCTGCGCGCCAGTTACGTTGGATCACAAGCGCACCGTCTGTTGGTTCTCACATCAGCTGATCCCGGCAACGGCGCGCTCTGCCTTAGCGTCAGCAAGCCCGATCAGGTCATGCCCGGCACTCCGACCTGCGGCCCCTTTGGCGAAGGAGGAATCTTCACCCGCGCGGATGGAACAAAAGTCCAGGTTCGCGACCCGTTTGGCTCCTCGTTCGACGGAATCACCTACCAGAAGACGGTTGCTTCCTCGAACTACAATGCATTCGAGTTCTCCCTTCGGCATACCAGCCACAGTCTCGAAATGCTAGCGGGATACACCTATGGCAAATCGCTCGACGACTCCTCGAGTCTCTCCGAGCCGGTCTATCCAATGGGCGCAAACTTCACGAAAGCTCTCTCCGCCTTTGACATAAGGCAGAGCTTCGTCCTGAGCTACAAATACGATCTACCCTTGGAAGCGCTCTTCCACGCGCAGAACCGTCTAACCACCGCGTGGTCTCTCTCAGGCATCACCCGCTTCTCCACCGGCCTCCCCGTGACGCTCTTCAACAACACGGATAGTTCGCTACTCGGCAGCATGCCTAACGGTATCAACAACAACGGTGTCGACACACCCTATTACATTCCCGGTGATCTCGATCTCAACCGCAATCCGCGCAATCACCAGCCTGCATTCAATACATCATTGTTTCCGTCCGACGTAAGCCTCTACTTGGGACAAATCGGCAACGCGCCGCGCCGTTTCTTCTACGGCCCAGGCTTGAACAACTTCGACATGGCGCTCGAGAAACAACTCGTTCTTAGGGAAGGGAAGTCTCTCGATTTCAGGATGGAAGCCTTCAACGTCTTCAATCACGCGCAATTCTTCGGCGCGGCAACAGTCAACGGCAATATCAGCAGCGCCGCCTTCGGCGAAATCGTAAGCGCCCAACCGCCCAGACTGATGCAAGCAGCAGTAAAGTTCCAGTTCTAGTCGCTGGAGATGTCCTCTTCGCGATCTTCGCGGCAGTTCTTAGTGTCCTTGGCGGTAAAAGGTTTAGACGTTGAGTCGTCGCACCAGCTGAGGCTGAGCACTCGATGATCCAGGCAACGCCACCTCACAAAGAAAGACAGCTGCCCGAGAATGTCCACGGATGTTTCTTTTTCCGATGCTGCTACAGTGGTTCGATAGAAGACCGACGCGCGCAAACACCATCTAATTTATCCTTCTAGAAAGAACCGTGAGCAATGAGCACTCCACAAATCGCATCCTGAACTTCTACGCCGAAGCCGACGAAGACTCCCGCCTTCGCACTGGATGGTTCCAACTGGAGCACGCCCGCACGCAAGAACTGATCCTCCGCCATTTGCCGCCCCCACCAACGACCATCATCGACGCCGGAGGCGGTTCCGGGGTCTACGCCTGCTGGCTCGCCAAACTCGGATACGAGGTTCACTTGGTCGATGTTGTTTCAAAGCATGTCGCACAGGCGCGAGCCGCATCATCCTTGCAACCCGCGCATCCGCTGGCCTCGGCGGAAGTCGGTGACGCGCGCCATCTCAAGCATCCTGACGCCTCCGCTCGTGCCGTTCTGCTGCTCGGCCCGTTGTATCACTTGATCGAAAAGGAAGATCGACTTGCCTGCCTCCGCGAAGCGCGGCGCGTTCTCGCGCCCGGAGGCATGGTCTGGGCCGCCGGAATCAGCCACTTTGCATCGCTATTCGATTCGCTGACACACGGTTTTTTTGACGATCCCACTTTCGCCCCCATCGTGGAGCGCGATCTGGAAGACAGCCAGCATCGCAATCCAACCGGAGATCCGCTTTACTTCACGGACGCCTACTTTCATCGCCCAGGTGAACTCTCGCGCGAGCTCTTGGCGGCAGGATTTCAGGTGCTCGAGATACTAGCCATCGAGGGTCCGGGATGGCTCGCCCGCGATTTCGATCGCCTGTGGAACAATCCCGCACAGCGCGAGCGGCTCCTCAGCGTCGCTCGCAAAGTAGAGAAGGAGCCTTCCATCCTCGGAGCGACTTCGCACATCATGGCAATCGGCAAAAAGCCGTGAAACGCAAAAAAGAAAGGGCAGCGATCCTCGCCGCCCTTTAGCTTTGGCTTGCCCGGACTTATTTACTGAAGGTCTTCGGTGCGAAGTACGCCATCCACGTGCCGATGTGGAAGTTTGCGTCTTGCCACGTACCCACCATCGCTCCTCCGTTGCCTGAAATGGCCAGCACATTGATCAACGTGACGCCCGCCGGGACCACCGCCCCATGCTGTACGAGCGCCGCTTGCAGTGGCCGTATACCGAATTTCTTTGTCCAAACGAACGGCTTGCTCGTCCAGTTGAACGGGTTTGTGCTCGCTCCGATTACCAGTCCCTGGTCCGAAATTCCAAATGCAACGCTCTGGTCGGTGCTGTTTCCGCTAAGAACACCGATGTCAATCAACCCGTCCGCATCGGTATAGTAGAAAGCCCGCCCGTTTCCTGTAGCGTCGGCGGCCTGTCCGACGATCTGCTTTCCGTAGGAGCTTGCGGCGATCGCCTCTCCGGGAATATTTCCGAGAAAAAGATCGGGAGCGCCCGAGACCCATCGTACCGGCTGCCGATTCCCCTGCGTGGCATCTTCCCAGAAACCTACGATGGTCGACCCGTCAGCCGAGATGCTGGTCGCGCGGCTGCTCGCTCCTTGCGGATGCCCAAGGCCCACGATTCCGTTTTGCGCTGTCCACTCAAAGCCCTCCGCTCCCGGGCAGTACCACGCGAGACCGACAACAATCGAGCCATTATGATTCGTGCTCCATGCATCCCCCCAATTCCCGTCCATCACGCAACCTTCTGAAGGATGTCCAAGGTTGACCCAGCCCGTGGCCTCCTGCCACATGGCAGGCGCTGTGTTGCCATCGCTTCCCATAATGCCGCTCACAATGGTGTTCCCATCGGCTGAGATTCCGATCGAAGAGTTGAACGGATCTCCCGGGCCTAAATCTGCGAATCCACCGCTGGCAGTCCACCGAAAAATTTCACCACCATAATTCGCAGCCATTACTTTTCCGTCATAAGAAAATGCAAAGTTTGACCATGACAATGGAACTGGATCCTTCAACCTGACGATCTTCACCTGACTCCAAGCTGGCACCACCAACAGGAGTGCGCACCACACCAACTTCCGGTAGACATTTTTCATGAGTTTTTCCTGGAGAGCCCGCAAGACTGAGAGGGCGGAATTAGACAATGTCCTTTCCGGCGCAACCCCAAATGCCGCGCCAGAAGGCCCGAGTAACCATACAGGATTACGTATACGCCGTCAACATAAGAACGTCGGGATACCCTCAGCTGCAAGCTTGTGGCGGCGAACCGCAATGCTACGCCGCCACCACTATCCTGCGGTACGTCAATGGACAAATCGTGGGATTTGTCAGACGTTCCAGGTCCTTCCAATTCATCCGAACCAGTTCGCGGTGAGAACCAGCGCTGAACGTGATCTCGTCATATGCCGCCAGCATCGAATCCGCATAGACAGGCATGTCATACAGATTGCCAAAGGGAGGCATCGCTCCGGTTTCACAATCTGGAAAGGCGTTCTTGAACTCGCGCTCGTTAGCAACTTCAACCATTTGAGCGCCTGTCAACGCGCGCACCCTTTCTAGATCGACATGCTCAGAAGCCGGGATTACGGCCATTGCCAGAATCCCGTCGATTTTGACAATGACGGTTTTTGCTAGTTTCTTGCCCGACACATGTGCAAGCGCGGCAATCCCCTGCGCGGTGTAGGCAATGGAGTGAGAGATCACCATGTACTTGATGTTGTGAGAATCCAGAAAACTGCGAAGCTTGGAGAGTGCCATACGACCTCCTCGGCAGGATTTGAGGGGCCGGTGATCCGGTCTGTCCGGATATAAGCAGAAATCACGCCGGAACGCAGTGCGCCTGATCACCCTCAGCAATACACGGATCTTGAACCATCCCATGGCTTTAGTAGCTACGCATTTCGACAAAATTCCTGGCTCAGGAACCGGTCCAAGGATTCATACTGTCCCAGTGCCTGGCTCGGGAAAGACTTGTTCTTTGCAAAGTCGCATTCACTCTCTCAATCTTTTCCTAAAAGACAAACGCCCAAGGCTCAATAGAGTCTTGGGACGTCTGTTGATCGGCTTCCCTCAAGCACTGATCACTGAGGAGACTAGTTTCGTTTGAGGCTGGAGTGAATGGCTACTACGGGCCAGCGTCCTACACGAACGGGCGGTGGCGTAGCACGAAACGGTACTCGGAAACAGGCAAGCGCGGGCCTATCTGCAGATACAGACAAGCTTCGTGTCTAGCTGCCGGAACCGCCGAGTTGCTGCTGCTTCACAGCCCGTGCCATATTCAATTGCTCGATTGCCGACGACATGCTGTTCTGGGCATCGCGTGCATAGTCTTTCAACAGATCATCCGTTTGCAGCGGCAGAACTTCGCCCAGGCACTCTTCCAATCGTCCCACCAACAAGTCGATCAGCTGTAAGGTACGGTCGCCATGCTGGACCTTCGGATCGTCATTAGGAAACGCCATTCCCCATGTCCTCCCGCTTCCAACGATAGCACCGACTATGCATTAGCACCTGTGTCAGTGCGTAAAACTCCGTGACTCACAGGATCTCCTGTAAATAATACGGCGATCCCGCCACTTGTTTCCTAAGCCGAACGCAACGTTTCGCTTACGTCGCGGTTCCAGTTAACGCCACTGTCTGCGGATTCCCCACGCCGGTCTTCACCCCCAGAATCCCCTTGCACACGTGCGAGAAGATTCAGCAGCTGCGGGCTGCCACCCGCACTGTCGGTGATGGCCATGTGTCCGGTAATGCTGCCTCAGTGGGGGTAGAGGCCAGGTGAGAACCGCACCATCATGAAAGCGCCCGCCGCCCTTGTCAACCACCTGGATTCAGGCGTGAGCGCTTAGACTCCGCCGCAGGAGGATGAGAAGTTTTCGTAGCCGCTCGCTGTACAGCATTACTGACAGCACTGCCAATTTTACTCGTCCATTAATACTTCACGATCGCTGCAAACGATTTCGCATCCAGCGATGCTCCTCCGACCAGCGCGCCATCAATTTCTTCTTGTGCCATGAGCGCCTTCACATTCTCCGGCTTGACCGATCCGCCATAAAGAATCCGAAGCCCGTTCGCATAATCAGCGCCAAAGATCTCCGCCGCTTCCTTGCGGATCACTCCGTGCGCCTCCGCGGCGATTTCCGGCGTAGCAGTCTTTCCAGTTCCAATCGCCCACACCGGCTCGTAAGCAATCACCATCTTCGCGGCCTTCTTGGCCGACAATGCGTGAAACGCTCTCACGCACTGTCGCCGGAGCACATCATCTGTCATGCCCGCCTCGCGCTCTTCCAGCACTTCGCCGATGCAGCAGATCACGTTCAACCCGGCTTCCAGCGCTGTCTTCAGCCGCAGGTTCACAGTGTCATCGGTCTCACCAAAATACTGCCGCCGCTCCGAATGCCCAATGATCACGTGATGCACGCCGATGGCTGCCAACTGACCCACGGACGTCTCTCCCGTGAACGCGCCCTCTTCTTTCCAATGCACATTCTGTGCGCCAATCGCGACATTCGATCCCTTCGAGGCCTCGAGCGCAGCGGGAATATCCAGAAACGACGGGCACACCACGATCTCGTCACGATCGTGCCCGGAAACCATCGGCAAAAAGTCGCGAAAGAAATCGCGAGTCTGATCAGGAGTCTTGTACATCTTCCAGTTGGCCGCCATTACTTTCTTTCTCATGAGTCCGCCTTTTCGATATGAATTGAAGGATTTGTCCGGCTGAGTTTTTCGGCGGCGCGTTCGAAGGCGCGCACCGTTGACACATCAAACAGAACGAAACGACAAAGCCTGACGTGCTGAGCCGACGTGAGTACTTCCGAGGCTGCAGTAAGCGCAATGGGAGCTGCTTCGCTTACGGGGTATCCGTACGCCCCGGTGGAAATTGCCGGGAAAGCCACAGAGGCAAGGCCGTGTTCGTCGGCAATGCGGATGGACTCGAAATGGCAACTTGCCAGAGTCTCGTTTTCGCGATGATTTCCATCGCGGAAAATCGGTCCGACCGTGTGGATGACGTGCTTCGCGCGCAACTTGCCGCCGGTCGTGATCACCGCATTCCCCGCCGCCAACCGCCCGATTCGGCTCACGATCGCACGGCATTCGTCGAGAATTGCCGGTCCACCCGCTCGATGAATTGCGCCATCCACACCACCACCGCCCAGCAGCGAAGAATTCGCCGCATTCACGATCGCATCCGTTGTTTCCGAAGTGATGTCAGCAGGCCCGTGAATCTCAATGATCTTGCCGTTATTCAACAGCAGTCGCATAAGCGGAGTTTGCCGACGAGTTCGGTGGTTGCTGACTACTGAGTACTGGGTACCGGGAACTGGGTACTATTTTTTCTCCGTCAGCGCTTCCACTCCCGGCAACTTCTGTCCTTCCAAAAACTCGAGTGACGCTCCGCCACCAGTCGAGATATGCGTGATCTTGTCGGCCACATTCGCCGCCTTCACCGCCGCGACCGAATCCCCGCCACCTACAATCGAAGTTGCGCCGCCATTATCGGCAACCGCGTGCGCGACCTTGAACGTGCCTTTCGAGAATCCCGGCACCTCAAAGACGCCCATGGGACCGTTCCACACAATCGTGCGCGCTTCAGAAATCGCGTCCGAGAACAGCTCAATCGTCTTCGGACCGATATCCAACGCCATCTTGTCCGCCGGAATCGCCTGTCCTTCGCCGATCTGCTGCACGACAGCATTCGCCTCGGGCTTCATCGCCACCACGTGATCCACCGGCAAGAGGAGCTTCACATTGCGCTTCTTCGCGTCTGCCAGCAGGTTCTTGGCGAGATCCACCTTGTCCGCCTCGAGCAGCGACTTGCCGATCTCCTGGCCTTGCGCCTTGAGGAACGTATAGGCCATCCCGCCACCAATGATGAGCACGTTGACCTTCGTCAGCAGGTTCTCGATGACACCAATCTTGTCGCTGACCTTGGCGCCTCCCAGAATGGCCACGAACGGCTCTTCCGGGCTCTCCAGCGCTTTGCCGAGATACTTCAGCTCTTTTTCCATCAGCAGCCCGGCAGCGCACTGCTTCATGAATTTAGTGATGCCCTCGGTGGAAGCGTGCGCGCGATGCGCGGAGCCGAACGCGTCGTTCACGTAGTACTCCGCCAGATTCGCCAGCTGCCGCGCAAATCCCGGATCGTTGGCTTCCTCCTCCGCATGGAACCGCAGATTTTCCAGCAGCAACGTCTGACCCTTCTCCAGTTGCGTGGCGACTTCTTCCGCTTCCGGCCCAACGCAATCCGGACAGAAGCCGACATTCTCACCACGTGCCAGTTCTTTATCGAGCAGCATCCGCAGCCGCTCGGCCACCGGCTTCAGGCTCATCTTCGGATTCGGCTTGCCCTTCGGACGGCCCAGATGCGACGCCAGAATCAGCCGCGCTCCGTGCCGCAGTGCATATTCAATTGTCGGCAGAGTCTCGCGGATGCGGGTATCGTCCATGACGCGTCCATCATCGAGCGGCACATTGAAGTCGACGCGCATAAACACACGATTCCCATTGAGGGGGAGATCACGAATGGAAAGCTTGGACATGGCTGGGTCCTCTAGCAGACAGTCTGCAGTCTCAATAACGGTTTGTCATCCTGAAGCGGGCGTAGTTTGCCCGCCGAAGGACCTGGGCGAGCCGCACGCTGCGCCGCGTGCTTCTACTTGGAAAAGCCGGCGGCGCAATATTCGCGCGTTTCGCTCGCATCCTTATAATCCCTTTGCTGCGATGTAGTTGATCAGGTCACGCACGCGGCAGGAGTATCCCCACTCGTTGTCGTACCAGGAGATCACCTTCACGCAGTTGCCGCCGACCACCATCGTCGAAGGCGCGTCCACGATCGAAGAGCGCGAGTCGCCCTTGAAATCCGACGACACTAGTTCATGCTCCTCGTATCCCAGATAGCCCTTCAGCGGCCCTGACTCCGACGCCTTCTTCAGCGCGGCGTTCACTTCTTCCTTCGAAGTCTTCTTCTCGACCCACACCACAAAGTCGACGACCGAAACGTTCGGCGTC
>Ga0335069_10012435_pt1 | contig 11973 bp, 10 predicted proteins | sample Lox_Sample_11_FD_206714 | JGI IMG/M metagenome (GOLD analysis project Ga0335069, IMG submission 206714) | Soil microbial communities from Loxahatchee National Wildlife Refuge, Florida, United States - Lox_Sample_1.1 | ecosystem: Environmental > Terrestrial > Soil > Wetlands | place: USA...
CGGATGACGCGCTGAAGACTCCGCGGTTACCGATCCGTGAACTGCGACCTATTGTGGTGGCCGCGCAACACTCGTTAAGATCAACGGCGTGCGGATCCTCGCCGTGGCATGAGTCACGGCCGTCCATTAGCTTCGAGGTGCGCGAATGCGAGTTGCAGTGTTCAGTGCAAAGAGCTACGAACGGGCGCTGCTCGACGAGCTGAACGCCAGCCACCGCCACGAGCTCGTCTATTTCGACGCGCGCCTCGAACCCGGCACGGCGCAGCTGGCGGCGGGGTTCGCGGCGGTCAGCGTCTTCGTCAACGACATCGTCGATCGCGACGTGCTGCAGCACCTTGCCGACGGAGGCACCAGGCTCGTCGCCACGCGCTCCACAGGATTCAATCACGTCGATCTGCGAGCGGCGCAAGAGCACGGCATCGACGTCGTCCGTGTGACCGACTATTCTCCGCACTCGGTCGCCGAGTTCGCCGTCGGCCTGCTCCTCGCCCTCAATCGCAAGATTCCACGCGCCTACAATCGCACGCGCGACGGCAACTTCGAGCTTGGCGGGCTCATGGGGTTCGACCTGGCGGGCCGCACCGTCGCCGTGGTGGGCACCGGAAAGATCGGCACCATCTTCGCGCGGATCATGGCCGCATTCGGTTGCCGCCTCCTCGGATTCGACGTGTGCCCTTCGCCGGAGTTCGAAAGCCTGGGCGGCCGCTACGGCGCTGCCGATGCGATCATGGCCGAGGCGGACGTCATCTCGCTGCACTGCCCGTTGACGCCGGAGACGCATTACATCGTCAACGCCCGAACGCTGGCGAGCGCGAAAAGAGGGGCTCTGCTCATCAACACCAGCCGCGGTGGTCTGATCGATACCGAGGCGGCCATCGAAGCACTCAAGTCAGGCCGCCTCGGCGGAATGGCGATCGACGTCTACGAGCAGGAGGCGGAACTGTTCTTCAAGGACCTCTCGTCGACGGTGATCCCGGACGACGTGATCCAGCGCCTGATCTCGTTTCCGAACGTGATCGTCACCGGACATCAGGCCTTCTTCACGCGGGAGGCACTGGGAACGATTCTCGAGACGACCCTGGCGAGCGTCTCGGACTTCGAGCACGGCCGCCCGCTCGTGAACGAGATACGCGCGCCGCAGGCGACGACGTGAAGACCTTTGGCGGCAAGCCGCGAGGTCTGCGCCTCGAGCGCATGCGGTCGTCGCCGCTGTGGGCGGGAGGCGCCTTTCGCAACGTTCACCGGATGCTCGCCGGTCTGCGCGACCCGACGACGAAGCCGCCCACGCTCAGCGAGTTCCTCTGCGACGAAGGGCGGCGCGTTCCCCGGGGTCCGCTCCCTTCCGAGGATCCGCGCAGCGCCTGGTCCCGACCACCCGATACAGGCCTGCGTGCGACGTGGCTGGGCCACTCGACGGTCCTCGTCGAGATCGACGGTTGTCGAGTGCTGACGGACCCGGTTTGGGGACCCCGCGCTTCGCCGTCGCGACTGTTGGGACCCAAGCGCTTCCAGCCGGTGCCGGTCGCGTTGCGGTCGCTGCCTCCGCTCGATGCAGTGATCGTCTCGCACGACCACTACGATCACCTCGACTATCGGACGATCATCGAGCTCGCCGAGCTCGACGTTCCGTTCGTCACGTCGCTCGGCGTCGGCGCCCATCTCGAGGCCTGGGGGATCCCCGCGGAGCGCGTCGTCGAGCTCGATTGGTGGGAGAGCTACGCACTGCCGAGCGCCGCGCTCTCGATCACCGCCGGGCCGTCGCAGCATTTCTCGGGTCGCGGGCTCCGCGATCGCAATGCGACGTTGTGGTCGTCGATGACGATTCGATCGCCGCGCCACGCGGTTTTCTTCAGCGGCGACACCGGCCTCACCACGGAATTCGCGACGATACGCGAGCGACTGGGGCCGTTCGATCTCGTCATGCTGGAAGTGGGCGGCTTTCACCCGTCGTGGGGTGACATCCATCTCGGGCCGGAGAACGCGCTCGAAGCGCTCCGGCTGCTGGGCGGGCGCGCATTCATGCCCGTGCATTGGGGCACGTTCGCGCTGGCGATGCACGACTGGGATCAGCCGGCCGAGGTCCTGCTGGCGCGCGGTCCCGAGCAGGGCGCGCCGCTGCTGATGCCTCGGCTGGGCGAGCCGGTCGAGCCGGCAATCCCGCACAAGCTCGGCGCATGGTGGCGCGCGGTCGACTCGGGCGTGCCGCGCAAGCGGCCCGCGAAAGCGCCCGCGCTGACCCTCCCGAAGTCGATGCCCTGGCCGCTCGACTGAGCAGCGAGAGTTTCAGCGCGCTTCGGCAGTCACTGCGCCGCGGGAGGCGCCTGGCCCGCCAGTCGCTCCGCGTCTTCGACCCAGCCGCCGCCCATCGCCTTGTACAGATTCGCGTACGACTGGAAGAGCTGCGACTCCGTCACCACATATGCGAGCTCTGCGTTGAACAGCGCCTGCTCGGCGGTCGCGACCTCCAGATAGATCGTCGCGCCTTCGCGATAGCGCAAGTCCGCCAGGTCGCGGAAGCGTCGCAGCGCACTGACCTCCTTCGCCTGCTCCTCGCGGATCTGCTCGAACTTCGCGCGATCGATCAGCGCGTTGTCGACGTCCTGGAACGCGCTGATGATCGTCTTCTGGTACGTGTAGAGCGCCTGATCCCGCAGCGCCTCGGCCAGCGCGACCTGGCTGCGGAGCCGTCCGCCCTCGAAGATCGGTTGCAGCAGGCTTGCCCCATAGGACCACGTCTTCGACGGGCCTTTGAACAGATCCGAGAGCTGCGCGCTTTGCAGCCCAAGAGCGGCGGTCAGGCTGATATCGGGAAAGAACGCCGCCTTCGCGACGCCGATGCTGGCGTTGGCGGCGACCAGGTTGTCCTCGGCCTGGCGGATGTCTGGACGACGTTCGAGCAGCGACGACGGGAGTCCGCCCGGTACAGCCGGGAACAACAACTCGTCGATCACCTTGCCGCGCGCCACGGGACCGGGGTTGCGCCCGAGCAGCACACTGATGAAGTTCTCCTGCTGCGCGATCTCGCGCTCGAGCTCAGGGACCCGCGAGGCCGCCTCGCGATATTGCGCCTCGGCCTGCTGGTAATCGCTGTCGGGGACGGCGCCCTCTTCCATGCGCACCCGCTGCACCCGCGCCGCTTCACCCAGCGCGCCCTTGGTGTACTGCGCGATCTCGAGCTGACGGTCGAGCGCACGCAACTGGATGTAGCCGTTCGCGACCGCAGCGACCAGCGTCAGGACGACAGTGCCCTTGGCTTGCTCGCTCGCGAGCAGGCTCGCCTCCGCCGATTCCGTGGCGCGCCGCAGCTTGCCCCAAAGATCCAGCTCGAAGCTTGCCGACAGGTTGACGCCGTAGTTGTTGAACGCCTGGCTTCCCCCGGGCACGTTGACGGCCGTGGTCTGGCTGACGCCTTGCCGCGACGCGGCCGCGTTGCCGTCGACCTGCGGAAGCTGCGCCGAGCGCACGATCCCGTATTGCGCAGCAGCCTGCGCGACGTTCGCCGTCGCGACCTTGAGATCCTTGTTGCTCTCGAGCGCGGTGCGCACGAGATTCGACAGCACCGGATCCTGGAACTGATCCCACCACGCGATGTTCGAGAGGTGGCTCGCCTCCGTCGACCCGAGGCGCCACGTTGCCGGAACGTCGACGTCGGGGCGGTGGTAGTCGGGGCCGACCGTGCAACCGCAGAGAGCCGCCCCGAGCAGCAAGGCCGCCGTCCGCTTCCCCAGGTGCACGAGCTTCCGCGGATGGATCATGGCGACCTGCGCGTCAGTCGTTGTGTGCCGGCGACGGCGGAGCGCCCGAATGCGTCCCGCTCGAAGGGAAGTGCTCGCTCGCCGTATCGATGGCGTCGGGTTCGACGCGCCGGAACGGCCATTGTCGCTCGCTGATCCGCTGCATCAGAACGTAGAAGACCGGGATGAAGAACACGCCGACCATGGTTGCGAACAGCATCCCGAAGACGACCGCCGTACCGAGCGCCTGGCGCGCACCGGCGCCCGCTCCCAGCGCGACGGCGAGCGGGATGCTGCCGGCGATGAACGCGAACGAGGTCATCAGGATCGGCCGGAGCCTGAGCCACGCTCCGTCGAGCGCTGCCTGCTCGATCGAATCTCCCGCCTCGCGCTTGAGCTTGGCGAACTCGACGATGAGGATCGCATTCTTCGCCGCGAGCCCGACGAGCATGATCAGGCCAATCTGCGTGTACACGTTGTTGTCGAGATCGCGCAGCAGCAGCCCCAGGAACGCACCGAAGACGCCGAAGGGGATCACCAGCAGGATGGCGATCGGCATCGTCCAGCTCTCGTAGAGCGCCGCGAGCACGAGGACCACGAACATCAGCGACACCGCGAAGATGTGGCCGGTCTGGCCGCCCGTTTTCTTCTCCTGGTAGGTCGCCTCGCTCCATTCGTAGGCGTAGCCCGGCGGCAGCGCCCGAGCGAGCTCTTCCATCGCCGCGATCGCCTGACCGGAGCTGTAGCCCGGAGCGTTCGTTCCGTTGATCGTCGCCGAGCGGTAGACGTTGTAGCGCTCGTAATACTGCGGGCCGTTGATCGGCCGGCTGCTCACCAGCGTCGAGAGCGGCACCATCGTTCCGTTGTCGGCGCGCACGTAGAAGCGATTGACGTCGTCCGGCTGGCTGCGCTGCGCGCCGTCCGCCTGGGCCTGGACACGGTAGGTCCGCCCGAAGAGGTTGAAATCGTTGACGTAGTAGCTGCCGAGAAAGGTCTGCAGCGCGAAGAACACGTCGCTCAGCTGAATGCCGAGCGACTTGACCTTGTCGCGATCGACCTGGAACTCGATTTGCGGTATCCGGGTGTCGAAGCCGCTGTAGACGAACCCGATCTCGGGACGCTTGCGCGCCTCGGCGAGGAGCCCCTGCAGAACGGTGTAGAGCTCCGCGGGATCCGCGCCGACGCGGTTTTGCAGCACGAACGTGAATCCGCCCGCGGTGCTCAGCCCGCGGATCGGTGGCGGATTGAGGACGAGGACCTGCGCGTCCTTGATCTGCGCGTTGAGCTTCTGATTGAGCGTGCTCACGAGGTTCGCGACCCGCTCGGACGGCTTCTTGCGCTCGTCCCAGGGCTTCAGCCGGAAGAACGCCGTGCCGTTGTAGGACACCGATTGGCCAGTCAGCAGGTTGAACCCGCTGATATACACGACGCCTTCGACCCCCTCGGTTTCGCGCGCGATGCGGGTGACCGCCGACATCGCGGCGTTGGTTCGCTCCAGCGACGCCGCGTTCGGCAGGCTTACCAGACACAGCACGTAGCCCTGGTCTTCCGGCGGCACGAGACCCGTCGGACGATTGGCGATCAGAGTCCAGACGGCAACGAGCAACGCGACGAAGGTCAGCATCACGACGACCGCGTGACGCTCCATCGTCGCGACGCTCTTCACGTAGCCGTTGCGCGAGCGATCGAAGAAGCGGTTGAACTTCGCGAAGAACCAGCCGAGCGGCCCGTGCCGGGGATGGGCCTCCTCGACCGGAATCAGCAGCAGCGCGCACATCGCCGGAGTGAAGGTGAGCGCGCAGATCGCCGAGAGCACGACCGACACCGCGAGCGTCAGCGCGAACTGCTTGTAGAGCTGTCCGGTGAGACCGCCGAGAAAGGCGACGGGAACGAACACCGCGGCGAGGACGAGCGCGATGGCGATAACGGGCCCGCCCACGTCGGCGATCGCCGACTTGGTCGCCTCCATCGGCGTCATCCCGCCCGCGTCGAGGCGCTGCTGCACAGCCTCGACGACCACGATCGCGTCGTCGACGACGATCCCGATCGCGAGGACCAGGCCGAACAGCGTCAGCGTGTTGATGGAGAAGCCCAGAGCCGCGAAGGCTCCGAACGTACCGATGAGCGAGATCGGAACGACGAGGATCGGGATCAGCGTCGCGCGCCAGCTCTGCAGGAACAAGTAGACGACGAACACCACCAGTACGAAGGCGATGCCGAGGGTCTTCAGAACCTCCTTCAACGACTCGGTGACGAACGGCGTCGTGCTGTACGGGATCGAATAGACCATCCCCGGCGGAAACCGCGGCTTCTGCTCTTCCATCACCTGCTTGATCTGCTTCGCGACGTCGAGCGCGTTGGCGTCCGGCTGCAGGAAGATCCCGATCAGCGCCGCGGGAATGTCGTCGTTCGCCCCGTAGATCGAGTAATCCGCGGCAGCGAGCTCGACGCGGGCGACATCCCTCAAGCGCACGACCTGCCCGTTTCCCGCTTCGCGCAGGACGATGTTCTCGAATTCGGCGGGGCTCACCAGACGCCCCTTGACGAACACGGTGTACTGCATCTGCTGGCCTTGCGGCACCGGCGGCAGGCCAAGGCTGCCGGCGGGGGCGACGACGTTCTGTTCGCGGACGACGTTGGCGATGTCCGACGCCGTCACCCCGAGGCGAGCCATGCGCTCCGGATTGAGCCAGATCCGCATGCTGTAGTCGCGGGCGCCGAAGATCCGAACCTGTCCGACGCCGGGCACGCGGCCGAGCGCATCGTAGAGGTTGAGCAGCGCGTAGTTGCTGAGGAAGACACCGTCGTAGCGGAGCTCGGGCGACGTGAGCGCGATGACCTCGAGGAAGTCGGTCGTCGACTTGCGCACGGTGATGCCGTTGCGGATGACGTCGGCAGGAAGCTGGCTTTGCGCGATCGCGACGCGGTTCTGCACCTCCACGGCGTCGATGTTCTTGTCGGTGCCGATGTTGAACGTCACCGTCAGGCTGTACGAGCCGTCGTTGCCGCTCTTCGAGCTCATGTACAGCATGTCCTGCGAGCCGTTGACCTGCTGCTCGATCGGCGCCGCGACCGACTGCGCGACGACCTCCGCATTCGCCCCGGCGAAGCTCGTCGATACCGAGACCTGCGGCGGAACGACCTGCGGATACTGCGCGATCGGCAGCCCCAGAATCGAAAGCGCTCCCACCAGGATCATGAGCAGCGCGATGACGGTCGAGAAGACCGGGCGCTCGACGAAGTAGTTCAGCATGGACGCGTCCCGACCTGCGCGCTCCGAGCGATCGACCGGACGGGAAACGCGAGCACGTTCTTTCCCCGCTTCACTTCTTCGGTGCGGCGTCCGATGCCGCGACCGGACCCGCCCCGGCGGGTGCCGCAGCAACGGGCTTGACGGTCGCGCCGGGTCGAACCTTGCCGACTCCTTCGACGACGACCCGCTCGCCGGCTTTCAGCCCGCTCTCGACGACCCAGTCGTTTCCCTGACGGAAGTTCGCAACGACCTGCCGCGATTCCACTTTGTCGTCGGCGCCGACGACAAAGACGGACTTGAGCCCCTGCAGCTCCTGTACGGCCTGCTGAGGGATGCGAATCGCATTGGGGTTGTCGAACGCCGCGACGATGACGCGGACAAAGAGGCCCGGACGAAGCAGGCGATCGGGGTTCGGCACCGAAATTCGCACCTGCAGCGTGCCGCTCTTCGGATCGATCGTGGCGTCGACGAAGTTGAGCTTCCCCGGAAGCTTCCAGTCGGTGCCGTCCGCAAGCCGGATGTGGAACGGGGGCGCCTGGTCGGGGTTGTCTCCCACCGGGTGCTTCATGGTCTTCTGCAGCTCGAGCAGCCTGTCCTCGCTGATGCTGAAATTGACCCACATCGGGTCGCTCGAATAGAGCGTGGTCAGGAGCGTCTGCTGCGCTGTGACCAGCGAGCCTGGTTTGACGAGCGAGTTGCTCATCGTGCCGTCGCGCGGCGCGCGCAATGTCGCGAACTCGAGGTTGAGCTCCGCAGTGCGTAGCAACGCCTTCTGCGCTTCCACGAGCGCGCCGCTCGAGCGCTCCTGCGCCACCGCGGTGTCGTAATCCTGCTGGCTCACCGCCTTCTGGGCGATCAGGCGGGACTGCCGGGCGAGATTTTGCCTTGCGTTGATCAGATTCGCCTCCGCCTGCGCGAGGCTGCCCTTTGCCTGCGCGAGCTGCGCCTCGAACGGCCGCTGGTCGATCACGTAGAGCAGGTCACCGCGCTTGACGCGTGCGCCGTCGGCGAATGCCTGGCGGTCGAGCAGGCCCGTGACCTGGCTGCGAATCTCGATGGTGTCCGGAGCCTGCGTCTGCGCCACATATTCGTTGTACACGGTCACCGTGCTCGGCTTCGCTTCGATCACGGTGACTTCCGCCGCAGGCGGGGCCGGCGGTTTCGGGTCGTCCTTGCAACCGACCAAGAGCAGCGAACAGGCGCCGAGCACCCATATCCACGCTCCGACGGACCCAAGTCGATAGGTGTTTGCCATGGCAGCGGAGGAACGGAGTTCTATGGAGGGCGGTCTCGACGGCCGCCCCCCGTGGAGACGCGCGGAGCGCCTCGCCGGGTGCGGATCAACGATTCGATAGGGTGGGAGCGCTCGGAACCCGCATTGTGCCGTGATACGCGCCAATCGGCACCACACGCGAATGTCACCCCGGGATGCTATGGTGTCGATTGTGCTTTGGTATGGGCAAAGACCGCATGCGGCCCATGGTCTTAATGCAGGACGTCATAGAAAGGCATGGTTCCGATCGGGCAGGCGCAGACGCTACGATCGGGGCTCCGCGTAGCGCTCACACCGCACCGACCCGTCGCGCTCGCCGCGCCGCGCCGGCGCGGACACGGACAGGAACGGGTCCTGCCGTGCACCGCCAAGCCCACGAGGGGAGCGAGCAATGAGCATGTTCACCACGAAGGACGGCACCCACATTTACTACAAGGACTGGGGCGCCGGTCAGCCCATCGTCTTCCATCACGGCTGGCCGTTGTCGGGTGACGACTGGGACAACCAGATGCTCTACTTCCTGCAGCGGGGATTCCGGGTGATCGCGCACGATCGGCGTGGCCATGGCCGCTCGTCGCAGCCGGCATCGGGGCACGAGATGGACACGTACGCCGCCGACGTGGCGGCGCTCGCCGCTCACCTCGATCTGCGCAGCGCCATCCACGTTGGCCACTCGACCGGCGGGGGCGAAGCGGCGCGCTACGTCGCGAGGTACGGCAAGGGACGCGTCGCCAAGGCCGTGCTGATCGGCGCGGTGCCGCCGATCATGGTGAAGTCCGAGAAGAACCCGGGCGGCACGCCGATCGAGGTGTTCGACGGCCTGCGCGCCGCCCTCGTCGCCAATCGCTCGCAGTTCTTCCTGGATCTGCCGTCGGGCCCATTCTACGGCTACAACCGTCCCGGGGCGAAAGTGTCGCAGGGGGTGATCCAGAACTGGTGGCGCCAGGGCATGATGGGCGCCGCCAACGCGCACTACGAGTGCATCAAGGCGTTCTCGGAGACGAACTTCAACGAGGATCTCAAGTCGATCTCCGTGCCGGTGCTGATCATGCACGGCGACGACGATCAGATCGTGCCGATCGCCGATTCGGCGCTGCTGTCCGCGAAGCTGGTCCGGAACGGCACGCTCAAGGTCTACGCCGGATTTCCCCACGGCATGTGCACGACTCACCCGGAAGTGATCAACCCGGATCTGCTTGCTTTTATCAAGGGGTGACCGCAACGGCCGCCCGTCCGATTGCGCTTCGAGAAAGGAGTCCACGCATGGTTCTCGGAATGTGGCTATCGGCGTTCACGACGCTTCACGTCGCGCCGAGCCTGATCGGGATCGCGACCGGGCAGATCGTCGTCGCCGGGATGCTCGGCTCCAAGCGTTTCGACGGCTGGACCGCGGCCTTCCTCGCGATGACGATGCTGACGAGCGTCGCCGGCTACTCCTTTCCCGTCGAGCGCATTCTGCCTTCGCACGTCGTCCGCGCGATCTCGCTCGTCGTGCTGGCGCTTGCGACGACCGCGTTCTACCGCTTTCGCCTCGAAGGCGCGTCGCGGGGAATCTTCGTGGTCGCTGCAGTCATCGCGCTCTATTTGAACGTCTTCGTTCTCGTCGCACAGGGCTTCCTGAAAGTTCCGGCGCTCAAGGCGCTCGCGCCGACGCAGTCCGAACCGCCGTTCCTTATCGCTGAGGGCGCCGTCCTGGTGGCGTTCGTTGCGATGGGCATCGGTGCGTTCAGATCGTTCCATCCCGCCACGCTCGAGAGGATCCATCCATGAACGATAAAACCGCCGCCGCCTCCCGGCGCACCGCGAAGCTCGCCACGCCGACGAGCCTCGGGGCGAAAGCAACGCGCGACATCGCCGGCTCGCTCAACGCGCTGCTCGCCGATTTCTTCGCGCTGTACATGAAGACCAAGAACTTCCATTGGCACGTGTCGGGTCCCCACTTCCGCGACTACCACCTGCTGCTCGACGAGCAGGCGGACCAGATCTACGCGACCACCGACCCGATCGCCGAGCGCGTCCGCAAGCTCGGCGGCGCGACGCTCCGCTCGATCGGCCACGTCTCGCGGCTGCAGCGGATCGCCGACAACGACGCCGAATACGTGACGCCGCTCGACATGCTGGCCGAGTTGCGCGAGGACAATGCCCGGCTCGCCGACCGGATGCGGGAGACGCACAACGTCTGCGACGAGCACAACGACGTCGCGACGGCGAGCATGCTCGAGGTCTGGATCGACGAGGCGGAGCGCCGTGCGTGGTTCCTGTTCGAGGCGAGCCGTCACGGCGAGACGCCGGCCTGACGAGGACGCGACGAGCCGCCATGCCCGCCGATCTCTCCGTGCTTTCCACTACCCGCTCCAGCGTCGCGTCGCGTGCGCTCGCGCTTTGCTGCGCAACGCTGCTACTGGGCGCCGTCTCGGCGCGCGCGGCCGACTTCGGGCCGGGATTCAAGACGCGGTCGGTCGCTGTCGACGGCGCCACGTTGAGCGTGGCGGTCGGCGGCGACGGTCCAGCGGTGCTGCTGCTCCACGGCTACGCCGAATCGTCGCGGATGTGGAAGCCGCTCGCGAAAGTGCTCGCGCCGAGCTTCACGGTGGTCGCTCCCGACCTGCCCGGCATCGGCGACTCGTCGATCCCGAAAGCGGGCCTCGACATGAAGACGTCGGCCGAACGCGTCCACGCAGCAGTCAGGTCGCTCGGCTACACGAAGGTGCGCGTCGTCGGACACGACATCGGGTTGATGGTCGCCTACGCCTACGCGGCGATGTACCCGCAGGAGGTCGAGAAGCTCGCGCTGATGGACGCTTTCCTGCCGGGCGTCGCAGGATGGGAGCCGGTCTACGACAGTCCCGGGATCTGGCACTTCCGCTTCTACGGTTCGACGCCCGAAGCGCTGGTGAAGGGGCGCGAGCGGATCTACTTCGAGCATTTCTGGAACGACTTCGCCGCAGAAAGGACGCACTCGATCCCCGAGGCCGACCGACAGGCGTACACGAGGGAGTACGCGCGGCCCGGGCGAATGGCCGCTGGGTTCGCCTACTTCGCCTCGTTCTCGAAAACGGCCACGGATTTCACCGAGCTGTCGAAGACGCAGCTCGCGATCCCGGTGCTTTCGATCGGCGGCGCGAAGTCGCTGGGCGTCGCACTCGGCGAACAGGCGAAGCTCGTTGCTCCGAACGCGAAGGTGATCGTCCTCGAGGGCACGGGGCACTGGCTGATGGAAGAGCGCCCCAAGGAGACGATCGCTGCCCTCGTCGATTTCCTGCGCTGACGAAGCGCGCCGCTCGTCACGGGGATCGGCGCGCGATCATGTCGATCTCCACCCGCGCGCCCCGCGCGAGGCCCGTGACGCCGATGCACGTGCGCGCAGGCCGCCGCCCCGGCGGGAAGTAGCCGGCGTAGATCGCGTTCATCCGCGCGTAATCGTCGTCGAAATGGCGCAGGAACACGCGCACGGCGGCCACGTGCTCGAGCCCGAGCCCGCAGCCTTCGAGCACGGTGACGAGGTTGCGCATCACCTGGTGCGTCTGGTCCTCGATCGATTCGGGATAAGGGGATTCGTTCGAGGACCCGGTGAACGGCATCTGGCCGGTGACGAAGACCCATCCATCCGCTTCGACCGCATGGCTGAACGGCGCCACCGGGTCGGGTGCGCCACCGATCATGTGGAAGATGAGCTCGGACATCGCCAATGCTCCTTTGGGGCACGAGGGACC
>Ga0335069_10012436_pt1 | contig 11972 bp, 5 predicted proteins | sample Lox_Sample_11_FD_206714 | JGI IMG/M metagenome (GOLD analysis project Ga0335069, IMG submission 206714) | Soil microbial communities from Loxahatchee National Wildlife Refuge, Florida, United States - Lox_Sample_1.1 | ecosystem: Environmental > Terrestrial > Soil > Wetlands | place: USA: Florida...
CCGACTCCAAGCAAGAGGGCGTCGCGATGGTCGTCATCGAACCGGCGCACGGCTCGGCACTGACTATCACCAGTAGCGGCCTGCCAGATGGCCGAACCGGAGCTGCGTACGATGCAGCGTTCACGGCGACGGGGGGTACCTCGCCCTACATTTGGAGCGTGTCCGCCGGCCTGCCTCCGGGCTTGAGCCTTGCGGCGAGCACCGGTGAATTGGCGGGCATGCCGAGCGCCGTCGGCACGTACGGCTTCACGGTAAAGGTCACCGATGCCAAGGCGCAGTCGGTGCAAAAGGCATTTTCGGTGAATGTTGCGGCGAGCGGCAATGTTGATGGCCCGGCTGAACTGCCACGCGTGACCGTATCCAGCACCATGGCCGACACACTCGCTCCCGGTCGCGTGATCCCCGTGAGTGCGGGCGGCGATCTTCAGGCTGCTCTGAACAGCGCCAAGTGCGGAGACATTGTGGAACTCCAGGCCGGCGCTACGTTCAGCGGAACGTTTACGCTGCCGGGTAAGAGCTGCGACAGCAATCACTGGATCATCGTACGTAGCAGCGGCTTCGAGAGTGTCCTATCGGAAGGAAGCCGCGCCAATCCATGCTTTGCCGGAATTCGATCGCTGCCCGGGCGTCCTGCCTACAGTTGCTCGAACCCGCAGAAAGCCATGGCGCGCCTAGAATATTCGAAGACGGCAAACGGACCCATCATCCTGGGCAGCGGCGCCAATTACTACCGCCTGGTTGGACTCGAGATTACCAAGACCGACGGGGTTAGAAGCGCTCCTACGCTGATCTCCGTGACACCGGGCGGGCTGGCCGACCATATCGTAATTGACCGTTCCTGGCTGCACGGTAATACGCATGACGAAACGCAGGCTGGTGTCTCGCTGAATCGGATCAATTATGCCGCCGTCATCGATTCATACTTCAGCGACTTCCATTGCATCTCGGGCACGGGGATGTGCACGGACGCGCACGCCGTGGCCGGCGGCCTCGGCAACCACCAGGATGGTCCCTGGAAGATCGAGAACAATTTCCTGGAGGCTTCCGGTGAAGCCATCCTGTTCGGTGGAGGCGCGGCGACGGTTACGCCCGCCGACATCGAGATCCGTCGCAATCACTTTTTCAAGCCATGGCAATGGATGCCGGGAAGCGCGGGGTTCGTTGGATCCGCCGACGGGCACCCATTCATCGTCAAGAACCACGTCGAACTCAAGAACGCGATGCGGGTGCTGATCGAAGCCAACATCCTGGAAAACACCTGGGGAGGCTTTACGCAAGCGGGGTATGCTCTTCTACTGTGCCCCAAGAACCAGCACACTCGAGGCAACGGAAATGTCTGTCCGCTGTGCCAGGTGCTGGATGTGACGGTGCGCTACACGCGCATCATGCACTCGGGCGGCGGGATCGCGATGTCCACGGCGATCTCCGGGTCCCACGGGAATGGAAGCTACGCTCTGGCGGGTGGGCGTTTCAGTATCCACGATGTTGTCATCGATGATGTCAACCGCAAGTACGTGGGGCCTGGAACCTTGCTCCAGATTTCCAATCACTGGCCGAAGAATCCGCTCAACACGATCACGATTAATCACATCACCGCGTTTCCGGCCGAGGACAGCCATCTGATAAGCATGGGAGATATCAACTCCGCTCCCCCGATGTATGGCTTCGTTTTCACGAACAACATTGTAATGACGGGGGCATACCCGGTGTGGAACATGGGTGGCGGAGACACATCCTGCGCTTACGGCCGTACGCCGGTTGAAAAGATCTCGAGTTGTTTTAAGACCTATCAATTCAGCAACAATGCCCTGGTCGCCGCTCCGGCAGCTACTCCGCCATCGGCCTGGCCGTCCGGGAACTTCTTCCCGACCACAGCGGATGCCGTGGACTTTACCCAATACAAGCCAGGTGGAGGCGGCAACTACCAGTTGCAGTCGAAGAGTCCTTTTAAGGGCGCGGGCACCGACGGTCGCGATCTGGGGGCGGATATCGCCGGATTGCAGGCCGCGATAGCAGGTGTCGAATAGAGAAACTCGGACTTCGCCGGGGTCTGCGGTCAATGCCGCAGACCTTTCTTTTTTTGGACCCGAGAGCAAGGACGCGAAAAAAAACAGCAGGCCGATCCCGCCGAGTCGATTTCAGGCCGTGGCACCGCATGACAGGCAGCCAGTCACGCGGAAATCGCGTGATATCATTTTCATAACTCCGCAGCGTCTGACCCAGCCTTCCTCCCACAGATACGAGGCGGGGTAGCCTGCAAGGAGAATCCCGCCATGACCCCGCGCCTCCCTAGCCGTACTCATTCCAGCCTTCCACTTGCCTGTTGGCTGCCGGTTCTATTCCTCCTGTTAGGCACCGCGATGCTTGCCGCGGAGACTCCACCTACATCCGAGAACGCATATTGCGGTAAAGGCGACGTGCCGCAGTTTGGCAGCAAAGACGGTCCGGCGGAACTTCCGAAAACCTGCTACTACACTGGACTCGACGGCACGCCCTCGCCGGGCAGACAGATTCGCGTGCCCGCCAAGGCGGACCTGGCTTCCGCCGTGGACGAAGCGAAGTGCGGAGACACGCTGCTTCTGCCTGCCGGCGCGTCATTTGAGATCCGTGAATTGCCGGCGAAGAAGTGTGACGAGCGGCACTACATCACAGTAAGAACTGATACTCCGGATTCGAAACTTCCACCCGAGGGATCGCGCATTTCTCCCGCGTGGGCGGGTGTTGCCAGCCTGCCCGGACGTCCTCCGTATCCTCAACCTGCGGGCGGCGCCGCCAAGCTCATGACTACGCTTGTGGTGGAACGGCCTGACGGAGCGCGCGTTGGGGACCACATTCGATTCATCGGTATCGAGTGGACCTCCGATCCTGCCGTGAACACCGGCCGTCTCGTGAATCTGCAGGGTTCCGATCACGTAATCCTGGATCGCAACTGGATTCATCCCGCCGAGGGCGCCGAAGTGGGCAAAGGTGTGTCGCTGATGGAAGGAGCGCGCATCATTGCCACGATCAACTCCTACCTCAGTGGACTGAATTGCGTCGCGAGATCGGGAAAATGTACGGACGCCTCCGCGGTGGGTGGCGGCCATGGCAACGAGCCCACGGGAACCTTCAAAATCGTCAATAACTTCCTGGAAGCTTCCGGAGAGAACATTCTCTTCGGCGGAAGCGGCGCAACCGTGAACCCGGTTGATCTGGAGATCCGGCGCAATCACCTCTACAAGCCCATCGTCTGGAAACAGGGCGAGCCGGGTTACGTTTCGGCGCCCAGCGGCGATCCCTACATCGCCAAGAATCACTTCGAGCTGAAGAATGCTCAACGCGTGTTGTTCGAAGCAAATCTGTTGGAGAATTCGTGGGGTGGCTTCACCCAGTCGGGATTCTCGATCGGGCTGAGTCCCAGGAATCAGGCCAATCACTGCCCAAAGTGCCAGGTCACCGACATCACCATCCGCTACGTACGGATTCGCACTGTGGGAGGAGTGATCGCGATCTCGAATGGCCTTTCGAAGACAGGCGGAGCGTCTTCGGGCGGAGGACGCTACAGTATTCATGATGTCATCGCCGATAATGTCCACCAGGAGGACTTCAAAGGCAAAGGTCTTTTTACGACGATGCTTTCGAACTCCCCGCCACTGCACGATGTCTGGTTCGATCACATCACGGCGTTTGTCCCGGGGCCGATTCTGACTCTCAAGGCGATCGACCACAAGATTGATAATTTTCGGATGACGAACAGCGTCTTTGCCACCGGCAGCCGGCGTCCGCCGATCGCCTCTGCTGGGGGCGGACCAAAGAACTGCGCCGTCGGCGTACAAAAAGGCGGCCCTGCCGCGGTTCTCGAGTCGTGCTTCAGCAACTACAAGTTTGAGAAGAACCTTGTCATCTCAGACAGGGGTCCCTGGCCCTCAGGGACGATTGCGGTTTCAGCCGGTGAGGCCGGTATTCGCGATTTGAAAGATGGGGTGAGCAAGAACCCGAGACTGTGCCGCGACAAGGGACCAGGCTGCGCCAAAGCGTCGGCAGGTGTCCGCGCCGCCAACGACGGCCGGGATATCGGCGCAGATGTGGACGCTGTCGAAGCAGCGATCGCGGGCATCGAATAGCGGTCTGCCAATGACCTCCGTAATGTGCGACGCGCAGTTCGCGCCGACATGGTACCGGTGAGGTGCATGGTACGATTTTGGTGCCTGCCGCGGAATGCACCGGCTGGGCATGTGGTCCGCTCTACCCGTCTTTGAGCCATCGTCATGAATCCCGCATCTGGAACCTTAGAGAGACAGCCAGTTGACCAGGAACGAAAAGCAGGAAAGCGTTCCAAGGCGCCGGTGTTCGTGCTGGGATGCGGCCGCTCCGGAACCAAGCTGCTCTATCACACGTTGCTTTCCGCCGGAGGCTTCGCTGTCTATCACTCGGAAAGCAATGCCTTCAATCTGATCGGCCTACGGTTCGGCAATCTGGCGCGGCGGGAGAATCGCAGAGTACTGCTTGATCACTGGCTGCGCAGCAAGCTGTTCTATCGCTCAGGCCTGACGCGCGAAGAAATCGAGCCGAAGATTCTTGACGAGGCTCGCAACGCCGGCGACTTCCTCCGCATCTTGATGGAAACCATCGCCCGCAAGCAGGGCGTGGAACGCTGGGCGGAATGCACGCCGCTGCACCTTCTCTATCTCCCGTTGATCAAGAAGCTGTTTCCTGATGCGCTGATCGTGCACATCATCCGCGATGGACGCGATGTGACGGTATCGCTCGACCGCATCGGATGGATCAAGCCGCTGCGCTGGGATAAAAAGCGCAAACTGCTCGCGCCCGCGATCTTCTGGCGATGGATCGTCGGCAAGGGCCGCCGCTACGGAAGCACCATGGGCGGCGATTACATGGAAGTGCACTATGAAGATGTGGTCGAAAGACCGCGCGAAACGCTGGCGCGCATCGGAACCTTCATTGAGCACGATCTCGACTACGATCGAATCGAGCAGAACGCGCAGGGCTCGATGGTTGATCCGAATTCTTCCTTTCGCGGCGATGGACAGGAGAAAGAATCGAATCCAGTGGGACGGTGGAAGACAGTTCTCTCGCAGGAGCAGATTGCGCAGGTTGAGAGCTTGATTGCGGATCGGCTGAAGGAAACTGGGTATGATCCGGTCACGCCTGACAATCGGAGGCGGTGGAGTCTGCCGGTGAGTTTGATGGGATTTCTGTATCCGATTTACTTCGATGTGAAGCTCTGGCTGAAAACCTACACGCCGCTTGCTAGGACGGCCGATATTGGGCGGATGGGGATCGACAAACAGTAGTACAGGGGACGTCACTGGCAAGGATCCAGAGGCTCACGAGCACTGCGCAGGAAAACAGAACCTGACTTGATTACTATTTTGCCCTCGAAGCGCAGGGGGAACACCTCTATCAGGCCGTCTATCTAACTTCTGCTGTGAAAGCTCGCGTCCATTCGTGACCTTTCATCTCGAATATCTTTGCTGGCACTTGTCCTGCAGGCACAATCTCGGTCACATGGATGTGCATTGCCAGCTTTCCATCTCGCAGGACATTGATTTTATGTGCCACCCTGACTTCGGCAAACGCTTCAAACTCTGATCGTTGGGTTTCCATTCCATTGAAGTAGGTCTTGACCAGTAGGCCATCATCATCAAACCAATAACCCCGCGCTTGTTCCCGATCAAGATTGCCCTCGGGACTCTCGTAACCAGCGAGTACACGAACAGTCCGAATACCGTTGACCATATCCCGCTTGATTCTCCAATCACCCTCGTAGAATGTGTCAATGGCGGGAATGGGCTCCGTAACCGTCATCACGAGCCGCAACAGCCCTGCATCCGGCCCCTCCGCCAACTGATAAGTTTTATCGCCATTTCTGGCACGCACATATTGACTCTGGCCGAACCGCGCCTCTCGACGCCATTGTGTCTCGCTCAACCACGTGTCCTCGTATTCACCATTTCCGACTATTCCGTCGCTTCCCTTTGTTTCGAACTCGGCGCGGAGTACGTACGGTGCTCCACTACCAAACGCAGGGAATCCCACGTGCCTACCGTGCTCAAAGTAAGTGCGGGCACTTTCGAAATGCTCGGTTCCCGCCGGACGGGTAGTTTTGAATGGCATTGTCAATTGCGCCATCACTTGCGTGGGCACACCATCAACCTGAAATGGTCTAAATCGCAATGCAGCTACCAGATGTCTGCCCGCTTCATTCACGGCGGAGTTTTCGGAGAACAGAGTATCGATATCTCGTACCCTCCCCTCGCGGTCGACTACGATTTCCGCTGTCACTTTGCCCTCGAGCGGCCCATCCTGAACTGGGGGCCATGATTCTGGATCCCCAGGTAACAGGTTTCTCCGCAACGAGACTTCGTCCATCACAATCGTCCTTAACGTTGAACTTGGCCCTTTCGCCGATGTATCGAAGAAATCTGCCGGTACTTCTCCAAGATCCTCGAGCGTCGTGATTCTTGCCGTGACCTGAGGGGTGCCTACATTGATTGTCCGTGCGATCTCCCTTCCGCGAAAACCAGCGTAGTCTTTAAACTCTCCACCCCATCCCAGTCCTCCTGCGAAGAGCAGCAACCCGGTGCTGTTCTGGACAGCGACCCAAGACCGCAGGATGTTAGGTATTTCCGCTGTCCCGCTCGGTGTAGTCCAGTTCAGGTTTGTCATGGGTCCTATTCGCCTTGTCTCCGCCTCTTTGGCTTGTGCCAAAACCTGATCGACTGGAGGGACAGGTTTAACCAATTCAACAGCTGTCTCTTGCAGCCACTCCGGAAAATAGTCGCCTTCACTTTTCTGCCAGTCACGACCGCCTGCGACGATTTCTATCTGGTGAAAATTTGGGGATCGTAACTCTCTTTTCCACTGCGTCGGAGATGTCCACCATATCTCCACTTCGCCAGTTCTACCCGAATCCTTATCTCGCTCAAAGCTAGGCGCTATCACAGCCTGCAGATGAAATGGCTTCGTACCCGGCTGGTCAAGCGTGCTACGCTCAATCGCTTTTTTAATTTCTTTGACCAGGTTTTCGGCGGGGCTAGAGATAGGCGAAATAGCGAATGCGGCGAGCATCACAACGAACAGACGTCGGTCCATACAACGGACTGTACACAAAAGGACTTCGAAAGGCCACTGTATTGGGACGGTAAGAAGGCCGACTTATAACCTGCCGAGTACATTCATAGGAAGATGCGAGGAGTTTCTAGTCCTCACTCGGTGCTGCCACGCTGGTACGACTTCCCTGCAGCCATCCGAGAAACTTTTGCTTGCGGGCGAACAGGTCGCGGGCCTGGTTGCGCAGCTTGCCGACGATTTGATAGCGCGACTTGGTAAACCAGGGCACACGGTGGGGCGCGCATCCGTATTTTTCTTTGTAGGTGCCTTCTCCGCCCCAGTCGAAGATGGCTACGCCGCGCTGCTTCCAATACTTCATGGCGTACCAGTGGCAGGCTTCATTTGGACGCAGGTTCTGGTATGCGCGGAAGCTGGCGTTGCCCCAGAATTCGGCAATCTTGTTGTAGCCGGGATAAATCCCGGTGGCGATGCACTTCCCTTCCGGGTCGCGGACTCGCAGCAGCAACAGGTTTCCTGTCGGCGCGAGATTCTTGACCAGCGAACGCACTCTTTCGACCGAGTAGGTCGGCACGAGGTTCTGCTTGGCAAAGACGTCTTTGAGCTGCTCGTAGTACTCATCAGCAAAGGCGAGGTCGCGCGTCTCTTCGATCTTGACGCCGCTCTTCTCCGCCTTGCGAATACAACGGCGGCAGGCGCTCTCCATGCCGTTGAAGAGTTCTTCTTCGGATTTCGTCAGGTCCGTGCGGTAGGAGCCATAGTGCTCCGCCGTGAAGCCAAGGCCTGCAGCGTCTTCCAACGTGAAGTGTGGGTCGGAGACTTCCAGGTGCAGGCATTTCAGGTCGTTCCAGGCAAACTTCTCGAGAGCGGCGAGGGCGTCGTGCCGCGAGACGCCTGGGTTGAGGTTGAAGCCGATGTAAGGCGTGGTCCATCCCGGGAAAGAACTGCCGAGCACTTTCAGGCCGAACTTCGAAAATGTCAGGCCGGTGAAGTAGCCGAGAACGTCGGGGCCGTTGCGCAGCTCTGCCAGCACCGGCGTGGCTTTCTGCGACTCCGCGACAAATTGCAGCCATTCCCTTGTCTGAAAGACGGTGCGGTCGGCGAAGGCGTCGAGGCGCTTCCAGTCGGCGGTCTTGAGATCGACGTGATGGAACTTCATGGGCTAGCTCTCGGCTCTCAGCTGTCAGCTCTCAGGAAAAGCATCGCTCCTCGAATTACCAGCCAACAACAGATCCCTCGCTCGTTCTCGGCTTCGCCTCCGAACGGTTCGGGATGACAATCGTGAGGCGACACGAAGATGCACCCAACACGATCACCAGCAAATTCCTTCGTAAGTGTTGGCCCCCGAGGGACGCTTCCCCGCATCCAGGTGAATGAGGTCGATCACAATCTGTTCGGGCCGCAGCAACTCGGCCAGCCGTTCTTTGCTCGCCGACTTGTTCCCCAGGATCACGATTTCCGCATCGCGCATCGTGCCTTCGAGATCGGCGGTCAGCACCGATCCAATGTGCGGAATGACCTGCTCGATGTATTGCCGGTTGGCGCCGGCGATGCGGCCCAGCGAAACATCTTCGTCCCACACGTGAACATCGAGGCCCTCCCCCATGAGCCGCTTGATCAGCTGCACCTGTGGGCTCTCACGCAGATCGTCGGTGCCAGCCTTGAAGCTCAAGCCGAGCTGCGCGATCTTCTTCTTGCCCGTGCTCATGACCATGTCGACGGCGCGATCGACATGCTCGGCGTTCGAAGGCATCAGCGATTCGAGCAGCGGCAGCTTCAGATCGAGTTCTTTTGCCTTGTAGGTGATGGCACGCAGGTCTTTCGGCAGGCACGATCCGCCGAAAGCAAATCCCGGCGAGAGATACGCGGGAGAAATATTCAGCTTGGTATCGGACGTGAAGATTTTCGTCACCGCCTGTGCGTCGACGCCGAGATGCTTGCACATCGTTCCCATCTCGTTGGCGAAGCCGACCTTCAGGGCGTGATAACAGTTTGAAAAGTACTTCACCATCTCGGCGACGGGAATCGTCGTCTCATACAGCGTGGCCGGCACGTCTTTGTAGAGTTCACGCAGGGGCGCAAGATGATTGGTGTCGCTCGCCCCGAGAATCGTGTAGGGCGGGTTGAGAAAATCCGCCACAGCGCTGCCTTCGCGCATGAATTCCGGGTTGTAGCAAACGGTGAAATCCTTGCCGCACTTCTTGCCGCTTTCGCGTTCGAGGATCGGCAGCACAATCTTCTCCGTCGTTCCGGGCAGTACGGTGCTGCGCAGCACGAACACGTGAGGAGATTTCTTTTGTTTGATGGCTGCGCCGATTTCTCGGGCAACCCTCTCGATATGGCTCAGGTCAAGCTTGCCGTTCTTCAGGCTGGGCGTACCGACGCAGACGAACGACACTTCCGAGTTCAACACCGCTTCGGTGGCGTCCGTGGTCGCATGGAGCCGGCAGGCTTTGTTCGCCTCCGCAACCAGTTCGGACATTCGCACCTCGACAATCGGGGTGCGGCCGGAGTCCATCATCTCGACCTTGGCGCGGCTCACGTCGACGCCGATGATTTTGTGTCCCTGAGACGCGAAGCAGGCCGCCGAAACCGATCCGACGTATCCCAAGCCGAAAATGCTGACCGACAAGCCCAAGCAGATTTCCCCCGAGGACCGCAGTTGCGAACCCCTGACTATACCAACGCCGTGGGTGACAACAGCAAGCGGTCCTCCACAAGGCGGAGACGAGCTGCCAGCGACGGCTCGTAAACCACGCATGTTCAACAACTTACGTAGTTTTCTATGCCGCGCTCATCCGCCCAGCAACATCCAGGGCAAAAAGTGGACAACTTTTTCCATCAGGTGGAACCGGATTGGGACAAATTGGAGACTGCAATGTACTCGGGTTTTCGCTCAGGGAGCTACGAGCCTGTCCTGACAGCAGGTTGCCGGAAGTCAGGTGGCCGAGAAGCACGCGGAGATGGCAGTTCTCGTGCGGCGAATCAGATGGCATTCCGACGGGCGAGGTGGGGGCTGCCGAACCGGCTGGAACCGCTTCATTCGAATGTAAGATAGGAAATCCGTGGCCTCGGGTCGACACAACAAACTGGCACGCATCTCCCAGATGCGCTGGGACGAGATTCGCACGCGCCTGAGCCAGGAAATCGGCAAGCGGAGCGACCTTGCTCTTCATCGTCTGGGACGACGGCAACAACCGGTTCGCATCGACAGTGCAGTCTCGCGTACCGGCCAGTTTTTGTTCAACGCCAGTGATATTCGAGCGCGTGTAGAGCTGCTTCGTACTCAACTTCCCGGCGAAGCCGACGCGATTCTCCGCGAGGCCGACGCCATCTGCAACCACCGTTTCAGACTGCTGGGATACGAGAGCCTCGATTACGGACCTGAAGTTGACTGGCATCTGGATCGCGTCCATGGAAAGCGCGCGCCGCTTGCGCCCTGGTTTCAAATTCCATTTCTTGAGTTCGCGGTTGTCGGAGACCACAAGATCACATGGGAACTGAACCGGCATCAGCATTTCGTGACGCTGGCTAAGGCCTGGTTGCTTAGTAACGACGAAAAGTATCTTCGCGAATTGCGTGCCCTGTGGCACAGCTGGATCAAAGCGAACCCGTATCCGTTGGGAATCAATTGGGGCAGCACGCTCGAAGTCGCCTTCCGCTGCCTGTCGTGGATCTGGGCGGATCATCTGCTAGCCGATGCGCCGGGCCATGCCGAATTTCATGTCGAGCTTCTGCCGGAGCTTGCATTCCACGGGCGGTACATTGAGCGATTCCTTTCCACATATTTTTCGCCCAACACTCATCTCCTCGGCGAAGCGGTGGCCATGTTCTTCCTCGGCACTCTGTACCCGCAGATTGCAGCGGCGGATCGCTGGCAGCGCAACGGATGGAAGGTGACTGTGCGAGAGGCTCAGCGCCAGGTGCGGTCGGACGGCGTGTACTTTGAGCAGTCGCTGCACTACCACGTGTATGCCCTGGATTTCTTTCTGCATGCCCGATTTCTGGCTGCACAAAATGGAATTGAGATTCCGGCCGAGTTCGACGCCACGATGCAGCGGATGTTCGATGTGATCCAGTCCCTTTCGCAGACAGGTCCGCCCGAAGGCTTCGGTGACGATGATGGCGGGCGGGTGTTCCATCCGAGGCGGAATCGAACGGAGCACATGACCGATCCGCTGGCGATCGGGAGTGTCATGTATGGCCGGCACGAGCTGTCGGCAGCTCAACTGACGGAGGAATCCATCTGGTTGTTTGGCGAAGCGGCGGTTACGGCGCTGTCGGAGCATCTTCCCCATCAAGCTCTACGTTCCGCTGCATTCCCTGACGGCGGCCTGTACGTACTGGCCGATCCACAACCGTGCCCTCATCAAATAGTGGTCGATGGCGGGCCCCAAGGTGTCGGGCGGTGCGGGCACGGCCATGCCGATGCTCTGAGCTTGCGTCTCACGATGGACGGCCACCGCTGGCTGGTCGATTCCGGCAGCGGCGTGTACATTTCGTCCGATCCCGCGGACCGCAATGCCTTTCGCGGCACCGCAGCGCACAACACGATGCGAGTGGACGGCGCCGATCAGGCCATCCCGCAAGACCCGTTCTCCTGGGATGCCATCCCGACGGCGCGAGTCGAGAACTGGCGAACCGGAGACACATTCAGTTACTTTGCCGGCAGCCATGACGGCTATGCTCGGCTCGCGGATCCTGTCATACATTCACGAACCGTAGTGATGATCAACGGTGGTCCCTGCCTGGTGCGCGATGGCGCGATTGGAAGGCAGGAGCATGAATTGGAAGTTCTGTGGCATCTGGCTCCGGAGTTGTCTGTCGAGCAAGTCGATCCGGGGATGCTGAGGATCGCTACGGCAGGAACCGATGACGAAACACTGAGCCTGTCCATGAAT
>Ga0335069_10012437_pt1 | contig 11971 bp, 12 predicted proteins | sample Lox_Sample_11_FD_206714 | JGI IMG/M metagenome (GOLD analysis project Ga0335069, IMG submission 206714) | Soil microbial communities from Loxahatchee National Wildlife Refuge, Florida, United States - Lox_Sample_1.1 | ecosystem: Environmental > Terrestrial > Soil > Wetlands | place: USA...
GAAGAGCCGCCTCGGTGTGCACGACCCGCATGCCACGCCCGCCCCCGCCGCCCGACGCCTTGATGATGACCGGGTAGCCCACCTCGCGGGCCTGCCGGATGATCTCCTTCGGATCGTCGGGCAGCGCACCCTCCGAACCGGGCACGCACGGCACGCCCGACTTGATCATGGCCTGCTTGGCCGAGACCTTGTCGCCCATCGTGCGGATGCAGTCCGCGGTGGGGCCGATGAACACGAAGCCGCTGCGCTCCACGCGTTCGGCGAAGTCGGCGTTCTCCGAGAGAAAGCCGTAACCCGGATGGATCGCTTCGGCGTCGGTCACTTCGGCGGTCGCGATGATCGCGGGCATGTTCAGATAGCTCTGCGCCGACGGCGGTGGCCCGATGCAGACGGCTTCGTCCGCGAGCTTCACGTACTTGGCGTCGCGGTCGGCCTCCGAGTACACGACGACCGCCTTGATGCCCAACTCCCGGCAGGCGCGCTGTACGCGCAGGGCGATCTCGCCCCGATTCGCGATCAGGATCTTCTTGAACATCGCGGGCGTCAGCGGCTCATTCGATGATGAACAGCGGCTGACCGAACTCCACCGCCTGCCCGTTCTCGCACAGGATCTGCTTGATCGTGCCCGCCTTGTCGGCCTCGATCTCGTTCATGATCTTCATCGCCTCGATGATGCAGATCGGCTGACCCTCCTTGACGACGGTGCCGATCTCGACGAATACATCGCCACCGGGGCTGGCGGAGCGATAGAAGGTTCCGACCATGGGCGATTTCACGACATGTCCCTGCTCCGCAGGCGGGTCTGGCATCGCGGCAGCAGCGGCCGACGACACGGCCCCTGGCGCAGTCACGACCGGCGCCAGGATCGGGGCTCCAGCCACAGGGCCGGGGGCGTAGTGCATGACCGGCGACGGCGTGCCCTTGTCCGCCTTCACGATGCGCACCTTCCCGTCGGCTTCGGTGATCTCGAGTTCGGAAATGTCCGACTCGGAGACGAGGTCGATGAGCGTCTTGAGCTTTCTGAGGTCCATGGCGTCTCGCCTCGTTGAATGACCGGTCGGGCGTGACCGGTGGCTCGTCCCTCGAACAAGGGCGGCTGAAGTTTTGGCGGCGAAATCGCGCGAGTTTACAGGTGTTGACGCCTGATTCCGTCGATTTCACTTCATGGGTGCGCAGCAGCACTGACCCAGTCGGCCAGCAACGGGTCGTCCACGGCACCCAGCCGCCGCCCCAGCACGTGGCCGTCCGATGCGGTGGCGATGCTGAACGGCAGCCCGCCCGCTGCATTGCCCAACGTGCCAGCCACCTCCATGCCGATCATGCCGGCCATGACGATCGGATAGTGGATTCCGCGCTCGGCGATGAATTTCGCCACGGCTGGCTCCTGATCGACGGCGATGCCGACGACTTGCCACCCGCTGCGGAGGTTGGACGCATGGAAGCGCTGCAGGAGCGGCATCTCCACCACGCAGGGGACGCACCACGTAGCCCAGAAGTTCACGAGCAGCGGCTTGCCTCGCAACGAAGCGAAGGCGAGCGTGCCGCCGCCGACGCGAGGCAGCTCGAGTGTCCAGAGTGCCTCCGGCACTCGTTCTCGCCGCTGGGAGCGCCAGGCCACGGCAATGCCGGCAAGACCGGCGGCCAGGCCGGTGGCGCCCAGCACAAAGTGGCGCCGGTTCACGCCCCGAGCGCGCGCACCGCCGGGAGGTCGCCGCGCTGCGGACCCCTCGCGTGGCCGCGCAACGCGCCACGCAGGTCGTCGTAGTCGAGGATCGTGAGGCGCACGCGCACCGGTTCGTCGAGCAATGGGTGCCGAGTGCGAACCACGAGCTGATCCACCGAGCTGCCGCGCGGGCCGTTGGCGCTCGTCACCTCGTAGTTCACGTGCCGGTCGATCAGCGCGAGCTCTGCCGCCTTCGGGTCGTCGCAATACAGCTCGAGGTGCACGTCGCTGTGGCGTGTCGCCGTGCCTCGCCAGACCGCTCCGGTCAGATGCGGGCGAAAGGCCGCCAGACGATCCATCCAGTCGAGCGCGACGGCGCGCAACGCCGCGAGCTCGCGCGGTTGCGTGTCGGCGCAGTAGAGCTCGAGGTAGGCGCGGACCTCGTCCTCGAGCAACTGGTTGTCGGGCAGGTCGGCATCCCGGGCGCCGAGCTGGCGCGCTGCGCGGCGCTTCGCCGGACCGTATTCCATGCCGTCCTCGACCACGAGCCGGGCGGCAGCGGCCGCAATTTCCAGGGACATCGTCGCCGGCATGGTCGCATTGTAGAAAGGCGGTGCGGTCCCGAAGGGGGCAGGGACGCATCGACGGTCGTCGTCAGGGCACGTCGACGGCCCCCATGCGCGCAAGCACCGTCCCGGCGCGCGCGACGAGGTACGCCGATGCCGGACGCTTCTCGAAGCGCTTGGGAGCCGGCAGCATGACGGCGAGCCGGGCGGCCTGCGGTGCGGTGAGGGCGGCTGCGCCGACCTTGAAGTAGTGACGTGCGGCTGCTTCCGCGCCGAACACGCCTTCGCCCCACTCGACGCTGTCAAGATAGATCTCGAGGATGCGCTGCTTGGTCAGCAGAGCCTCGAGGAACGCGGTGATGACGACTTCCTGGCCCTTGCGCGCGAAGCTGCGCTCGCCCCCGAGGAACAGGTTCTTGGCAAGCTGCTGCGAGATCGTGGATCCGCCCACCACGCGCGCAGGCCGAGGCGCGCTGCGCCTCGCGTCCTGCGCCCGGCGTTCGGCTTCCGCTTCGAGCTTCTGGTTGCGCTCCCACGCCTTCTCGATCGCATCCCACTCGACGCCGTTGTGCTCCGTGAAGCCGGCATCCTCGGAGGCGATCACGGCGCGCTTCAGGTTCTCGGCGATGCGCTCGTAGGGGACCCATTGCTGGTGCCATTTCCAGTCCGACATGTGCGTGGCCAGTCGCCACGCTTCCGAGCGCTGGAAGGCCGTCGACTGCGGGTCGAGCCACGCCATCATCGCCACGCGCCCGAGGAAGTAGAGCTGCAGTGCCAGCGCGCTCAGCACCACGAGCGCGAGCAGGCGAAGCAACGAGCGCCAGGCGCTCTTCACCCTGCCGCCGCGTCGACGCGCCGTCGCAGTGCGGCCAGCACCGGCGCCGTTTGCGGGGCGACCCCGCGGAACAGTTCGAACGCTTCCGCGGCCTGCTCGACCAGCATGCCGAGGCCGTCCCGTCCGATCGCGCCGTGACGCTCGGCCCACTCGACGAAGACCCGTGCTGCGGGCCCGTACATCATGTCGAGCGCAAGCCCGCCTGGCCGCAGGACCTCGGGTGCGACCGGCACACCCGCACCGTGCACGCTGCTCGCTGTTCCGTTCAGCACGACGTCGTAGCCGCGCCCGGCGCGGTCGAGCGAAGTCGCCCGAAAGTCCACGTCACCGATGCGTCGAGCGTCCGCTGCCGCGCGGTGGGTGCGAAGGAGTTCGGCGGCTCGCTCGGGCGTGCGGTTGGCGATGACCAGCTCCGCGGGCCGCGCCGCCAGCAACGGACCCAGCACGCCGGCGGCCGCCCCCCCGGCGCCCAGCAGCAGCACGCGTGCGCCGCGCACGCTGACACCGGCGTTGCGCTCCAGGTCGCGCACGAGGCCCACGCCGTCGGTGTTGTCGCCGAGCCAGCGATCGCCGTCGAGTCGTAAGGTGTTGCAGGCGCCCGCGACGGCCGCGCGCTCGGTCAGCGCGTGCACGAGGTCGTGCGCCTCGAACTTGAACGGCATCGTCACGTTGCAGCCGCGGCCGCCCGAAGCCGCGAACTCGCGCAGGGTCGCGGCGAATGCGTTGGGCGCGCATTCGATGCGGCCGTATTCGAGGTCCTGTCCGGTCTGGGCGGCGAACGCCGTGTGGATGAAGGGCGACTGGCTGTGTGCCACCGGCCGGCCGATGACGGCGTAGCGATCGGTCATCAGGGGACCGCGCTCAGCGTCGTCTCGAGGTTTTCATCGCGCGTGAAGCGAAAGCGCGAAGTGATCACCAGCTGATCGGCCTTGCGACGCATCTCCGGTGTGAAGCGGCCGAAAGGTGCGGCCGCGCGCACGATCGCGACGGCGCGACGGTCGAGGACGCGCGAGGACGACCCGCGCAGCACCTCGGTCTCGAGCACGCGGCCCTCGGCGTCGACCGTCACGTTCATGGTCAGCTCGCCGTAGAGCTTGTGGCCCTGGTTCTCGGGGAAGTTGCGCGTGCCGCGATCCTCGATCTTGCGCCGCAGGCTGTCGTAGTAGAGCGCGTAAACCTCCTCGCGCGTCGCCGGGCTGATGTAGCGCTTCTTCGGCCGCGCGTTCTCCTCGTTGATGCGCTTCTCGATCTCGGCCAGCAGCTCGACCAGCTGGCGGCGGCGCTCTTCCTGCGCCCGCTGGTCGGGATCGCCGCTGTCGCGCGGCGCGTCCGTCGCGGGCAGGAGCGCGAGCTCGCGGCGGACCTGCACGAGAAGCTGCTCCTGCGTCTCTCGGAGCTCCTCGATCTGCTTGCGCGCATCCTCGTTCGCGTCACCGACTTCGAGCAGCGTCGAGGGCGGCAGCGGCGACGTCGCGCGGCCGGCCGCGGCCTCGCCGCCGCCGGCGAGGTTGACCTGCGCGATCGCCTGAGCCTTCTCGGGCGCCTCGCCGGACCGCGAGTTGACGAGCACGACCTCGAGCGGGGTGTCCTGGAAGATGCGGTTGAAACCTTCGGGATCGACGAACCGCACCGCGAGCAGCGCCCCGTGCACGCCGAGCGAGACGGCGAGGGCGACGCGCAGCGGGGTGAGCTTGACGAGCATCACGTGACGGTGACGGGGCCCGCGTCCTGCGGCGCCTCATCGGCGGTCGCCTCGCTGTCGATCGCGAGAGTGAGCGGGCCCGCGGCGATCTCGCCCTCGTCCTCGCTCTCGTCGTCCGCCGTCGGCGTGTCGGGAGTCGCGGCCGCGGCGGCTTCATCGATGCGGCCGGAAACACGCGCATGCACGTCGAGGGTCAGCAAGTCGGTGGCCTCGATGCGAACCTCGACGGCAGTGCCGCGCGCGAGGTTCTCGGCGCCGATCGCGCGGAACACGAGCGGCAGGTCGTCGGCTCGCACGAGGCCGTCTTTCAGCACCGCAGCACCGAGCGTCTGGCGCCCCTGCTGCGCCAGCGCCAGCAAGGTCCAGTAGCGTTCCATCGCGGACTGGAACGCGTTGTACGCCGCATACGCGGCATCGAACGCCGACACGATCGCCAAGAGTTGCACGTCGCGCGGCTTGAACGGCGCGGCGAGAGCCGCCGTGCTGCCGTGGCGCGCGCACGCGATGATCTGCCACTGGTTGACGAGGTCGACGTAGCGCCGCAGCGGCGACGTCGCCCAGCTGTACTGCGCCACGCCCATGCCCGCGTGCGGCGCGGGCTTGGTGCCCATGCGCACCTTCACGCCGGGCGCGAGGCTCGCCTGGCTCCGATAGATGGCCGGAACGCCGTTCGCCGCGAGCCATCCGCCCCACGTGCTGTTGGCGAGGATCATCGCCTCTGCGACGACCAGATCGAGCGCCGTGCCGCGAGCGCGCGGCACGATGTGCACGCGCTCGTCGCCCTTCGGCTCGTCCTGTACGCCCTCGAGGCGGAATGCGTAATCGGGGCGGCTGAAGACCTCGGGCTTGCCGCGCACCGCCTCGCGCCGGCTCTTGAGATGGCGCGCGAGTCGATGGGCGAACGCGAGCTCGGCTGCGTGCGGATAGTCGGCCGGCGCCTCGCCTTGCAGGCTCGCTTCGGTGACGATTCCGTCGAGTTGGTCGTGGCGCAGGTTCGAGGCGACGGGCACGCGCTCGAGGCGCGTTTCGTGCGCAATCACCGCGAGCGTCGACTCGTCGATGGTCAGGTAAAGCGAGACGGCCGGGCACTCGCGGCCGGCGGTGAGCGTGTACGCCGCGACGACGTCGTCGGGCAGCATGGTGATCTTGTGCCCCGGCATGTACACCGTCGAGAGGCGGTCGCGAGCCACCGCGTCGAGCTGCGACTGGGGCGCGAAGGCGAGACCCGGCGCCGCGATGTGCACACCGAAGACGACGCGGCCGGAGCCGAGCCCTTGGACCGAGAGGGCATCGTCGATCTCGGTGGTCGCCGAATCGTCGATGGAGAACGCCGCGACAGGTGCGACCGGCAGCGTCTCCCGCAGCACCGGGACGGCGTGCGCGGCGAACCCCGTGCCGCGCGGGAACTGCTCGAAAAGGAAGCGCCGCCAGTGGAACTGGTAGGGTGAATCGATCGCACCCGCCGCCGTCAGGAGGTCGAGAGGGGCGCGCTGGCTGCGCTTCGCAGCCTCGACCACCGCCTTGTACTCGGGCGCGTTGCGGTCGGGCTTGAAGAGGATGCGATAGAGCTGATCACGCACCGCGTCGGGGCAGCGACCCTGTACGAGCTCGGCCGCCCAAGCGTCGATCTGCGCCGCGATCTGCTTCTTGCGCTCGATGCCGAGCAGCGCCGCCTTCACCGTCTCCGCGGGCGCCTTGCGGAACTGGCCCTTGCCGAGACGACGGAAGTAGTGCGGCGCCTCGAAGAGCCGAAAGAGCGCGGCCGCCTGCTGGCGGGCGCCCGCCTTCGCGTCGAAGTAGTCGCGCGCGAGATCGGCGAACCCGAACTCGCTGTCGGGCGCGAACTCCCACGCGAGGTCGAGGTCGATCTCCGGCGCGAGAGCCTGGGCGGAAGCGATGAGGTCGGCCGGCGCGGGCTCCGCGAACTTGAGCAGCAGGTTCGCAGCCTTGACCTTCACGCGCTTGCCGGACTCGAGCTCGATCTGCGCGGAGGTGTCGGACTCGGTCATCAGCCGGCCGGCGAGGAACTTGCCGCCTTCTTCGAACAGGGCGTACATGGGCGACGATTGTCGCGCACGCCCTTGGGGGCACCGCTCGCGCGACGCGGGTTTTGCGGGCGCTCCGTCACGTTCGGCACTAGCGCGCGCGACCGTGGCGCCAGCGCCCGGTCGCGATGCCCTCGGCCTCGGCGCTGCGCGCGACGGCGGCGAACGACCGCGCGGCGTGTGCGTGGCAGATCGCCAGCCCGAGCGCGTCGGCGGCGTCGGGCCCGGGCAGCCCCGGCAGCCGGAGGAGCCGCACCACCATCTGCTGGACCTGGCTCTTGCTCGCCCTGCCGTGGCCGACGATCGCCTTCTTCATCTGCAGCGCGCTGTACTCGGAGACCTCGAGATCGCTTGCGACCAGCGCCGTCAGCGCAGCGCCTCGTGCCTGGCCGAGCAGCAGCGTGGACTGCGGATTGACGTTCACGAACACGATCTCGACCGAGGCGCAGTGCGGCGCATAGCGCTGGGCGAGCTCGCGGATGCCGTCGAAGATGGTCTTGAGCCGCGCCGGCAATCCGGCCGTCTCCGACGTGCTGCGGATCGTGCCGCTCGCCACATAACGCAGCGCCGGCCCTTCGCAATCGACGACGCCGAAGCCGGTGGTGCGCAGCCCTGGATCGATGCCGAGGATGCGGGTCGTGGCCATCGGCGCCGATGCTAGGCGCGGGCAGGCCTCACGCACCGAACGACCAGCGCACGGAGTGGAAAAAGACCGGTGCCGCGAAGCAGAGCGGGGCGGTGCGGTCGAGCAGTCCCACAGCACCCGTCACCGACAGCTGGCCGCTCCAGGTCTTGACGCCGGCGTCGCGCTGCAGGGCCTGCATGACGAACGAGCCGAGCGAGCCGGCGCCGCCCGCGAGCACGCCCATGCCGAAAGCCGCGAGCGGTGAAAACGGCGTGCTCCACGCCAGCAGCGCGCCCACGACGCCCGCCGCCGCGAGGCCGACGGTCCAGGCGCGCCACGAGAACGAGCGGCTGATCGCGCGTGCGACGGGGCGCGCACGCAGTCGCCGGCTCGCCGCATCCTGCGCGATCTGCGCCGCGGCGACGACGAGCACCAGGTAGAGCACGAGAAACGCGCCTCGGCCCGCGGCCCCGGGCACGTCGAGCAGCAGCAGCGCCGGCGCATGGCTCATGCCGTACACGCACACCATGATGCCCCACTGGATCTTCGCCGTGCGCTCGAGGAAGCGCTGCGGGTCGTTGCCGAGCGCACTGACGACGGGGATCGCGAAGAACACGTAGACCGGGATGAACACGGTGAACGCGTTGAACAGCCGCTCGCCGACCAGCACGTACTGCGCGGGCAGCACGACGAAGAAGGCGAGGATGAGGCTGCGATGGTCGCCGCGGCGCGTGTGCGTGAGCGTCACGAACTCGCGCAGCGCCACGAACGACAGCACGCCGAACAGCAGCGTGGACACGAACGCGCCCGAGGCCCACGCGATCCAGAACAATGCCCCTCCCGCCCAAACGGCGCGCACGTCGCGCACGAGCCGCTCGTGCGCGGCCTCGGAGGCTGCATCGCGCTCGCGGAACGACCGGCTGAAGACGGCGATGGAGACGATCCCGAGCACGCCGAACAGCACGACGAAGAGGAGCGCGACCTGCTGGGTGGCGCCGAGATGGCGGAGCTCGCCCATCAGCGAGCCTCGCGCCGCAGCGCCATCACGGCGGCGCGCGCGCGGTCGAGGAAGGCGCGCCGGTCCTCGCCGGGGGCGAGCGAGAGCGGCGCGCCGAAGCTCACGGTGCACAGCACGGGCACGGGCACGACCTCGCCTTTCGGCATCACGCGCTGGACGTTGTCGATCCAGGCGGGCACCAGCGGAACGTCGGGGAACGCCTGTGCGAGGGAATAGAGCCCCGACTTGAACGGCGCTGGATCGGCGGCGTGCCCGCGCGTGCCCTCGGGGAAGATGACGAGCGAATCGCCGTGGCGCAGCGCCTCGAGCAGCGGTTCGAGCGGATCCTCGTCGGCGTGACGCTCGCGGCTCACGTAGACCGCGTTGAACACCTCGCGGGTGAGCCAGTGCCGGAACGGCGACGACGTCCAGTACTCACGGGCGGCGATCGGGCGCGTCGAGCCGCGCAGGTCCCGCGGCAGCGCGGCCCAGATCAGGACCCAGTCGAAGTGGCTCTGGTGGTTGGCGAAGTAGATGCGCTGCTCGGCCTTCGGGGGCGTGCCGACCCAGTGGCCCTGCGCGCCGGTGACGAGTCGGGCGATGAAGGCGAGGACGTAGCCGGCGAGCTCGGGCAGCGTCATCGCGCGGGCGTCGCTGCGTCCGGGGGCGCTAGTGCCGGAAGTGTCGCACGCCGGTGAACACCATCGCGATGCCGCGCTCGTCGGCGGCCGCGATCACTTCGGCGTCGCGCATCGATCCGCCGGGCTGGATCACGCACGCAGCGCCCGCGTCGACCACGACGTCAAGCCCGTCGCGGAACGGAAAGAACGCGTCGCTCGCCACCGCCGATCCGGCGAGCGAGAGTCCGGCGTTGGCGGCCTTGATCGACGCGATGCGCGCAGAGTCGACGCGGCTCATCTGGCCCGCACCGACCCCGAGCGTCATGCCGCCCGAGCAGAAGACGATCGCATTGCTCTTCACGTACTTGGCGACGGTCCATGCGAACAGGAGGTCGTCGAGCTGCGCGTCGGTCGGCGTGCGCTTCGTCACCAGTTTCAGCTCGGCGCGCGACAGCGCATGGTTGTCGGCCGTCTGCACGAGCAGGCCGGAGCCGACGCGCTTGACGTCGAGGGCGTTGCGCCCGGCGTCCCATGCACGCGGGCCGCCGGGCGGCAGCGGGATCCGCAGCACGCGCGTGTTCGCCTTCGCCGCGAAGGCGGCCAGCGCGTCGGGCGTGTACGACGGTGCGAGCACCACTTCGACGAACTGCTTGGCGACGAGCACCGCGGCGCTCGCGTCGACCTCGGCGTTGAACGCGATGATTCCGCCGAAGGCCGAGGTGGGATCGGTCTGGAAGGCCTTCTGGTAGGCCTGCGCCGCATTCGCGGCGAGGGCGACGCCGCACGGGTTCGCGTGCTTCACGATGACGCACGCGGCGCCCTCGAAGCTCTTCACGCACTCCCACGCCGCGTCGGCATCGGCGATGTTGTTGTACGAGAGCTCCTTGCCCTGCAGTTGCGTTGCCGTCACCAGCGAGCCCGGCGCAGGATGGAGGTCGCGATAGAACGCCGCCTTCTGGTGCGGGTTCTCGCCGTAGCGAAGATCCTGCAGCTTCACGTGCGTCGCGTTCGCCTGCGCGGGGAACTGGGCCTTCGTTGCCGCGCCGTCGCCAGCCAGCGTGAGTGCCGAGAGGTGGTCGCTGATCGCGGCGTCGTAGGCGGCGATCCGGTTGAACGCGGCGACGGCGAGCGCGAAGCGCATGCGCTCGTCGACCGCTCCGCGCGCGCGCAAGGCGTCGAGCACGGCGCCGTACTGCGACGGGTCGGTGAGGACGATCACGTCCTTCCAGTTCTTTGCGGCCGAGCGCACCATGGCCGGGCCGCCGATGTCGATGTTCTCGATGGCGTCGTCGAGCGTGCAGCCGGGTTTCGCGACCGTCGCCTCGAACGGGTAGAGATTCACCGCGAGCAGGTCGATCGTCTGGATGTCGTGCTGCGCGAGCGCCGCCATGTGCGCGGGAACGTCGCGACGCGCGAGCAGGCCGCCGTGCACCTTCGGGTGCAGCGTCTTGACCCGGCCGTCGAGCATCTCAGGAAAGCCGGTGTGGGCCGCGATCTCGGTGACGAGGAGTCCCGCGCCCTCGAGGAGCTTCGCCGTGCCGCCCGTCGAGAGCAAGGTCACGCCGAGAGCGGCGAGCCCCTGCGCGAGTTCGACGACGCCGGTCTTGTCGGAGACCGAGATCAGTGCGCGCATGCGGGCCCGGTCACTTGATGAGCTTGTGGTCGAGGAGCTTGCGCCGCAACGTGTTGCGGTTGATTCCCAGCCACTCGGCAGCCTTGCTCTGGTTGCCTTCGGCTTTCGTCATCACGACGTCGAGCAGGGGGCGCTCCACGACGCGCAGGATCATCTCGTACATCGCGGTCGGCTCCACGCCGCGCAAATCCTTGAAGTACCCCTCCAGGCTCTCGCGGATGCATTCCTCGATGTGCTTCTTCGTCGTCATGTCGTCTTTCGGGAAAGCGCCGTCGCCTCCGCGTCGGGCGTCGCCGGCAGGCGCGCATGGCGGTCGGCCAGCGCGTCGAACCAGTCGGCGACGGCCGCGAACTGCGCGGCGCAGCTTTCAATGGCGTTCATCTTCGCGCGAAAGTCGCTCCCGCCGGGCAGTGTTTCCACCGCCCAGCCGATGTGCTTGCGGGCGCTCCTCACGCCGCTCGTCTCGCCGTAGAGCGCGTAATGGTCCTCGAGATGCTCGAGCAGCCACGCCTTCGCATCGAGCGTCTCGGGCGGCTCGAGCGTCTCGCCGGTCTCCAGGAAGTGCAGGACCTCGCGGAAGATCCACGGCCGGCCTTGCGCCGCGCGGCCGATCATGAGCGCATCGGCCCCGGTCGCGTCGAGGACGTCGCGCGCCTTGTGCGGGCTGTCGATGTCGCCGTTGGCGACCACCGGCACCTGCACCGCGGCCTTCACGGCCGCGACGGTGTCGTATTCCGCGCAACCCTTGTAGCCCTGCTCGCGCGTGCGACCGTGCACGGTGATCATGGCGATCCCCGCGTCCTCGGCCGCACGGGCGAGGCGCACGACGTTCTTCTCCTCGGCGCTCCAGCCGGTGCGCATCTTGAGCGTGACGGGCACGCCGTGCGGCTCGCACGCGGCCACGACGGCCTCGACGATCGCGAGCGCGAGCGGCTCGTCGCGCATCAGCGCGGAGCCCGCCCATGTGTTGCAGACCTTCTTGGCGGGGCAACCCATGTTGATGTCGATGACCTGCGCGCCGCGCTCGACGTTGTAGGCCGCGGCCTCGGCCATCATCGAAGCGTCGGTGCCCGCGATCTGCACCGCGATGGGCGCGGGCTCGCCGGTGTGGTCGACGCGGCGGCTCGTCTTCAGGCTCGTCCAGAGGTCCTTGCGCGAGGTCACCATCTCGCTCACCGCGTAGCCGGCGCCCAGGCGCCTGCACAGCTGCCGGAACGGCCGGTCGGTGACCCCCGCCATCGGTGCTGCGAACAGCCGGTTCGGCAGCTCGATGGGGCCGATGCGC
>Ga0335069_10012438_pt1 | contig 11970 bp, 11 predicted proteins | sample Lox_Sample_11_FD_206714 | JGI IMG/M metagenome (GOLD analysis project Ga0335069, IMG submission 206714) | Soil microbial communities from Loxahatchee National Wildlife Refuge, Florida, United States - Lox_Sample_1.1 | ecosystem: Environmental > Terrestrial > Soil > Wetlands | place: USA...
ATTCCGGACGAGAAGATCAAGTTCACGGTGCGGCTTCATCGTGGCGACGTCGAGCACGTGATCGCCCAAGCGCGGTCGCTGGGGGTGTCGTACGGAACGTACCTCTCCTGTTTGATCGACGGAGCACCTCCTCCCGTGATCATCGACCCGGGCGAAGCGATCGCCGCTCTGGCATCGTCCACCGATTGCCTGACGGTGATCGCGGCGGATCTCGATGGGCTCGCACGGGCCGTCGAGCACGGCACCCTCTGCTCTGCGCTGGACTGCGTGGGACCTATCCAGGCACTGAGTCGACAGGTCGATTTGCATCTCGAGCTCGCGTCCCGGTTGATGGCTGACCTCATGCCCGCGAGGCCGCGACGCAGCATTACCGGCAAGCGTCGCAAGGAACGGGTCCCGTCATGAGCTCGCCGCCCGACATTGACGGTGTCCTCGTCCAGTGGGGCGAGCGACTCTTCTACCCGCCGAGCCGGATCGTTCGAGCGCTCCCGCCGGCTCGTCTGACGGCAGGAGTCCGGCAGAGGGCTCAGGCGATCCGCTCTCGCATCGCGGCGACGTCGCGTCGGGCGCCTCAGGTCATGGTCAAGGTGACCGGAGGAGGGCGAGGCATGAGGGCGATCGCCGCCCACTTTCGCTACATCACGAAGAACGGGCGTCTGCCGGGCGAGGACGACCGTGGCGTCATCCGCGAAGGCAAGGACGTCGTGCGCGATGTCGTCGACCAATGGCGCCGGGCCGGCTCCTACATCGACGAAGAAGGCGACCGGCGGGAGGCGCTCAACATCACGCTTTCGATGCCGCGCGGAACCGATCCCCTGGCCGTGCAGCGAGCGGGCAGGGAGTTTGCGCATGCCGAGCTCGAGGATCACCGCTGGGTGATGGTCCTGCACGACCACCAGGCCAACCCGCACGTGCACATCAGCGTGCGGGCAGAGTCCCGGCACGGCAAGCGCCTCAATCCACGCAAGGCCGATCTGCATCGATGGCGCGAGACCTTTGCCGAGAAGCTGCGCGGGTACGGCATCGAAGCGGAGGCGAGTCGGCAGGTGACTCGCGGCGAGCTGCACAGGGCACAGCCGATCTGGCGGGTCAAGGCGCGAACGGAAGGCAGGCTGAAGGGCGAATCCCCTAGAGACAAGGACAGGAAGGCGGGCTTGAGCCATGCCTTCGCGGTCGAGGCCTGGGCAAACATCATCCAGGGACTCTTGCATTCCGAAGTCCCCGGAGATCGGGCCCTCGCGGAAGCGGCGAGCAAGTACGTCCGATCAACGCCGTTTGCGCGCGAGCACTTCCGCCTACAGGCGCAGAGCGCTGACCGGGAACCGGATCGCGAACGTACTACGCCTGCACCGGAGATCACACGAGCCCGTCCGGACCGGGACATCGAGCGATAGGTCCTCGCGCGCAACGAACGGTGAGTAATGCCTGAATCAGTTCTGAGGAGACTCCGAATGGCGACCCGTCAAGTGCCGCAGCTCGGGCTGCTCGATCTCTTTTCCGCGAAGGAGGCGGGTCAGCCGCTCATGTTGCTGCTCGACTCCATCGACGAGGATCCTGCTCAGCCGCGTCGCGAGTTTGATGAGCAGTCGCTGAAGGAACTCGCCGAGACAATCGTGCTGCGCGGCGTCCGGCAACCAATTTCGGTTCGCCCCCACCCGGAACATCCCAAGCGATGGATCCTGAACACCGGCGCAAGGCGCCTGCGGGCCGCGAGGCTTGCTGGGAGGACGGACATCCCGGCGTTCGTCGACACCACCTCGGACAGCTACGACCAAGTGATCGAGAACGAGCAGAGAGAGTCGCTCAAGCCGATCGAGCTGGCGCTCTTTGTGCAACGGAGGATGGCCGCGGGCGACAGCCAGGCCGAGATCGCCCGGCGTCTCGGGAAGAGCCGACAGTACATCACCTACGCCACCGCTCTCATCGATGCGCCGGACTGGTTGGTCGCCGCTTATCGCGAGGGGAAATGCAAGGGCCTGACAGAGCTCTACGAGCTGAGAAAACTACACGACGAATACGGCGAGAAGGTCGAAGCCTGGGTAACCATCAGCCCTGCACTTACGCGCGAGAGCATCGCCTCCATGCGCTCCGAACTGAATGTTGTTGAGAGCGAGCAGTCATCCCAGTCGCAGCAATCGCCAGCGATGGCAAGCGCCGCTGTGCCTGTCTCCGATGTGCGAGTTGCGCGTGCCAAGCAAGCCGTCATCTCATCAGTCGGACCACGAACAAATAGCGTTCCGCAGGGCACAGCGACGCGGAAGACGCGGCTGCTTGCAGTCGAGTTCCAGGGTGGACTGATGGAGCTGGTCGTAGACAAAGAGCCAGGACGTGAAGGCGAAGTTTTCGTGAGAGCCCTCGAGGGCGGAATTTGCACCGCCGCATCAGTTGCCGACGTGAGGCTCATCGGCTTCATGGAGGGTTGATCCTGGACTCATTGGAGACGAAGCATTGCGTCGACCGGTGGCCAATGTCCGGAGTCTGTTGAGCCAGAAGCGGTTGCTGTCGTTCGGACTGACGCACGCGCAGGCCGGATAGCTGACGCTCAACACCCGAGGCAGGCGGCGCTGGAATGCGAAGCTTGTTGGTGTCCACGTTCTTCCAGTCTTCCAGTGACTGAACGGTTCACTACCGACACGCGGTCAGACCACCATGTGAAGGCGCCTACTTGCCTCCCGTCGACGAGGTGAATCCCGATAAGCGGCGCACTGCGGCGACGGAACAGGGTGAGTTAACGAGATTGCGGTGTGCCGCCTTGCACGCCTTTACCATTGGCTATGCGCCTCTACTACATGACCACGCTCGAAACGCTTGAGCAGTTCATCCTGCCGGAACTGCGCATTCGGCTATCAACGTTTGATAAGGTCAACGATCCGTTCGAACTTCTTGGGACACGGCAAACAGACCAAGAAGAACGGCGTCACTTCGCAGCGCTCTATGAACATTGGGTCAAGACGCTCGGATTCGTTAGCTTCAGCGACAACTGGAAGAGCCCTCTGATGTGGGGCCACTATGCAGGTAATCACACGGGCGTCTGCATCGGTATCGAGATCCCGGCTAAGCGCGTACTGCCGATGAACTACCAGCCGGAGCGCCTTGAATTGCTGCTGAACATGCCGCCGCTTGAAGCAGCCGTCGACGCTGAGATCATCAAGCAGGTCGTGACAACGAAGTTCCATGACTGGGCGTACGAGCACGAATGGCGATATCTCTCAAAGCTGGAGCACAAAGACGACGTCACAGGCTTCCACTACGTCGAGTTCTCTCCAGACTTCGAGTTGCGCGAGATCATTGCTGGAGCCCGTTGTGAGCGCAGCCTCGCCGACCTTCGCCGGCAGGTCTTCGGGAACACGGAGACCATCAGGGTGTTTAAAGTAAGAGCAGCGTTCGGGGCATTCAGCATGGTGCGCCAGAAGGCCGACCCAATTCTGAAGATCGATCCGTTCCACCAGGTCCGTGGGTTCGGCGCGCGCATGCGAGACCCCAATAGACGTGACCCAGAGTGACGAGCACCTGGCTCCATCAACACGTTCGATTTAAGAACTGATGCGGCAGGTGCAGTCTGACCGCCATGCGCGACGCGTGCGATTCCTCTGACCATGAGGCCTCGACGGACGAAGGCGATGCTGATTTGCCGGCGTACCGAGAACCGGATCACTGTAAGGCAGCAAAGCAGTCGCCAGCCGCGATGAGCTGACGCTCGACTTGACCGACACGACGGCCGTTGAGCAGCGGTTGCTGTCGGTGACGGGCACCCTTCGTACTGACGCCGACTGGCACTAAGCAGTCGTTGAGCCCGGCCGAGCGAGCGGCCTTCGAGCAGCCTACTACTCCACCAATGACCTTCGCACGGTGCTCTAGCACTAGTGGGACTGTAACGCTTAGTTAGGAGTAGTATCGCGACTGCGGAGGGACGCGATGAACTTGACCCAAACCGAGATCGTGGAGTTGCAGCGACAGGCCAATGCGCGAAGCGGCCGGGCCGATTCGGCGCGCCGTGCACGGCTGATTCTGCTGCTGGCCCAAGGCCTGACTTGGGCCGATATCCGCGCCAAGCTCGATTGCGGCGACAGCTTCATCGATCGCTGGAGCAAGCGATTTCAGAGCGAGCGCCTGGCCGGGCTGTTTGCGCGCCACGCGGGGCGGGTGCGCTACAAGGTGACGGATCGGCTGGAGGCGCGGGTGCTGGCGTGGACCACCAAGCGCAAGCCCGCTGACGGGGCCACGCACTGGTCCTCGCGCAAGCTCGCCGCAGAGCTCGGTGGCGCTGTCTCGCACATGACGGTGGCGCGCATCTGGGCCAAGCACGGTCTCAAGCCGCACCGTCTGGAGGGCTACATCGCCTCCAACGATCCCGACTTCGAGGCCAAGGCTGCCGATGTGATCGGCCTTTACCTGAACCCGCCGCGCCATGCCGCGGTGTTCTGTGTCGATGAGAAGACCGCGATCCAGGCGCTCGATCGCAAGGACCCGGTGTTGCCGCTGTCGCCCGGGCGCGCAGAACGCCACGGCTTTGAGTACTACCGCCACGGCACGCTCTCGCTGTACGCGGCGTTCAACACCAAGACCGGCGAAGTGCTCGGCAAGACCGCAACGCGCCATACCTCGGCCGAGTTCGTGGCGTTCCTCGCCGACATCGTGGCGCACCAGCCCGCGGGCAAGGAAATACATGTCATTGCGGACAACCTGTCGACCCACAAGACCGATGGAGTGCAGGACTTCCTCGATGACCACCCCAACGTCCATATGCACTTCACTCCGACCTACTCGTCCTGGCTCAACCAGGTGGAGCTGTGGTTCGCCAAGATCGAGCGCGATGTGATCGCCAGGGGCATCTTCACTTCGGTTGCGGACCTGAAGCGAAAGCTCATGCGCTACATCCGGCACTACAACAAGCACGCCAAACCGGTGAAGTGGAAGTACTTCGACCTGACCCGCCGAATTACTCCTGCTTCAATCGTTACAAGCCACTAGGAGTTCAGCGGCTACATGCTGAGGACCTTCGATCCGAACATCCGAACGCACCAGATGCCAATAGACGGCCAGAACTCATCGCCGAAAGCACCAAGGAACGTCTAGCTGCCCCAACCGGGGAGAAGCGACTCGCAGAACGCCCTAGCGGCCTCCGCGTTGAGACGGTGAGGCGCCGCTTGCCACCACATTGCAAGAAGCCAGGGGTTTAGGGCCAGGGCGTCTGGCATCCTCCGACAACTCGGTTCGGCGAGCGTGTCGGTCTGTAGTTGCGACCATTCATAGGTGAAAGGGAATAGCTTCGTAGTCTCAACGCCCCGTCGCACTTTGAACCTGCAATAGTCGACCTCATCAGCCAGATCGATAAAGCGATGTCCTAGTCGGGTAAAGTCCGGCCAAAGCCTCTTGCACGCCTGCTTTAGGCGCGTTCGCACCAGCAGGTGCATTGCAGCGCAAGCGGTGTAGGAATTTCCGTGGAATGACTCCGGCTGCGAGGTGGCGTTCTCACGCAGACCCATAGACATGCTCATCGCCGCCTCGCCGTCGTAGTAGGGGGACGGAAGGGCGGAACTACTCCTAGGTTGGTTGGCACGAATTACCGCTGAGGCGAGGGCTTGAATTTCCTCGTCCGGCCGTGTCGTAGCAACCACTTTTCTGAGCCAGACGCACCAGGGCACAAGCGCTGCCACTGCGCCTTCTCCCCATAGGCTAGGTCTGTTCTCGGCATTCATCAGCCATCGGTGTAGCGCCTCTGCGGACGGTGCATTGATGAGATGCTGGTCAGCGTTCGCGATCGCAAGAGGCGTCAACAACCCATACAGAGTCGTGATACGCCAACCGACAATATCGTGGTCACTAAGTGGGTCCCCTTCGACTAGACTCTTCCGCCCTTCAACTTCTTGCCAAAGCGCGGTAAGAGCGTCGAGCGTCGCAGCCTCCGCGAGCTTCAAACTGCTCTGCACGATGGAGAGGTTTCCTGATGCGTGCTTCACTGCCGCACCAAGAAGCGCGACACAGCATTGTGTCCATGCGATCGCTACTGAGTAGTGATTCCGAGCCTCCGCAAAGCTCGACATTGCGATTCCGGTCACCCATGCGGCACTAGTCGACGCACGGACAAGCTCAGATCGGTTGTAGCTCTCATGACCTTCCTCAAGCTTGAGTATCGAAGCCAGCATGCGATCGAGCAACTGCACTGGCGGCTTGCCGCGAGGGTCAAGCATGTACAGTTCAAGAAGTACTCTGGTGTCCTCGACCTCGTCCGGCCAAAGGCGATCGGCGTTGCGTGTGCACATGCTCAGGAGCTGCCCGCGACCCCAGAGCTCAACTTTAGAGGGGTACGGTGAGAAGTTCATCTCGCGCACCGCTGCCTGCACTTCCTCTTCGAACTGGCCGTTACTGACCAAGTAGGATCGATGCGGGCCGGGTGGAAATCCCGGGTAAGACGGCGCTTGACCCATCAGCTGGACAAGCTGAGGTTGAATCTCCCTTCGAAACTCGCCAACCGAAAGACGACCACTCGGGTTACCCTTCAATTGGAAGGCACAGCCCACTCCATCGGGCGCAATTGCGAGCACATCCTTACCGAATTCCAGGAGACAGTGGCGGGTGCTGTGGAGGATCTTGTACCCGTCACCCGCCAGCATCTGTACGAACACGGGTTGGTAGCTTCGCTCACTCGCTCTATCCAACCAGTTTTCTAGAAGCTTCTCGATCACGCCAGTCCGCCCTCTTCTGAGCCATCAGATTGGCAAGTCGAGACCGCCAAACCGGGTCGTTTGTTAGTTGTTCGAACGCCGCTTGGGCGGCGCCGTAAACGTCAGGTCCTACGGAGAGTGTGGGCATGATAGGCCTTCCCTGCTCATCAAAGTCGAACTGCATCTTCTCGAACATCTTTAATATCGCCTCAGCATCGAGGGGCTTCCCTCTGTTGTCCACACTTTGACCCGCCTTGTCGAGGCTCTCACTTAGAGACGAGAAAAGCTTGGTCGACATATCTCTGGCCATCTGATCGGCCAGATCATTCAAGATCTTCATTCGTTGCTCGTGCGTCAACGTCTGTGCTTCTTCTTCGCGGATCTGGAGCTCCGCCTGGGCGCGCATCATGGGAGTGTCGTCGGACGTGCCATCTGGTCGAAGCACCCGCATTGACTCGCCCTCATGGACGATTTGCTTCGGTACTTCGTTAAAGATGCCAATCTGAGAGTGCGCCCTTCGGCTTACGTATCCAACGTAAGCCTCCCGCAGTTTTGATTTCAGGCTTGGGAGGTCCGGCAGCATGGCGCGTAGAAAGGAACTGAGTTCACTCTACATTCTTCCCGAATTGGAGCTTCGCGGCTGCGACCTCGTTCACCGCATGAATTCCCTCAGGAATTCGATCACTCGCCGCTGGGCGCCGCCTGTCGCCGGCCCTTCGTAGACCATCCAATGGTCGTGCGAGTTCACTGCGCTCACGAGTGCGCTGCCGAGAACCATGCCGTTCTGCACTTGCGCGCATTTGCGACGAGCGCGAGCACGTGGAACTGCTCGCACATGCTCGAGCGACTGCCGACCCATCCGATAAGCCGCGTCGGTGAACTGCTGCCACATCGCCGGCGGCTGAGTAACACCCTGATCAATTCGTTCGCCGTCGTCAAGACGGGGTCGTCGGATCGCAGGAGGAACGCTCGACAACCAAGAGCGCAACGTCTCCTTGCGACGCGACTTGATGACTGCTGGTTCGCCGGGCCGCCCGCCGGGATCCACTAGTTGCGAACTTGTACGGGCGGTAAATAGATAGGAAGGTTGGTAACGGTAAACCGCACTCTCTTTCGGATTATTCCCAGATTCTCAGGCGCCTTAATAAATCCCCCCAGCCCTTGTGCGGCCTCCTGCGCAATATGCAGGCCAAGTCCGTGACCATCGGGCCCCTTAGTGGTGAAACCCGGGAGGAATAGCTTATCTAGATTGTCTTTAGGAATATGCCGACCATCGTTCATGACCTCCACCTCACCTTTCCCTTCCCGCGTGCGCAAGACAATCAGGATTCTTCCGCGCTCACCGGCGTAGAACATTGCATTACTGAGGATATTGGTCATGAGCAAGTCCCACGACCAGCGAGGTCCGCGAAACACAAAATTGCTCTCTAGTTTGATCTCAGAGCGATCACTGAAGTTGTGAACCTTAAGGATCCAAGCGAGCAGGTCATTAATGGGGCTGCCAACGGCGGACTCATCAGTTGTTTCGGCGAGCGCCTTCGCGGTGCGTCTTCTGATTTCACCGCCAACCTGAGCGGTGATGTTGTCCACTATCGTCTCGAGGTCTTCTACCGCTTGTTTTTTATCTTCATCATCGGGAAGCTTCGCCTCAAGATACTTCCACAAGTAATGTAGCCGTTTCGGCACGTCATGCCGAATTCGCGCTGACAATGAAGCCTGGAGTGCTGCTTGCTCTTCGGTTTCCCTGCGTCGGTGCTCCGTGCGTGCCAGGTCGTTCTCTAATTTCTCCTGTCTTATCCGGAGGGCTGACACTTCGCGCCTTAGGTCGTCTCTCTCCTTTTCGACTTGCTTGGCAGCTTTGCTCTTCCAAGCAAGGAGAAGCACGAAAGCTATCGAAATCGCCGTCCCGATAATAGTCCAGAGGATGTATTCGTCGCGCATGCCTACTCCGGCTCAACCAGCCGGTACGCTCCGGTTTCGGCCTGGAAGATCGCATTGAGGTCCAAGGTGTTCTTGGTCAACCGCTGCTCCATTCGAGAGAACTTCTCACGAATACTTTTCATATACGTATAGATGGCCTCCTCGTTCATGGTGAAGCCGTCGCGTATCTCGTCGTGAGTCGCGACTTGCATATTCGGCGAAACCGTGGGGTCGCCTCGCTTGGACAAGCACACCTGCACAATTCGGTCGACGATTCTGTATTCCGTCGGTGTAAGGCGAGTTTCCTTGGTGATGACCATCGATTCGCCACGCCAGTAGGCAATCCGAGTTTCATGGTCCAGTTTCAAACGACCCCACTCGGTGGTTGGTCGCGTCGCGCTTGAAAGCACTCGCACAACCGCTTGTCGTAGCAACTTCTCCGTTACCCGAAGTCCTTTGCGTACATATTCCCTGATCGCGTAGATCTCGCCCGCTTGGAATCGCTCGGGACTTTCTTCATCGAAGAAGCTCAAAAAGATAATTGGTACGCGCGGCCACTTGTCATAGAGTAGTTTCGCCAAGGCGATCCCACAGTTCCCGTCTGGGTCAAGCCGATTTCCGTAATTCTCATTGAGGATGTCTAGCACGGCTAGGGCCGGCGGTTTCTGCCGTGCTTTGATATCCTTTGCCATTTCGCGCGGATCCCAATAGGTTATCAATTTACGCCTTCCCTGCAATGCCTCCTGAATGGCTTCTGAGAAACTTTCGGCAGAGCGCAAGTCACGCGCATCGGCCGGCCGAGGGTTTAGCGCGTCGTCAAAATAAATAACGTCCATAGGCACCACTCTGGTTGCAGAAGTCTACGTGCCACCGTCTGAACTATCCTGAGGTTGGATCCCCAAGCTTGTTAAGGGGTGAGTCGATACCGTGACGGTTCTCTCTCAGAAAGGAACCAAGTCATGCCGACCCGCAAACCGAAGCTTGCCGCAGGGCTCGTCGCAGTACAAGGCGCATACCCCTACTCCTCTTCTCGAAGAATGGTCCTCCGAGCTGCAGTGATTCCGGCAGCGTTGCTGCTGGGCTGTGCTCCTCGCGCTCGGGCCGTGCCGCTCGTGGGTGACGCTGCGAACATCTTCGCGTGGAGCCAGGCGATTCAGGAAATCCGCAAGGCGGTCGCCAGCGCGATCCAGGCGATGGACGATGCGCTGAAGGCGCGCATCGCGGATATTGACTCTCGCATCGGTTCACGCCTGCAGCAGATCAACCAGATGGTCACTGCGCAGGTGACGCGGGTCGAGGATGTTTCGCACGGCCTGCTTGACAAGGCGTTCCGCGAGACGAACGACCTTGTCTTCGAGCTGAGCCAGCTTATCCAGGACCAAGCGGTTGACCTCGACTTCCGCGTAAACGGTGTGATCGTCAACGCGATGCGCGGGGTCGCACAGCTGCCCTTCGTCAATGTCAGGCCCTTCATCGCCGCCACTGCCCCTGGCTACGTGGTCGAAGGGCGCCAGGGCGGTGGCCGAATCGAGGTAGTTGGCTACTTTCGGCCGGAATGGGGGCTGGCTGAATACAGGCTCCCCGGAGACGTGAAGCCTCGAACCTGCACGATGGGCGCCGACAATCGAGTGTACATGGAGATTCCGCCGGCCGTCATCCAACGGCAGTCGACGGTCGCTAAGCGGCTCAAAGTACGCTTCAACTTCCCGACCGAGCACCACTATCTGTGGCCGAACACGCGAGACGAGCGCGAACTGGAAGTGACGGTGCTGCCGAATGCGGTGTTGCACTACGAGTTGGTGTCAGCTGAGGCAGACCCTGATTGGGTATATGAGATCAAGTCGGTCGCGGTGCCGTACAACTTCACCGCTGGCGCCGGGGAAGAGCATACGCCTCAGACAGTCCTATCGATCGAAGATGTGGGGCGCATGATCGGCGTCGATTGGAACAAGCGGCACGAACTGTCGGCCTCCTCGATACAGCGCGCGTGGCTTTCTGGCGAAGGCGGGAACAATCCGACTGGGGACAATCGGAGCCGCGTCATCGAAAGCTCGGGTGCGCGGATCGTCGTTGCGCACTACGTTCATGGGAAGGGCAACGACATCTGGGGTGGCGGGAAGGGAGCCAACACTTCCGGCGTGATTAACATCGAGGTCCAGCTTGCTCTCAAGCGCACACAGTCCGCGTGGCCTGTCAAAGGTGGACAGACGACCGGCACGCTAGCGTGGGGGCAGTCGACTACGCTCTTTCCCCAGGGCAGTCCTCAAGAGCCGAAGAAGCCGCTCAAGTCGCTGATCCTGCGCTTGGTTGACAACAGCTACGACCCGCCCATTCAACGGACCCTCGCTCTTCGCGAGGCCTACCGGTCGAAGTTCGTGACGGTCGAGAGCACCCCAGAACGTATCGAAATCCGCGTTCGCTCGTTTATTCGCGCGTAGGGCGGTAGGACGGCCTTTGAGTGTGGTGTTGGCGCCGACGCAGCGTTGCCGCACGTGCGGCTGGGTCTCGTGATGCCGCCCAGCGTTGCGGTTGCCTGCCACTAACGTAGTCGAGTATGGGCCTCTTTCCCGTGTCCCAAAGCGGACTCTCACGAGAAACTGCTCGTCGCCCGCACGACTCCGCACGTAGAAATGGCGACAGGCTCGGATGGGTTGTCCTCGGCATGCTTTACGCCTTTCAGCCGCAGGCGATGTCCGCGCCGCCATCGGCGGACATCCAGATCGTCGACGTCCCGAAAGGGAGAGCCGTCGATGTCTATTTCGAGGTCAACCTCAAGGCGAAAGTATTCATTCGCATAGGTGCCGCCGGCGGTGCTGAGCCTTGCGCGGAGTTCTGGTGGGTGAAGTGGCCCTTTGGGAGCATTGAGTCTTTGGGAAGGAGGTGCAATTCCGCGTCATTCGAAGTGCCGGGACTTACAAACCACTCGATCTCTGCGAAGTTGCGCGCTAGCGCTGTTAATGATGTGAAGCTCATGGTCACCGCCAAGGAAACGGTAGCGAACTCGGCGACATTCCACTTCTAGCGCCAGGCGACCCTATGGCGAGAACGATGTGTCCAGCGACTAGTACGAGTATATGAAGGACATAAATCAGCTGCGGATTCAACCGGTCGATGCAACACACTAGACCTGCCGGCGGCAGGAGGAGTGTGGCGCATGAAACAGCGACCGCGGATCTACTACTCGGACAGCCAGAAGGCGTTGATGTGGGAGCGCTGGAAGCAAGGAGCGACGCTCCATGAGATCGCTGGCCTGTTCGACCGGATGCATTCGTCGGTGAATCGGATCCTCGCCGCGACAGGCGGTATCCGTCCCCCAGAGCGACGCCGTTCAAGTTGGGCGCTGAGGCTGGTTGAGCGAGAGGAGATCTCCAGGGCCGTGGTGGCG
>Ga0335069_10012439_pt1 | contig 11969 bp, 9 predicted proteins | sample Lox_Sample_11_FD_206714 | JGI IMG/M metagenome (GOLD analysis project Ga0335069, IMG submission 206714) | Soil microbial communities from Loxahatchee National Wildlife Refuge, Florida, United States - Lox_Sample_1.1 | ecosystem: Environmental > Terrestrial > Soil > Wetlands | place: USA: Florida...
CTTGCCACCTCGCGCGTGGCGAAACTTATGTTGATCCGCATGCTCCAACCAACCCGCTCCCCTATCGAACTACAAATGGATGGGGAAAACATCTTCGGACTAACTTAACGCGAGCGCGACCTACTCGGTTCAACACACGCGCCTTGCTGCTGAGAATACGTGCGTGCCGGGCGGCGATGTCGGATATCGCCGGACAACCCGGCATTCGCCGCGGCCGGCAGATTACAAACGATAGAACGATGCAGCCGATCTCAGCTGCGAATACGGCTTGGTCCAGGCGCAGGAAACGCACACGAATCCGCCGGGCTTGTTCAGTCGCATCAGCGTTCCGACGACGCTGGGCGTGTTCCCCTCCCGGCCGAAGATACGTGCACTACCGCGCAAGAACTCCAGCCTCCTGTCGGTTCGTCGTAATGGACGGTTTCGACGGAATCCTGCCCATCGGCCATGCTTCATGGCTTTAGAGCGGCGCCGTCGAGAAGGCAACGGCAGGCGGGGCATGCGACCAGCGCGAGGATTCGAACTAACAAATGTGCCGGGTCCATTGCGCCTGCGGTTGCCTCGTGACCTATTAGACTCGCTGACACGAAGGGGGCGTGTTCGTGGGTTCGCACGGGCGGGGCTGGCACGACCGTCTATTGACGAGAGCGCGAGAGCGGCGGCTCGAAAAAGTGGCCGCGGCCTATGCCATCGCCGGGTGGGTTGCCGTGCAGGTGGCAGCCATTGCGCTTCCCGCGTTTCATGCGCCCGACTGGTTGCTCCGCTGGCTGATCGCCGCCGCGCTCATAGGTTTCCCGGCGGCATTGGCGATTGCATGGATATGGAATCGCAAACGCTCCAAGGCCGTAGCGCATTTGAGCCGGCTTGACGTCGCGCTCCTGAGCACGATCGCGGTGGTCGCGCTGCTGACCGTGGGCGAGCTTGCATGGCGCTGGTCATCGGATGCACCCGCACAGGAAGCGCCGTCGACCCTCGCGCCCGCCGAGGGCTCAATCGCCGTTTTGCCTTTCGCGAACACGAGCGGCGATCCGAACCAGCGCTATTTCGGCGAAGGCATTTCGGACGAGCTCATCGGTCTTCTCGCCCGCAATCCGGCACTGCGCGTCGCGGCGCGGACCTCTGCCTATGCGTTCGAAGGGAAGAGCGAAGATGTCCGCACGGTGGCACAAAAGCTCAATGTGCGCGCCGTGCTCGAGGGAAGCGTCCGCACCGAGAACGGCCGCGTGAGGATCGAGGCCAATCTGATCAATGCCGCTGACGGCTACGAAGTCTGGTCGCAAAGCTACGACCGCTCTCTCGGCGATATTCTGCTTGTCCAGGCCGACATCGCGGAGGCCATCACCAAGGCACTGGTGCCGAGACTGCTGCACGAAAAAAGCACCGCGCCGCAAGCGCACGCGATCGATCCCGCCGCATATCGGCTCTACCTCGAGGGCCTCGTCTATATGGAGCAACGAAGGGAAGATGCGGAAACCGAGGCGCTGCCGCTTCTTCGGAAAGCCGTCCAGCTCGCACCAGACTTCGCCGCCGCCCAGGCCACACTTGCCTATGACCTCAATCTCGTCGCTGGCAGCACCCACCAACCCGGGCTCGATCCTGAACGCGATGCCGCGCTTGCCAAAGCCCTCAGCCTAGATCCGACCAATCCGCGCGCGCTGTCACTGTCCATTGCGCTGGCCCTCCAGGATCGGAACTGGGACAAGGCGATCGACTTGGCGATTATACTAAGGGGCACCAACGTCCATACCGTGGACGCAATCCGCGGCGTCACGGATGTGTATGGGGAGTTCGGTCTGAACGCGTTGCAGCTCGCAGCCTGGCAGGAAGCCGTCCGGCTCGATCCCTTGTCCTACAATGCGCGGATGAACCTGGCCGATACTTATTTTGCTCTTTCGCGAAACGGCGAAGCCATCGAAACCGTCAGGGAGGCACTGAAACTCAGCCCCGGAAATCCGCACGGCACGGCTGATCTGTGCGAAATGCTCGCCTCGACAAAACAGATTGCGGCGGCAAAGGCCGTGCGCGAAAGCATGGTCATTTCCGGCGCCGCGCGGTCGGACCTCGATGACTGCGCGTTCCTCATCGCGCTCTCGACGGGAGATAAGGTGACGGCAATGCGAATTGCGGACAATGCGCGCACACACTTCCCGGGAAACGGTCTCGAGGAATTCGACGTCGCATTCTATCTCGCAGGCGCCGGCGATCTCGACCAGTCGCTCATCTGGTTCACGCGGGCTGCCGACAAGGGCCAAGACGTCTTCAGCCTCACGCTCGTGGGCCATCCGTTCGAGAAGTTTTTCCGGCCGGCGTTTTTTCAAAACCCGCGATGGATCGCGCTGACGAAAAGAGGGGCCTACCAGGCTTGGGCAGCAGCGCGCGTGCGCGCTTTGAGGGAATTCAGCGGCGGCTGAGTGCGGCGCTCGCAATCAGCTCGAAGTGCGAGATTCGCGTTCGAAGCCGATGAGGTGGTACAGCGCGGTTCTGGTTTCGAACTTTGCTCCGAAAATCGCACCAAATTTGGAGCGTCAAGAGACCAGCTTGGCGCAGTCCGAATTCGAGACCCTTTAGACATTCGACCAACCACCATCAATGACCACAGCCGCTCCAGATATGAAAGCGGCTTCGTCGCTCGCGAGATATACCACGAGTTCGGCGATTTCTTCGGGCGTGCCAAAGCGGCCCGAAGGTTGGCGCGCGAGAAACGCTTTTCGTGCCGCCTCGACATCGCCTTGCGCTGCAATTCTGCCGGCAAGGCTCGGCGTCTCGACCGTTCCGGGACATACGGCATTTGCCCGGATCCCTTTCGCGATAAAATCCGCGGCAAGCGACTTCGTGAGTCCGATGACGGCGGCCTTCGTCGTGCCATAGACGAAACGGTTTGGCGCGCCGATCACCGACGAAACGGCGGACGCCATGTTGATGATGGCTCCTCCGCCATTCGCGATCATGCCTGGCAACAGCGCGCGGGTGAGCCAGTACATCGACCGCACATTCAGATCGAAGGAAAAATCAAATGCTTCGGGCGGGCAGTCCAGAATGGATCCATGATGGACGAAGCCGGCACAGTTGAAGAGGATGTCTGGCGTCTTGACGGATTTTGCGAAACGTTCGATCTGTTCCGGGTCTGTGACGTCGAGGGCCATTGGTTCGATAGGGCACTGGCGCGCGAGAGCTTGGACACCGACGAGGTCGATATCTGTCGCGATAACCGTTGCCCCTTCGCGCGCGAATGCGGCCGCCGTCGCGCGTCCGATACCATTTGCTGCTGCGGTCACTACGGCCTGCTTGCCGTTCAGTCGCCCGGACATCTGCTTCTCCCTCGATTCCGCTGCGAGCTTGCGGCGCCTTACCGACAGGCGCACCATCTCTTGCGGTGCGATGTGTACGATGTTTATATTCCACCGGCTGCGGGGTTTCCATGACACTCATTGCCGAATGGCAAGAAATTTCGGGGATTCTGCCGGGACTTGATCTGAGACCGGCGATGCGGGAGGCGTTCGTCGCCTATTCCCGCGAACTGTCCAACGTTCCACCTGTGGGGGAACTACTCCTTCCCGACGGTGAAACGCACATCAAGTTCGGGCACATCCGAGGCGACAGGAGCTTCGTGATCAAGGTTGCGACGGGATTCTACGGCAATCCGGCCAAGGGATTGTCCACATCCAACGGACTGTTTCTGCTTTTCGATGCGAAAACCGGCGCTCCGCTTGCCATATTGCTCGACGGGGGGCACCTCACCGACCTCAGAACCGGGCTCGCCGGTGCGATCGCGGCAGAATACCTGGCGCCCTCGCCCGTCGAAGCCATTGGCGTGATCGGCACGGGAATCCAGGCTCGACAGCAGGTCGAGAACCTCATGCCTGTAACACCGTGCCGCCGCCTCATCGTTTACGGCCGCAACGCCGCAGCGACCGGAGTCTACCGAGCCGAGATGGAAGCGAAGGGGTTCAGCGTCGTTGTCGCCTCCCTACCTTCCGAAGTGGCGGAGCGGGCGAACCTGATTGTCACGACCACCCCATCGACTGAACCGCTTCTCCATGCCGGCGATGTCCGGGCCGGAACCCACATTACGGCGGTCGGCGCAGATACGCCTGCGAAGAACGAACTGGACCCTATGTTGATCGCGAGAGCGGATCGCGTAGTTGCGGATAGCATTTCGCAATGCTGCGAACGGGGCGAGATCCAGCACGCGCTTCGATGTGGCTTGATTGCCGCGTCCGGCATTTCCGAGCTCGGTGCCGTTATCGCTGGCGACAGCCCGTCACGCAGCAGTTCGGCAGAAATCACCGTCGCCGACCTGACCGGCGTCGCCGTGCAGGACATCGTGATCGCGCAGGCCGTGTTCGCCGCATTGCGCCTGGAAAAGGAGGCCGCATGAAGATCGAAACGTTTGCGCTTGAGCGGAATCAGTCGCTTTTCGAAAACTCCGTACGCTTCAACCTCAGCGACAGCGGCGTTCATCCCCTCACGCTCAAGGAAGTCCTTACGACCGCCGAATGCGCGGAACTCCTCGAGCTTCCCCAAGGCTACGGATTTACGAACGGCAATCCATCGCTGCGCGGGGCGATTGCCGCTCAATATTCGGGGCTCGACGAAACCAACATCCTCGTCACAAACGGATCCGCGGAAGCGAATTTCGCCGTGATCTGGACGCTCGTCGAGCCCGGTGACGACGTCCTCGTCATGCTGCCGAACTACATGCTGGTTTGGGGCGCGTTGCGGGCCTTCGGAGCGAACGCGATCCCATTCCGCCTTCACGAGCCTCTTGAATGGGCACCGGATCTCGACGAACTCCGCGAGCGCATCACACCGAAGACGAAGCTCATCGTCATCTGCAATCCGAACAATCCCACGGGCGCGGTCCTCGATCGCGCCGTCATGGAGGAGATTGCGACCTGCGCCCGCAGCTGCGGGGCATATATACTCAGCGACGAAATCTATCGCGGTTCGGAGTTCGACAAAGTCGAATGTCCGAGCTTCATGGAAGTCTACGAAAAAACGATTGTCTGCTCGGGTCTTTCGAAGGCGATGGCGCTTCCGGGGCTACGCATCGGCTGGATCGCCGGTCCAAAGGACGTTATCGATGGCGCCTGGCGTCGTCACGACTACACGACGATCAGCACCGGAATCGCAAGTCAGTTCGTCGCGGCCAGGGTTCTCGAACCGCAACGGCGCGCGAAGATTCTCGACCACGGGCGCGCGCTTCTGAAGCGAAATCTCGCTAGTTTTTCATCCTGGCTTTCCGGGCACGGCGACGCCTTTCGCTTCATTCAGCCGAAGGCCGGCGGGATGGCCTTCGTCCGCTACAATTTGCCCGTCGGCTCGGCCGCACTTGTCGAGCGTCTCCGGGTGGACAAAAGCGTGTTCGTGGCGGCCGGCGACTGGTTCGGCATGGACAATTTCCTGCGCTTCGGGATCGGCACGGACCCGGGCATCCTCGTACCCGGACTCCAGCTTGTTTCCGAAACTCTTCGGGAGCTTGCGCCGTGACGCTTCACATGACGATCGCCTATCAGGAGTGGCCGTATCGCCAGACCTTTCGGTATGCCCGCGCGACGCAGGTCTCCTCCCCACTCTTTCTCTGTCACATCACGGACGGCGAATATGTCGGCCGGGGCGAATGCGGGCTGCAGACGCTGAAGCATGAGACGAGAGAAAGCATTGGCGCAGAGCTCGCGGCGATTGCCGCCCGGATCGGGGACATCGGCTCGCGCGAAGCGCTCAACCGACTCGTGCCCGGCGGCTCTGCGCGCAATGCGGTTGATTGCGCCTTCTGGGACCTCGAATGCAAGCGCATGGGCCGTTCGATTTGGGAAATGGCCAACGTCGCACTCCAGGAGCGGATCGAGGTCGACATCACGATCGGCATCAATCCGCTTGAAAAGATGCGCGCCGACGCCGTCGAAGCCGCAAGAAAGGGCTACGGTCTCCTCAAGATCAAAGCCGACGCGGAAAGTGTCCTCGAAAAGATCGCGGTGATCGCAGAGGCCGCCAAGGGTGCGATGTTCATCGTCGACGCCAACGAAGCCTGGACGATGGAACAGCTCATAGAGCTTGCGCCCCGACTGAAGGACCTGGGCGTTGTTGTCATCGAACAGCCGCTCCATCACGCGCGCGATGACGCGCTCGAAACGTACAGGTCGCCGATTCCGCTCTGCGCCGACGAGAGCTGTGCGACCAGCGACGGTCTCGACGTGCTGGCGCGGCGCTATCAGGCTGTGAACATTAAGCTCGACAAGTGCGGCGGCCTCACGGAAGGCCTGGCACTCGCACGCGCGGCGCGGGCCCGCGGGCTGGGGCTGATGATGGGCTGCAATGGCGCGACGTCGCTCGGCAACGCGCCGGCATACGTGATCGGCACGCTGTGTGACTGGCGCGACATTGACAGCCACGCACTCCTCTACGAGGACCGCTTCGGTGGGATGAAAACGGAGAACGGCAAGCTCTATGCCTTCTCGTCGAACCTGTGGGGCTGAATCCGCGCTGACGGCTCCTACGAACGCCGGCGGGCGTGGAGAATCTCCGTCACGCCCTGGCGCAACACCGACAATTCCTGCGCGACTCTGTTCGCGTCGTAGGTCACTACGGTTTCGTAGGGCCCGAAACGATTGAAAAAGCGGCCGTTCTGATCGAGGAACATCTGCCGCGGCCCCGAGCGCATGCCGATGATCTGGTTCATCAGCCTTCCGTCCTCGACCCAGATTTTCAGGCCAGGCGATGCGACGCCCGAAACGATGTCGTATTCGCCCACATAGCGCGCGAATTCGCTTTCTGGGATCGGCTGGATACGCTTCGGCGGGAGCCTGAACCCGTCCCAGCCATAGAGATCCGCGATCCCGTTGAAGATCTCCCAATAGAAGATCAGGCCGGAATCGGCGTTTGTCATCACGACAGCACCCTTGCCGTCCTGCAGATAGCAAGTCGCGTCGCATTGATAGCCGTCGTTCGATCCGCCGTGGCCAAAGCGCCTGTTGGGTCCCGACCCGAAGATCTCCCATCCAAGCCCGAATTCCCCCCGTCCGCCCTGCGTGGTCATCATCTGCTCCGCCATGTCGCGGCCGAGGATTGCGGAAGGCCTGCCGAGATAGGCGTTGCGGCAAGCAATCATGAAACGTGCGTAGTCCTCGGGTGAGGTGTAGAGCGCGCCCGCAGCAATCGCCGGCACGCAGGTGAATTTTTCCGGGAGGACCTGACCATCCTCGTGACCAACCGCCGTGACAGCATGATATTCAGCCGGGAGCGGCATCACGAAGGTCGAGCGGCGCATGCCGAGCGGTTCGAATATGTTTTCCCGCGCCAAGTCGTGGAATCTTTTTCCGCTGACATCTTCGAGCATCTGCTCGACGATCGTCGTGCCCCCGCCGGAATAGCGTGTCGACCCGCCAGGGACCTTGTCGACGGTCACGCCGAGCGTTTCGTGTTTGTCGAACTTCACGACCTTCGAAAGAATGTCGATGGCCCGAGGCAGCGGGCGTGACGGCGAATAGCGGCCGAAACCGTGGATTGTCGTGCCCGCCTTGTGGCAAAGGAGCCAGCGCAACGTCACGGGCGCCTGCCGCGTGAATTCGTTCTCGGGAACCTGCCACGACTTCAGATAGCGATTGACGTCGGTGTCGAGGTCGAATACGCCGCGCTCGACATATTGGAGCGCGAGCACAGCGGCAACAGGCTTGCTGATCGACGCGCCCGAGAACATGGTTTCGGCGCAGACCGGCTCGGGCTTGTTCTCCTCGATCAGGCCGTATCCGGCCGACCAAGCGAGATCCCCGTTGTCGATAACCGCCACGCCGACGCCTGGACAATGGTAGTGCGCGAGGCGCTCGTTCATCGCGTAGTGCAGGCTCTCGCCCTCGACGGCGACGATCGGGAGTAGATGCGAGGCGAGCTTTTCGGCGGGGGAGGATTCAGTCATCGATATCTCGCACTGCAGAAGTGAACCGGTGTTCGCAACGGCCCCGGTCGGGAATCCCGCGACTACGCCCCGCGGCCCAGGTCGCGGTTATGTAAACATCGTACATATTTGGGTGTCCGCAACGTGTCAACATGCAAGCCCCTGGCTGAGATTGACCTCAGCACGTCACTGAAATATAAACGATGTTCATATAATTCCGGGCCGGGATTCGGTCCGCCGGGGGAAATGCGAGATGGCGCACAAGGATGGCCGCCTTTGAGATCGGGATTCCCCGGCACAATCTGGGTGAATGCTGAGGCGCGCCTTGAAGGGCCGCACGCAGCGGAGGGACAGGGATCATGACGACGGCAAAAGAACTGGGCGCGGTGGCTGCGAAATCGAGCTATCCCGACACGAAGTCGCGGTCTGCGGCACTCTACGAACGCGCCCTCCGCGTAATGCCGGGTGGCAACTCGCGCACCACGGTCTATTTCCCGCCTTATCCCGTCTATGCGACGAAAGCGCAAGGTAGTAGGGTATGGGACGCCGACGGCGTCGAGCGCATCGATCTCATCAACAATTATTCTTCGCTGATCCACGGTCACAATCATCCCCGGATCGTGGCGGCCGTGATCGAACAGGCCGACAAACTGCTTTCCGTCGCACTTCCAACAGAGGCGGAGGTGCGCCTCGCGGAGATCATCGTCGGGCGCCTGCCTTCCGTCGAGATGGTGCGGTTCTGCAATTCGGGAACGGAAGGCGTGATCATGGCGATCAAGGCGGCGCGCGCCTTCACGGGCCGACCAAAGATCGCAAAAGTCGAGGGTGCCTACCACGGCAGCGGCGACACGGCCTCCGTCAGCGTCGCGCCTTCGCCGGAGCGCTGGGGCGATTCCGACGAGCCTGCGAGCGTGGAAGGTGCGGGTTCAGGTCCTGGTGCAGCTGCGGACGTTGTCGTCATTCCCATGAACGATGCGGCGAATGCACGAAAGATCATTCGCAAACATGCCGCGCAGCTTGCTGGTATCATCATCGATCCCCTGGTCTCGGGTCTCGGCTACGCGCTCGCGAGCAGGGAATTTCTCGCTACAATCCAGGCGGAAACGCGGGCCTGTGGCGCGCTGCTGATCTTTGACGAAGTCTACAGCCTGCGTCTGGGCTTCAATGGCGCGCAGGGCGAGCTGGGCGTCAATCCCGATTTGACCGCGATGGGAAAGATCATCGGTGGCGGCTTGCCTGTCGGTGCGGTGGGCGGACGGGCTGAGATTATGGCGAAGGTGTTCGACCCGCGGAATCCGGGCCGGGTGAGTCACGGCGGGACCTTCAACGCCAATCCGATGACGATGGCGGCCGGCGCGGTCGCGATGGAACTTTTCGACCGCGAGGCGTTCGAGCGTTTGACGCGATTGAGCGATCGTCTGCGCCAGGGCCTGCGCGAGGCCGTAAAGATCGCCCGCGTTCCGGGCATGGTTCGCGGCGAGGCGTCGATGACAGCGCTGTTCCATCTCGATACCGATGTTCGGACTTACCGCGACATCGTGAATGCGCGGCGCAGCAACGCGCAATCGGGCGAGCGGGCCGAGAAGTTTTTCCGCTATATGTTAAATCATGGCATTCTCATGGGCGCGCCGGGACTGTTCGTGCTGTCGACCGCCAATACAGAGGACGAGATAGACTACACGGTGGAAACCTCGCTCGCCGCCCTGCGCACGATGGAATGACCGCCCCATGAAGGACAGTCACCGCCGCACGCCCTCAGGAAAGCTCCGCGCGCGCGGCGCGGGCGTGCCGTTCACCGGGACGCCTGGCCGCAACAACGCCATCACAGATGTCGGCGCCGTCGAAGTCGGATATTGCACCTTGATCTCGGGCGACGGCCCGCTTGTCGTGGGAAAGGGACCGGTGCGAACCGGCGTGACCGCGATCTTCCCACACGGAAGAAAGGCGCCGGGCGCTGCCTGCTACGCCGGCTATTTCAGCATGAGCGGCAATGGTGAAATGACCGGAGCGGCCTTCATCGAGGAGCGCGGCCGCTTCGATGGACCGATCACGCTCACCAACACGCATTCCTGCGGGCTGGCACGCGACGTGACTGCAAAATGGCTGTTCGAAACGCTCACGCCGGACGAAAAGAGGGACCAGGACTTCTGGCTGCCGGTTTCGGCAGAGACCTTTGACGGGACATTGAATGACGTGAACGGCCACCATGTGAAGGCCGAAGACGTGATCGCGGCCTTCGAAGACGCACGCGGCGGCGCCATTGAAGAAGGAAGCGTCGGGGGCGGCACCGGCATGCGCTGTTACGAATTCAAGGGCGGTTCTGGATCCTCTTCACGCGTCGTGGAATATGCGAGCGCGGCCTACACGGTCGGCGCCTTCGTGCAATCCAATTTCGGCAAGCGCCATCTTCTCACCATCGCGGGCATCCCGGTCGGGCGCGAAATCCCGGTGGGCAAGGAAATCGGCGGCGAACTCGGCTCGATCATCGGCATCGTCGCCACCGATGCGCCCATGCTGCCGCACCAGCTCAATCGTATCGCCCGACGTGCCGCCTACGGAATAGCGCGTTCGGGCGGGATCGCCTCAAACGAATCGGGTGATCTCTTTCTCGCTTTTTCAACGGCCAACCGCACGGCCGTCGACACCCACAAAGGGATCGTCGACGCTCGCTATCTGGGCGAAGAGGCGATGAGCAGGTTCTACGAAGCGGCCATCGAAGCCGTTGACGAGGCTATCATGAACAGCATATTCGCCAACGAAACCATGGTCGGGCGCGACGGCAACACTGCGCCCGGACTGCCGATTTCGCAGGTGCAGGACATTCTTCGCCGCCACAATCGGCTCGTCGCCGTCGACTGAGCGGCGGCCTTGGCGCGTGCGCCTTGCCAAGTCCCGGTGCGCACGGTAGGGAACTGGGCCGCAATCGCGCTGTCCCCTCCATGGCCGAACGCAAGCGCTCACCCCGGAAATCCCGCGCCTATCACAAGGGCAATGTGGCGGAAGACCTCTACGCGGCCGCGGTGCATATTCTGAAAACCGAGCGCTTCGAAGACGTCTCGGTCAGACGGTTGGCACAAATAGTCGGCGTGACGCCTGCCAATTTCTACAATCACTACCCCAGTTTGAGCTATCTTTTGCAGCTGATCGCGGCCGACGGCTTCCGGCAGCTCGCAAAGATGAAACGCAGCGTTTGGAACACCGCCACGTCGCGCAAGGACGCGGCCCGGCAGACCGCAATCAAATACGTGGAGTTTGCGATTGCGAACAAGCAGATATTCCGGATCATGTTTGGTCAGATCCCGGACGACCAGCGGGATCCCGCGTTGCGAGGCGCAGCCGACGAGGGATTTGGGGAGACCGTAGAGCTCGTTTACGGCGAGCCGCTCTATGACCCGAACGATATTCCTGGCTCGCATGAGCGGGCGATCGTCGCTTACGCCTACTTCGCCCTCCTGTACGGCCTAGCTCGCCTCACGATGGAGGGCCAGTTCACGTTCAAGAGCGGAAAGAAGGAGGAAATGATCGACTTCGTGGCGGCCGCGGTGGACGCGTTTATCAGCGGCTCCTGCGCTCTCCCCTTCGCCTCGGGGGACGAGAAGGAGGTCGCGCGCCCTCCGCGGCGTGCGGCGCTCAAGAACGTCCTGACCTAGCCTCCTCGCCAGCGCGGCCCCGCCTGATATCTCCATACTCGCGTAAGCGGGCCAGTCCCGCTCTGTCGTCTCCCCGCGGGGCGCCGCCAAAAATGCGAACGCCCGCGTCAGAGAATAACGCGGGCGTGCAATTGGTGAGCGTTGTATCAGAATTTCTCTTCGACGCGGATGCCGTATGTCAGCCCGAGGCTCTTGTTGATTGCGCCGTTAGCGTACTGGAACTGGGTAATCCTGCTGTTAAAGGCGTTGTCGACGAAGCCAACGACCCGTGTCTGTCCGAACTCGACGCCGAGGTTTATGTCGAGCTTGTTGAGATCCTTGTACCGCGTCGTCTCGAGCACGTAGGTGGGGGGCTGTGACGCCGGGAGATAGCCGCCGTATTCAAGACGCCAGTTGGCGTTGCCTACGAGATCGACCGTGCTCGAGAT
>Ga0335069_10012440_pt1 | contig 11969 bp, 5 predicted proteins | sample Lox_Sample_11_FD_206714 | JGI IMG/M metagenome (GOLD analysis project Ga0335069, IMG submission 206714) | Soil microbial communities from Loxahatchee National Wildlife Refuge, Florida, United States - Lox_Sample_1.1 | ecosystem: Environmental > Terrestrial > Soil > Wetlands | place: USA: Florida...
CGCCGCGAGGCCGGCCTCCTCGCGCCACGGCTCGAAGAAGCTCGAGCGGATGATCCCGCGCGGCATCTTCTCCATGCCGAACACCAGCACGGTGTCGGCGCGGCCGCTCGCGATCTGTCCGGCGCCGAGCGCCAGCGCGGCGCCGCCGCTCGCGCACCCCGCCTCGACGTTGACGATCGGCACGCCCGAGAGCCCGAGCGACGTGAGCACCTTGTGCCCGGCGGCGACGCCGCTGTAGACGGTGCCGCAGAACGCCGCCTGGAAGCCGCCGCGCCCGACGCCCGCCTCCGCGAGCGCCGCCCGCACCGCCGCGGCCCCGAGCGCCGTCACGCTCGTGTCGGCGAAGCGCCCGAATGGATGCAGGCCGACGCCGGTGACGTAGACCGGTCTCATGCGTCGCCGTCCGGCGCGAACGCCCAGGCCAGGACGGGGCGGCCGTCGTCGTCGGTGAAGAGCGGCTCGACGACGAGGCGCATCGCGAGCCCGGGACGGAGGCGCTCGAGGCGGGACTCGGTGAGGCGCGTGATGACGCGGAGCCCGCCCTCCATCTCGACCACGCCGAAGCCGTAGGGCAGCGGCCCCCGATAGCCCGGTGGACGATTAGAAACCACCGTGAACAGACAGAGCCGGCCCGCCGGCCCGACCTCGGCCGCGGCGCAATCCGCGGCGGCGCAGTAGGGACAGGCCGGGCCCAGCGGAAAATGGAGTCGGCGGCACGCGGCACAGCGCCCGACGACCAAGGTCGGACCGTGCGGTCCGTTTCCGAACAGACCTGGCGCGATTGCGCGCGGCTCCTTCATCTGGGCGACCCTACCGAGCAGCTCCGCGGAAGGTCAAGGCAAACGCGCGTCCGACGCCGCCCTGGCTCAGCTCGAGGCGAGGGGGCGCACGGGCGACTATGTCCGACCGCGATGCGCCGTTGCGGAAGTGTACGCCCTGAGGGCCGCTCAGCGACGGGGGAGCGGCCGTCCCCACCCGTCGAGGAACGCGACCGCGTCGAGCGACTTGCGCCGCGTCGGACCGAAGTGGTCCGCGGGGTAGCCGAGCGGGACCAGCGCGGCGACCTCGACCCCGGGTGGGATGGCGAGCGCTGCGGCCAGCTCGTCCTCGACGCCGCGGTGGAGGGTCGTGAGCGTGGTGCCGAGGCCGAGCGCGCGCGCCGCGAGGAGCAGGTTCTGGACCGCCGGGAAGATCGAGGCATAGGCGGCGCACGGCGAACGGAGCGTCCCGTCGGGGCCCGCGATCGGGCCGAGCTGCCGGTGGTCGAGGCAGCACGCGATCAGCACCGGCACCGTGGCGAGCTGCCGCGCCAGCGCGTCGACCCCGCGCATCATGCGGGCGTAGTGCGGGCGGTCCTTCAGGTCCGCGTCGAGGTCGGCCTGCGCAGTGACGGTGCGCGCCGCCTCCCACGCCCGACGATACGCCGCCGCGATCCGGGCGCGGAGCGCGGCATCGCGCGCGACCACGAAGAACCACGGCTCGGCGCCGCGCGCCGACGGCGCCCGGGTCGCCGCCTCGAGGACGCGGCGGAGCGCGTCGTCCGGGACGAGATCGGGGCGGAAGCGGCGGATCGCGCGCTGCGTGTCCACCACCGTGAAGAAGTCGAGCGGCGCCGGGTCAGCCACGGTGGCGGGCGTCCGTCGCCGGGCTCAGGCGACCGCCTCCAGCACGGTGGCGGCGCCCTGGCCCATGCCGCCGCAGATCGTGGCGAGCCCGTAGCGCGCGCCGCGCCGCCGCATCTCGAGCGCGGTCGTGCCGACGAGGCGCGCACCCGACGCGCCGACCGGGTGCCCGAGCGCGCACGCGCCGCCGTTCGGGTTGACCCGCGCGGCGTCGGTGACGCCGAACTCCTTCATCAGGGCGAGCGGCGCACACGCGAAGGCCTCGTTCACCTCGATCACCTCCATCGCCGACATCGGCAGGCCGGAACGCTCGAGTGCGCGCCGCGTCGCCGGGATGGCGGAGTAGATGAGGTCGGTGGGCGCGCACGCGCCGGTGGCGATGGTGTGGATGCGTGCGAGCGGGCGGAGGCCGCGGCGGCGGGCGGCGTCGGCGGACATCACCAGACAGACCGCGGCGCCGTCGGCCTGGCCGGAGGAGCTGGCGGCGGTGATCTTGCCGTCGGGGCGGTAGACCGGCGCGAGCGCGGCGATGCGCTCGTAAGTGGTGTCGGCGCGCGGCCCCTGGTCGTCGGCGACGAGCACCGGCTTGCCGTCGAGGTCGAGGCCCTCGACCGGGACGATCTCTTCCCGCAGGCGCGCACGAGCGGCGACCGCGCGCTGGTGGCTCTGGAGCGCCCAGCGGTCCATCGCCTCGCGGTTGATGCCGAAGCGGTCCGCGAGCAGCTCGGCCCCCTGGCCGCCGTTCAGCTCGATCGGGTTCACCTTCTCGAACAGCTTCGGGTTGGGATTCATCGCGGCGAGCATGTGCCCGCCTTCCTTGATGACGTCCTCCATGTTCATCCCGTCCTTGATCGTCGGGATACGGAAGTGCGTCATGCTGTCGAGGCCGCCGGCGATGACCACGTCGGCGAGCCCGCACTGCACCTGCATCGTGGCGACGTGCACCGACATCATCGCGGTGGTGCAGGCGCGCTCCAGGCTCAGCCCGACGACGTGGTCGGGGAAGCCCGCGAGGAACGGGATGCTCGTGCCGGGGTGCGCCTGCTCGCCCATCATCTCGACGGCGCCGAGCAGCACGCCGTCGACGTCGGCGGCCGCGACGCCGGTGCGTGCGAGGAGGGCGTGAAGCGCGCTCACGGCGAGGTCGTCGGAGCGCACCGCGCGGAACACCCCGCGTTGCGGGTCGGCGCGCCCGAACGGCGTCCGGACGTACCCTGCCAGCACGGCTTCTCGTAGCTCCGCCATCGATCCTGGTCTCCTCGATCCGCGAGTGCGGTCGGGGGTTACCACCGATTCGCGCTCCGGCTCAAGGCCGGAGCGCGAATCGGTGGGCGTTGGTCCGGACCCGTGGTGGTCAGAGCGTGGTGGTCGTCGTGCTCGAGGTGGTGGTGGTGGTCGACGACGTGGTGCTGGTCGTCGTGCTGGAGGAGGTGGAGGTGGTGGGCGCCGCGGTGCTGGTCGTCGTGCTGGAGGAGGTGGAGGTGGTGGGCGCCGCGGTGCTGGTCGTCGTGCTGGAGGAGGTGGAGGTGGTGGGCGCCGCCGTACTGGTTGTCGTACTCGAGGTGCTCGAGGTGGTGGTGGTTGCCGCCGTGCAGACGCCCGCCGTGCAGGTCTGACCGGTGCCGCAGGTCGTGCCGTCGGGGACGTTCACGTGTCCGCAGCCGGTGACCGGGTCGCACAGGTCGGTGGTGCAGGCGTTGTTGTCGTTGCAGTTGAGCGGGGTGCCGGCGGTGCAGACGCCGGCCTGGCAGGTCTCGGCGCCGTTGCAGACCGTGGAGTCGGCGCACGAGGTGCCGTTCCCGACGTTCGTGTGGGTGCAGCCGGCGACCGGATCGCAGCCGTCGTTCGTGCACGGGTTGGAGTCGTCGCAGAAGAGCGGGGTGCCGGGCGTGCAGACGCCGGCCTGGCAGGTCTCGGCGCCGTTGCAGACCGTGGAGTCGGCGCAGGAGGTGCCGTTGGTGACGTTGGCGTGCTGGCAGCCGGCGACCGGGTCGCAGGTGTCGGTGGTGCAGGCGTTGTTGTCGTTGCAGTTGAGGGCGGTGCCGGCGGTGCAGACGCCGGCCTGACAGGTCTCGGCGCCGTTGCAGACCGTGGAGTCGGCGCACGACGTGCCGTTCGTGACGGCGGTGTGCTGGCAGCCGGCGACCGGGTCGCAGGTGTCGGTGGTGCAGGGGTTGCCGTCGTCGCAGTTGAGGGCGGTGCCGGCGGTGCAGGCGCCGGCCTGGCACGTCTCGGCGCCGTTGCAGACCGTGGAGTCGGCGCAGGATGTCCCGTTGCTCACGTTGGCGTGCTGGCAGCCGGCGACCGGGTCGCAGGTGTCAGTGGTGCAGGGGTTCGAGTCGTTGCAGTTGAGCGGGGTGCCGGCGATGCAGGCGCCGGCCTGACAGGTCTCGGCGCCGTTGCACACGGTGCTGTCGTTGCACGGCGTCCCGTTGCCGACGGCGGTGTGGATGCACCCGCCCAGCGCGTCGCAGGTGTCGGTGGTGCAGGGGTTCCCGTCGTTGCAATTGGGGCCGATGCCGGCCGTGCAGATGCCGGCCTGGCAGGTCTCGAGCCCGTTGCAGGTGTTGCCGTCGGAGCACGAGGTGCCGTTGGTGACCGCGGTGTGGACGCAGCCGAGCACCGGGTCGCAGGTGTCGGAGGTGCAGGGATTCGAGTCGTCGCAGTTGAGCGCGGTGCCGGCGCTGCAGACGCCGGTCTGGCACGTCTCGGTGCCGTTGCAGAGGTTGGCGTCGACGCACGGGGTGCCGTTCGTCACGTTGGCGTGCGCGCAGCCGGTGACCGGGTCGCAGGTGTCGGTGGTGCAGGCGTTGTTGTCGTTGCAGTTGAGGGCCGAGCCCGGCGTGCAGACGCCCGCCTGGCAGGTCTCGGCGCCGTTGCAGACGGTGGCGTCTGGGCACGGCGTCCCGTTGCCGACGGCGGTGTGGTTGCAACCCGCGATCGGGTCGCAGGCGTCGGTGGTGCAGACGTTGTTGTCGTTGCAGTTGATCGCGGTGCCCGCCGTGCAGGCGCCGCCCTGACACGTCTCGAGGCCGTTGCAGACGTTGCCATCGCTGCACGAGGTCCCGTTGGTGACCGGCGTGTGCACGCAGCCGGTGACGGGGTCGCAGGTGTCGGTGGTGCAGGGGTTGTTGTCGTTGCAGTTGATCGGGGTGCCGGGCGAGCAGACGCCGGACTGACAGGTCTCCGAGCCGTTGCAGACGGTGCTGTCGAGACACGGCGTCCCGTTGCCGGCGTTGGTGTGGGTGCAGCCGCCCTGCGCGTCGCAGCCGTCGACGGTGCAGGGGTTCGAGTCGTCGCAGTTGAGGCCGGTGCCGGCGACACAGGTGCCGCCCTGACAGGTCTCGAGGCCGTTGCAGCTGTTGCCGTCGGAGCACGACGTGCCGTTGGGGACGGGCGGGTGCAGGCAGCCCGAGACCGGATCGCAGGAGTCGGCCGTGCACGGGTTGGTGTCGACGCAGTTGAGCGCCGTCCCGGGCGAGCAGACCCCCGCCTGGCACGTCTCCGCGCCGTTGCAGACGTTCGCGTCTGCACAGGACGTCCCGTTCCCGACCGCGGTGTGGACGCAGCCGAGGACCGGGTCGCAGGTGTCCGTGGTGCAGGGGTTGCCGTCGTTGCAGTTGAGCGCGGTGCCAGCGGCGCAGGCGCCGTTCTGACAGGTCTCGGCGCCGTTGCAGACGGTCGTGTCCGCGCAGGAGGTGCCGTTCGTCGCGTTGACGTGCGTGCACCCCGCCACCGGGTCGCAGCCGTCGATGGTGCAGGGGTTGTTGTCGTTGCAGTTGAGGCCGGTGCCGTTGGTGCAGACGCCCGCCTGGCAGGTCTCGAGGCCGTTGCAGGAGTTGCCGTCGCTGCACGGCGTGCCGTTGCCGACCGGCGCGTGCTGGCAGCCGAGCGTCGTGTCACAGGTGTCCGCGGTGCACGGGTTGCTGTCGTTGCAGTTGAGGGAGGTGCCCGGCGTGCAGGCGCCCGCCTGGCAGGTCTCGGCGCCGTTGCAGACGTTGCCGTCGGAGCAGTTCGTCCCGTTGGGGAGGGCCGAGAACGTGCAGCCGGTCGCCGGGTTGCAGGAGTCGACGGTGCAGGGGTTGCTGTCGTTGCAGGTGAGCGGCGTGCCCGCGGTGCAGGCGCCGGCCTGGCAGGTCTCCGCGCCGTTGCAGACGGTGCCGTCGGCGCACGACGTCCCGTTGGCGACCGGCGTGTGGACGCAGCCGTTCACCGGGTCGCAGGAGTCGTTGGTGCAGGGGTTGGAGTCGTCGCAGCTGAGCGGCGATCCGGCCGTGCAGACGCCGGCCTGACAGGTCTCGGCGCCGTTGCAGATCGTGGTGTCGGGGCACGGCGTCCCGTTGGTGGCGTTGGCGTGGGCGCAGCCGGTCACCGGGTCGCAGGTGTCGACGGTGCACGGGTTGCCGTCGTTGCAGTTGAGGGGCGTGCCCGGCGCGCACGTGCCGCCCTGACAGGTCTCGGCGCCGTTGCAGACGGTGTTGTCGGCGCACGACGTGCCGTTCGCCAGGATCACGTGCCCGCACCCGGTGGTCGGGTCGCACGAGTCGGTCGTGCACGGGTTGCTGTCGTCGCAGTTGAGCGCGACGCCGGCGCTGCACGTCCCGTTCTGGCAGGTCTCGGTGCCGTTGCAGACGTTCGAGTCCGCGCACAGCGTCCCGTTCGTCACGTTGGTGAAGGTGCAGCCGGCGACCGGGTCGCAGCTGTCGTTGGTGCACTTGTTGTTGTCGTTGCAGACCAGGGGGGCGCCCGGCATGCAGACGCCGGCCTGACAGGTCTCCGCCCCGTTGCAGACGTTGTTGTCCGAGCAGGACGTGTTGTTGGCGACGTTGGTGTGCTGGCAGCCGCTGAAGGGATTGCAGCTGTCGATGGTGCAGGGATTGGTGTCCGTGCAGTCGAGTGGCATACCGGCCTGACACACGCCGGACTGGCAGAACTCGGCGCCGTTACACACCGTGAAGTCGGCGCACGAGGTCCCGTCCGCGAGCGCCGTATGGGTGCACGCGTGCGTGGCCTCGTCGCAGCTGTCGGTCGTACACGCGTTGCGGTCGGTGCAGGCCGGAACGCCCGGGGAGCACACGCCGCTGAAGCAGCGTTCGACGCCGTTGCAGAAGAGCCCGTCCTCGCAGTTGGTGCCGTCGGGGGCGCGCTGGACCTTGCAGCCGGTCGCCGGGTCGCAGCTGTTGATGGTGCACGGGTCGCTGTCGGAGCAGTCGAGCGGGGGGCCGGCCGTGCAGACGCCCGCGACGCAGGTCTCGAGACCGTTGCAGAGGTCGGAGTCGGGGCAGGGCGTGCCCGTCGGAGCGGGCGTGTGGACGCACGCCGCAGCAGTCTCGTCGCAGGTGTCGACCGTGCACGGATCGGTGTCGGTGCAGACCCGTGGCGTCCCCTTGCAGACGCCCGCCTGACAGGTCTCGCCCACGGTGCAGAAGTTCCCGTCGTTGCAGGCGGAGCCGTCCGTCACGGGCGTCGAGCCGCACACACCGGCGGCGCAGGTATCGCCGCTGGTGCACGGATTGCCGTCGTCGCACGCGGCGCCGTTCGCGGTGGGCGTGTGGCTGCACGAGCCGGTGCCGGTGCAGGCGTCGGCGGTGCAGGGGCTGCCGTCGTCGCAGTCGGCGTTGGTCCGGCAGGTCGGGTCGAAGGGAACTGCGGAGTCCTTCGTGACCGTGCTGGCGCCGCCGTCGACGCGGTCCTGGCCGACGGCGCTGAAGGTGAAGCCGACGACCTTGGTGCTCCCGGCGACGAGGTCCCAGAGCCCGATGGGGGAGCTCAGGGCCGCGCCGCGCAGGAGGCGGTTGTCGTTCCCGTCGGCGAGGAACGCCGCGATGCCCGCCGAATCGACGTCGCCCTTCACCGACGCGTTGTGGTCGCCGAAGAACGCAATGCCGTGGCTGGTGAGCCCCGACAGGGAGCCCTTCTTCACGCGGGTGCGGTTGGCGAAGACGAACGTGCCGACGTCGGCAGTGTCGATCTGGGGGTCCACCAGCAGCACGCGCTCGGTGCCGTAGACCAGGATGCCGGTCGCGGTCTTTCCCGGGACGACGCTCTGGTGGCCTGTCGGGTGGACGCTGATCACGCGACCGGTCGCGCCCGGACCGACCTGGATGCCGTTCTGCACCGGGCCGACCTGCCGGCCGGAGCCCTGCGCCTCGATGTTGCGGATGCTCACCAGGGTCTCGCCCGGCGTGGCGCCGATCGCGACGATGCCGCCCTTCTGGTAGTCGCTGATGACGCTGTCCGAGATCGAGACCTTCGCGTGCCCGAGCGACGGACCGACGGGGCCACTCTCGACGAGGATGCCGACGCCGGTCTCGCAGTTCGGTTGCGACGGCACCCGCACGTGGCTCATACGGATCCGCCGCACGGCGCCCGCGGCGTTGCGGACGTAGATACCGGTCACCACGGGGCTGCACGCCGCCAGCGTGTGGCTCGACATGTCGATGTCGAAGTCGTCGATCGCGAACTTCCCGGTGTTGACGATGACGCCGCCGGTGATCGGGTTGCCGTTCTTGAGGCTGGGGAAGGAGACCGCGAGCGCGCCGGGTCGGATGACCGGACCGCGCGACCCGGTGCGCTGTCCCTGGAGGCTCACGTCCTTCGTGATGACGACCTGCTCCCGGTACGTGCCCGGGCAGACGATGATCTGATCGCCCGCTTTGGCGGCGTCGATGGCCTTGCCGATGGTGCCGTAGGCGGCCCCGAAGCAGTCGAGCCCGTCGTCGTCGACGGTGAGTGTGGCGGCCTGCGCCGTGGCGGCGAGGAAGGCCAGCAGGACGGCGATCGGGATCCCCAGGTGGGAAGTTCGCATCGGGGGGAGTCTCCAGTGTTTCGGCATCTCGGCTCAGGGTTGGGGCGCGCCGACGCACGCGTGGGCGACGCGCAGGATTTCATTCTTCGTCATGTCGGCCAACGGCTCCGCGATCTGGCTGGAGATCGTGCCTTGCTTCTCGCCGCGATCGAGGAGGTTCACGAAGCTGCGCAATCTGCCCGACGCGCCACGACAGTCGGGGATCTGGACGCCGGTGAAAGTCCGCCGGCTGAGGTGCTTGGTGACGTACTTGATGATGTCGTTCATCCGCTTGACGCGTCCCGGGCCGCCGATGTCACGCGGGTCGAACTTGGCGATGTAGTTCGACATCTCCTGGAGCCGGCAGAAGACCCCCTCCCAGGAGAAGGGCACCACGGAGACGCCCGGGATGCAGCTGCCGGTGCCGGGGTCGCAGGTCTCCTTGCCGTTGCAGTCGAGGCCGTCGTCGCACGCCACGGCGCCGGGGCCGGAGACGCACGTGCCGCCGTTGCACAGCTCGGTGCCGTTGCAGAGGTTGCCGTCGTTGCAGTCGGCGTCGGCGACGCAGCAGTTGGGGATCGCGTAGTAGAGGCATCCCTCGGTCGGGTCGCAGACGCCGAACTGGCAGGGACCCGGCGCGGTGCAGGTCGGGATCGTGCCGGGCGTGCAGGTGCCCGCGACGCAGGTCTCGGTGCCGTTGCAGACGTCGGAGTCCTCGCACTCCGAATCCTTGGTGCAGACCGTGAGGATCTTGCAGGCGACGCCGGTGCAGGCCGGGACGTACGGGCGGACCTGGAACGGCTCGACGTGGAACGAGAGGATCATGTCGCGAAGCGCGGTGACGCCGGGCACTCCGGTCGGGACGCCCGGGACGTCGAGGAGCGGCACCATGCCGACCAGCTTGCCGTTGATGTTCCCGGACTCGAGGTGGCGCGGCTCGAACGGGACGCCTCCGGTGATGACCTGGAGGATCTGGCCGTCCACGGCGTCGGCGTTGAGGATCGCCCCGGTGGCGGAGCCGGTCGTCAAGCGCAGCGAGACCGGGAGGTTGATCGGGAAGTCGTCGTCCGACGTGCAGTCGACCTTCTGCACGCCGGGGTCCGTCGAGACCTTGAGGGTGAGCGGCAGGAGGAGCTCCATGGCCCCCGACGTCGCGGGGTTGCCGACGGCGGTCGGGAACGCGGGGCCGCGGCAGAGTCCGGTGTGCGGGCCGGGGAGGAAGCCGGGGCACGAACGGGCGTTCAGACCGTCCGGGCATCCTTTGACGCAGCCGGGGTCGTCATGCTGCGGCCCGTCTTTGTAATCGTGATCCTGGATGACGCTCACGTCGCCGGGGTCGTCGCTGCCGTAGCTGGTGTAGAGGCCCTCTCCAGCGGCGGACAGCGAGAGACACAGCTTTCCGAAACCCGGCACGGCGATCGGGTTCATCGTGAGGTTCTTCTTGCCGAAGTCGATCTTGGCTTCGCCCCGGAAGTCCCGGCCTTCGAGGTTGATCAGCAGGGAGCCGGTCATCGGCGCCTGGATCGTCCCGTCGCGGGTGATGACGTCGACGTGGCTCGAGCCGCCCTGAAGCATGTTGAGGGTGCGCCGGCCGATGAACTCCCTGGGCTTGGGGTGCGGCTCCTTCCGCCACAGGTCGACGGTGTAGACCTGCCGGCCGGTGGCGCCGTTCTTCATGAGGTCCTCGTCCGTATCGAGCAGGACGAAGTTGCCGACGGTGTTGTTGTTGTCGGAGAAGCCGCCCGGCTTGCTGGTGATCTGGAACGTGAGCGCGGTCGCGGTGTGGAACACGAAGACCTGCTGGCCGGTCGCGCCGGTCCCGAGCAGATCGGCGGTCGAGAGCCAGCTGACGAAACGGTCGAAGCGCTCGATCGAGGGATGGAAGTTCTCCCCCACCGTCGAGTTCGTGAGCTGGCGGAGCTTGCCGGGCGTCGTCCACGGCAGGGGGTCGGTCTCGGTGTTCCGCTCCAGCATGAATATCTGCTGGCCGACGGAGCCGTTGTTCATGAGGTCCGCGGCCGACTGGAAGACGACCACCCCGGCGTTCAGGTCCATGCTCGGGGCGATGCTGTCGCCGGTGCCGTGGGTCAGCTGGTGGAAGAGCTTGAACCGCCGGTCGTACACGAAGATCTGCCGCGAGCCGTTGCTCGGCCCGTCGAGCGCCTCGTCGGAGTCGAAGACGATGTACTGCCCGAGGTCGTCCTGGAGCGCGTTGTGCGCGGTGCCCGGGCCCTGGGTGATCTGGGTCAGCGCGGGGTGAGGGTAGATCGGATTGGGCGTCAGATCGTACAGGAAGATCTGGCTCGTGTTGTTTCCCGTGAAGGCCAGATCCGCCTCGGACTCGAAGATGACCGTGGTCTCGTCCTGCGAGATGTCGGGCTTGATGCTGTCCCGGTTCCCGTAGGTCAACTGGACGAACTCGTGGCTGGCGTCGTGCTTCCAGAGGAATATCTGCCGTGCCGAGCTGCCCGTCTGGAGGATGTCGGCCGAGGAGTCGAAGACGACCAGGGCTCCTTCCTTCGAGAGCGACGGGTTCGCGCTGTCGCCGTTGTGATGTGTGATCTGCGCCAGCGAGCGCGGCTTGTGCATGTCGAAGAAGAAGATCTGCTTCCCGACGCTGCCGTTGCCGAGGAGGTCGGAGGTCGACTCGAATGCGACGAAGCCCGGCTCGCCCTTCGCCGCCGCCGGGTGGGTGCTGTTGCCGCCCACGAACTTGCTGAAGCCGCTCGGGTTGACCAGGAACTCGGTCTGGCGGTGGATCGCGTGGGCCGGTGTCGCGACCAGGAAGCCGACCGCGTACGCCATCGCCGCGACGCCCAGCAGCAGGCGCTGGGGCGACGGGCGCACGTGTCGACACGGAATCATAGGAGGCCGTTTTTAAGCACAATTTGTTCCCGCAGCGGAAGTTAAATCGCGTACCTGCAAGTGCTTTGGATCGGCGTACTTGGCGCGGGATCTGCGGGTGTAAGACGCGCGTTTTCCAGTACGATGGTCGCAGCGACGCATGGCAGCCCTGCGAGCGGCGCGGCGACGCACGATGAGCGCGCGCACGTCGGATGCCAAGCCGCGATTCTCCTGGAGAAGGCGAGCGAACCCGCCGATCGAGGATCACCGATGCGCGGAACTTGACGGGTGCGCGGTCCGACGGCGCCGGGCGGCGCTAGCTTGCGGGCTCGAGCGTCTGGGCGACGGTGTGCGTCCCGACGGCGTCCCAGTTCTCGAAGTACCCGCCGCCCTTCTGTTTGAGCTTGAAAGAGCTGCCGAACCACGCGTCGGGGCTCACCACGCGCAGGCCGCGGCCGAGCGCCCGGAAGAACCCGCGCGGGTACTCGTAGAACGCGGCTTCGAGGAAGCGGACCCCTCCGCTCCGGCCGGTCATGTCGGGGACGGGCGTCTCGCCGATCGCCTCGCACGGGCTGCACCCCGCGGGGGCCCACAGCCAATCGTAGCTGCTCTCCAGCTGCGTCGACGCGCTCTTGTACCCGCTCTTCTGGTACTCGATGCGGTACCCGTTGTCGCGGAGTAGCTTCACCTCGGCGGGCGTAGTGACGGTGTGCCGC
>Ga0335069_10012442_pt1 | contig 11968 bp, 8 predicted proteins | sample Lox_Sample_11_FD_206714 | JGI IMG/M metagenome (GOLD analysis project Ga0335069, IMG submission 206714) | Soil microbial communities from Loxahatchee National Wildlife Refuge, Florida, United States - Lox_Sample_1.1 | ecosystem: Environmental > Terrestrial > Soil > Wetlands | place: USA: Florida...
CCGTCGCCATCGCCGCCGCGCTCGGCCAGCGATTCTGCGGGTCGACCGACGTCGCGCGGAAGGCGACGTCGGTGAGCTGCTCGGCCCACTTGGCCGTCGACGGCGCCGCAGCCAGCACGTCGCGCAAGATCGCTCCGGCCGAGTACACGTCCGAGCGCAGGTCGGTCGCCCTCTCGCCGCGACGCAGCTCGGGGGCCACGTACTTGTCCTTCGCCGCGGTCCCGGGCGTGCACGTGCGAGCGATCTCGCCGACACCATCCTCGGCGACCAGCACGCAGTCGGGCGACACGCCGCCGTGGACGAAGTTCATCGGCTGGCCGCGCTCGTCGCGAAGATCGTGGAGCGCGGCGAGCCCCTCGAGGACGTCCACGCAGACGCGAAGCAGCGCCTCCACGGGTGGGCGCGGCGAATGGCTCACGACCGCGGAGAGCCACTCGCCGTCGACGAAGTCGGAGACGAACACGGCCTCGCCGTCTTTCTCGAAGGCCTCGCGCACGCGCACGACCTTCGGGTGCTCGAGCGCCGCCAGCGCTCGGCCCCGCCTGAGCAGCCTCGCGCGCTCCTCCGCTGCTGCAGCGACGCGCTCGACGATGACGAGCCGCGCGGGACTGCCCGACACGTCGCGTGCGATGACGCCGCCCCGCGCGCCACCCAGCGGGCGAACGACCTGGAAGCGGGAATCGTCCCCCATGACCAGCGCGGGCCTCAAAGGGCCAGGCTTGCGTCGAGCAGCTCGACGAACCTCGAGGGCGCGGCGCGCTCGGCGTGCCCCACCACGTCGGCCACGGCGCTGCTGGCCGCGATGTCACCATGCACTGCCACGGGCGCCAATTCGGCGGCGCGCTGCGGCTCGGGTTGCGGCTCCGGGGGTCGCGTCGCGGGCTTGGCGTCGCGCACGCCCGTGATGTCGACGTCGAACTCTGGTTCCGAAGGGGCTGCCGGTAGGCGTCCCGACTCCGGGGGCGGCGTGTGTCGAGGCGGGCTGGGCTCCTCGGCTCCGAACGCCATCTCGGCGAGGCGCTCCTCGGGCTGCGGCCCGACGGGGCGCCGCGACGACGCGGGCGCCTCCTCGATCTCGTCGTCGCTCAGCTCGGCCGGCGCCGCCTCGGGCTGGGGGACCGATATGGGCTTCGCGGCGCGTATCTCCGCGTCCGTGGGCGAGGCGTCCACCGCGGGCGCCTCTGCGGCGAGTGGCTCCGCTGCGACGAGGCGCTCGCGGCTGTCGAGCGCGGCGGGTGCCACCACGTCGTCGGTGGCGACGGCGACGATCGTGTCCTGCGTCGCCTCCGCTACATCGACCTCCAAGACGATGTCGGCCTCCGTCCGCTGCGGAGGCATGGGCGGCGGAGGCGGCGGAGGAGGCGGCGCGACCGCGACAGGGGCGGGAGCCGGCGCCACCGCGGCGCGGGGCGCGTCGGTCAGAATCACGGCCGTGCCGGTAGGACGCGGCTCGGCGGCACGCCGGCGTACGCGCGCCAGCAGCGCCTCCAGTCGGGCGACGGTCTGCGAGGTGTTCACGATCCGCTCCCCTGCATCCGCGCAATCGCATCGCCCCACGGAACGCCGGCGGCGATCCAGTCGCGGACGCGGCTGACGCCGCGATCGCCTCCCACGAGGATGCGGGCGGCCCGCTCGTCGCGGGACAGCATGGTGCACGAAACCGTACGACCGGAGGCAGCCTCCATCGCCGCGGCCACCAAGGGAGAGAGAAGGGTGCCGCTGAGAGGCGAGCTCTCGACGACGACGACGAGCGCGCGCCCCCACCGCTCGACGCTCAACGCGCCGACACCGGCGATCGCGGTTTCGCCCGCGAGCTGCGTCACGAAAGCCTCGATGGACGCGCGCTGCGGGTCGCCCATGCGCGCCGCGGCGCGCCGGCCTATGGCCGAACCGAGCGCGCGGCCCAGCGCTTCTGCTGCCTCGGGCGGAGCCGACAAAATGATGTCGTCGAGCGCACCGGTGGGAACCAAGAGCACACGCTCGCCGTCTCCTCCGGCGTGGACGCTCCCTTGGGGCAGGTCGAAGCGAACCGCGTGAGTCGGGTCGAACGAAGTAGCCGCCATCCCGCTCTTTTCAGCTTATACGGAAGCGACAAAGAAGGTGTCAAATCGGTGAGACGGCGGCGATTGTCACTCCCGTTCACGTTCCCGTGCCTGCTCCGGGGCCTCTCCCCCGCAGCCTGGTCCGTGCTCGTGGGGCCGCTCGTGCAACTGGGGACACCTCCGGGCGGGCCCGACTGGGTCCGGGCTTGCTCGGTGCGTCATGAGGTGTGCGTCCACGCGCCGCCGCGCACGTCGAGCTCGAGCGTCCTCGAGGCGCTCGGCGCTACGGACGAAGCCTGGGACGCCCTGACCGGCCCGCTGCGCCTGCCGGCGCCCGACGGGGACACGGACGGGCGGTGGCATCTCTACCTCGTCGACGGTGAGCCGCAGCGTTCGGCAGAGCTGCTGGCGAGGGACCCCGTCGCCCGATTCGACCGCGCGTCGAGCTTCGGGCTCGCGTCGCGCTCGCTCGGCGGGTGCTCACTCCGCCTCGCGGTCTCCCGGGCGATCGCGCGTGGGGCCCTCTGGCGTGCGGGGCCGGCGACCGACGAGGGGAGCGCCGTCGCCGAGGTGGAGACCGTCGCTCGCCTCGCCACCCCGTGCGCCGCGCCGGAGCAGGACGAGGATGCGGCCGCCTTCCAAGAAGAACCCGAGCGCAACATCCTCGCGGTGGCGCCGCCCGGGCCGGGCGCGTTCAACCGGGGAGCCTCGCTGTTCTTCCGGTGGCTCGACCAGAGCTTCGGTACGCAGCCGGGGGCCATCGTGGAGGGCCTCTGGGCGCTCGCGCCGACCAAGACGCCAGCGGGTGCCGCGAGGTGGGCCGGGTCGCCCACTGGCTTCGACGTGCTGCGCGTTTCACTGGCCGGGGCGCTCGGCACCGAATCGGACCTCGACGACTTGCTGCTGCAGTTCGCGATCGACCGCGCCACGACCTCGCCGCCCCCCCGGCCTGCGTGGCGAGTCGCCTGGCCGTCGCAGGCGAGACGCTTCGCCTCCCCGCAGCCGGTGGCGCCCACGGGCGCGAGCTACGTGTGGATCGACCACGCAGGCGCTCCTGCCGGAGCCAGCCTGCAGCTCGAGGCGACCTGGGAGGACTACGCGCGCATGCGGTGGGCCGTCGTGAAGGTGGACGCCGCGGGGCATAGAACGGCGATCGTGCCCATCTCGACGCAGCGCCTGGCGACGAGCGCGGCGATCACCGTCGAGATGCTCGACGGCGTCGATCACCTGCTCGTCGCGGGCGCCAATGTGGGAAGCACCGACCACTCCTTCGATCCGGATCAGGGGTGGTGGGAGCCACATGGCTGGCTTCTGACCATCCAAGCCAGGTAGCCTGCAGAGCGTGCGCAGGACTGCCCCGTACGCGCTGCTCGCGCTGCTCCTGCTGTGCATCACCTCCCCCGCGATCCTCGCGTTCGCGCAGGAATCCGCGCCCGCGCCCGCAGCATCGGCGCCCTCGCCGGTTTCCGCTCGGCCGCCGACGTCGGCCCGCGCGTCCGCATCGGCGTCTGCGTCGGCGTCAGCGTCAGCGCAGGTGCCGACGTTCGACGTGCGTCTTCACGAAAAGACGATCTTCTCCCTGCACACCGGGCGTGCCGGGCAGAACGGGCAGGACCGCGCCCGGGCCGCCACTCGCGCGCTCGACGGAGAGCTCGACGATCCGGAGCAACCGCTCACGCGCGTGGAGGAGCAGGCCGGGACGGCCGTCATCTTCGTGGGCAAGACGCCCGTCATCACGCTCGGCGACGAGGATGCCGCGGCGGCCGGGGGCGGCGATGTCACGCTGCACGTCTACGCGTCGACGGTCGCGTCGAAGATCGACACGGCGCTGCGGGCCGAACGCAAGCGCAGCGCGATAGCGACGAGCGTCCTCTCCTTCTCGCTTCTCGTCTTCTCGGGGCTGCTCGCGTTCCTGCTCTTCCGCCGCGTCGGGGATCTCTCGGTGCGCGCGCGCGCTTGGGTGCGCGACAACCCGGACCGGATCCCCGCGCTCAAGCTGGGACGCATCGAGGTCGTCCGACCCGTTGCCGTTCGCGGCGCCGTCTCGATCGCGCTCGCCCTCGCGCACCGGCTCGCGCAGTTCGCCATCGCGTACTCGTGGCTCATCTTCGCGCTCTCGCGATTCGAGGCGACGCGCGACTACACCGACCGGCTCGCGGGCTTCGTCCTCACGCCGCTCTCGGCGCTCATCGGGCGCGTCGGTGCGTCGCTCCCCCTCGTCGTCGTCGCGGCAATCGCCGCCGTGGCCCTCGGTATCGCGGTGCGGTTCGTCGGCCTCTTCTTCGCCGGCGTCGATCGCGGGGAGACGCACGTCGCGTGGCTCCCGCGCGAGCTCGCGCGTCCGACGAGCGTCCTGGCGCGAGCCGGGGTGGTGCTCGTCTCCATCGTGATCGCAGCGCCGCTCATCACCGGCACCGACGAGGGGGCGCTCTCGCGCGCCGGCCTCGTGGCGCTCGTCGCACTGGGGCTGGCGTGCACGCCGGTGCTCGCGTGTGCGGCGGCGGGAGTGCCGGCGGTGTACGGGCGGCGCCTGAAGCAAGGCGACTTCGTGGAGGCGGGCGGCCGCACCGGCGTCGTGCGCGAGGTCACGCTCCTCGAGCTGGTGCTCGAGGACGGAATGGGCTGCGAGGTGCGCATCCCGCAGATCCTCGGGCTCTGGCACCCGACACGCGTGCTCGGCCCGGGCGCGATCGCGACCATCGACGTCACGGTCGCCGCGCACGAGCGCCCCGCCGAGGTGGAGGAGGTGCTCGTCGGCGCCGCGGTCGCGACGTGCGAGCGAGCGCGAGTCGACCTGCTGGCGATCGACGCCGATGGCGCGCGCTGGCGCGTGACCGGCGTGCCGAAACACGGGAAGGGGGCGGCGAGCCTGGCCGAAGCCGTGGCGCAAGCGATCGCCGACAAGGGCATCACCCTCGGGCGAGGGACGTCGAGGACGGGAACTGGCTAGATGAACGCCGTCCTCCTCCTCATGGGGCTGCTGGTCCTGTCGTATCTCGGCAGCTTCCTCGTGACGGGCCGGACGGTGCGCGGCGCGGGGCTGCCCTCGGGCGTCGAGTACGTCGCGCTCGGGTTCGTGCTCGGACCGCGCGTGCTCGACCTCGTCGGCGGCGACATGCTCGAGTCCTTCGAGCCGGTCGTCCAGGTCGCCCTCGGCTGGCTCGCGTTCGCCGTGGGCCTCGACTTCGGATACGCAGGCGACAAACGCGTGCGCCCCGGCAGCCTCGCGATGGGCACCATGGGGTCGCTCATCACCGGGGGCGCGGTGGGCGTGGCCGTGTGGTTCACGCTGGCGCGTCTGCAGCCGCAACTCTCGCTGTCCGATCGCCTTCTGCTCGCGGGCGGCATCGGCGCGGCGTGCTCGGAGACGACGCGCCACGCCGTGCGCTGGGTCGTCGAGCGCATGAATGCGCGCGGTCCTCTCGCCGACCGACTCAACGAGATTGCACACACGGACGACCTGCTGCCGCTGCTGACGATCGCGATCCTCTTCGCCCTCTCTCCGACGCCCGACGTGCACGTGCGCGAGCCGCTGCGCGACTGGCCGCTCATCACGATCGGCATCGGGCTGCTGCTCGGGGCGGGGGCGGCGCTGCTCGTCCGCAGCGACCTGCGGCTCGACGAAACGTGGGCCGTGCTCTTCGGCGTGACACTGATCGCCATCGGGACCACTGCGCGGCTCGCCATCTCGACGCTGACGGCGAGCTTCTTCCTCGGCATCGCGATGGCGGCGCTGTCGCGCCACGGCGCCGAGCTTCGAGCGATGGTCGCTCCCACCGAGCGTCCAGTGCTGCTGCCGGCGCTGCTGCTCGCTGGCGCACACCTGGACTTCGTCGCCAGCCCGAAGCTGCCCTGGATCGCGGCGGCGGCCATCGGCGCGAGGCTCGCCGGCAAGGTCGTCGTCGGCTGGCTGCTCTACGTCTCCTCCAAGCCGGCGCGACGCGCCGGTCCGCTCGTCGGCCTCTCCCTCATGTCCTCGGGAGCGCTCGCCATCAGTATCGGGCTGGCCTTCGCGCTGCGCTTCCCGGGTCCCATCGGAGACACGGTGCTCGTCGTCGCGGCGGTGTCGGCCACCTTCGGTGAGTTCGTCGGCCCCGCGCGGCTGCGGCGCTCGCTGCAAGCAGCCGGGGAGATCGACAACGGCTCGGCGGAGTCGCCGCCCCCGGCGAGGGTGACGGCATGATCGCGGCCGCGCCCCACGCCCGCCGAGGCCTCGGTCACCACCTGACGCACGGCGTCCTCCTCGCGGCGTTCACGGCGCTCATCTTCTACGTGACGCGCGCCGTGCCGGAGATGCACGGGAGCCTGTGGACCATCGCATCCATCGGCTTCTTGCTCGTCGCCGGCACACTGACGAGCGAGCTTCTCGGGCCGCTCGGGTTGCCGCACCTCACGGGGTACCTGCTCGCCGGAATCGCCGCGGGGCCGCACGTGCTGCGTCTGGTCGACGAGCACACCGTCAAGAGCATGTCGCCGGTGAACACCCTCGCGCTCGCGCTCATTGCGCTCGCGGGCGGCGCGGAGCTCGATCTGTCCGCGCTGAAGCAGGGCGCCAAGAGCCTCGGTTGGGCCATGGTGGTCCAGTGCTTGCTGGTCGTCATCGTGCTCACCGCCGTCTTCGTCGCGGCGCGGCCGCTGCTGCCCTTCGCACGCACTCTCCCCGTCACGCAGGTGATCGCCGTCGGCCTCCTATGGGGAGCACTCGGCGTCACGCGCAGCCCGTCGGCCACGCTTGGCATCCTGTCGCAGACGCGCGCGCACGGGCCACTGGCGAGGTTCACCCTGGGCTTCGTCATGGTCTCGGACATCGTCGTGGTCGTCCTGATCGCGACGGTGCTCGGATGCACGCGTCCGCTCCTCGATCCGTCCGCAGCCTTCTCGGCGCAGGCGTTCGTGCAGCTCGGTCACGAGCTGTTCGGCAGCGTCGCCCTGGGAACGACTCTCGGCCTCGTCATCGCCGTGTACGTGCGCGTCGTGAACCGCCAGATGCTCGTCGTGCTGCTGGTGCTGGGATTCGGCGTGAGCACGGTGCTCGATTACCTGCAGTTCGACGCGCTCCTCACGTTCATGGTCGCGGGCTTCATCGTCCGCAACATGTCCAATCAGGGGAAGCGCTTCGTCGAGTACATCGAGCAGACGGGGACCGTCGTCTACGTCGTCTTCTTCGCGACGGCCGGGGCCGACCTCGACGTGCCCCTGCTCCGCCTGATGTGGCCCGTGGCGCTGCTCATGGCCGGCTCGCGCGCCGGCGTGACGTGGCTCGGTTCGATGGTCTCCGGGCGCATCGCGAAGGATTCGCCCGTCATCCGCAAGTGGGGGTGGTCCGGGCTCGTCTCGCAGGCGGGCCTCGCGCTGGGACTCTCGGTGGTCATCGCCAAAGACTTCCCGTCCTTCGGCCCAGCGTTCCGCTCCCTCGCCGTCGCGACGATCGCCGTCAACGAGATGATCGGCCCGATCCTCTTCAAGCTCGCGCTGGACCGCAGCGGCGAGACCTCGCACGCGGCAATGCCATCGCTCTCGTCGCTCCGGCCCCCGCCACTCGACCACTGACGCGCCTCGCGCCGAGGACGATCGCGACGCCGAGGGCGGCGGCCCAACCCGCGAGCGAGTCACCCGCGCGCGTCGCGCTCACGGCGCAGCCACCCTTGACCCATCCGCTGTAGTCGGCATCCCACGTGTCGGCGGCGATGGGAATCGTCTTCGGCATCACCACGTCCTGGCCGTCGAGCGTCACTCCGACCGTGAGCTGCGAGCCCCCGAGCCCCGGAGGGAGCTGCGTGGTCACCATCCAGACGCCCGGGCCTCGCCTCGCCAGCGACTGGATGGCGCCGTCGACGGCCTCGCCGTCGACGAGCGCGTAGGACGCGAGGCGTCCCGCGCCGACGCCATCGGCAGGCTCCGGGGTGCCCGACGCGTCGGGTGCCGTCCGCAGCTCGACGACGCCCTGCAGCGGCGTGGAACCGTCCGCGAGGTACGCGTCGGCGCCCAGCGTCAGCCAGCTCGTCGAGCGCGAGGGCAGCGCAGTCTCGGGCGTCCGGTTTCGGTCCGCCGCGCGCACGGCGCCGAGCACGTCCACCTCGCCGGGGCCGGCTTGGTCCTGGAACGGGGCGGCCCCGCGCAGCGGATGCGCGCCTCCCTGCAGCGCGGCGAGCACTTCGTCCTGCGTGAGGGTGGGGTCGTGCTGCAGGAGGACCGCCACTGCCCCGGCGACGACCGGCGACGAGAAGGAGGTGCCGAAGGAGATTCCATGAGTTGCGTCGATCTGCTGGCACAGCTCGTTGGGCTTCTTGCCCGGAGGCGTCGGACAATCCGGGTTGGTGAAGATGCTCGCCGACGCCGGCGGCACGGCCTGCGCCGAGAGCGCGCCGATGATCGCGGCCCCCGGCGCCATGATCTCGGGCTTGGCGACACCCGTCAGCGTCGGCCCGGCGCTCGAGAACCAGCAAGGCTCGCCGGGCACGGGGTCGCGCGACTGCGGCGGCAGCACGGCCAGACCACCGGTCGCGTCGAGGACGGGCACGGCGAGCCCCACCTTCAGGGCCGAGACGCTCACCCAGGTCGACTTGTTGATCGTGCAGCCGACCCCGATGATGGCCGGGTTGGTGGCCGGAAGGTTGATGGTCGACTCGCGCACGCCGTACGAGAAACCGACGGCGCCGGCGCTCGCCGCATCGCCGGTACCGACGGCGTAGAGGTCCGCCGTGCCCTCTCCGCCGGTCAGGGTGATCTGGTACGTCCCGGACGGCCACTGGCCCTGCCACACGATGACGGCCCCGCGAGACGCCGACGGCACCGGGCTCCCGCTGGACCCGCTGCCGTTGTAGATGCCCGCGTTGTAGTCGCCGGTGTTCTTCGCGCCCTGCTGGTTGGGAGACACCGGCGCGATCCACGTGCTGCCGTCGGGCGCCTCGAGTCCGACCTGGAACGACGCGCCCTGGTGCATCGAGATCCACACCTCGACGCCGCCGGTAGTCACGCCCTGCACCAGCAGAGGCACGCGCGTGGTCGAGGCCTGGCTCACGTGGACGTTCTGGTGGACCGGCGTGTCGGCGATCGACCCGCTGTTGCCCGCCGCGGCGACCATCGCGTGCCCGGGGTGCGACGAGCCGACGTAGCTCGCCAGCGTCTCCTCCCAGGCCATCGTCCCGTCGTGCGGGCCGAAGTCGCTTCCGATGGAGAGATTGACGACGATCGGCATCGGCCCCGCGGGGAACCCGTTGTCGGCGCGGTCGTAGAGGAAGGCGACGCCGCGCAGCAGGTCGTCGTTCGAGATGTCCTCGCTGCCTGCGCTCGCGATGCGGGCGGCGATGATCGTCGCCTTCGGCGCGATGCCGCGGTAGACCGACCGCCCGAGCTCTCCGTTGCCCGCCGCGCACGAGGCGACGAGCGTCCCGTGCCCGACCTCGTCCTGCGGCAGCGTCCCCCTCTGGCCCGACGCGAGCAGCGCATCGATGTCGTCAGAGTCCCACACGGCGCCCGTCACGACGTTTCCGCTGCTGTCGACGGTTCCGAACTGCTGCTCGAGCTGCGGCCACTTGCCACGCGGGGGCGACGACAGGTCGAGCAGCCATGCGACGCGCGTGTGCCCCGTCGCGTCGATGAAGTCCTTGTGAGTGACGTCGATGCCCGTGTCGGCGACGCCGACCACGGCGCCGGTGCCGTCGAGGCCCTGGACCGCAGCCTGCGCCGCGCCGACGTAGCGACCCGCCGAGTCGAGGAGCAGCCGGAGCGGCGGCCCCACCTCCAGGTCGAGCGTGGGGTGGGCGTCGGCGAACGAGAGGAGCGTGGCGGGCGACCCGTAGATGCGCCCGATCCCCGGCGCCGCCTCGCGAAGGCCAACGTCCGCCGCTCGCACCCCGGCGGGGAGCCGCACGAGCGCCCCGATACCCGGAGCGCCGCGCGGTGCGAACGCATCCTTGGCGTGCGGTCCCATCATGCGCAGCAGCGCCGCGCCGTCGACGTCGGCGCGCGCGACCGCCGGCCAGCTCGCGGCCACGGCCGTCGCCGCGAGCACCGCCGGAACGAGTCTCCCGCGCACGAGGTCGATCATAGACGGTCAGCGCAGCGCGAGGGCGACTGCGACGATCAACCCGACGGCGATGAAGGCGAGCGCCGCCCATGCGACCGGTAGGCCGAGAAGCTGCAGCCCCGGCCCGCGCGTCCGAAACGTGGTCGACAGGTTGTCCTTCTTCACCGCCGGCACGACCGCGTGCACCTCCGGCGTCTGCGGTCCCGAGGTCGGGATGGAGGATGGGGCAGAAGACGGAGGCGGTACGGACATTCGCTCGATCGCCTTGCGATCGAAGAACTGCGGCGCGTCCTCGCTCAGGTCCTCCGACGCCGCGTCAGGTTGCTCCCGCACGCCCGACCGCGCGATGACGCTGGGCTCCGCGCGCGGCGGCGGCGGAGTGCCGCTGTCCGACACGTCCACCTCGATCTCGACCGAGTCCGGGGTCGACCCTCTCGCCACGGGGCGCGACGGGTCGGTCGACGCCTTGAGCGGGGACTCGGTCGAGCCGGGGTCGGTCGCGTACGGCGAGCGCACCCCTTCGTCGGCCCAGGTGTCGGCCATCTCCGCGACGCTCAGCGCCGACGGGCGCATTCCCGCGAGGGGGTGCGCTTCGAGCAGCTCTCGCGCGAGATCCACGCAGCTCTGGATGCGTGCCGACACGTCGTGCTCGATCGCCCGGTGCACGACCTTCGCGAGCGCCGGCGGGACCCACGGTGCCACCTCCGCCAGCGGGTCGGGCGGGTTGGACACGAGATGGATGATGAACTGCTCGTACGTCGCCATCTCCAGGTACGCCGGGCGACCCGCGAGCATCTCGTAGAGGACCAGGCCGAGCGCCCACACGTCGGTTCGTGCGTCGACCGAGTAACCCTGCGCCTGCTCGGGCGACATGTACTGCGGCGTTCCGACCACGGTGCCGGCGCGCGTGAGTCTCAGCTTCGCGTCGGCGCGCGACGCGTCGATGACCTTCGAGATGCCGAAGTCGAGGATCTTCACGAGCGGCCTGTCGTCCTCGCGGTCGGTGAGGAAGATGTTCGCCGGCTTGAGGTCGCGGTGCACGACACCCGCCTCGTGCGCCTTGGCGAGCCCGCGGGCGACCTGGATGCCGATGCGCACGGCCTCGTCGGGCGGCAGCCGCTTCTCGACGGCGATCACCTTCGCGAGGTCGCGGCCGGTGAGGTACTCCATCACGAGGTAGAGGCCGAGGCGCTCGTCGGTCCCGACGTCGAACACCTGCACGATGTGCTGGCTCTCGACCAGGCTCGCCGCCCGGGCTTCCTGGCGGAATCGCTGCGCGATGTCGCTCATGCCGGCGAGCGACGCGTCGATCAGCTTGATGGCGAGCCGCTTGCCGATCTCCAGGTGCTGGGCCTCGCAGACGACGCCCATCGAGCCGGCGCCGACGACGCGCCGCAAGCGGTATTTCCCGGCGACGACGGCTCCTTCGAGCTGCGCTTCCGCCGGTCTTTCCACGCGTCCAAGGGTATCACTCACACCGGCGAGACGAGGTGCTTCTTGGGCGGGCGCGGCTCGTGCTTCTCGCTCAGCCGCGACAAACGCGTGGAAATCTCGGTGCGCAGGCGGTCGCCGGGCACGACCGCGTCGACGACCATTTCGGACGCCAGCTTCATGATGTCGATGTCGGCGCGGTACTCGTCGCGGAGCTTGGCGACGTACGCGTCGCGCTCGGCTGCCGGGGTCTCCTGGATCTTGTTGTAGTAGACGGCGTTCACGGCCGCCTGCGGGCCCATCACGGCGATCGACGCCGTGTGCAGCGCGATGCACGCGTCCGGCTCGAAGGCGGGGCCGCACATGGCGTAGAGCCCGGCACCGTAGGCCTTGCGCACGATGACGCTGATCTTCGGGACCGTGGCCTCGCTGACGGCCGCGATCATCTTGGCGCCCGCGCGGATGA
>Ga0335069_10012443_pt1 | contig 11967 bp, 11 predicted proteins | sample Lox_Sample_11_FD_206714 | JGI IMG/M metagenome (GOLD analysis project Ga0335069, IMG submission 206714) | Soil microbial communities from Loxahatchee National Wildlife Refuge, Florida, United States - Lox_Sample_1.1 | ecosystem: Environmental > Terrestrial > Soil > Wetlands | place: USA...
GAATCTTGCTTTGCACCTGCCTCATCTGCATTTTTGAGTTTCCGGGCCATTCTGAGAGTGATTCACCGAGGGCCGCAGCTTTGGCGGGATCCGCGTCGAGAACCTTCAGGATGTCCACGAAGTCCAGCGCCGAGAGGTGATACCAATGAACGATGTGATCATGCAGAGCATGATTGAGCAGGATCAGGTTGCGGATGTACTGGGCGTTGAGCGGCACTTCCAGCTTAAGCGCATCTTCAACGGCCCGCACCGATGCCATGGCATGTACCGTCGTGCACACACCGCAGAAACGCTGCGCGAACAGCCATGCTTCGCGCGGATCGCGCCCCAGAAGGATCGTTTCAATGCCGCGCCACATGGTGCAGGAGGCCCATGCCTTGCGCACTTTGCCGGCGTCCACTTCGACATCGATGCGGAGGTGTCCTTCGATGCGCGTGATGGGATCAATGGTGAGTCGGGTGGCCATGTTGCGCTACTCCCTTGTGGTCGGGTTCCAAGTCGTGGACGGTCTCATACCATTCGGACAACGGCGCCGGCAGCACCGCGAAACGCTTGACTGCAATCAGATAGGCAATAATTGCAATGGAAATAAGACCCATTGCGATGAACAATTCCGCGACGCTCGGGAAGTAGTAGGTCCGGGCACCGGGCCGATACGCCACCGTCGTCGGGATGAAACGATAGGCCATTCCGCTGATGCCGATCAGCATCGTCATGTTAAAAAGCGTTCTGGGATCCGAACGGGCCTCGGGCGCCAGCAGCACCACAGCCGGAACGAGCGTCAGGAGGAACTCGCAGAGAAACAGGATGCTGTAGAAGTCGAGCGAGAGGGCCTCGGTGATCTGCCCCCGCACGGCAATATCAGCAATCCGAATGACAGCCCACACCAGCGTGAGCAGGCCCATCGCCCGGCCCAGCTCGCTAAGCACGTCGCGATCCAGGGGGCGATGCCAATAGCTGCAGCTGGCCAGCAATGTGAATATGACGAAGGCAAGCCCGCAGATGCCCGCCTGAAACACATACAGCAGCGGCAAAAACTGCGATTGCCACAAGGGATGGACTTTGGGACCGGCGGCCAGCATGAGCGCCCCAAGTGAGGACTGATGCATGATTGGCAACAAGTACGCACCGGCCAACATGTATGGATAGATCGAGCGGAGCCTTGGCATCCAGCGGTGAATTCGTTCGCGCATCGCCGCATCGCCGGTGTAGGAAAGGCGCCCGAGCACAGTCGGCAGGTTCTCGAAGGCCAGGAAGATAAACGCATACACAGGCATGCAGACCATGATTTCGAACATGGCTGAATGCTCGTTCCATCGCCACGGAAGCAGTATGTTGTAGAAGTTCCATGGCCGGCCAATGTCGATCAGGATGCCGACCAGACCGGTGGTGTACAGAATGAGACTGGTCAGTATTGCCGTTCGCATGACAATGTGGAGTTTTGCGCGGTTGAAAACCCAGGCCGCCATTCCGACTCCCAGCCCCCCGGATCCGAGAGCCGTCAGCGTCATGACGTTGAACGTCTTCCAGATGCCCCACGCATACACGTCCGTCATGCCGGAGAAATAGCCCAGGCCAGTGCAAAGGCGAATTGAGGCCAGCGTCATCCCGATAAGGGCCAGCGCGATCAGGCCCACCATCGGCAGCGTCAGAAGTGGCTCATGAAGCAGGGGTACGCCACGCTGCCACACGTTCACGTTGAGCGGTGGGAGTCTCATAGTTGCTCCTTGAGCCCGGTTTCTGCTTCTTCCCTGGCCGCAGTCACCTGGTGTACCTTCCAGCGGCGCCTCATGATGGCGACCAGCAGCCCATACACTGCCGCCGGTATGAGCATCCACTTGTAGAGAAACTTGTGGACGGAAGTTGCGTAGCCGGCCAGCGAGTATTGCGGGACATCGGGCAGCCCAATGGATTTGAACGGCGCGCCTGAGAGGTAGAGCACCTGAGTGCCGCCCGCATCCTTCTCCCCGTACACCCGACTTTCGAAATAGCGACCAGGATGGTCTGTGATTCGCGCTTTGGCGCGCGTCAGCAGGTCGTCACGCTTTCCGAAGACCACCGCCCCCGTCGGGCAGACACTCGTGCAGCCGGGTTCGAAACCTTCCTTCAGGCGGTGATTGCAGAACTCGCACTTCACTATTTTGGGATTGAAGCGATCCCACTCAAATTTCGGCACCTCGAAGGGGCACGCCACTTCACAGTAACGGCACCCGATGCAAAGCGATCCATCCCATGCGACAACACCCTTGGCCCCCTTGTTGAGCGCGTGAAAAGGGCAGGCCGATACGCAGGCCGGATCGAGGCAGTGCATGCACTGATGCTTGACGAAGCTGAAATTCTCCGGCTTAGCCGGATCCTGACAGAGCTTAATGATGTTCTTTGTCTCGCTGTTCAGGTCCAGCGGCATCTGCCAGATTCCCCCGGACATCTTCGTATCCGGCGGAAGATTGTTGGCGTCGGTGCAAGCCACCACACAGGCCTTGCAGCCTGTACAGATGGTCGAATCGAAGAGCATCGCGACCGCATCAGCAGGCGGCGTAGGAAGCGCCTCTGAAGCCTGCGCGGATTGCCCGGTCGCCAAGGATCCCAGGCCGCCCCCGGCGAGTACCTTGAGAGCCGTTCGTCGGGATACGAGACTCATGATCGAGGCCCCCTATTTTGTTGCTCATCAGTGACCTCGACGGCCTTCCCGTGCACCGTAAGCTCCACTCGCTTGCTGGCGACTATGGCACCTCCGGCGATCAAACCAGCGACTCCGCCCACGATTGCTGTCGCCAGAGGGCTCACCTGCTTTCCCATCTCTGCGTGTACAGGCGGGTATGTGTCGGGCGGCACGGCATGATGAATGGGGACGACACTGAACATCGGCACCCGAAAGGCCAGATGCTTTTCCGTGCAGCCGATGCAGGGCGCCCCAATACCGATCGGCCAGGCATCAACGACTTCATTGAAGTGTCGCGTTGAACACCCAGCGTGGGTGTCCGGGCCCTTGCAGCCCAACTCATACAGACACCAGCCGTGACGATGTCCCTCATCACCATACTGCTTAACGAATTGCCCGGCATCGAAGTGCGGACGGCGCGGGCACTGGTCGTGGATCGTCCGGTCGAAGGCAAACTTCGGGCGCTTCTTGTCGTCCAGTGCGGGGAGTGTGCCGTTGCTGGCGAACTGCAGGACGACGCCCAGAAGCGTGTACGGATTCGGCGGACAGCCGGGGATGTTAACGATGGGCTTGTTCTTGATGATGTCATCGACGCCTACCGCCCCGGTCGGATTCGGGTCGGCGGACGGGATTCCGCCCCAGGCGGCGCACGAGCCGATGGCGATGATAGCGGCCGCGCCCTTGGCAGTCTCTTCGAGAACCTGCAGCGCCGGCTTGCCCGCAAGCTTCATGTACACCCCACCGTCCTTTTGTGGGATGGCGCCTTCGACGACGAGCACGTAGCGGCCGAAGTTCTCTTCCATGGCATCGCGCCGGCACTTTTCGGCGAGGGCCCCGGAAGCGGCCATGAGCGTTTCGTGATAGTCCAGCGAAATGATCTGAAGAATCAGTTCGCCCAGATCCGGCTTGCTGGTGCGTAGCAGCGTTTCGGTGCAGCCGGTGCAATCTTGGAAGTGCAGCCAGATAACCGAAGGCCGACGGGCCTTCCTGATCACTCGGGCGACTTCCTGCGCGTGCACCTTATCGGTAAGCTCCAGACCAAAGGGTGCCGCGACCATCAGCTTTGTACAGAACTCAAGGAAGGTGCGACGCGAGATGCCCGCGGCCTTCAGTTGCTGTCCAATCGAGACTCGTGTGCTGCGGTGCTGTGTGAGCATGATGAACTCTCCCAGAAAGAGCACTCAGGCCGGGACGGAAATGGGCTCATGCGTATGCACATGCGCGTACGAATGCGCAGGGCGGTCCATCGTCCCCCTTCGTCTCTCCAGCCACTCGACCCACTGTCCAATTCCTTCGCCGGTCCTCGCAGATACCCGAATGATGTTCGGCCGCGGCATGACGCGCGATATCGCATCCTCCAGCGCCGCGAGGTCAAATTCGGGCAACGCGATTTGCAGATCGAACTTCGTAATCACAACCAGGTCGGCCCGATGGAACATGACCGGGTATTTCAAAGGCTTGTCCTCGCCTTCCGTGATCGAGAGGGCGACGACGTTGACGGCCTGACCCAGATCGTAAATTGCCGGGCACACCAGGTTGCCGACGTTCTCAATGAACAGAAAGTGCGCGTCATCGGTATTCAATTCGTGGAGCGCGCGATGCACCATGCGAGCGTCTAGATGGCAGGTCGAACCGGTGGTGATCGCGGTGCAGCGCACGCCTGCATCGCGAAGCCGTCGCGCGTCGCGATCCGTCTCCAGATCGCCAGTGATCGCGGCCAGCCCGCTGCCACCGCCAAACCAGCGTGCGGTCGCCTCGAGCAGCGCGGTCTTTCCCGCCCCCGGCGATCCCATCAGGTTGACTGCGAAGAGTCCGGAGCGGACGAAGTGCTCCCGGTTGTGAGCGGCGGCGCTGTCATTGGAGGACAGCAATTGCTCTTGAACCTCGACCATCAGCTTGTTTGCATTCGTGTTGCCGCGTGTCTCGCACATCAGGGTGTCTCCAATTCGACCTGTTCAAGAAGAAGGCTGTCGCCGCGCACCAGACGCGCCGGCCAGCCGCAGACACTGCATTGCAAACGATCGCCCGCGGCGATCGGGTTTCCACACGCGTCGCATGTCCATTCGACCTTTTCCGGCAGAATCTCAAGGACGGCGTCGGCGCAGATTGTGGAATGCGAAAGGGCGTCGAATGCAAATCGGAACAATTCCTCCTCGACGCCGGCCAGTTGCCCGATGCGAATGCGCATGCGCACGACTCGGGCAGCGCCGCGCTCGCGTGCAAGTGTCGCGACTTGCGTAAGGACGGCCTGAACCAACGACGCTTCGTGCATTTTTCTTCAACAAATCCGCGGCAATTGCTCGCCGCTTATACGTTCGAGACGACGATGACTACCGATCCGCGTCGTCAGTAACACGCGGGCCGTATCGGTCCCCTCGACTACCCCGATTTGAACGGCCGCACACCCGATTTCAGTCTCCCGCACGATCCGCAGCGCTCGCTCCGCGGATTTCTCGCTCACAATTGCAATGAAACGACCTTCACAGGCAACGTAGAGCGGGTCAAAGCCCAAGAGCTCACACGCCGCTCGTACTTCGGGACGCGTCGGCACCGCGGATTCGTCAATGCCTATCGTCACGCGCGAGGCCTCGGCGATCTCGCAGAGCGCCGTAGCCAGTCCCCCGCGAGTCGGATCGCGAAGCACATGTACGTCGTCTGGAAACGCGCTCAGAAGCTGGCGAATTGCCGGAAGGACGGTGGCGGAATCGGAACAGAGCGGGGGGTCGAACGTCAGATCGTGTCGCGCCGCCATAATGGCCATGCCATGATCGCCGATCGGACCCGACACCAGGATGCAGTCTCCCGGCATCGCACGATCGGGTCCCGGGTTGACGCCGTGACGCACGTGGCCCAGGCCGGTGGTGGTGATGTAGATGCCATCGCCCTTCGCGCGCTCGACGACCTTCGTATCGCCCGTCACGACCGGCACTTTGACGGCGGCGGCGGCGGACGCCAGAGACGCGATGATGCGGTCGAGATCACTCTTCCGGAATCCTTCCTCCAGGATCAGTGCGGCGGATAGCGCAAGCGGCTCCGCGCCGCACATCGCCAGGTCATTTACAGTCCCGTGCACGGCGAGTGATCCAATGTCGCCGCCGGGAAAGAACGGCGGCGAAACGACAAACGAATCGGTCGAGACTGCCAGCCGGGACGGACCGAACTCGACGACACCGCCGTCCCCAAGCTGTGCGAGCGCCTCGTTCTGTAGCAGCGGTAGAAAATGGCGCTCGATCAGGCGCGCCATCTTGAGCCCGCCGCCGCCGTGGGCCATCTGGATGACATCCTCCTGCTCGACCGGCATCGGACACGCTAGTTTTGAGATGAGAGTGGTGGGCATTTTCTATCGCTCCACTGCGGCAGGTTCGCCACCGACGGTCATAGCGACAGGCTCACGTCCGTATGCAAAATACGCGGCGCACGCACCCTCCGACGAAACCATCGTCGCCCCCATCGGAGTCTCCGGAGTGCAGCGGGAACCAAACTGCGGGCATTGCGTCGGGCGAATCTTGCCCTGGAGCACCAGCCCGCTGAGACACTCGACCGGCTCCGGGACATCAAGCAGATCAAGCCCAAAGCGGCGCTTCGCATCAAAACGTGAGTAGTCCGGCGCTATTTCGTATCCACTTGCCGGAATTTCGCCCAGGCCACGCCATTTCCGATCCGCCACAATGAAGATTTCATCCACAACGCGCATGGCGCTGAGGTTTCCATTTTTGGAGACAACGCGCTCGTACTGATTTTCAGCTCTCGCCCGTCGTTTCTCGAGCTGCGTCACCGCGGCCAGGACTCCGCGAAGCAGATCGAGCGGTTCAAACCCAGTCACGACGACCGGCACGCCGTACTGGAGCGCGATGCGCTCGTACTCGCGCCAACCGGTGACCGTGCATACATGCCCGGGCGCGAGTAAGCCCTGAATCCGGCAGTCACTGTCGGAGAGCAATGCATCGAGCGCGGGCGGCACGAGGACATGGGCCATGAGCACCGAGAAATTCTCGATGCCCTCTCGAGCGGCAAGCCAGACCGCCATGGCATTGGCGGGTGCGGTCGTCTCGAAGCCCACGGCGAAGAATACGACCTGTCGCTGCGGGTTTCCGCGGGCGAGCTTGAGAGCATCGAGCGGCGAGTAGACGATCCGCACATCGCCGCCGGCGGCTTTGACGCTCAGAAGATCTGCATGACTGCCCGGCACGCGCAGCATGTCGCCGAACGAGCAAAATATCACGCCCGGGGTTGCGGCAATCTCCAACGCCGCGTCGATCTGCTCCAGCGGCGTGACACATACCGGGCAGCCCGGGCCATGGATTAGGCGGATGCGGGGCGGCAGTAATTCATCCAGGCCGAAACGCAGGATGGAGTGCGTTTGGCCGCCGCACACCTCCATCAAGTTCCAGTCTCGCGACACACGTGCTTCAATCTGGCGCAACAGGACGCTAATGGCGTCCGCATCGCGATATTCGTCAAGGTGTCGCATGACGTGCCTCCTCCGGCGGAATCTCCTCGAGCTGCCCGATCTGCCGAAGCGCCTCGAGCGTTTCGCGGGCGGCCTGTTCGTCGATCCTGGCCAGCGCAAATCCGACATGCACAAGGACGTATTCACCCGCATTCACATCGGGCACAAAGGCCAGCGACACGTCGCGCCGCACGCCTCCAAAGTCCACCGTTCCCGACCTCAGCTCTTCGATGCCGCGAACTTCCATCACTTTTCCGGGCACAGCCAGGCACATGCTTTTCTCCCGATACGGAGCCTTGCTACGACGAAGCTGCCTCACAGACTCGCAGATCGGCGACCATGGCCTGCCCAAGCGCCAATCCGCCGTCGCCCGGGGGCAAAAGACGATGTCTAAGCACGCGATGACTCGGCCCAAGAGCCCTCACGAGGCCGGTCACGAGATGTTCGTTCTGGAAGCAACCGCCGCTCAGGGCGACAGGTACCTGGCCAATAGGTTGGCACGCACCATCAACCATGGCTTCTCCAACGGCTACCATGGTCTCGTGAAACCGACCCGCAATTACGGCAGGCGCAACTTCATCAATCAAGTTCTGGACGAGGGCCCGGAACATGGGCCGCATATCGAATTCGTCAACCTCGCCCGAGTGTACTTCGAATGGATACGGTCGATAGCCGGAATCCTCAACCAGGGAACTGCAAGCCATTGCAACCTGGCCTTCAAATTGCGATTCCTTCTGCGGCAACAGCAGGGCGCCGACCGCGTCGAAGTAGCGGCCCACGCCGTGCGCGAGAGGGGCGTTTATTTTTTCCGCGATCATCTGCCGTACGAGCACTACATGTGCGAGATCGACTCCATCGAAGAGTCGCAGACATTCCAGGGGCGGGCGTCCGTCAAAGGCATCATCGAGGGCCGCCAGGGCGATCCGCCAGACCTGGCGTATGGCCATGTCTCCACCGGCCAGTGTCAGAGGCCGAAACGTGGCGAGTCGTCGGAACTGCGCGCCGTAGACCCACAGCGCTTCACCGCCCCACGCGGTGTCATCCATGCCGTAACCAGTGCCATCCCAAGCCAACCCGATGACGGGACCGACCATGCCGTGTTCGGCGCAAGCAGCAGCAATATGCGCGTGATGATGCTGAACTCCAATGTGATGCGCCGCCTTGCGCGCAAGGGCGTAGCGCGTGGAGTGGTAATCCGGATGAAGGTCATGTGCGACTATCTCCGGAGTAACTCCTACGAGCCGAATGAGTTGCTCGATCGCTTCTTCAAATGCGCAGCAGCTTTCGTCCGTTTCCAGGTCGCCGATGTGCGGACCAAGCCAGGCCAGATTTCGATAGGCCAGACAAATGGTATTCTTGAGGTGCGCCCCACATGCGAGAATCGGGCGCGCGAACCGGCCAGGGAGTTTGATAGGCGAGGGGACATATTTACGAGCACAGTGCAGCGGTGCCCGCTGCCCGGCAAGTAGTCGCCGGGCGCCGCCGTGCTCGCCAGCAACGATTTCGAAGCGACCGCAGTCATCCCAGCCGATCGCATCGGATTTCACGCCGGACACGAATGCCGCGGGAAGAGTCGGACGGGCGAGAAGTACGCGGAGGAGGCTTAGTTGATCCGGCGAACCGAATGCTTCGACTGTCACGCCTTCGGCGTCATTCCAGATGCGGCCGCACACTCCGATTTCCCGCGCCAGCGTGCACGCCCAGGGCCGAAAGCCAACACCCTGAACGCGCCCCATGACGCGAATTCGCAGGCCGATTTCGCCCTCGCGAGTTTTCATGACACGTTCGCCCGCGCGACCGCATTCACCTGATTGCGCCGGTGCGTCAAAGGGTATTCGTGAGCCCGACTCGAGTCCACGAAATATTGCGCTAATTTCAAACCGCGCCATTATTCCTTTTGTACTCTCAGGTAATGACTCGCACATCTGAAGCGGCGAAACCGGCACACGCGGTCAAGTCGCAATCAGCACGATTCAGCTATTTCACGGCCATCTCCATCAGCGCATCATCAAGTTGCCGCGTGCTCATATCCAGAAGCAGGACTGTATATTTCCTGTTGTGGACCCCGTTTCCGGAACTGATCAGGCGAATATTCTGCTCGGCGTTATCGACCGCCTCCTGAACGCATGAGGGAATCGCTCTTCCCTCCTTCTGCAACTTGTCCCTTTGTTGGTGGACGCGGGCCAGAGCAGCTTCCGCCTCTCTGAGTTCGCTCTGAATCTCGGCTCGCCATTGTTGGAAAAGTTTCTCATAATCAGAGCTGTGGCAGGCCACGCAGGACACTTGCGTTGCCTTCTCCAGTTCGTCCCCTTTGTTATCTACCGCGACCTTCGTGTGGCAGGCCTGGCAGTTGATGCGCGATTCGAACATCGCGCTGGGCATCGCACGAGCAACTCCTGCGCCGCCGATGCCCAAAAGCAGGTCGACCTGCTCCAGGTGGTGCTTTGGATGGCAATGCTGGCAGTCGTTCACCACCGGGCGTAGCAGGCTCGCACTGCTCCCCACGTGCATCGGGTCGGCAAGACGATGCTGCAGAACGCCGTGGCAATCCGAGCATCGCGCCCGGTCCCCGTCCTCATGAACCCGGTGATACATCTGGACGGTCGTCGCCGTCCGCGTACTAAATTCTCCGAGAAACTTGTCCTGGTCATGGCAATGCGTGCATTGCTCAAGCGTTACGGCCGAAGAACCCTGAACAAGATCGCGGTGGCAACTGGCGCAGTCGATTCGACGGGCGACGATGTCGCAATGGTCCATCATGATCCCGTCCATGTCAGGCGTCCCCGCCGGACTATGCACGGCGACCTGTCGAACCGGAGGCTCATGACATTTCAGACACTCCCCGGTGCCCGTATTGAATTCCTGGTTAGTAAAGTGGCAGGTAAAGCATGCTTCCTTGTATACCGTCAGATGGTGCTTGCCCGATCCGTCGTAGGTGTGACATCCGGCGCAGTTCAAGCCCGAGAGCTGCAGCAGACGTGTCAGCGAATGCTGCCCGCGCATCAATTCGTTCGCATCGGCCCTGATACTATCCGTCCCGGCTGAACCGAGCGCCTTCTGCATGATGGCCTTCTGCTCGTCGACCGGAAGGGTTGACTCGCTCGCGGCCCGGACGTTTTCGAACAATTCCCTGGGTAGTGCGGCCTTGAGACGCGCTTCGACCTTCTCAATATCGCTTCGCACTTCAGCAACCCGGCCGTCGACCTTTAGATGCTTACCGTGGTTGTAGTGCACCGTCGGGGTGCGCTCGACCTGCGTCGTCACATTCCCAATCACCCGGGGCTCCATGCGCTCTTCGCCGATGACGAAGGTCTTGTTGAGAAAATCACCGGCGCCGTGGCATCTCGACGTCAGGCAGCTGGAGTCGTTGACATGCGCACGCGGCCGCGCTGTGCCGTACCGTCCGCTGAAATAACTCGCGACCTGGGAGAGACCCTTGAACTTCGCATGAAACGTCATTCGCTCCCCGGGCGCATAATGGCAATCCACGCATCGGGCTCCCACCTTGGCCCCGTGCACGTCTTGACTCCACGATTTGTAGTAGGGATCCATGATGTGGCAGGTCCCGCAGAAATCCGGTCGAGAACAGTATTGATCTGCACCGATGAAGCTCGCGGCCGAAAACACCACCAACAGTAGTGAGGTGATGGTGAGGCCTCGCGCGACCCTGCGCCAGCCTCGCTTGCTGTTTCCGAAGAGGATGCGTGACGCAACTCCGATGGCAACCTCCTCGAGATGTCGCGGTCTTGAATCCTGCGGATTAGGACTCGATTGTGACATGCAATCCTCGACGGTTCAGCCCAGATTGATGCTCCGGACCACCCGCCCAATTCGACGATGGCTCGAGCATCCTGGTGCTCAGTTATGACGCGTCTCCGGCGTGTAGCGGGCCACCCAGAGAGCAGGCCAAATGAGTCCAAGAGCTGGTCTCCGAAAGCGCTTGTGCGGCGTGATCCTCTCGTCCGGTTCCGGAGGCGCCGGGCTGTACCACCCGAAGGCTTGAGTCTGGGCATCCTCCACACCAATCGTCCTTGCGGTCGCACCGGAGACCTCCGTTCGACCGCTCGTCTCTATCAGCTCAGATTTGCGTTTCGTGCTCATAAGAAGTTCCTCCTCTGCATTGCTATGCAAGTTCCATGCCAGGCGGCGCTCTACGCTGCAACCGACCGCAGCCCTCGCCTGCTCCTTAGGCCGCCGAGATGTTGAGAACCACGCGAGACGCCACATCGCCGTGCTGAAGCCGATCGAACACCTCGTTGATCGAAGAAAGTGGCTGCAGCTCGATGTCGGCCTTGACCTTCCCTTCCGAGGCGAACGCGAGCGTTTCAGCCATATCATGGCGGGTCCCGACGAACGAACCGCGGATTGTGATGCAGTTCACCACCACATCGAATAACTGGATCGGAAATTCGCCTGGTGGCAGCCCGACGAGGACACATGTGCCGCGTTTGCGCGTCATCCCCACTCCCTGTTTGAATGCCGCGAGTGAGGGAGCTGTGATCAAAACGCCATGCGCTCCGCCGTCTGTCGCCTGTTTTACTGCCGTTGCCGGGTCACCGGCCCGGGCATTGACAACGGCGTCCGCTCCGAGACTCCTCGCGTGGGCCAGCTTTCCGTCGTCGATATCGACGGCGCACACTCGAAGTCCCATGGCCTTGGCATACTGGATCGCCAGATGGCCCAGCCCGCCAATGCCCGAGACGGCCAGCCACTGACCGGGTCTCGCGGCCGTCTCCTTAATCCCTTTGTAGGTCGTAATTCCCGCACAAATCAGTGGAGCGGCCTCCACAGGTGAAAGGCCCGAAGGAATACGGGCGACATAATGCGGGTCTGCAAGGAGGTACTCGGCAAACCC
>Ga0335069_10012444_pt1 | contig 11967 bp, 9 predicted proteins | sample Lox_Sample_11_FD_206714 | JGI IMG/M metagenome (GOLD analysis project Ga0335069, IMG submission 206714) | Soil microbial communities from Loxahatchee National Wildlife Refuge, Florida, United States - Lox_Sample_1.1 | ecosystem: Environmental > Terrestrial > Soil > Wetlands | place: USA: Florida...
ACCTAGGCGGCCTGCACGACCTGTCGTACGTCAGCGATGAGGGCCCGTACATCGCGATCGGCGCCCTGACCAGGCATCACGACGTCGAGCATTCCGAGGTCCTGGCGCGCCAGGTGCCGCTGCTCGCCTACGCGGCCGGCCAGGTCGGCGACCCGCAGATCAGGCACCGGGGCACGATCGGCGGGTCGGTCGTGCATGCCGACCCCGCCTCGGACCTGCCCGCGGTACTGCTCGCGCTGGACGCGACCCTGGTCGCGCGCGGCGCCGGCGGAACCCGGGAGATCCCGGTCGGGGAGTTCTTCCAGAGCCTGTTCGAGACGGTGCTCGAGCCCGACGAACTGCTCACCGAGATCCGGGTGCCCAAGCCCGCTTCCGGCGCGTGGTCGTTCCAGAAGTTCACCCAGCGGGCCATCGACTGGGCCATCGTCGGCTGCGCCGTCCAGGACGGCAAGGTGGCCCTGGTCAACATGGGCGGCACGCCGCTGCGCGCCGCCGCCGTGGAAGCCGCCCTGGCCGGCGGTGCCTCGCCGGCCGACGCGGCCGCGCACGCCGCCGAGGGCACCAGCGCCGCCGACGACATCCGCGCCACCAGGGCCTACCGCGAGCACCTGGCGCGCGTCCTGGTCTCCAGGGCCCTGGCCGAGGCGAGCTCCAGGTCTTGACGGGAGGGCTCCGGGAGGTAGTCCCCCCGGGCCAGCAGAGCCCGAACGGGCCGTGGCGCGTGCCCTCGCGCCGCCACGGCCCGGATCGGAATCAACCCCGATGATCGACGCGGTCGTCTTCGACCTGGACGGAGTGCTGATCGACTCCGAGCCGGTCTGGGAGCAGGTCCGGCGCGGCCTCGTCGCGGAGCGTGGCGGTCACTGGGCCCCGGACGCCCAGCGCAGGCTCATGGGCATGAGCACCCAGGAATGGGCCAGGTACCTCAGCCAGGACCTCGGCGCCGGGCTGCCGCCCGGCCAGGTGGCGGCCCTGGTCATCGAGCGGATGGCCGCCCGCTACCGGGAGCACATCCCGTTCCTGCCGGGTGCCGTCGAGGCGGTGCGCCGGCTGGCCGCCCGCTGGCCGCTCGGCCTGGCCAGTTCGGCCCCCGCCGTGCTGATCGAGACCGTGCTGGATGCCGCCGGGCTGAGCTCGTACTTCCGGGTCACGATGTCCACCGAGCAGGTGCCGCACGGCAAGCCCGCCCCGGACATCTACCTCGCCGTGGCGGCCCGGCTCGGCGTTTCCCCGGCCGAAGGCGCGGCCGTGGAGGATTCCTCGAACGGCCTCCGCTCGGCTGCCGCCGCGGGCCTGCACGTCATCGCCATCCCGCACGCCGAGTACCCGCCCGACCCGGACGCGCTCGCCCTCGCCAGCCTGGTCCTGCCCACCCTGGCCGACCTGACCCCGGAGGCCGTGGCCGCCCTGGCGCTCCGCTGCTGGCCGCGTCGATCTTCCTCGACGCCCTCAACGTGTTCCTGTTCTTCCTGCGGATCTTCGGGCGCAACAACTAGCCGCCGGAGGTGAAGTCGCGCAGAGTGAGCGCGCGGCTGACGGCGGATTCGCGCGAAACGAGCGAGCCGCTGACAATGGAGGGGTGCGCAAGGCGCTGAGGAGAACTGGCCGCTGGATCTGGTCGCCCAGACGGCTGATGCTGCTCTTGGGAGCCATGCTCATCCTGGCGTTCCCGGCGGCGAACCTGGAGTTCCTGGCGTGGTTCGGGCTGGTGCCGGCGCTGGTGCTCATCGTCAGGTCACCGACCGCCCGGGAAGGCGGGATGCGCGCCTGGTGGCTCGGCGCCGGGTACCTGATCGCGGCGCTGTACTGGATGGCGCCGGAGATCGGGCCCGCGTTGCTGCTGGTGGGCGCGGTGATCGGCGTGCTGTGGGTGCCGTTCGGGGTGGCTGCGTGGAAGCTGCTCAGACCACCGGTGACGTGGCCGCGGGCGCTGGCCGCGCTGGTCGTCGTGCCGAGCTGCTGGCTGCTCACCGAGTGGCTGCGGTCCTGGCAGGCGCTCGGCGGCCCGTGGGCGGTGTTCGGCGTCAGCCAGTGGCAGCATCCGGCGGTGCTCGCCCTGGCCGCGGTCGGCGGAGTGTGGCTGATCACCTTCGCGCTGGTGCTGGCGAACGTGGCGATCGTGCTCGTCGTCGGGGCGCTGCCCCGGGTGTTCGGCAAGCCGGCGCGTCCGGGCATCGCGGTGCTCGGCGCGGCCGTCGCGGTGGCCACCATCGGTGCCGGGCCTCTCGCGTTCGCGCTCACCCCGGCCAGCCCGGCCGTCCGTCAGGTGACGGTGGCCATGGTGCAGCCGGGAATCGTCGGTAACGCGGTCAAGCGGGTGGACGCGAGCGAGCGGCTGACCGCCCAGCTGAGCCGCTCCGGCGAGCTCAGCAGCGTGAAACCGGATCTGATCGTCTGGGGCGAGAGCAGCACCGCGGTCGACCTCACCCTGCCGCAGAACCGCGGCCAGCTGCGGAAGCTGGAGGCCCTGGCCCGGGAAGACGGCGCGGATCTGCTGGTCAGCCAGGACGCCACGGTGCCCGGTAAGGGCCACGAGAAGTGGTCTGTCCTCGTCAGCCCGAACGGGATCAAGGGCATCTACGTCAAGACCCGGCTGGTGCCGTTCGGCGAGTACATACCGTTCCGGCAGCAGCTCGGCTGGCTGACCAAGATCAGCCGGGCCGCCGCGTCCAACATGATCCCGGGCACCGGCGCCCACCTGCTGCAGGCGACCGACCGTGAGGACAGGCCGCTGCCGATCGGCGTGCTGGTCTGCTTCGAGTCCGCGTTCCCCGACATGTCCCGCGTCGACACCGACAAAGGCGCCCAGCTCATCATCTATCAGTCGGCCACCTCGACCTTCCAGGGCACCTGGGGGCCGGATCAGCACGCCTCGCTCAGCGCGGTGCGCGCGGCCGAGACGGGCAGGCCGGCTGTACAGGCCGCGCTGACCGGCGTAACGGCCGCGTTCGACGCCCGGGGACGGCTGCTGGCCTGGATGGGCCAGTCCTCGCATGGCGTGGTCAGCATCAGGCTCGGCCTGCCCGCTGCCTCGGCCAAGACCTTCTACGACCGGGCAGGCGACTACGTTCCGTGGTCGGCGCTCGCCGTCGTGATCCTGGCCGCACTGGTCATGTTTGCGAATTCACGCGGTTTTCCTGGCCGGAGTGCTGGCGTCAAGGGAGAGCATGAGGCACAATATGTAGCTGGGCAGTCCGTGCCGCAGTAGCGAGGCCGCTGGGGAAGGCGAACCTCGTCTACAAGGAGGCACGGTGTCTGCGCCCATTGCACTAGGTGTTTTGTACGTTCATTCGGCGCCCCCGGCGCTGTGCCCGCATGTCGAGTGGGCCGTGGCCGGAATTGTGGGGGCGCCCGTCGGCCTGTCCTGGTCCGGCCAGCCGGCCGCCCCGGGCGCGCTGCGGGCCGAGCTCACCTGGCAGGCCCACCCTGGCACCGCGGGGGCGATCGCCTCGGCGCTGGCCGGCTGGAACCGGCTCAGGTTCGAGGTCACCGAGGACAGCTCGCCCGGCTGTGACGGCGTGCGTCACTGCTACACGCCCGACCTGGGCCTGTTCACCGCGGTGACCGGCGCCAACGGCGACATCATGATCACCGAGAACCGGCTGAGATCAATCATGCTGCTGGCCGAGCGGGGCGGCGCCACGGCATCGCTGGAGGACGAGCTCGGCAAGCTCCTGGGCACGGCCTGGGACAACGAGCTCGAGCCGTTCCGCCGGGCCGCCGACGGCGCCCCCGTCCGCTGGCTCAACGCCACCGGATAATCGTCACCAGCTGGTCGGGACGGGCATGCCCTCGCTGTAACCGGACGCGCTCTGCAGTCCGATCACGGCGCGCTCGCCGAACTCCGCCAGGTTGAGCGCGCCCGCGTAGGTGCACGAGGAGCGGAGCCCGGCCACGATCATGTCGATCAGGTCCTCCACGCCGGGCCGCACCGGGTCCAGGTACATCCGGGCCGACGAGATGCCCTCCTCGAACAGTTCCTTACGGGCCCGCTCGAACGCCGAGTCACTGGCCGAACGCAGCCGCACCGCCCGCGCCGACGCCATCCCGAAGCTCTCCTTGTACAGCCGTCCCTCCGGCGACCGGAACGTGTCGCCCGGAGACTCGTACGTCCCGGCGAACCACGACCCGATCATCACGTTCGAGGCGCCCGCGGCCAGCGCCAGCGCCACATCCCTGGGATACCGGACCCCGCCGTCGGCCCAGACCGAGGCGCCAAGCCGCCGGGCCTCAGCGGCGCATTCCAGCACGGCCGAGAACTGCGGCCGTCCCACCCCGGTCATCATCCGGGTGGTGCACATCGCGCCCGGTCCGACCCCGACCTTGACGATGTCGGCCCCCGCGGAGACCAGGTCGTCGACCCCGGCCGCGGTCACCACGTTGCCCGCCACCACCGGAACCGACGGCGAGAGGCCCCGCACCGCCTGCAGCGCGCTGATCATCTTCTCCTGGTGCCCGTGCGCGGTATCCACCACGAGCACGTCGGCGCCCGCGTCGAGCAGCAGCTTGGCCCGGGCCGCCACGTCGCCGTTGACCCCGATGGCCACCCCGGCCCGGAGCCGGCCCGCGGCGTCGACGGCGGGGGAGTACAGCGTCGCGCGCAGCGCCCCGGTCCTGGTCATGATGCCCAGGCAGCGGCCCGCCCCGTCCACCACCGGCGCCAGCCGGTGCCGCCCGTCGTGCAGCAGCGAGAACGCCTGCTCGGGCGGCGTCCCGGCGGGAAGCGTGAACGGCTCGGCCGACATCACGTGGCTCAGCTGGGTGAACCGGTCCACGCCGATGCAGTCGGCCTCGGTGACGACCCCCACCGGGCACCCCTCGGAGAGCACGATCACGGCGCCGTGCGCCCGCTTGGGTAGCAGGCTGAGCGCATCACCCGCGGTGTCGGTCGGCGCCAGCGTCAGCGCGGTCTCCACCACCAGGTCCCGTGATTTCACCCAGGCGATCACGTCCGCCACGACGTCGGCCGGGATGTCCTGCGGCAAGATCGCGACGCCGCCACGCCGCGCGACGGTCTCGGCCATCCGGCGGCCGGAAACCGCGGTCATGTTGGCGGTCACGATGGGGATGGTGGCACCGCTGCCGTCGGTGGTCGTCAGGTCGACGTCGAGCCGCGAGCCGATCGCCGACCGGTTCGGCACCATGAACACGTCGCTGTAGGTCAGGTCGTGACCGGGCACTGCTTCGTTGAGAAATCGCACGTTAGAGATTCTTCCCGACCGGCGCGGGTGCTATAGCCTCGACCGGTGACAGACCCCGGGCCCGGCCCTGCCCATCACCGGCGCCCGCGGACGCTCCGGCTCGGTGCGCGAGCGTGGCCACCCGGCTCGTTCGGGATCATGGCGGTGATCAACCGGACTCCGGATTCGTTCTTCGACCGGGGCGCCACCATCGGTTTCGGCCCCGCGCTCGACGCGGCCAGCCGGGCGGTCGCCGACGGGGCCGAGATCGTCGACATCGGCGGGGTCAAGGCTGGCCCCGGCGACGAGGTCACCCCCGCCGCCGAGATCGACCGGGTCGCGGGCCTGGTCGCGGCGGTGCGCGAACGCCACCCGGACGTGGTGATCAGCGTCGACACCTGGCGGGCCGAGGTTGGTGAGGTGGTCGCCCAGGCCGGCGCGGACCTGCTCAACGACGCCTGGGGCGGTGCCGACCCGCGGCTAGCCGAGGTGGCGGCCAGGTACGGTACCGGCCTGGTCTGCTCGCACGCGGGCGGCCTGCCGCCCCGCACCCGCCCGCACCGGCCCGCCTACGGTGACATCGTGCGCGAGGTGACCGGCTACGTCACGGCATATGCCGAACGGGCCGTGGCCGGGGGCGTTCCGCCGGATTCTGTCCTCGTGGACCCGGCGCACGACTTCGGGAAGAACACGTGGCAGTCCCTCGAGGTAACCCGGCGCCTCGGCGAACTGGCCGGCACCGGCTGGCCGGTCCTGGTCGCGGTCGCGGACAAGGACTTCATCGGCGAGACGCTCGGCCTGCCGGTCGGCGAGCGGGCCGAGGGGACGATCGCCACCCTGGCCGTGTGCGCCTGGCTGGGGGCGCGCGTGTTCCGCGTGCACGACGTGCCGGCCACCCGCGAGGCGCTCGCCGCCGTCGCGGACCTCCGCGCGGCCGCGATCAGGGAACGTTGAGGCCGAACGCGGCGAACATGATGTCCGCGATCCGGTCGGCCATCTCGTTCTCCGGCAGCTGGATCTCGGCGCTGATCAGGTAGTTCACCCGCTCGAGCATCATCAGGCAGGCCACCGCGGTCAGTTCGGCCCGGTCCTGCTGCTTCCCGGCGGCCTGGGCGGCGGCGGTCATGCCCGTCCTCATCGCCTCGGCGATGCTGAAGAACAGCCGCAGCCCGTCGCCGAACACCTCCTCGGGCACCAGGTCGGCCTGGCTCAGGATGCGGATCACGGTGGCGTGCGCCGCGTAGGCGCGGAAGAACTTGCGGACCCACTGGCGCAGCACGGTGAGCCCGGTCTCGTCGCTGGTGACGACCGGGAAATCGCCGGCCACGATCTCCATGTCGTGCAAGGCGTCCTTCAGCAGCGCCTTGAACAGGTCTTCCTTGTTGGAGAAGTAGAGGTAGAACGTCCCGTGCGAGATGCCCGCCCGGTGCACCACGTCGTCCACGCGGACGCCGTGGAAGCCGCGGTTCTCGAACTCGGCCATGCCCGCCTCGAGCAGCCGGCGGACCGTCTCCCGGCCCTGCGCGCGCAGCTCGCGGTCCTGGGCCGGGGTACCGCCGCCCAGCGATGGTCTGGTGGGCTGTTTCCTCGGCGGCCGCCCGGTCCCGCGCAGCGCGGCGCTGGCGGGGCCGCGGCTTGCCTCCTGGTTCATAGCAAGAGCGTAGCCGTCCCTGGTCATGCTGCTGCGCATTCGGTCAATGCCGTGGCCCCTGCTACCCTTCACCGGTGAGCAGCCAGGCGGCCGGATCCCGGCGCGCCGACGCACCGACCGCCCCCCGCCCGACCGACGGGCCGGCTGTGGGTGCCGGCCGGCTGCGGGCGCTGTGCAGCCGCCCCGGCGTCAAGGTCGGCGCGCTCACCGTCGCGGCCGCGTTCGTCTACTGCCTGGACTCGCTCAACCTCTTCCGCCGCTTCCTGGCCAGCACGTTCGACCTGGTCATCTTCGATCAGGGGATCCGCGGCTACGCGCACCTGTCCGCGCCGGTCTCGATCGCCCGCGGCGTCTCGGACGGGCAAGGCGCGCATTTCCTGCTGCTGGCCGACCACTGGTCGCCGGTGCTGGCCCTGCTCGCCCCGCTGTACTGGATCCACGACAGCCCGACCAGCCTGCTGGTCGCCCAGGGCGTGCTGTTCGCGCTGGCCATCCCGCCGCTCTGGGCCTACACCCGGCGTCGGCTCGGCCCTGGGGCCGGGTACTTCGTCTGCGTGGCCTACGCCTTGTCGCTGCCGGTCATGGAAGCGGTCATCTTCGACTTCCACGAGGTCGCGTTCGTCCCGGTGCTGACCGCCGTGATGGTAGAGCGCTTCGATAAGTGCTTGCCCCGGGGGGGACGACCCCCCCCAGACCCCCCCCGCTCACGGGGGGGCTGCCCGCCCCCCCGCACCCCCCCGGCCCCCCGCGCTTCGCAAGCTCCGCTTGGGGGGATCCTGGCGGCGGTGGCGCTGCTGCTGGTCAAGGAGGACATGGGGCTGCTCGTCGCGGGCTTCGGCGGTTACCTGCTGCTGACCCGCCGACGCTGGACCGGGCTGGCCTTCGTAGCGGGCGGAATCTTCGCGACCTGGGCGGCCACCCACCTGCTGATCCCGGCGTTCGGCGGCTCGGCCACCTTCTACTGGGCCTATGGCCAGTTCGGGTCCACGCTGGGCAGCGCCCTGCTCAACGTGCTCACCCATCCGCTGCACGCGCTGCACGTGTTCGTCACCCCGTGGGTCAAGGGCCGGACCATGATCGGGCTGCTCGCCATGTTCGGCTTCCTGCCGCTCGCCTCGCCGATGGCGGTCGCCGCGCTGCCGCTGCTAGCCGAGCGGATGCTCGCCTCCGGGTATCCGCTGTGGTGGCAGGCCAAATTCCAGTACGACGCGTTCCTGGTGATGATCCTGTGCTGCGCCGCGGTGGACGGAGCCGCCCGGCTGCAGGCTCACTGGCCGGCCCGCTGGAATCGGTGGATGATCTACCCGGGGCGTCGGCCAGCCTGGCTGCGGCGGGGCGGGACGCCGTGGCCCCCCGCCACGCTCTGGGCCGCGGGAATCTGCGCCGCCGCGCTGGTCTACCTTCCGTCCTCGCCGTTCGGGCCGCTGCTCAAGCCCGGTTTCTACGGCACCAACGCGCGGATGCGGGCCGCCGCGGCGGCCGTCGCCCACGTGCCCGCCGGGGTCGAGGTGGAGGCGTCCAACAACATCGGCCCGCGGCTCTCCGGCCGGGACACCGTGCTGCTGCTCGACGGCACGCCGCGGTGGGCGCCGTGGGTGGTCGGGGACGCGATCGGGCTCGACTTCCCGTTCTGCACCCCCCGGCAGCAGGCCGGGGAGCTGGCCTATCTGCGTGCGCACGGGTACGCGCAGGTGTTCGCCGCCGACGGCTACGTGGTGCTGCACCGCCCGGCCGACGCGCGCACCGCGCAGGCGCTGGCCCATCCGGTGCCCGCGTCGCGCCTGCACACGGACATCTGCTACTGATGGCTTCGGAGCGGGTACTGAGCCTGCGTGCGGTCAACCGGGCGCTGCTCGCCCGCCAGCTGCTGCTGGACCGTCCCCGGCTGCCCGCGTCCGGGCCCGGGCGGGCCGCGCAGGTGGTGCAGGCCGTCGAGCACCTGGTCGGGTTGCAGGCCCAGGCGCCGTTCCCGCCCTACTACGGGCTGCATTCCCGGCTGGGCGGATTCCTCCCCGAGGACCTCGCCGCGCTGATCACCGACCGGAGCGTGGTCCGGATCGCGCTGATGCGCGGCACCATCCACCTGGTGTCCGCCCGGGACTGCCTGCCGCTGCGGCGGCTGGTCCAGCCGGTGATCGAGCGCGGCATGCGCGGCGCGTTCGGCAAGCGGCTGGCCGGGGTGGACCCGGGGGAGCTGGCCGTCGCGGGCCGCCGCCTGGTGGAGGCCGAGCCGATGTCGTTTGCCCAGCTCGGCCACGCGCTGGCGGCCCAGTGGCCCGATCACCCGCCCGCCGCCCTGGCCCAGGGCGTGCGTACGTACGTGCCACTGGTCCAGGTGCCGCCGCGCGCCGTCTGGGGCCGGGCCGGACAGTCGCGGCACACCTCGGCCGAACACTGGCTCGGCCAGCGGCGCCCGTCCGGCGAACCGGGCTACCCGGCTCCGGCCGCCGACCCGGCCGAGCTCGCCCGGCTGGTGACCCGGTACCTGGGCGCCTTCGGCCCGGCCACGGTGCGGGACGTGCAGGCTTGGTCCGGGCTGACCGGGCTGAAGGCGGTGCTCGAGCAGCTCCGTCCGTCCCTGGTCACCTTCCGCGACGAGCAGGGCGCCGAGCTGTTCGACCTGCCCGGCGCGCCGCGACCCGGCGAAGAAACGCCCGTGCCGGTCCGGCTGGTGGCCGAATTCGACAACCTCCTGCTCTCGCACGCCGAGCGGGCCCGCGTCGTCAGCCCCGAGGCCACCAGGCGGCTTTACACCATCAACGGGGTGATCCCCGGATCGGTGCTGATCGACGGGTTCGTGGCCGGGATGTGGCGGCTCACCCGGCGCCGGGACCAGGCCGCGGTGACCATCGAGATGTTCGGCCCGGTCCGACGGCTCGATACGGCACGGCGTGACGCGCTGGCGGCCGAGGCCGAGCGCGTGCTGGCGTTCGGCGCGCCCGGCGTGGCCCACGATGTCCGGTTTGTACCGCTGACCGGCTCTTAAGAGGTTTAAGAACCCTTTAACTATCCGCCGGGATCTTTCTGTTGGCGTGGGGCGCCTTATATGGTCTTATACATTGTGCTGCTCCTGACCCAGCGATGCGCCGCCCTCGGCGGCTGGCGGCGGCGTGGCGTTCGGTTGTCCGTCGTCATCGCCGCGGCGTGCGCTGGGCTGGCCGCCTTGGCCGGGCCTGCCAGCGCCGGTACGGGTCCGTCCGGTGGTTCCTTCGGCTTCACCAACAGCCCGCCGCCTGGCGTCGCCGCCCCCGGAAGCCCGGCCGCACAGTCGCTGGCGGCTTCCCAGCGGCAGCTTTTCGTTCCCGACCTCATCGCCGCGGTGCCGGGCGGCATCACCTCCTCGCAGCTGGCCGCGATCTCCAAGCTGCACGGGGTCCAGGCGGTGCTGCCGGTCGACGGCGGGAAGGTCAAGGTCAACGGCCAGAACGCCAACGTGCTCGGCGTCCCGCCGCAGGCGTTCCGGTCCTGGACGCCGCTGTCCACGGCCGGCTCGGCGAAGATCTGGTCGAATCTGGGCCAGGGGAAGCTCGTCAGCACAACCACGGCGGCCCGCAGGCTGCACCTCGCCGCCGGGCACTCCTATCCGGTGTCGGCCGCGGTCCTGACCCGGCTGCCGTTCGGCGGGGCGACCGCGCTGAGCGTGACCGGCGCGGATGCCATCGTGGACCTCACCAGGTCCGCGCAGCTCGGGCTGGCGCAGAATTTCGCCGTCCTGATCAGCGCGCCGCCCAGCGCCAGCCTGCCCACGCTGATGGCCCAGGTCAAGTCCGTTATCGGGAAGCGCGGTCAGGTGGTGAACCTGGTTTCCTATGGCCTGGTGACGGCGAGTAAGACACCCGTCGCCACGACCATCCCGGCGGGCGCGCCGGCCAACTACCTGAACCTCTTCAAGGCCTCGGCCGCGAAGTACTGCCCGGGCATGTCCTGGACGGTGCTGGCCGCGATCGGTCAGATCGAGAGCGGCGACGGCGCCAATAACGGCCCGTCGAGCGCGGGCGCACTCGGCCCGATGCAGTTCATGCCGGGCACCTGGGCCGAGTGGGGCATCAACGGGTTCGGCCCGCCCGGCCCGCCCGACATCATGAACCCGCTCGACGCCGTACCCTCGGCCGCGCGACTGCTGTGTGCGGCGGGCGCCGGGAATCCCGCCACCCTGTCCGGGGCCATCTTCGCCTACAACCACGCCACCTGGTACGTAGCCGAGGTGCTGGCCCTGGCCAGCGAATACGCCAAGAACTCCGGGTAGCTGCGGGCCTGGCCCGGCCTAGCCTACGGCCGGGACCGGCCCGTCCGCGGGCCGGAGGCGGTTCAGGCCCGCCAGGCAGATGGCGGCGCTAGCGGCGCCGCACAGGGCCGCGAACGCGTACCCGAACCGGGGGCCGTGCGCATCGATCACGAACCCGACCACGGACGCGCCGGCGGCCACCCCGACGGCGATACCGCTGCTCAGCCAGGACATGGCCTCGGTCCGGCGGCCGGGCTTGGCCTGCGCCTCGAGCAGGCTGAACCCGGCGATCAAGGTCGGTGCGATGGCCAGCCCGCACAGGTAGATGCCGCAGGTCAGCGTGATCAGGTTCGGCTGGGCCCAGAACGTGGCCACGCCGAGCACGGTCAGCGCGAGGGTGAACGCGAACCTCTTCTCGAGCGGCGCCCGCCACTGCCTGGATCCGTACCAGATCCCGCCGGTCGCGCTGCCGAACGCGTACGTGCCCAGGATGAAGCCGGCCAGCGGCTTGTGCCCGAAGCGCTGGGCGAACGCCACCGTGCTCAGGTCGATCGACACGAACATCGCGCCGAGCATCAGGTACACCGGGGCCAGCACGACCAGGCCGGGTGCGGCCGCGCCCCGGGCCCGCCCGGGCTGTCCGGTCCGCCCGGGCTGTCCGGTCCGCCCGGGCTGTGCGGCCCGCCCGGGCTGTGCGGCCCGCCCGGGCTGTGCGGGCTGCCCGGTCCTGCCGGCGGGCCGGTCCGGCGGGACCACTACCGGCTCGGTACCCCGTTGCGCGGCGAACCACAGCGTCCCCAGCAGGCACAGCAGTGCCGCCACACCCACCCCGGAGGCGGGAGAGACCTCGGTCGCGAGCAGCGTCACCGCGGCCGGGCCGACGATGAAGCACAACTCGTCGGCGACCGACT
>Ga0335069_10012445_pt1 | contig 11966 bp, 12 predicted proteins | sample Lox_Sample_11_FD_206714 | JGI IMG/M metagenome (GOLD analysis project Ga0335069, IMG submission 206714) | Soil microbial communities from Loxahatchee National Wildlife Refuge, Florida, United States - Lox_Sample_1.1 | ecosystem: Environmental > Terrestrial > Soil > Wetlands | place: USA...
ATTGCGGGGTCGCGCCCGGAACCATGTTACTGGGTTCGCCAGGCTCTGCTTCCTACGCCATTACAGTTGCTGGAACAAACGACCAGGGAACCATTGCTCGCACCGACGACACCATATTCTCGGATTTTATGGTGGGTCCGCGCTCCGATTTCAATGCAGCCTCTCCCAATATGTTGGCGATGAAACCGGACATTTCCGCTCCTGGACAAAACATCTTTGCTGCTCAGGCAGGAACGACCTCCAGTTACGTGAGCAAAACGGGGACCTCAATGGCTACACCTCACGTAACGGGAGCAGCTGCATTGATCATTAATGCCCGACCGCAAATAGATCCGTCGAGCCTGAAGGATCTGCTGAAACAGAGCTCAGACAAATCGAAGAATGTGGCAGCGTTTCCTGCGGTCGATCCGAATTGGGATAGCAGTTTTGGAGCGGGCATGCTGAATTTGTGGCCAGCCATATCCGTTGTTGCGGCAACAGACGTGAAATTCCCAAATTGCGTCGGTCCACCTGCGACTCCCGGCGGGCTGTGCTCGCTTACCCCACCTCTGCCGCCATGGGACAACACGTCCGATATCTCAACGGCCACCCCACCGAAAGTGGGGGTTCCGAACACCATCACAGCGCAAGTTCGCAACAATGGCGGAGCACAAGCAACGGTGCTGGTGAATTTCGGAGTTTATGTCTTCGCGGTGGGAAACAATCAATTCTTCCACGTTGGTACCGTGCAGGTGACTATCCCGCCGAATACGACTGTGCCAGTGAGCGTGCCATGGACTCCTGCTTCCAGCGACCACCAATGTGCACAGGTCAACATTCAGTTTGGGTTCGACACTGACTACACCAACAACGTCACCCAACGCAATTTGCAGGTCGCTCCCTCTATCTATACTGTCCGCATCGAAAATCCATTCATGGTGCCAGCAAAATTCGAGTTGCGCCCGAAGAGCAATCGTGACGGATGGCAGTGCAAATTGAATGAAACAACGTTTGAACTTGATCCATTCGAGGATTGCCCTCGTAACGTACGCGTAACTTTTAACGCCCCTGCAGGAACAAAGGCGGGAGAACACGCTACTTGCGATCTTGCGGTTTACGCGACGCCACGTGGCGAAGAGCGCGCTCAACTGATCGGCGGGGTCACCATGGAAACCTATGTGCCGAAGCCTTGTCGAATGCTGGGGGAAGTTCGAAATGACCGTGGTGTACCACTCGCAGGTGTGAAACTGCAGTTCGAGCGTAACGTAGAAGCTGGCCAGACCGTGGCCCCATCCACAACAGCTTCGGCCACGACCACAGCCGACGGCATGTTCGAAGTAACACTACCGGCTGGCTATCAATACAACGTCACCATAGAGGCTGCAGGCCTCAAACCTCTTCGAACGCTTGTGGAGCCTGAGTGCGGAACGTGTTCTATGAACTTCGTCGTGGCAGAAGGACGTGTGACGCTGATGCAAAGGTAAGCAATAACGCTATGACCAGTGCAGGCCGGCTACCATTCGGGGCCGTCTCGCATGATGAAAAACAGGAGATGAAATGTCCTGATCAGGCCATAGGCTCTATCCGACTCTGGAGATCAGTTGACTCTGCTTGAGCCGACTGTAACGGCCGGGTACTACCAAGTGAAAACCGCAGATGAACAGATTGGTTTTGTATGGAAGAAGAATGCACGAATTCAACCGGCGACCGTTGCGCCGACTCCGGCGAACGGAGGCGTGGGGAGTTCTTTGCTGCCTCTTGTTGCCCGAGGACATTCGGTCGATTGGTGGTTTGTGTTCAAATTCAATTCTGCATCATTCCCACAGTGCGCTGCAGGCGCGGTGCGCTCCTGCCCGTTCGGTGGGCAAGTACAGTCTTCATGGACAACTTTCAGCCAGCAATTCGTGGTTGCCACAGACCGCGTAATCCTCATTCCGGGCTCAGCCACCGAAGTCAATTGTGTGAAGGAAATCTTTCGCCTGTTTACAGAAGAAAGTTTGATGCCAGCGGCCATTGCCCGGGAATTAAACCGAAGGGCCATCCCGTATCGGGGCATTAGCAGAACGAGTTGGTACCACATCGCGGTGAACAGGATCCTCAAGAACCCAAAGTACGCCGGGTGTTTGGTGTACGGTCGGAAGACCCAAAAACTACACACCCCAGCAAAATCGGTACCTCCAGATCAATGGGTCACAGTGCCCGGAGCATGGGAACCGCTCATCGATCCCGAGAGATTTACAGAGGCTCAGAACAAGTTCATGGACCTTACTGTCCATAAATCAAACGACCAACTTCTCGATCATCTGCGAGACCTGCTGAAGAAGCACGGCAAACTGTCCGATCAGGTCGTCACCACAGGTCCCGGTCCCTCTCGTGCTGCCTACGAACTGAGATTCGGGAGTCTTTCTGAAGCCTTTTGGCTGATTGGTTACGAGGGACTGAAACCCGAGTCTCTCAAAGCACGACGGGAAAGCCGCTCCATCCGAAAAGAGCTAGTGCAAGAGATCGTCCAGAGTTCGCCGGAACCGATCACCGTCATACAGGCGAATCGGCAGCGGAAGCAGCGACTGCTTCTGCCCAATGGACTGTTAATGGTGATCTACATCCTCCGACACGTTATCAAGCTTGGCGGAGCGCGCTGGCTACTGTCACCGAGAATAAACGAGCGAGGATATCCAGCATTAATCGCAAGGCTCGCGCCAGGAAATCAGGAGTTCCTGGATTTCTATCTTGTAAAGAGTGTTGGGTATCAGACGTTGCGCACGCTTCACGCGGATGATGCTTGGCTGAAAACTGGAATCAGGCTCCATTCTCTCGCGGATTTGCTACCTGCGGCTTCGGCGGCGAACATGAAAGCTAAAGAGTTTCCTTCAAGCTGGGCGCTATAGCGCCTTTCAACCGTAAGGTGTTGCGCCACGAGGAGGAAAGTATGGCCACTCCAGCAGCGCAATATCTGCGTATGTCTACCGATTACCAGGAGTACTCGCTCCTGAATCAGGCGGCGGCAATCTCGCGTTACGCCGCGCTCCATGATTTCCACATTGTTAGCACTTACTCCGATGAGGCTCGCAGTGGGCTTCTGCTGCGAGAGCGCCCTGAACTGCAGCGATTGCTGCAGGATGTGATGTCGAAGCAACAAGGTTACAGAGTCATCCTGGTGTACGACGTCAGCCGATGGGGGCGATTCCAGGATATGGACGAGGCCGCCTACTACGAATTCATCTGCAAGGAGGCTGGGGTCCCGGTCCACTACTGCCAGGAAGCCTTTCTCAACGACGGCGCAATGGCGAACCTGATCATCAAGTGGTTGAAGAGAATGATGGCCGGAGAATACAGCCGGGAGCTTTCAGAGAAGGTATACCAGGGACTGAGACGAATCGCCTCCAATGGATTCCACACCGGGAGCGTTGCCGGTTACGGCATGAAGCGGCTTCTCGTTTCTGCAGATCGCGAACCGAAGCAGATTCTGGAAGTTTGCGAACGGAAGAATCTTGCGACGGATCGGGTAATTCTGACCCCTGGCCCAGCTCAGGAAGTGGCATGCGTGAGAGAAATCTTCCGACTATTCACGCAAAAAGGGATGAAGCCCGAATCCATCGCCAAAGAACTGAACCGCAGAAAAATCCCGTACACGGGCCTAAGTCGGGCAGCATGGTACGGCGGGATGGTCAGGCGGAGTAGCTCGTCACCCCACAAGGAAAAGGAACAAATATCGTTGCAACAAGAATCTCGCAATGGCAGTGACACACTTTCTAATAACTCTTATCGCTTGAGGTAATAAAAAGGCTCGTTACAACCCCGAGAAAACAAGGTGCAGGCAAACACAGGCGCTAATTTCAAACTCTACGATTTATTGGAACCACATCAAATTTTTCCTGGATTTCAACGCATGTTCTAGCCTCTGCTGACCTTAAGCCTCGTTGCGTGAGGGCCCCGGGGATTCCCAGATTGCCTTTACAAGAGCACGGCATGGCACACACAAGTCTGAATCACGAATGCGTAGTGTTCACTCCAAGCTTTCTTCTCCGTCGGATGTTCACTTCGTGATAGCGACCCACGACGGACCGGCCTGTGTACTTACCGGTGTCCCAATTTGTGTCAAAGTTCCAGCGACCGGGTCAACGCCAAAGCTAGTGAGGTTATCCGAGTTGAGGTTTGCTTCATACGCGAAGCGACCCGAAGGGTCCAGCACCAGAGCTACTGGGCTAGTGCCCGTTGACGCACTTGAAACCGGAGTCAGAATTCCAGTGCCTTGGTCAATAGAGAACACCGATACATTACCCGCTATGGCATTTGTGACATACGCAAACCGTCCTTTGGGGTCGATTGTGACCGAAGTCGGGCCGTCGCCGCTCCTTACCTGGGTGGCGAGCGGTGTCAGTGCTCCGGTGGCGGGAGCCACGGAGAAGGTTGTGATCTGATTCGAAGCCAGACTAGCAGCGTACCCAAATTTCCCAGACGGATGAATACTGACCGAGGTCAGGCTCAGATCAACTGGAACAGCGCCTAGCAGCCCGAGCGCGCCAGAGCTATCGACTGAATATACGGTTATGTCACCCGAATTGAAGTTGGCAACGTAGGCGAAATGGCCGGAAGGATGGAACGTGAGCGAAATTGGCGCATCATCTGTTGCGGCACTGCCCGAGATAGGCGTGAGCGCTCCACTGCTCGAATTGATAGAAAATCCAGAGATGCTTCCTTCACGATTCACCTCGTAGAGTATGTTTGCCGTCGGTCCAACAACAATGAATCCAGGCGCATGAGCTGCAGGAACGGGCAAGCCGACAGTGGTTAGAACGCCCGTATCCTTATCGATCGCAAATACCGAGATATCGTTCGAAACGACGTTGCCGACATAGGCGAAATGGCCGGATGGTTCCAAGGCTATGACACTGGGACCGAGCCCGCCGGTCAGCACAGTCTGCCTGGGGCTTAGCTGGCCCGTCGTGGAATCGATCGCGAATGTGGAAACGCTGTTTGCTGATGAGTTTGCAACCATTGCGAACTGCGTTGATGGAATTGGACGCGCTGGTGAAGCAGTCGGACCCGACCCGCAGGCAGTCATCAGCGTAGAGAGAAAGATAGCGAGAATAGAGCCTAATTTGTAATGGAAAGGCATTGAGTTCCTTCTGATTTGAAATAGGTGAGCCGAATTATCGCTGGGAGGTATCGACTCTAGTGTAGGGATCCCGAAGCGACATCCGGCACCATGTGACTCGTATCAGGCATTGGATGAGCGTAGTGACACTCTGTCGCAGTCTAGGCATCAATTTTTTGTAAATTTGCCGTTACACAGACTTGTTGCCGATGAACCGAGACTTCTCAATGGCCAGTCGTATTGGGGACTAGAAACAGTCTAAGGCTGTCACCTCTGGTCAGAGAGTGCCCGCCACTGAGACCAATTGAGTATTCCTAACTCGAAATGCGGAGAATCGGGCAACAACGCAATGAACTCAATTAGGTTATTGTCTGGATCACGAAAATAGATCGCGGCGGCTGGCATCCACGCCAGTACAATCGGTTCTTTTGCGATGTTTCCGTGAAAATCGAGCGGTTGAATGCTCCGCGAGTAGAGCGTTTCGATTGCTTGGAGCAAGTCAATAAGGGAAACTCCAAACGCGATGTGGACCGACAATCGCTGTGGGGTATCTCCGACTTCCCACAATCCAAGCAGTCCGCCTTTGGGACGGCCGGCCCAAACGAAACCAACTCGGCGGTCTGAGAATGTGGCTGCCAATGGCAGTCCCAACACCTCCGTATAGAAAGCCAGAGATCGTTCCAAGTTGGAGACATTCAAGTGAGCCTCGAAGAGGCTCTGAATTGGAATCAATATGCCCTCCCTGACGTAGCACTACGGTTCAGAGCTATCGTCCGGCGGATAGCCGCCGTATAACATCCCACAGACCGGCTGCTCCGGATGTGACAGCATCAGGTTTGGCCCCGAGCAGTTCTTCGGCTGCGCTCATCCGGTTAACCCATATCGTCGGATACCCAAACCATTTGGCTCCGGCCACATCCCACGGCGCAAATGCAGCAAAAGCAATCTCGTGGCGCCCCAGTCCGAAATGGTCAGTGCCCATCCGGTATGCACGGGTGCTTGGTTTGAAGGCACGCACGCTATCTGTTGACAGATGTTCTTCGAAGAAGCTGCTCATTTTCGCAGCATGCAAGTTCGCGTCGAGCATGGAGGCTGTGAAGTTTGAGAGGAATGCCATCCGCAGTCCTCGGTCTTGCAATTCAGCGATAGCATCGGATGTGTCCGGCCAGACTGGCAGCTCTCGATACACGCTCATGAGGCGCTGTCGTTGTGCTTCTGAGATCTGCAGTTGCATTGACCTTGCAGCGTAGTCCATCGCGTCCTCTGTAACGAGCCAGAAATCGCGATAACGCTGGCCTGTGGTGCGGAGCCAAGTGTACTCAAATTGGCGAGTCCGCCAAAGATTGGTGAATTCGCCTCCCTTTCCCGGGAACAACTCCTCTGCGCAGTTAACTACGGCCCGGGGGTCGAAAATGACGAATGCGTCGAAAGCAACGGCTCGGATTCTGCCTTGGGAGGACTGCTGCCGTTCGGTTCCCTCCCGAAAGCGGGCGGCATAGGCAATCGAGCCGAGGGCTGCCGTACTCAGGAACCGCCGCCGATTTGCCTTCATGATGATGCTCGCTGCGCAGCTCTTAGTTTGCCTGTGCGGTTGGACAGGTATGTGTCGACCGCAAGTGGGCCAGAACCGCCGAGAACTAATGCCACCAGGCATGCAAGATAAAGCAGATCAAGCTCGTAACCCGGCTTGCCGAATTGCGCTCCATCGGCGGAGACCGCCAGGAGTTTGATTGAGCTAAATCCGAATGGAAGATGAACGGTGACTGCAGCGACCACCAGAACTGTGGCAAGCGGAATGCTCATCAGGATGACAAACGCTCCCGCCAGAATCGCGAGCCCACCAACAATCTCAATTCCGATCGTCAGCCAGCTCATAAGGGCTGGTGCTGGAACACGAAGAGCTGCAAGAACCGCTGCGAATCGCTCAGGCCCTCTTGCTAGCTTGAGGTATCCATGAACAATGAACCCATAGCCAACTATAAGCCTCAGCGGAATCGCTGCCCAATTCGAAGCTGCCGGTCTTTGGTGCATGGATGTGTACCGCTGTGCAGGCATTTTGACGGTCCTCTCTCCTTCGTTGTTTCGCGCATTCAGCTGCTCGAACAACACCTTCTCGTCGCAATCATGTTTTCGATTGTGTTTCCCGGACAAAGTGACAGTCCCCGTGTAAAGGCTTTGTCAACGTAATGAACGGCCTCGGGCGGACTGATCCAACGAGCCGCGGTTCGGGCACGATCATACTTTTGAACGGCGATGCAGACGGAGGGCCCTCCGCATCGACAACCCCGGTCCGAACCTCGTTTCTGTGGTCCCAATCAATTCAAAACCACAGGCGAGATAAAAACTCTTCGCGTGAGGGTTGCCCACAACGTGGAGATAGGTGGCTCCTTCTTTTCTACCGATTTCAGCGGAGTGCTCGACCAATGCTCTTCCAACACCGCGGCGCTGCATAATTGGCTCAACGAACAGCGCATCCAATTCACAGTCGCCGTCCGGTCTAGGTTCTGTGGCGGCAAATCCAACTATCTCGCCGTGCCACTCCGAGACAAACACTCTGCCACAGCGAATTTGGTCGACACCTAATTCGATAGCTTCGGGGTGCGCTAGCAGGGCATCTCGATCACCTGCATTGCCGAGTGATGCACGCAGCTGTAGCTGTTCGAGTTCTCTTTGCTCAGATGGCTTGGCCAGACGAATCGCGAATGCTCCCATCATCAATCTCATGATTCAGCGACAACACTCAGCGCTTACAGCTTCTTGCGGTAATGGACACAACGGTCAACGAACTCGTAACCAAGGGCCTCGTGTGCGAACTGGGACCGCTCATTGTCGATGTTTGCGTCGGACGCAATCTCACAGCAATGGTGCTTCCGCGCCCACTCCTCCGCGGCGGCTAGCAGCTTCCTACCCACTCCCTGCTGACGGTTCGGTTCAGTAACGTACCAGCCTTCGATATAGCCCACCGCTTGCAGTGGAGTACAGCCGTCTGCATGTGAACGCAAGTCGACCTCAACAAATCCAACCAGTGTGGCATCGCTTGCTTCCGCAACAAAGATGCACTGGGGCATTGTCAGAACCAGATCAGCCCTGCCACCCAGTATTCGTTGAAGTTCGCCGGCGTGTTCCTCAAGGGAAGAGTTCGGCCACAAAGCCTGGCACATCATTACCAGTTGGTCCAGATCGGATGGTTTTGCGGGTCGAATTCTCATTACCACACTCCAGCGTGACGGTGGCACGGGCACTTTCAAATAAACTGCGTTAGCACCCAATCCTATTTCTGAATTGGTCATTCGAAGCATCGCCTTCGCCGAGTTATCAAGAGTTCCGTTGGTTCAAAGCGGGCCCGGCTTGCGGCATTCAGGCAACGAATTTATAGCCAACTCCGTGCACCGTGCGAAAATGAACAGGGTGTGCGGGGTCCGGCTCGAGCTTTTGCCGTAACCTCAAAACATGATTGTCTACGGTCCGAGTACACGGATAGTTGTCATAGCCCCAAACTTTATTAAGTAGCTCGTCTCGTGATATCACGCGGTTTCGATGGAAGACAAAGAACCGGAGTACATTGAATTCCATCGCCGTTAGTCCTACCAGTCGGCCGGCTCGCATTACTTCCATTGATGAGAACTCGATCCGAATTTCGCCGAAGTGTGCGATAGGTGTCCGCAGTCGAGCACAAGCACCATCGATTTGAGCAACAATTAAGGTCACGAGCTTGTTCCAAGTCAACGGGAGAAGTAGGACACGGTTCTCTCCGCGATCATGCTGCACATTTTGCTCCCAAAGCTGGTCCGCGCCCTTACGAGGAACAAGCGCGATATGGTAGTCGTTCATACAATCTGGTGGAAGGTCCCTAAGCGCATTGCCGCTTTCGACCAGTGGATCATTTAGTTCGAAGTCGGACGATGCCGCCACAAGCTGTCCAATCGAAAGGGCCTTTATGGACTCCAGGATGTTTGATGGACTGTTAATTGTCATAAGCAACTCTCATCAGCACCAGCGCAACCGCAGAAATTGCAATAAAGTCGACCTTGAGATACCCACTACTTCCAAAAGTTTCAAAGCGCAAGAGGATCTTTCGTGTGCCGCATCGCGGGATCGGCATGCAGCTTCTGAGCGAAGATGAGGTCTGCCTGCAGATCTCTTTTTCAAGCGGTGCTAAGACACAGTTCCATCAATAGATATTGTCCAGCCAGTCCAGAGGCAGAGCTTCTTCGCCGGATCCAACCCACTTTGTGAACAAACCCGGCTGACACAGAAGCTATTAGTGTCAACAGACAAACAGTTGACAATTTTGGTCGACACCTTTTGGGGATCACCTTGCTCTCAGTCATCGCTGCGAAAGTCGAAGAGTGCGGTCTGCTATATCCACCACACACTTCTGGGTGACGCAAATTCTCGAAGGAGTCAACGGATGTACAAAGTTAGTCGTGGAGTGATGCTGATCGTTCTAGCTGCGAGCCTGTTGTATTCGGTTCGTGGTCAGGCGCAGTACGCACCGTCAGATGAAGCTGGCGCAGTATTTGTGATGAACAATTCTGCTGTCCGGAATGAAGTCATTTCATTTACGAGGGGCCGGGACGGCTCGATTCAAAAAGCCGGAACATTCGCTACCGGCGGTAGGGGATCTGGTGGTGTAACCGATCCTTTGGAGTCTCAAGGGGCACTTACGCTCAGTCAGGATCGCTCTCTGTTGTTTGCAGTCAACGCTGGGAGCGGAGAGCTTTCTGTGTTTCGCGTTCACGGGTCCAATCTCGCGCTGGTTAGTCGAGCGGCGACACAAGGCTCTGAGCCAAATGCGGTCGCTCAGCATGGAAACTTGGTTTACGTCTTGAACGTGGGCGGGAGCAGCAACGTCGTGGGATTCACGTTGCACTTTGGCGGTGAGCTGAGGCCAATTCCGCACTCGATCCGCTTTCTAACAACGAACAATTCAGAAGCTGCTTCATTAGCGTTCAGTCCGGATGGCCGATTCCTGCTGGTTAGTGAGCGTGCGACTAACAACGTCGAAGTCTTTCCGGTTCGCTCCGATGGAACGCTAGGATCGGCAGTAATCAATTCGGATCTGGCTCCCGGCACTTTTGCGGCAACAATAGCCCGCAACGGTGCGGTCATAGTCTCGGAGACCGGGCCAAACGGTGGTAGCAATGCCTCCACAGTTTCGTCTTACTCTCTGCTTACAAGCGGGACCCTATCGCCAGTTTCCACAGGAGTTCCGACGCTAGGAGATGCAAACTGTTGGAATGCAGTCACCCCTGACGGACGTTATGTTTACGTCTCCAACGCAGGCTCATCGACAATAGCCGGGTTCTCGATAGGCACCTATGGAGGATTGACCCCGATTGGTGCGACAGTTGTAGGAAATAATCCCACCGGCAGCGGGAATCTCGATATCGCGGTCAGCTCTGACAGCAAATTCCTCTATTCTCTGAATTCTGGAAACGGCACGATTGGTATTTTCGGCGTTCAGCAGGACGGAACTCTTATTAACCTCGGCGAAAGCGAAGCCATTTCTGCGAAAGCAGGATTCAACGGCATCGCATCGTTCTAACCTGTGGGGGCTGTGAGTTGCGGCCGAGGCCGCAACTCACTTACTTGTTGTCGGAATGACATTCTATATAGACAGGACGAGGCACCCGAAATGGCAGTGAAGCTTATCGTGATTTATCCCCTTCCAACAGATATCGAAGCCTTCGAAACGCTCTACACCAAGGAACACGTACCGCTCGCGGTTGAAGCATTAGTTGGGAGCACAAAACTCGTCGCCACTCGAGTACTCGGCTCTCCCCAGGGGAAACCCGCATTTCACCGGATCGCCGAGATCCACTTCCCCACGTTTGAGGCACTCGAAGCATGTGCGGCTTCCGAGGGAGGAAAGCGGACACTCGCCAACGCAATTGCAATTTCATCGGGCGGACCGCCGATCTTTCTCGTTGCCGAAGAGGACACGGCGGGACTGTGAATGCACTCGGCGCAATCTCCTGAAACGCAGATGCAACGACTCGGCACGCAACACGAACAATGGCGGCGTCAACTGCGGCTGCTTTAGGTGAGAAGCACAATTTGTAGGAGTGGTACGCGATGCTGGTGTCGCTCGATTACGAAATCGCCTTCGCACGACTGGAAGATATTTCTTACCTTTCTTCGATCGAACGAGCAGCCGCGAAGCTGTTAAAGGGCCAAGTGCCCGACTCTATCCTGAATGAAGCAATGAGGCCAGCTGAGTTTAGGAATGCGCTGGAGAATAATCGCCTCTGGGTGGCTCGTAAAAATCACGTGCCGGTGGGCTTTGCACATGCTGAGATGCTAGGGCCCACTGAGGCGCACCTCCAGGAACTGGACGTTCGTCCCGATCATACTCGGCGAGGCGTAGGCAACCGCTTGGTCGCAGCAGTTTGCACCTGGGCTAGCCAGCAACACCTGTCGCTTTCGCTAACCACTTTCCGAGATGTACCGTTCAACATGCCTTTCTGTATTAGGCTCGGCTTCGAAGTCGTCCCGGTTACAGAACTCGGCTCGGCACTGCATACGATTATTCAAGAGGAGACTCGTCGAGGCCTCGATCCAGAGCGCCGCGTTGCAATGCGATATAGAGTCTCCGAACTTCTCTAAAAGACTGCAATAGTAGTCTAGCGGTCGCCCGTCGGAGCATCGAAGTCTCTCCACGCCCAAACTGATGCCCGCTTGGATCCGAGTACAGACCAATCTAGAACGCTTTAGGGGCATGGAAGCTGCGGCTAGAAACCAAGAACTTGTTTAGGCCAGGAGCCAAGGCGTCTCGTAACTGCAAGCGCGCTCGGGAGAGCCTCGTCTTCACGTTAGCCTCGCTGAGTCCGAGAAGCTGGGCTGTTTCTGAAATGCTGAGCTGCTGTACATCACGAAGCATCAACAC
>Ga0335069_10012446_pt1 | contig 11965 bp, 9 predicted proteins | sample Lox_Sample_11_FD_206714 | JGI IMG/M metagenome (GOLD analysis project Ga0335069, IMG submission 206714) | Soil microbial communities from Loxahatchee National Wildlife Refuge, Florida, United States - Lox_Sample_1.1 | ecosystem: Environmental > Terrestrial > Soil > Wetlands | place: USA: Florida...
AATGAGGGCATCTGCATTCACATAGTCGAAGCCATAGCCGGCGGGTACATCCGGGGCCTTATTGTCGAAGATGGCCGTGAGATTGGAGTCTTCTCCGTAGAAGTAGATCAAATCAGCGCCAAAGTGTCCCTGTTGGAGCAGGAAGCTTGTGCGAGCGAGGTAATCGATCCATATCCCGGCCTGATCGGCCCAGGTTTCATTGCGATTGAACCATTGACCGAATGGTCCGAGAGTCATGCCTGGCGCCTTGCCGATCAGAGGCTGATGCGCAGACTCGTGAATGACAAAGCGATTGATGCCATTCAGAAATTCCTGATCGGCAGTTGGTTTCAGAGTAGCGGGCGACCATGCCCACGGGGCGGCGGCCGCGGTCATGGACTCGGCGGCGGCGATGTTTTGCCCATAAATGTGAGCCACAGATGCCGATTCACGATCGTCGGCGTTATAGCCATATTGCTCGTGATTGACGCCCGGGCTCTGCGTCCACATCGCGCTCATTGGAATTTCATTGAACTTCTTCACTTCCATGCCATCGGCAACGAAGGCGCGTCGCGACTCGTGCGACTCGCCGTAGTGCTCCATGTTCCGTTCATGAAGTGTGTCTTCAAGCTGGCCGTAATGTTCGTTGGCGATCAGATCGGCGATTGTCTTGCGGAAATCCCAGAGAAAGCGATCGCTAGCCTCAGAACTTTCCACGACCTGGCCGGTGAGCACAGGCAGCCAGGGGATTGGATCATAACCGCGCAGCCTTTTGAACTGCGCGAGCATGTTGTCAGTCCAGTTCTGCGAACCGGCCTCCCAGCTGTCGGTAATCACATAGTGGATTCCGTTTTTGCCAATGAGTCCGGGGCCGACCGCCTCCTTGTAGCTATCGAGATACTTCTCAAAGTAGTTCTTCACGAATCGGTGATCGAGCTTGTCGACTTCGAGTCCCGTTGCTTCGGGAGTTGCGGGGTGATTGGTGATTCCGAGGAGGGAGTATCCCAGCCGGACAATGACCCAGTTTCCAGGCGGCGGCGTCCATTCGAGTCTTCCATCCGCGCTCATCTTTGAAGTCAGGTCGATGACCTCGGATTTTGCGACGGCCTCATTCGGAGCGACTGGCGGAGTCGCTAAGCGGTAAAGATCATCCACCGGCACGAAGGCCGCCTTCTCTTCGAACTGATTGACCCTGGCTCCGGAATGAAGAACGAGCTCGGCGACGCCAAAGTTTTTAATGGGCGGCGATTGCTTGATTCCAAATGAACTCGGGTCGATGCCTACTGCCCAGTCGGGGATAGGGGGAGGAGGAGTGCGTCTGAATGTCACACGGAAGTATTTCGCCGTTACCGGAACAAACGAGACAGTGTGCTCAGGGGCGTTGCCGCTTTCAAGTTTGGTGACCGGTTTCCAGTTCTGCCCATCGTCACTTGACTCGAGGGTTTTCTCAGGGGCGGACATCTGAGCGATAAGTGCTTCGATCCAGCCTGGGTCCCTGGTGACGAATGTGACGGCCCGAAGAGTTTGTGGTTGCGGGAATTCGAATTGAATCCATGATTCCTGGCCTGGTGCAGGGATCGGGACTGACGTCGTCGTTGCCAGGTCGCCATCCGACAGTATTGCCGGATCAAACGAATCGCCGTTCGATGTGATTTTCGCGTTCAGTTCTTGCACCGACTGATCGAATGGTGATTTCTTGTACGCGATGACTGCGGCATCGGCATAGAACTGGGGAATCCTGCTCTCATTCGGAGTGCCAAGTTCATCTCGAATTCCGATGTTCTGAAAGGCGCCTGTCTTCGAGGGTGGATGCGGGAGAACGCCGCTGAAGGGCTTGCCGCCCTCAACAGGTGTTTCGCTCCAGACGTACTTCTTCATTCCCTCGGATCCCGGGACCCACGGACCGCCGGTCTCGCTCCAACCCGGGGAACCCGCAATCGCCATTTCCATTCCGTACTGATCGCCAAGAGAGATCGCGTACTTGAAGGCGTCTTTCCATTCAGGAGTCATGTATGCCAGTCGCCGATCCACCACCTGAGGTGTTTGCAGCGCGGCGTCGAAGTTCTGGAAGCCGGCCAGGCCGATCTGGTGCATCCAAGCCAAATCGAGTTTGATGCCCTCCTTGGTGATGTTTCCGTTCATCCAGTGCCACCACACTCGAGGACGAGCACTCTGCGGTGGGTTCTGGAAGCCGCTCTTGAGCGGGTCGGGCGCACTCTTGTCCTGAGCGCCGGCCACAGCGGCAATGACGAGGCAAGAAGCAACCAATCTCAGGGCCTGGCGGATCATCACTTCTCCTTTCGCGAATGAAGGCGCGACGTATGTAGTCCAAACGAGAAGAGTCCATCTCGCTTTGGAAGCAGAAAAACTGGGCTGAACATTGCGCATTGCACTTTAACAGGAAACCTCGTCAATTCGGAAGGGAAAGAGATTCCCTTTTGAATTCCGCCCGGTCGAGGTTGGCGATGGAATTCATGGATTCGGGGGCGCGATATCGTTTGCCAGGCTGAGCGCGTGGTTGGAAGCCAATTTATCCCTCGGAGTTTACGAAGCCATGCCAAGCCCCACGAGATTTGCCGCCGCGATAATGATCACGACTCCGGCCCAGAGGAGCCGGATCGAGCGACCGTTGACGCCTGCCCACTCGCCGAGAGCCAGTCCAACAAGGCCGCCGCACAGCACATAAATGCTCATGTGGAGCATCCAGTTCACATACGACAGGTGCTGAGGAATATTGGCAGCGCCCCATGCGTAGAAGAAGAACTGGAGATACCACATGATCCCACCGGTCGAGGCTAGCAGGGCATTCTTAGCAAGCGTCGGGGCGGGCTGTTTCATGTCATTCCGCAAAGAAAGGCGCGGCAGCACGGCAAGACGGGTGAGGCAGTAGGCGAAGTTTATGACGGCTCCGCCGCCCATGATGATTACGTAGCTGGGCAGAGCGGCGTAGAGAGGATTCACATGGAGTGCCAGCGCCGCATTCTCCATCGGTTTTGCTGCGTCGATGGCGAAAGACATCCCCGAAGAGAAGATTCCGCACATCACCGCCAGCAAAAGACCAAGACCTACATTGAATTCTTCCAGATGGCCTTTGAGTTGAGTTTCCTTCTGATGTCCGGCCCATGACACAATGGCCACGCCAATCAAGGCCACCAGAACGCCAGACATTGTGATCAGGCCACTGCGGGTTGTAAACAGCATTGCCGCCTGGCCATGCATCAGAGGCGGTACCAGCGTTCCAACAATCAACGTGACGCCGATCGCCACACCGATTCCCAGAGACATGCCGAGATAGCGCATCGTCAGTCCGTAGCTGACGTTGCCGACACCCCACATTGCGCCAAACAACGCGACCTTCAAGAGCAACGATGTTCCCATCGCGGCGTAAAAGGCATGGAAGTTCGGTAGCAGAAAGAGGCTGACTCCGATCGGAAGCAGGATCCAGGAGAACATGCCAGCCACAGCCCAGGTTGTCTCCCATGACCACTTTTTGACCTGCTCGATGGGTGCGTAGAATGACGCGGCCATGCTCGCGCCGACGATGTGCCAGCCAATACCAGCAACAACTGAGGTCATTGAGCTTCCTTTTCTCTATTGCGGGCCTGGTTTCCAACCGCTTGTCGGTCTTGGGCAGTCTCATCGTCTGGAAAGCCGCGGAACGTAAGCGGTTCGGATGGTTGTCCTGCTTTCAGTGCCCTTCATTCTAAAAGATGAATATCGGTCTGGCGGCAATCGGAATTCGCGCCGGGCATTCCCGCGATCTTTGGCATCGTGCATTCAAAAGTTCACCAAGTCAGTAATTGTCGCAATCGGTTTTGTGAGGCAGTCCATCCTGGTCTGTAAACGGAACTGGCGTGCTTTCTCCCGGCGAGCCATGTTCTACATCGATCGATTGAGATTTCCCACCATCCGAGGGAGGACGACAGTCTGTCTGCGGCTCGATAGAGTTCGACCCAAGGCTTGCGCGATGTCATAGTTACGTCGTTTTCGTCGACGACGAATGCGTGGTTCCCGCGTGGACTGTGCATCCAGGTTTGAATCTACGAGAGGTCGCAATCATGGTGAATCGGGGATCCCTGAGTTGGACTCGGCTCGGAGTCGTGTTGCTCTTTGCCGGCGTAGCTGTTGCGCAGGTGCCGGAAGGCACGCTAAACGGGCGAGTCACCGACCAGAAAGATGCCGTGCTTGTAGGCGCCCAGGTGTCTGTTGTCAGTACGGCGCAGGGAGTATCGCGCACCACGGTCACTAATGGAAGCGGGCTCTATGTCGTTCCCAAGCTGCCTGCGGGCGAGTACGACGTCAGGATCGAGCAGAAGGGATTTGCCGCTCGCGAGGCGAAGGGGATTGTGATCCAGGCCGGTCGCACGTCGACTGTCGATGCCTCGCTGTCGGTGGCAAGCACCGGAACAACTCTCGAGGTTGATGCCTCCACTGTCGGTGTCAACGTTACCCAATCGATGATCCAGGGCGAGATTACATCAAAGACGATCGAGAGTATTCCGCTTAACGGCAGGAACTTTCTCGAACTGGCTTATCTCGTTCCCGGAAACCGCCCGGCCCCCACATTCGATCCCACCAAGACGAATACGCTTGAGATCAGTTCCGCTGGCGGTTTCGGTCGCGGCGGCAACATTACCGTTGATGGCGGCGACAACAACGACGAAGTTGTAGGTGGAACGCTGGCCAACTTTCCAGAAGACTCGGTGAAAGAGTTCCAGATCGCGACTGGCAGGTACTCGGCTGAAGTGGGGCGCTCGGGAAACAGCATTGTGAATGTCGTCACGAAGAGTGGAACCAATCAGTATCACGGTTCGGCGTTTTTCTTTGAACGGAATCGGAATCTTCAAGCTTTGCCCGCGACATTCAACAGGGACCTGCCCACGCCGCCTTTCGACCGAGAGCAGTATGGCGGCTCTGTCGGGGGTCCTATCCGTTCAAATCGCGCATGGTGGTTTACATCGGCCGAATATCGCGATCAGAACGCCGCGCTGCAAACCGGAACGCGCGACTTTGCCACGAACGAGATCCTGAATACCTCAGCACCGGCCCCGCTCCGCGACGTGCTGTGGTCCTCACGCGTCGATACGCAGCTCAACCAGCGGAACAGCGTGATGGCCCGCTACTCGTTCAATCGCTCCACGGATACGGCAGAGGCAACTCCGTCGCAGAGCACGCCGCTTTTCACTGCTGCTGAACGTCAGAACTCTCTGAATCGCTTCAACTCGGTGGTCGCTGCGCTGAATACGGTGCTCTCCACGACGCGCGTCAACAACCTTTCCTTTCATTACGACAATTTCTTTAACAACATCCCCCCCTATCCCGAGGACGCGCCCACAACGAATCCCGACCTTGGATTGACCAATGAATTGATCTTCCCGGACCTAGCTGACGGGGCAAATTTCAACCTGCCCCAGGCGACTCACCTGAACCGTTACCAGGTGCGGGATGCGCTGTCGTGGGTCCTTGGCAAGCATGCACTTAGCTTTGGCGGCGAGTTTCAGCACTATATTGCGAGCGGCGAGATTAACGTGTTTGGCTCGGGTACGGTCATCCTGGTCTCGAACTTTGGTTTCGCCGACTTGAACGGTGACGGCCAAGTGAACGATCTGGACATCCCGATCGCAGTGGGGCTGAAGAGCAGCGCGCCCGTTGTTCCGGTTCCAATCCCGAGGATCTACAACAGCTACGTGGGCAGCTATGTTCAGGATGACTGGCGAGCAACGCCGAAGCTGACCATCAACGCCGGTCTTCGCTGGGAGTACGACTCAAACCTGACCGGCAATTCGAGCGAGCACGACCCCTGCCCCGATCCCTCGGTGGAACCGACCAAGCCGTGCACGTGGATGGCAAACGTGATCGACCTGAAGAAGGTGCCAGACAAGCTGAACTTCGGGCCGCGCGTCGGCTTTGTCTATGACCCCTTCGGAAAGGGAAAGACGGTGCTGAGAGGCGGCTACGGGATTTACTACGATCGCATCATTCTCGAAGCCGGCTCCTATGAACTCGTGCAGAACGACCGTGCATTGACGGTGACTGCCTTTGCCGGGTCGGCCTGCACTTCGCCGTATGTCCCCGGCGGCCCCAGTCTGGGAGCGTGCTTCGCTCCGATGTCGAGCTTCGTCCCGGGAAGTCCTACGCTTGCCAGCCCGTTCAGCGGTCCGCATCAGACGGGTGGAACCGGAATTCTGGCCATGGGGCCTGACGCGCACCATCCGTTTTTTCAGCAGTTCTCGCTGGGGCTTCAACAGCAGTTTGGCAGCAACTGGCTGGTGACGGGCGACGGTCTGCACGTGTTTGCCGACCGCCAGATTATTGGACAGTTCCTGCGCAGCACTGACTCGACGTCGCCCTATGCCAACTGCCCCGGCAACAACGAGCCTTGCACTCTGACCGATCCTCTCAGCGGGATTACAGACAACATCACGCTGCTTCAGTCTCAGGCGAAATCGTGGTACGACGGACTGATTGCCAGCGTCAGGCACAATCCGGCAAAGATCGGCAAGATCGGTTACCAGTACAACATCAGCTACACGCTGTCGAAAACGTTCGACTACTCCGACGACGACCAACTCACAAGGAACAACTCAGCGGAGCAGGTCAACCTTGTGGAGGGAATCAATAATCTGCGGTTGGAGAAAGGCTATGCGCTGACCGATGAACGTCATCGTCTGACACTCTACGGCGAAGCCGAGTTGCCATTGAGCTTCTTTGTTGCGCCGATCTACACATTCGGTTCGGGCGTGCCCGCGGATACGTTTCTACCTGGAACAGGGGGCATCAATGGATCGAGCGGATCGCGATTGCCGATACTTCCGCGAAATGCACTTGGGCGCGAGGTCAAGAACAGCGACCAGCTCAACAAGGTCATCGATCAGTGGAATGCGCTTCCGGCATGTCCGAATCCCTATCCATGCCTGGCTGGTGGAACGCTCGAGCACGTGCCGACGGGGATTGACTTTTTCAGCCCATTCAGTTCGCTCGACATGCGCGTGAGGAAAGACTTTCACTTCGAGCGCGCCAAGTTCTCGCTGGCAGGTGAGGTGTTCAACCTCTTCAATCAGACGAATATTCGCGGGCAGGATAACGGCAACTATTCGGGCCGAAACATCTCCATCAGCCCATACCAGGCACCGCAGAATGGACAACCAGCACAGGCGGTTCAGGAGAACTTCTATACGGCTGTAACGACTGCGGGGGGATTCTTCGGTTCAGGCGGGCCCCGTGCCTTTCAGTTCATGGCGCGGATCGAGTTCTAGGCTGAATCTGGAGATCTCGCGAGGAATCGGCTGTGGCACGGTGTTGTCATGGCTGGATGCAGGCGGGCTCTTTTCCTTTTTCGGTTTCGGCAGCGGCCAGGCGATAGACTCAGCGCCTCCTGGGATCTCCGGCGCTGCGGCTTGCGAGCAGATCGTCGTGCAAGGGGCATCCGGTGCAGAGCGCGGTTCGGCGGCAGTGCGTTTTGCCCACTGCCACAATCAAGGCATGAAACTCGTTGAGAAACTTGGCCTGGTCGCTCTGCGCATCCTGCGAAAATGCCTGTCTGGTGAGGTGAACGAGGGCCTCGTAGCTCCCGCGGCCCTTGCCGGGTGGCGGTTCGATCAATTTGTGACGCTCGGCAATGCGCCGGAGATATTCATCGGCAACCGGAACCGGGTGGTGCAGCGCATAGAGAAGAATCGCATCGGCTGTCTCCGGCCCAACTCCCGGCAATTGAAGAAGGCGAGCGCGCAACGCCGCCGTGGGGGTTTCAGCGAGCGTCTGAAGGGAGCCGCCAAATTCCGCATCCAGCATCGCAACAAAAGCTTTCATCGCCGGAGCCTTTCGCGTGTAGAAACCCGATGGGCGAATCAGTTCCTGAAGCCTGGCTAGCGGTATGGCGCGGATTCCTTCCAGCGAAAGCGCTCCCTGCGCTCGCAAGTTGGCGAGCGAACGCTCAACGGCTTTCCACGCCGTGTTCTGCGTCAGATAGGCGCCAAGCACAATCTCGAAGGTGGCTTTGGCGGGCCACCAGTGTTGAGGACCATAGGTCTTCAGGAGCTGATCGTGCATCCGGCGAAGGCGTCGTGCGGCGGAGCTCGGCCGCGCGTTTTTCTTCACTTGAGATCCTCACTGGCGGGCAACTGAAGCTGCACTTTCCATTCAAGAATCCGCGCCCGAGCCGCGGCAGCCTCAGCCTCCGGGACGTGGCCTGCATGCTGAAGCGAGATCGACAGGGCAGTGTGCGCGAGCGGATCGTGGGGAGTCAAAGCGGTCAGCGCCAAAGCTACAGCGACGGACTGCTCGAGCCGTCCTGCATCGCGCAAAGCGCGCACCAGCCCATGGTGGGCCTCGAAGTGTGCGGGGTCCGCGTCAATTGCCGCACGAAACTTCTTCGCCGCCTCTGCGGGCGCTCCGGCAGCCAACTCATCAAGCGCTTGCTGTGTCAGAGATTCGGCAATGGAGGAGTTCGAGCCAGTCATATCCATTATTAGGATAATGAAATGAGCCCAACCGTTCCAGCGGAGGAAGGCAATGAAGAGCCACACTGAGTATTTGGTCTTTGAGACCAGGAAGCGCCGCGAAATGGTCCACATCACGAACGAGATCGAGCAGATCGTGAAGCGAAGCGGCGTGAAGGACGGTCTGTGCTTCGTCTCTCCGATGCACATTACCGCTGCTGTCTATGTCAATGACCATGAAAGCGGCTTGATCGAGGACATTGGCAAATGGCTCGAGGAGCTTGCCCCGGCGCGTCCTGACTATAAACACCATCAGACCGGCGAAGACAATGGCGATGCTCACCTCAAGTCTCTGCTATTGCATCATGAGACGACTCTTCCGGTCACTGGCGGCAAGCTCGATCTGGGCACCTGGCAGCGAGTGTTCTACGCGGAGTTTGACGGTCAGCGCCGGAAGCGCGTGATCGTCAAGGTGCTGGGCGTTGAGTGATGGAACCGATTAATCGTCGGTAATCCTGCGCCAGCCGGTTGCAGGTTGTGCGGTGTGCACCTTGAGGAGGCTTAGAGACGTGTGCGGTATGACAACGAGGTCGACCCTGCGGTTTTCTGCCCGGCCTTGAGGCGAATCGTTATCGGCGATGGGATGAAATTCGGCATAGCCTGCCGCTGACAGCCGTTCGGGAGGAACGGCCTGAAGCGCAAGGCAGATGCGGGCAATGCGTGTTGCGCGCGCCGAGGAGAGCTCCCAGTTCGAATCGAATGCAGCGTTGTGAACCGGGACGTTATCCGTGTGTCCCTCGACGCGCAGATTGTAAGGGGTTCGCCTGATTGCCTGCGCAACTGTGCGCAAGGTTTCGACGGTCCCGGGCCGAGGAGTTGCCGATCCCGAATCAAAGAAGCCGGCCTCACGCAAACTGATGACAAGGCCGTCCTGGCCCATCTCGATGGAGATCGTGCCCCTGGAGATCTGATCGGAAAGTGCGTCCTTGAGTTTGCGCTGGATCTGGTCGAGATCCACCTTGACCTCTGCGAATGCGCGGATCTCTTCACCTGTGGGATCGATGGCGGCGACCGGCGAATCGAGCTTCTTCGGCGCGGATATCGCTCCCTTTTCGGGTCGCGCAAGCGTATTGAAGATACCCAGCGCCTGGAAGGCGGAATCGATTGCGACAGAAACCTCCGACTGTTTCTTCTGGTCCTGCTTCGCGAAGGCGTAAAGGACAACAAAGAAGGCAAAGAGCAGGGTAATGAAGTCTGCATAGGAGACGAGCCAGCGCTCGTGGCTGACTTTTTGTCGCAATGCGCGGCCGCTCACGCGGTACGCTCCTTTTCCTTTGATTCGCTTTGTTTGCCGAACCCTGCGAGCTTGATCTCGAGCATGCGTGGATTCATTCCTTCGAGGATCGAGATAACGCCCTCGAGCATCATCTCGCGGCGCTCGTACTCCTCGCGGAGGTGGATGCGCATTTTGCCAGCGAAGGGCAAGAAAAAAAGGTTTGCGATTCCCACGCCGTAGACCGTTGCGACAAAGGCCACCGCGATGCCGCGCCCGACCTCCTGGATGTTGTCGAGGTGCTGCATAACCTGAATCAGGCCAAGCACAGCGCCGAGGATTCCGATCGTAGGCGAGAATCCTCCCGCCGACTCGAAGACAGCAGGCAGGCGTTCTTCGCGCTCCGACAAGCAATCCAGTCTCAGGCGCATGATCTTCCGCAGATCGGCAGGCTCAGTGCCGTCGACAGCGAGCATGAGCGACTGCTTGAGAAACGGGTCCTTGATTTCCTGAAGATCGGCATCAAGCGAGACCACGCCATTGCGCCGTGCCTTGTTGGCAAAACCGACAAGCAGGCGGGCGAGCTCGTCGTTGAGCTTGCGGGGCGTGACAAACACCTGCGCCATGTTGCGAAATGCAGTCATCACTGTGGCCAGGGGAAACTGGAGAAGCACAGCGCCGAGCGTCCCGCCGAAGACGATCAGGGCCGCCGTCGGCTGCAGGATCTGGCTGAGATTTCCCCCTTCAATCAGCATACCGGCGATGATTCCTGCGATAGCAACAAACAGGCCGCTGATGCTTCCTTTGTCCATTCGGTGCCCCCGCTTGCACAGGCAACTCTCTCTGCACCCAACTCAGAATTCGCGATCCGGGTCGTCCGGAACAGCGTATAGTTCCCTATCGTCCTCGCCTTGAACCTGCAGGCTGGTGATCGAGGCCGCGCGGGCCACACGGCCAAGGTCAGGCAGAAGAGAAGCGATGGCTGCCATCAACTGCGCGCGATAGGCCATGGTGCGGCCGACAACTTCGCCGAGTTCCTCGCGCACAATGAGCTTCTCTCCATTGATGAGAGTGAGCATGGTGTCGGGCGATGCCTCAGCGGTCTTGATCAAATCGCTGTTCAATACCATTGGCTTGCCGTTGAGGCGCGTGAGCTCGATCATGGCCTGGCTGCTCTCCCATTTTTCTTTATCGGCGACATGGCGAAAAGGATGATGGGCTTCGGCGCGAAGGAGGAATCGGCGTGGACTTAAAGTCTCTGCACGTCCTGCCGATGAAGGCGGTGGGTAACGTGGTTCCTTCCACAAGGTGACCCGGAGACGCAGCGGCAAGTGCAGACGCTTCCGGTCAGGCACCCGAAGCAGGGAACTCACTGGATCAATTCAACTCCAAAGGAGAAGTTGTATGTCATTGGGTGTCCTGAACAACATCTCTGCAATCTACGCGCAGAACAACCTGGCCAATACCCAGGCGTCGCTGCAGAAGACCCTCCAGCAGCTTTCCTCCGGCTCGCGGATCAACTCGGGCGCCGATGACGCAGCCGGTCTCTCTCTTGCCAACGGCCTCCAGGCTTCCGCCACGGCGCTGTCGCAGTCTGCCAAGAACGCATCAGAGGGCGTCGACATGCTGCAGGTAGCTGATGGCGCGATGTCGCAGATCACCAACCTGTTGAACCGTGCGGTCACGCTGGCCACCGAGGCGTCGAATGGAACGATGAATACGACGCAGATCGCAGCCGCGAACGCCGAGTATCTCAACATCCTCGGAGAGATCGACAACATCGATGCCAATACCGAGTACAACGGTATCTCTTCCTTCGGGGCCGTTTCTGCGATTTACACGACCGACGGCACCACGAGCCAGACAGACAACGCGGTCGCGCTCGCCAACGTGGATTCTGCCACCCTTGGATTGACGGCAGCCGGCTTTACCACCGCTGCTGCAGCGCAAACCGAGCTGGGGAAGATCACGGGCGCGATCTCCACGATTGCAACCGATCGCGGCACAGTTGGCGCGAGCATCAACACGCTCACCGCGGTTGGAAACGTGATGAGCACCGAATCCACCAACACGCTCTCCGCGCAGAATGACGTGACCGCAACCGACTACGGCCAGGCAACCTCGGATATGTCGAAGTACCAGATCCTCAGCCAGACCGGCATTGCCGCGCTGGCCCAGGCCAATCAATCACAACAGCTCATTACCAAACTGCTTCAGTAATCAAGAAGGGGCAGGCGTGTGAGGCAAACCGGAGCGGGGAAGGCAACCGTAAGGC
>Ga0335069_10012448_pt1 | contig 11964 bp, 15 predicted proteins | sample Lox_Sample_11_FD_206714 | JGI IMG/M metagenome (GOLD analysis project Ga0335069, IMG submission 206714) | Soil microbial communities from Loxahatchee National Wildlife Refuge, Florida, United States - Lox_Sample_1.1 | ecosystem: Environmental > Terrestrial > Soil > Wetlands | place: USA...
CTGTATGGGGAGGAACGCATCCCCGGCGACGTTCAAGTGGATGTGGGGGGAGAACCCGTGAGAGACCGGGAACGGGCACTGGAAGCGGAAGCGGCCGTTCTTGTCCGTGCTCACGGTGCCCCGAAGCTTGTCCGAGTAGCCGCTGGGACCGGCCAGCCAGTATTCGATGGTGGCACCCGATATGGGGCCGCAGTCGTACGAACCGCGCACGGTGCCGGTGAGGACGAACCCGGCTCCCACGCTCGCCCGCCGGGGAGCGCTGGGCGAGTAGCTGTCGTCGAGGACGCTGCCCGAGGTGGCCTTGCACTGTGCCGCCGCCAACCCGCCCGCCAGGACCACCGTACGCCGCACGCCGACACCTCCCTGAAGCCGTATATACGGCTTCGAATATACTCAAACGGCGCCCGCGCGGTCGCAAGAACCGGGTGGCTCGCGGCCGCGGTATTGTCGTTCTTCATGGCGGGAGGAAACCGATGGGTACCAACCATTTCACTGGTTTCGCGAACCGCGACATGAAGAAGGGCGAGCTCATCTCCCTGCGCACCCACGGCAGGCCGTGCCGGGTGGCGTGCGTGGGGGGCCGCGTATGGGTCACGGCGAGCGGCCTGGCGGCGGACACCATCTTGTCGGCGGGCCAGGAAGCGGTGTACGGCGGACGCCGCCGAATCGTCGTGGAGGCCCTTGAAGAGTCCACCGTGCGGTTCGAACCGAAGCTGCCGGCGCGGCCGCGCCAGCCCGTGCTGGCCCCGCAGCCGGCCCGTTGATAGCTTTGGACCGGTAGCCTTGGACCGGTAGCTTTGGACCGAGAAAAAGGCAGCAGGAGGCACGCCGTGCAGGAGACGCCGCAGCAGTATACGCAGAGGATCCTCGGGTACCTGGAGGGCAAGGACCTGATGGAGGTGCTCGCCTCCACGCCACGGCACCTCTCCGAGCTCATCCACGGCTTCCCCCGTGAGAAACTGGCGCTGCGTACCATCGCGGACAAGTGGTCGGTGGCCGAGATCCTGGCGCACCTGGCCGACAGCGAGATGGTGTACGGGTATCGCATCCGCATCATCCTGGAAGGAGACCAGCCGCCCATCCAGGCCACCAACCAGGACAAGTGGGCGGTCTTCTCCAACTACGCCGAGTGCGACCCCGCGCTGTCCCTGGAGGCGCTGCAGGCGGACCGGGCCCGTCTCCTGCGGCTCCTGCAGCGGCTTGCGCCGGCGGGCTGGGAGCTGTACGGGATCCACTCCGAGCGAGGGAAGGAGACGGTGCGCCGAGTGGCCGAGATGCTGGCCGGGCACGATCTCAACCACCTCGGCCAGGTCCGCGAAAGGCTGCCCGGGAAGGAGGCCCTCGGCGGACGTTGAGCTCGGTTCCCGTGGCGGGCATGGCGTTCCAGGCTGCGGGTGGCCGTGTCTCCGCCGCTCGTGAAGGCCAGGAGCACGGCCGAGCTTTCCGCGGTGATGGCCCACGAGGCCGCCCACTTCTCGGGTGGGGACACGCTGTATTCGGCCATGGCCGCGCCGGTCTTCCACGGCCTGCAGACCTCGGTCCGCGAGCTGGGCGCCATGCGCGGCGGAAGAGGTTCCCTTGCCGTTGCCATTTCCGCCCTCCAGTTGCCGTCCCTGCATCTCCTCATCGCCTGCGCCATGTATTTCCATTCCATCACGATGATCATAAGCCGCAGCGGCGAGCCGCGGGCGGACTGGGTGGCGGCGCACGCCTTCGGAAAGGAGGCGTTCTGCGGTGCGCTGCGCAAGACCGTTGAGATCGCGAGCGACTACCCGGAGTCCATGAAGAGGCTGAAGTGGAAGATGCGCGCGGCCTGTTCTCCGCGTACGCCGAGCTCCTCTGCCACCAGGCCGTGAAGCTGGCGGAATACTCGCGCAGGGCGCTGGAGCAGAAGGAGACGCAGGACAGCTCGCATCCCACGCTGCGCACGCGAGAGGCCAGCCTTTCGGCCTTCACGCCGACGGCCAGGGTGCCGCCCGGGGACCTTGCCGGCGGGGTGACCGCTTTCACGAACGCGTCGTCCGTCCGCCGCCGCGTGCACGACCCCGCATCCGGAACCGCCCCGACGGTGTATCCCCGGTATAAGGGGGTTCCACATGAGATCCTGGCTTTTCGTCCTGGTACTGGTCCTGGCCGCTGCGGCGGATCCCGCACTGGTCGGTGCCCAGTCCGCCCCGGGGAATGAGGTCCGTTTCCTGCAGCTTTCCGACACGCACTGGGGATTCAACAACCCGAAGATCAACCCGGACTTCGCCGGCACCCTGCAGAAGGCCATTGCGCAGGTGAACGCGCTGCACGGCAGCCCGGATTTCCTGGTGTTCAGCGGAGATGAGACGCATACCACGGACGACCCGGCCGTGCGGCGCCAGCGCATGCAGCAGTTCAAGGAGATCATCAAGGCGCTCAACGTCCCGATCATCCACTTCCTGCCGGGAGAGCACGACGCGGCGCTGGACGGCGCGCAGGCGTACCGCGAGTTCTTCGGCGAGCCGTACTACACCTTCGACGTGAAAGGCGTGCACTTCATCGCCCTGGACAACGTCTCGGACGGCAACAGCAGCCTCGGGGATGCGCAGCTCGCCTGGCTGCGGGGGGTCCTGGCGGGTTTCGACAAGGGCTCGCAGATCATCCTCTTTGCGCACCGCCCGCTGCTGGACGTCTACCCGCAGTGGGACTGGCGCACCAGGGACGGCTCCAAGGCCCTCGCCATGCTGTCCGCGTTCAAGAACGTGACGCTGTTCTACGGGCACATCCACCAGCTTCGAACCGACTCCAACGGCTGGCTCACGCAGTACGCGGCGCGCGGCTTGATGTTCCCGCTCCCCGCCCCGGGGTCGGTGCCGGCGTCCGCCCCGATTCCCTGGGACCCGCAGAACCCGTACCGCGGCCTGGGCTTCCGAGCCGTCACCGTCAACACGGTCACGCACGAGGTGAAGGTCACCGAGTACCCGCTGACGCCCCCGGTCACCAGCATGATGCAGCCGGCCGCTTCCAGCACCATTTCCATCGCAGCGCAGCGCGGCAGGTTCACGCCGTCGGAGATCCACGTACCCCGTGGCGCCACCGTAACCCTGGAGCTGACCTCCGCCGACACCGTCCACGGCTTCTCGGTGCCGGACCTGGACATCGACAGCGCCATTGTGCCCGGCCAGCCCGTCCACGTCTCCCTGAACGCCGCCAAGGCCGGCACGTACGACTTTGTGTGCGACCGGTTCTGCGGTGAAGGGCACGAGGCCATGGTCGGAAAGATCGTCGTGGAGTGATGGTCGTGAGACGGCGAGTGTCCCCCAGGGGAAGGACCCGTCAGGCCACGCCGGCCCGCGCGGCCCTGCTGGCCTGCCTGTTCACGGCGCTCGGCGCCCGCGCGCTGGCCGAGCCCGCGGTTGCGCCCGTCCCGGATCCCATCTGGGACGGGCGCCTGTGGCTCACGTCACAGGCGCTGGGGCTGCCGGAGGACTGTACCGTGCGCGCCCTGTTCCAGGACCCCAGGTTCCGTTCCACCCCGCTGGACGGCGGCGGCGCGGTCACCTCGCGCCTGGTGTCGGCGAGCACGCGCCTCGGCGACCTCTTCCTGACGGTGGAAACGACACGAGGCGGCTCGCTCCTGGAGCGCGTGGTCCTGCAGTTGCGGGCACATCCCTCGGCCGGCATGGTCAGCGTGGAGACCATCAGCCTGCGCGGAGCGGGGGACGAGCCGGCGCGCACGCTCTCCTACGAGGACGCGGTGGAGGACGACGAGGAATACGATGTGTTCACCGACACGCTGGTGTCCCTCTACCAGGCGTTCTTCGACGGGACCGAGGTGGCGGCCCGGCGGTCCGGCCTGGGGCGATGACGGCAGCGGGTCTTCCGCGGCCGTTTTCCGCGAGACGCCGGGCGCGTTCTCTGGTATATACACCTCGTGACAAGAAGAGGCCTGCTCCTGTTCGCCGCCATGTGCGTGATCTGGGGGATCCCGTACCTCCTCATCCGCGTGGCCGTAGGGGGAATCGCCCCCGCCGTCCTGGTTCTGGGGCGCACCACCATCGGCGCGCTGATCCTCGTGCCGTTCGTCCTGGCCCGCGGAGGCCTGCGCGGCATTGGACGCAAGTGGATACCGCTCCTTGCCTACGCGGTCTGCGAGGTGGGTGTACCCTGGTTTTTCCTGTCCAGCGCCGAGCAGCAGATCTCGAGCTCCCTGGCGGCGCTCCTGATCTCCTGCGTACCGCTCCTGGGCACCCTGATCGCCCCGCTCTTCGGGAAGAAGGCCGGCCTCGGGCCCGTGGGCATTCTCGGGCTGGTCATCGGCCTGGGCGGCGTGGTGGCCATCGTGGGCATTGATTTCCAGGCATCCAACACCACCGCGCTGCTCGAGATGGCGCTGGTCACCGTGGGCTATGCCCTGGGGCCCGCCATTGTCAACCGCTACCTGGACGGCGTGCCCTCCATGACCGTGAACGGCGTCTCGCTGGCCGCGTGCGCCATCGTCTATGCGCCCATCGCCGCCGCCCAGTGGCCGCGGGTGATGCCCGGGACGGACGTGCTCGTCTCCGTAGCCGTGCTCGGCGTGGTCTGCACGGCCCTGGCGTTCCTGCTGTTCTTTGCGCTGATCCGCGAGGTCGGCCCGATCCGCGCCACCGTGATCACCTACGTCAATCCCGCCGTGGCGGCGGTGGCCGGCGTGCTGGTGCTGAAGGAGAGCTTCACGGTGGGAATGGCCATCGGGTTCGTGCTCGTGCTGACGGGCTCGGTCTTCGCCACCCGCGCGCGCCGCGCGCCATCCGCGGAGAAGAAGAGAGAAGCCTCCGCGTAGTATCAGCGGCTCGATACCCGGCGCCGGTAGGCCCTCATCGCGAAGAAGTACGCCACCGCCATGATCCCGATGCACCATGCCATGGCAATCCAGATGTCATTCCCGACGCTCTGGTTGGACAGCAGCGCGCGCAGCGTGCCGACGATGGCGGTTACCGGCTGGCGCTCCGCGAATGCCCGCACCACCGGCGGCATCGTCCCGGTCGGCACGAACGCCGAGCTGATGAACGGAAGGAAGATCAGTGGATAGGAAAACGCGCTCGCCCCGTCGATTGTCCGGGCCGACAGCCCGGCGATCGCGGCGACCCACGTCAGGGCCAGCGTGAACGCCGCGAGGATGCCAGCCACGGCCAGCCACGACAGGATGCCGGCGGGCGAGCGGAATCCCACCAGGATCGCGACCAGGACGATGACCACGAGCGAGATCGCGTTCGAAACCAGGGACGTCAGGACATGCCCCCACAGGACGGCCGAGTGGGAAATCGGCATGGAGTGAAACCGCTCGAATATCCCCTTCTGCACATCCTGGAACAGCCGGTACGCCGTGTATGCGATCCCGCTGGCGATGGCGATCAGGAGGATGCCCGGCAGGAGGTAATTCACGTAGTGTTCCGCTCCCGATCGGATCGCCCCTCCGAAGACATAGACGAACAGCAGCATCAACGCGACGGGAGTGATTGCAACCGTGATGATGGTGTCCAGGCTGCGGAAGATGTGCCGCATGGAGCGCCCCAGCATTACGCCGAGGTCATGGCAGAAGTACAGCGCTCTCATCTGGTGGTCCCCTTCGTTCCCGCGGCGTTACGGGTCAGGTGCAGGTATATCTCCTCCAGGGTGGGCTGTTTTTCCACGTACTCCACGCGGGCCGGCGGGAACCGCTTCTTCAGCTCTGCAAGGGCGGCGTCCGCGATGATCCGGCCCCCATGAAGGATTGCAATTCGATCCGCGAGCGCTTCGGCCTCGTCGAGGTACTGAGTGGTCAGGAAGACCGTGGTGCCGCCCACTGCCAGCTCCTTGACCATCTTCCAGACCTCGAGGCGCCCTTCGGGGTCGAGCCCCGCCGTCGGTTCATCCAGGAAGACCACCGCCGGCGTCCCCGCCAGGCTCATGGCAAGGTCGAGCCTGCGCTTCATGCCACCGGAGTAGGTTCCTGCCCGGCGGTCTGCGGCTTCCGCCAGTCCGAAGCGATCGAGGAGCCCTTCTGCCACTCCGCGGGCGTCGTCGAGATGCCGCAGCCGGGCGATCATCCTGAGATTCTCCCGCCCCGTCAGGATCTCATCCACCGCGGTGAACTGCCCGGTCAGGCTGATGCACTGCCGCACCTTGTCCGGTGATTCCAGGACGTCAAATCCGCCGACGCGGGCGGTCCCGCCGTCCGGGCGCAACAGCGTGACGAGGACCTTGATGGTCGTCGTCTTTCCCGACCCGTTGGAGCCGAGCAGCGCGAACACCTCCCCGCGCTGCACGTCGAGGTCGACGCCCTTCAGGACCTCGGTCTTCCCGTAGGACTTCCTCAGTCCCCTGACGGCAATTGAGGATCCCGTCATTTGGATTCATCCCCTTTCCCGAGCCTCCGGGCGATATCGCGGTTCAACGCCTCGTGCCAATGCCGGGTCCACGTCCTGGTGGTACCCAGGAGCTCGTCGCACAAGGCGGCGACGTCAGGACCCGTTATCTCCAGGACGGGCTTGGCGTCAGCCGCGCCCGCCTCGAACAGCTCCAGCAGGTCGGCGAGGACCCGTATCATGTCCATCCCGTCTCCCCCGGCGTGATTCCACATGTAGCGCTGGATCTTGTCGTACATGAAGCGGTAGTCCTCCGGCAGCGCCTTGACGCGGGCCACGACCTGCCGGTACCTGCGCTTTTCCTGCCGTACGTACCTGAAATACTCGAATGGATTCCTCATGCATGCTTCTCCTTCAACTCGTCGATCTTCGACGCCACAAAATCCCATTTCGCCCAGAAGCGCCCCAGCTCGCGGCGCCCCGCCTCGTTGAGCGTGTAAAACTTCCGCGGCGGTCCCATGTCGGACACCTGTTTCTCCATGTCCACCAGCCGGTTCTTCTCCAGCCGCGCCAGGATGGTGTAGGTGGTCCCGTCCACGACGTCCGTGAATCCAAGGGCGTTCAGCCGACGAGTGATTTCGTACCCATAGATCTTCTCGTGGCTGATGATCTGGAGGACACAACCCTCCAGCACTCCCTTCAGCATCTCGGTGAGGTTTTCCACCGTCCGGTCTCTCCTGCTATTCTGTATGACTGGTAATCAGTATTACTGATTACCAGTACAAAGTACCACTGAATACTTGAATTGTCAACGGGTATTTCCAACCGCCCTTGACGCGAATCGGCGGGCGGGATACATTTTGGTTCGATGTCGAACCAAATAGCTTCGCATTCCCGAAAGTCCCTGAGCTCGGAGTTCCTCCGCTGGGTCCGGGTGGTGGAAAGCCGGTCCCAGGTCCTGGTCGCGGAACACCTGAAGCCGTTCGGGCTTTCCGTCTCCCAGGGTTTCGTGTTCGGGCTGATCGCCGACCGCGCCCTGAAGGGGATCGCCCCGCTGCAGAAGGACCTGGAGGGAGACATGAGGCTGGTGACATCCTCCATCACCAACCTGGTCCAGGGGCTCGAGCGCAAGGGACTCATCTCCCGCGTGGATTCGGCAACGGACGGGCGAGCCAAGGAGCTTCACGTGACGGAGAAGGGATGGGCCGTGCGGGACGCGCTGGGACGGCACGTCTCGGACTGGGAAAGGGCCTTGACCTGGGCCCTGACCGACCAGGAGCTTACGGTGGTGGTGCGGCTGCTGCGGAAGCTGGGCCGCAGCTACGAGTGACCTCCCGCCGGGGAGATGGTTCGATCCCGAACTATAGAGAGGTACCGCCCTGTGAACCGTGATCCGAAAGCCACCCCGGGCGTTGCCGCGCGGCTCCCCTCCCCCCGATCGCTGCGGGAAGCATGGGTAGCCCTGGCGGGACTGTCCGCGGTGCACCTCTTCGAGATGCTGGACAACTCGATCCTGAACGTCGCGCTGCCCACCATAGGACGCGAGCTGCATGCCTCCACCATTACGCTGCAGTGGGTGACGGGCGCCTACGCAGTGGTTTTCGGTGGCCTGATGCTGGCGTTCGGCGCGATTGCTGACCGGTTCGGCAGGCGGCGCACCATGCTCGTCGGGCTGGTCCTGCTCGGTGTGTCCAGCCTGGCAACCGCGCTGGTCTCCAGCGCGGAGCAGCTGATCGCCGTCCGAGTGGTCATGGGTGTCGCGGCCGCGATGACCACCCCGGGATCCATGGCGCTGGCCTACCGGCTGTTCGAGGACGACGGCCTGCGGGTCCGCGCGTTGACCCTCATATCCACGGTGGGCCTGGCAGGGCTTGCCGTCGGGCCGTTGACCGGCGGCTACGTGCTGGCCATTGCGCCGTGGCAGGTCCTGCTCATGGCAAACGCGCCGATAGCCCTCCTTGCGATCATCGGGATCCGGTTCGGCGTTGGCGCGGACGTGTCGGCGGACCTTCACCGGGATCCGATCGACATCGCGGGCGCGGTGCTGGGCACGGCAACAATCGTGCTCGCGCTCGTCACGCCGACGCTGTTCGTGAGGGAGGGCTCCGCGGCCTGGATCCCGTGGGCAGCCTCGGCCGCGGGCGCGGTGGGCGCGGTCCTCTTCTTCCTGCGCGAACGTTCGACGCCCTTCCCGCTGCTCGACCTCGCGCTCGTTGCCCGCCCGCTGGTCTCCAGCGGCCTGGCGTACAAGGCCGCGGCCGGACTGGCGACCGCCGGGCTCGGCTACCTGGTGACGCTGCAGCTGCAGATGGACTGGGGATGGACGCCCGCGCTCGCCGCCGTGGGGATGCTGCCCCAGGTGGTGGTCCTGGTCGCCGGCGGTGCGTTCATCAACCCGTTCGTGAAACGGGTCGGACTGGACCGCGCCGCGTGGCTGAGCGCCGCGGCGGTCGTGCTCGGGCTCGCGGTCTACGGCCTGTTGAGCAATCTCGGCTACGCGTGGGTCGCCCTTTCGCTCGTGCTCGAAGCAGCCGGGATGCGCGTGGTCGGGGTCGTGGCAGGCGTCAACGTGGTCCGTGGCTTGCCGAAGAACCGTACCACCATTGGCGTGGCGCTCGTAGACACCTCCACCGAGATCGCGGCAGCGGTCGGAATTGCCGTCACCGGCACCATCCTCGCCGCCCGGTTCACCGGCAGTGTCGCCGCGCCGAGCTGGAGCGCGCACCAGGCCGCGGAGTTCCACCAGGCGGTCACCATCTCAGGCCTGGCGCTCACGGGTGCGGCCGCAGCGATGGTCGGCTGGGGAATCGCCCGCTCGCGCCGATAGCAGAGCCGAGGCACGAACCGCGCGGAATTGCCCGTCTTCTGCCGTGTCCCGCGGCCGGGCGCGGTGCAGGCAACCGTCAGACTTTCGCCCGGCCGCCACCCATGGAGACGATGGTGTCGAACTCTTTCTTCTCCAGGGGCATGACCGAGAGCCGACCCATCCGCACCAGGTAGATGTTCCCGAGCGACGGTTCTGCCTTGATGGATGCGAGTGTCACCGGGTTCTTGAGGCCCCATGCCGGTGCCACGTCCACCGCAGACCAGTCCTCTCCCCCTGCAGTTGCATCCCGGTGGGCCTCCGAGACCACCTTCATGGCCCCGACCACCGACTTCTCCTCGCCGGAGTGGTAGAACAGCACGAGGTCCCCGGGCTTCATCTCGCGGAGGTAGTTGCGCGCCTTGAAGTTGCGGACCCCGTCCCAGGTCGTCGTGCGGTCCCGTACGAGCTCCTTCCAGCCATAGGTCTCCGGGTCGCTCTTGGCAAGCCAGCAGCCCATTCGCACCTCCTTGCCTGAGAATACTGCCAAAACGCGGCGCCGCGCAGGTCGATCCGGCGGCGCGCTCGGGTGGCCGGTGTTCGCAGTACGCGCGCGGTGGACCGCCGTAGACGGCCGGGCGCCGCGCGGGCTACTGTTGGCACGCCGAGGTACATGAGATGGAACAGCGCAGTGCGCCGGATGCTCCGGTCGCGGTGGTCACGGGGGTGTCGTCCGGCATCGGCAACGGGATTCTCCGCGAGATGGTTCGGGCCGGTTGGAAGGTGTTCGGCAGCGTGCGAAAGCCGGCGGACGCCCAGCGGCTTTCGTCGGAGCTGGGCGCCGCCTACGTCCCCCTTCTCTTCGACGTCACCGACGAGGCCGCGCTGAAGCGTGCGGCGGAGGAGGTCCGCCGTGCGCTGGAGGGGCGCAAGCTCTCCGGCCTGGTGAACAACGCCGGGATCGCGGTTCCGGGTCCGCTCCTGGAGCTTCCCATCCCCGAGCTGCGCCGCCAGCTCGAGGTGAACCTGGTGAGCGTCCTCGCGGTCACGCAGGCCTTTTTCCCGCTGCTTCGAACGCGCGCGGACGGCGGCAGGCCGGCCCGCATCGTCAACGTGAGCTCGGTCGCCGGCCGGATCGCCCTTCCGTTCCTCGGTCCTTACGCGGTGTCCAAGCACGGCGTGCAGGCTCTCTCCGACAGCCTGCGCCGCGAGTGCATGGCCAGCGGCGTGGACGTGGTGGTCATCGACCCGGCCAGCGTGGCCACCGCGATCTGGGACAAGGCCGAGGCGCTGGACCTCGCCCCGTACGCCGCCTCGCCCTACCGCGAGGCCATGCGGAAGATGAGGGACTCCCTGGTCGCCAACGGCAGGCGCGGCTCGAAGCCGCACGTCGTCGGCCGCCTGGTGGTGCGCCTGCTGCGGGCGGCCCGGCCGCGCCCTCGCCGCATGGTGGGCAGAGGAAGCACGGGGATCTGGGTGATGACGCACTTCGTCGGGCGGCGGATGGTGGACCGGCTGGTAAGCGGGGCGCTGGGCCTCACGCGGGCCGGTAGCACAGGAGCACGTTCCCGTTCCTGAACGCACGGGTACTGGTCCGCTTCACGCGGAGCGGGCCGCGAAGCCCTTCGAACATTGTCCTGCCCGACCCCAGGATGACCGGCACCACCACGAGCTGCAGCTCGTCCACGAGCCCCTCCGCGACCAGCTGGGACACGAGGTTCCCGCTTCCCAGCACTGCCACGTCACCGGTGCGCTTCAGGCTGCGGATCTCGGACGGCAGGTCGCCGGGGAGCACCCTCGTATTGTTCCAGGCCGCCTCGCGAAGGGTCCGGGAAAACACCACCTTGGGCGCGGCGTTGATGCCCCTGGCAACCTCGGGGTTGTCCCGCGCCGCCTCTCGAGTGGGCCAGTAGCCGGCCATCATCTGGTAGGTGATGCGGCCGAACACCAGCAGCCCGCCGCCGCTGGCATTCCCGTTGACGAACGCGTCCCACTCCGGGTCGGCGGCCTCGTTGTGGGCCCAGCCCATGCCGCCCGCGCGGTCCACGAAGTACCCGTCCAGCGAAACCGAGTTGAAGACGTTCAGCTTCCCCATGCGCAGAGGGTACCAGTAACGGCGGCCCCCGTGGGGGGGTGGCCGCGTCATTTCCGGGGGGAAGCTGCGCCAGCCCGCCGCGAACGCGGGCCCGTCGGGTGGCACGCCGCCGGTCAGGCGAGCAGGCGGATCCGCGAGAAGACATAGTCCAGCCGGTCCCGTTTCAGCACGCTTCTATAGAAAGGACTGTCCCCGAGCCGGTGCGTGGACTCGGCCCGTGGCGGATTCCGCGACCGCTGCCCCCGCCTGTCGCCGCGCCGGTCGGGCTCGCCCGGCGGCACCAGCGCATCACGGCCAGGGCGACGACCCCCGTCCCGGGGACGGTCTGCCCGGCGCCGTCGGTCACCGAGGCGCGAATCGAACCAGTGCACCAGCGCGATGTGGCCATCCTCGATCTCGATGGCCGTCAACCCGCGGTTTCCCACGGCGCATCCGGAATTGAAGAGGCAGGGAATCGGAAGGGAGTCCCCGTACAGGCTGCCGCTCCTGCCCTCTCTCTCGGACACCATCGCCAGCTCTTCCTTGTACCCCTGCACCATTTCCTCGATCTCCCGGCGCACCCTCGCGGGCACCGCGGGGTATTCCCGGCACAACTGCTCGATACGGGCGCGCAGCGAATCCGCGCGGGACAGGGATTCGAACAGGGGACGATGCGTGTGCCCGATCACGGAGACGATCCTTCGGGAAGTGGAGAACTCGTAGACGCGGTGTTCCGTGCGGTAGCGGCGCGTGCTCTCGTAGTGCGCCGGCGCGCTGCGGATGCGCAGCCG
>Ga0335069_10012449_pt1 | contig 11963 bp, 12 predicted proteins | sample Lox_Sample_11_FD_206714 | JGI IMG/M metagenome (GOLD analysis project Ga0335069, IMG submission 206714) | Soil microbial communities from Loxahatchee National Wildlife Refuge, Florida, United States - Lox_Sample_1.1 | ecosystem: Environmental > Terrestrial > Soil > Wetlands | place: USA...
CAAGCAGCGCGTCGCCCACCGGCACCTCGGCGATGCGGCCGGTACGCCGAACCTCGTCGCCTTCCTTGATCATGTGTGCCTCGCCGAAGAGAGCGGCGCCGACGTTGTCTTCTTCGAGGTTGAGCACAAGACCGAAAATGTTGTGCGGAAACTCCAGCAACTCGCCGGCCGCTGCCTTGTCGAGGCCGTAGATGCGGGCGATGCCGTCGCCGCACGAGAGCACTCGTCCAGTCTCGCGGACCTCGACTTCGCGTCCGTACTCGGCGATTTGGCGCTTGATGACGTCGCTGATTTCAGCTGGGCGAATATCCATGCGGTGAGTGGTCCTCCTACAGCGAAGCGGTTCCGCTCAATTCCCTAGTCAAACGATTCAGTTGTGTACGCACGCTACCGTCGTAGACTTTACCTTCAACCTCAACAAGGATACCACCGAGCAAATCGGTATCGACCTCGACGCGTGCAATGACCTTTTTGCCGGTGCGCTTCTCGAAAGCACTGACGATGCCTGCTTCCTGCTGGGCATCCAACGGGCTGGCGCTCTGGATGGTAATGCGGACGCGCCCCATTTCCATGTCGAGGAGCTGTTGATAGTGCTCGGCGATGGCCGGCAGTTGGCCGAGGCGTTGGTGATCGGCGAGCAACTGAAGAAAGCGTCCTAGGAGATCCGAGAGCCGCAGCTCACCGCTCAGGAGCTGTACCATCTCGTGGCGGCGCGTCGCTGACAGCAGCGGGCTACGCAGCACGGGACCGACAGTGGCGTCCGCCGCCACGGCGGCGAGACGGCCGATTTCATCCGCCGTCGGCTGCAGCACGTTGCCATCCCTGGCGAGTGCGAACAGCGCCTTGGCATAGCGTCGGGCAACCGCGCTCACTGTTCCACCTGCTTCAGGAAGTCGACAATGAAGCGTTGCTGATCCGCTGCGGTCCATTGCGCACGCGTCGCGTCCTCGGCGAGACGGACCGCTTGGCGTACAAGCTCGTCGCGCAGGAGCTGCTGGGTGCGGCGGATCTCGTAGGCAGCGGCGCGTTCAGCGTCCTTGCGAATGGTAGCGGCGGCGGCCTGCGCTGCCGCGAGGATACGGTCGCGCTCGCGCTCGGCGTCGCGTTGCGCCTCGGCGCGCATCTCCGCCGTCGTGCGCTCGAGCGTTGCCAACCGCGCTTCCCATTCTGCCTTTAGCCGCAAGGCGTCCTCCTTGGCGGCCGCCGCATCCTTCAGGTCGTTGAGGACATCGTCGCGACGCTGCGCGACCCACGAGCGCACCGCGGGCATGACGAAGCGCCCGAGTACCCACAGAAAGATAGCCAGGTTGATCGCTGAGAAGAGGAGAGAGTTCCATGGAATGCCATGCGCCTGGTGCCCGTGCGCCTCTTCACTCGCCAGTGCGAGGTGCACGGGAACGACGACGGCTGCAACGAATGTAAGGAAGCGCGATGTCATGCCCGCGCTCTCCCGACAACGCGCTCTACGATGCGGCTTGCCAGGTCGCGCGCTTCGGTGGCAAGCGCTGGCCGCACGTCATCCGCCTGACGGCGCAAGCTGTCGCGCAACTGCGTCAACTGCGTGCTGGCTTGGGCGCGGGTATCAGACAGCAAACGCTGCTCCTCTGCCTGAATTGCGTTGTGGGCTTTTGCCGCTTCAGTAGCGATGGCCTGCCGTACATCGCGCATGCGCCGCTCATACTCGGCCTGCGACACCTGCGCGGCGGCGTTCATCTCGGCCGCCACGCGACGGGCCCCGGAAGTGCGTGATTGGCGCTCCTCCAAGACATGGACTGTCGGATCGAAGAGCAAGTTCTTCAGACCAACCCACAGGATGAAGAATGAGATGATCTGAATGACGAACGAAAAATCTGGCGGGAAGGTCAACATGTGTTCTTCGTATTGGGATTGTGTTGCTACGCACCCCCCTCGTGCCTGATGACAGGCAGAGGTCAGGCGCGGTGTACGCTGTCAGGAAATCCCGAAGGAACGGTTTACCAGCTGGGCGGAGGCGGCGGGCCTACTTCACCGCTTCGGATGGCATCCGCACAGTAGTTGCGTTGCTGCGTTCCTCCTTTGGAAACAGGGCTACTTTCCTATCCGATTTCTCGAGCTTGTTCTCTGCCCCGCCCATCGAACAGTGCCCCTCGAACACGACACCCTCATGAATAACCAAGCTTGGCGTGGTGATGTTGCCTGTCAGCTTCGCCGGGCTGCGCAATTCCACCTGCTTGCGCGCCGTGATGTCGCCGGTGACCTTGCCCTTCACGACGATCGTCTCGGCATTGATCTGCGCGTTGATCACCGCACCTTCGCCGACGATGACGGCATGTTGAGCTTGAATCTCGCCCTCGATGTGTCCGTCGATCTTGACGCTGCCCTCGAAGGTCAGCTTCCCTTCGACGCGACTGCCCTTGCCCAGATGTGCCTGAACTGCCTCTTCGCTCTTCGAAGTTTCCATCGAATACTCCGCTGCGCTAGTGATCGTCGATGATCGTGGAGCCTCAGGGCGCTGCCCCCTTTCGTCTTTCCCGAATAAGGCCATGCTCGTCCCCCCGTCGCTGGTGGAATAAAAGGCGCCGCGCTTATAACATCGGCGGTTGCCATTGTCAAAGTTTCTAGCCGACCTTTTATGGGCTGAGGCGATCCACCAGCGCGTTCAGGCCGTCCAGTGAGTAGTACTCGATTTCGATCTTGCCGGCACCGCCGCGGCGGGTGTGCAGGCGAACACGGGTCCCGAGCGCCTCGGTGAGGCGATGCTCAACCGCCCGTAACTCCACGTCGCCTACCGGGCGAACATGCCGTTTGGCGAGTTTCTCGGTTTCCCGAACTGTGAGGCGACGCGCCACAACCTCCCGAGCCAGTTTGATTTTCACCGCTTCTGAGCCCGCGTTTATCAAGGCCCTGGCGTGACCGGCTGACAGCGCCCCCGCCTCGATCTCGCGCTGCACCTCTTGCGGGAGTTGCAAAAGCCGAAGGGTGTTGGCCACCGTCGACCGCTCTTTGCCGACGCGCTTGGCGATTTCGTCATGTGAGAGGTGGAATTCGTCGTTCAGTCGGCGGTACGCGCGCGCTTCTTCCATGGGGTTCAGGTTCTCGCGCTGGATGTTCTCGATGAGCGCCATCTCCAGCGCTTCGCCGTCGTCTGCCTTGCGAATCGTCACCGGCACCTGATCCATGCCGAGACGCTGCGCGGCACGCAGGCGGCGTTCGCCGGCGATGAGTTCGTACCCACCGGCAACCTGGCGCACAAGCAGGGGTTGGAGGATGCCCTTTTGCCGAATCGATTCGGCCAGTTCGCTGATCGCAGCATCGCCGAACGTCCGTCGCGGTTGCTGCGGATTGGGCTGGATCGCCGTTAACGGAACATAGATCTGCTGATCAGACTTCTCTTCTGGTTGGTAGGAACCCGGAATCAAGGCTCCCAATCCTCTGCCGAGCGCGCGTCTCTTCGCCAGTTCCATCGTCATCCTCCTCCGACCTCGCTTTCCCGTGCTGATAGACTTGTCTGACTGCGTTTTCCTTCGAGGATTTCGCGTGCTAACGCCCTATAGGCTTCGGCGCCGCGGGACGTCGGGTCGTACACCACGGCCGGTAGGCCGTGACTGGGCGACTCGCTCAGCCGCACGTTCCGCGGAATGATCGTATCGAAAACCTGCTCTGGGAAATGTCGCCGCACCTCTTCAACTACCTGGTGACACAGGCTGTTGCGGGTGTCGAACATGGTCAAGAGCAGGCCTTCGATGCCCAGCGCAGGGTTGAGCCGTTGGCGAATCAGCTCCACTGTCTCCAGCAAGGCGCTGAGACCCTCGAGTGCATAGTACTCACACTGCAACGGTACCAAAACAGAATCCGCCGCAGTCAGCCCGTTGATCGTCAATAGACCAAGTGATGGCGGGCAGTCGATGATCAGGTAGTCGTAGCTACCGCGCACGCCGCGCAGCGCCTCCGCCAGTCGGTGCTCACGTGCGATCATCGGGACGAGTTCGATCTCGGCGCCGATCAAGTCGCGCGTCGATGGCAGCACGCTGAGTGCTTGAACGGAGGCGGGCCTGATCGCCGCAGTAGCCGGCCGCTCACCCATGACTACATCGTAAGCGGTAGCCAGACCATCGCCCTTGGTCATGCCGACGCCGCTGCTGGCACTAGCTTGCGGATCGATGTCGATCAACAGTGTTGGCCGCCCGGCTAAGCTTAGGCAAGCCGAGAGGTTGACCGCTGTCGTGGTCTTCCCAACTCCGCCCTTCTGATTTGCTATGCAGATGACGCGCCCCACCGCCCCTTACGTCCCAGCTCAAGTGGAAGTAACGCCGGTGTACCACACGCTCTCAGCGGGGGGAAGTGTTTCACGTGAAACAGCGATCCCGGCACGCTCAGGGCTTGAAATAGAGAAGCAGCCGGTGCCTGGCTCCGCTCGGCAGCCCGTAATCGAAAACATCCGCTTGGACAAGGCGACCGTTGTAGGTGCGCACCTCCTCGATTACCTTGGGACCTTTCATCGCGATCACCAAGCCACCCGTTGCCAACAACGCCTCGCTGATCGTGAGGAATTCGCTCAGTGCCCATACTGCTCTAGAAACGATTAGATCCCAGGGCGTGCTGATGTGATCGGCCAGCTGTTCCGCACGTTCTTCGATCACTTCGGCATTCGCCAACTCCGCTGCACGCAAAACCTCGCGCAGAAAGTTCGCCTTCTTGCGTCGTGACTCCACCAGGGACACGTGCGCATAGCCGCAAGCGATCGCTAGCGGAATACCCGGAAACCCAGCACCGCTGCCGAGGTCTGCGACGCGCATGCCCTCCCGGATGAAGCGGCATAGGGCCAACGAATCGAGGATGTGGGAGCCAACGATTTCGTGCGCTGTTACAGCTGCCGTCAACGATAGCCGGCTGCGCCATAACAGCAGTGTGTCGATGTATACTCGGAAGCGATTGAGTGCCGAATCCGAAAGGGTGAGCCCGAGGTGCTTGGCCTCGCGCAGGAGCTCGGCAATCTCTGCAGGAGTTGATGCCGACAGGTCAGCAGCTCCCATAACGCTTCAGGTGGACGGAGAGCAGTGAAAGCGCCGCCGGCGTCACGCCGGGCACACGCGCCGCTTGGCCGAGCGAGCGCGGGCGGATGTGCGCCAAGCGCTCGCTCGCCTCGCGCGACAGGCCGGGTACAGCGGCGTAGTCGATGTCCTCCGGGATGCGCGCCTCCTCCATCCGCTTGAACCGCGCTACCGCGTCGCTTTGGCGCTTCACGTATCCGGAGTACTTCAGAGAAATCTCTACCTGCATGACAACATCCGGCGGAAGCGGATCTGCCGTTCCGGGATTACTCGCCAGGTCGGCTACAACTTGATAGGACAGCTCCGGTCTTCGCAGCAGCTGGGCAAGGCTCGCAGGTTGCTGGATCTCCGCGGTGGGCAGAGCACGCAGCCGCGTGTTCAGATCGTTTGACGGGACGACGACGGTCGCCTCAAGACGCTCGAGTTCAGTGCGTACCATCCCGGCCTTGCGTTGCGTGTGCTCGAACGCCGAGTCGCTGACGGCCCCGACGCGGGCGCCCAATTCGGCAAGCCGCAGATCGGCGTTGTCCTCACGCAATAGCAGCCGGTATTCGGCTCGCGAAGTGAACATTCGATAGGGTTCGCCTCCCACGCCTTTGGTTACCAGATCGTCGATCAGGACCCCGATGTAGGCTTGGTCGCGATCAAGGACCAGCGCCGACTCGCCACGCAGGCTCAGGGCCGCATTGATCCCAGCCATCAAGCCTTGTGCTGCAGCCTCCTCATAACCGGTGGTTCCGTTGATCTGTCCGGCGTGGAAGAGCCCCGACACCAATTTCGTCTCCAGCGATGGCTTCAGCTGCGTCGGGTCGGCGTAGTCGTATTCGATGGCGTAACCGGGCCGCATGATTACCGCGTGCTCGAGGCCCGGTATCGAGTGCACCATGTCGATCTGCACGTCGAGAGGCAGGCTGGTGGAAAGACCGTTTGGGTACACCTCGATCGTACTGCGACCCTCGGGTTCCAGGAAGATCTGGTGGCGCTCCTTGTCCGCGAAGCGCACGACCTTATCCTCAATCGACGGGCAATAGCGCGGACCACGGCCTTGGATGCGACCCGCATACAGCGGTGAACGATGAAGTGCGCTACGGATGATCTCGTGGGTGCGGCTTGTGGTGTAGGTGATGTGGCAGGGAATCTGCGGCTGCAGGATGCTGGGGGTGGAGAAAGAGAAAGGTAGAGGTGGATCATCACCCTCCTGCACTTCCAGCGCACTGTAGTCGATCGTACGCGCATCGAGACGCGGACAGGTGCCGGTCTTCAATCGGCCAACCCTAAAGCCCAGATCAGCGAGCTGCTCGCTTATGCCTGTCGCTGCGAAGTCGCCGGCTCGCCCGGCGACCATGTTTTTCTCGCCGATATGGATCAGTCCATTCAGAAACGTTCCTGTGGTAAGAATCGCCATGCGACACGCAATCGTCTCACCCATCTGGGTCTGGACGGCGCACACGCGGCCATCGGCGAGTAACAACCGCTCCACGCTCCCTTGGTAGAGCGTGAGGCCGGGGGCTGTCTCGAGTCGTTGCTTCATGCGTTGCCGGTAGAGCGCCTTGTCGGCTTGGGCACGGGAGGCGCGCACGGCGGGACCCTTGCGGGTGTTGAGTTGGCGAAACTGGATGCCCGTGTCGTCGATCGCCCGCGCCATCTCGCCACCGAGCGCGTCGATTTCCTTCACCAGATGCCCCTTGCCGATGCCGCCGATTGCGGGATTGCAGGACATCTGTCCGATGTGGTCGAGATTGAGTGTGATCATCAACGTGTCGCAACCCATGCGGGCAGCGCTGAGCGCCGCCTCGATACCGGCATGACCAGCACCCACGACAATGACGTCAAAGCGCTTCGCGAACGGCCCCATTTGCCCACCCTGTTTCACGTGAAACGGCGGCTCACTTGCCGATGCAGAACTCGCTGAAGATGCGGTCGAGGATTTCGTCGCTTGTGATTGCGCCGGTCACCGTACTGATATGATCGATCGCGTCTTGAACATCAACTGCCACGAGGTCCGCTGGCTGTCGCGAGACGATCGATTCTCGGGCGCAGCTCAAGCTCGTGTGCGCTTTGCGGAGCGCGTCGACGTGGCGCAGGTTCGTGAGTACCGGTGTCTCTCGAGGGAAGGCAGTGGTCCCGAGTTGTTCCAGCACCACTCGTCGGAGCTCCGCGAGCCCGGTATGCCGTTCGGCTGAGACCGGCACAACGGGGTGGCCGTTGCTGACTCTACGCACATCCACCTCAAGCAGCACTCGCGGTAGGTCGATTTTGTTCAGCACGATGATCCGGGCTGCACTGGCGTGTTCCTGAAGGACCATCTCATCCAGCGCATCGAGCGGCGTCGACGCGTCGAGGACCGAAAGCAGCAGTTGCGCCTCAGCGATGCGCTCTGCAGTGCGTTGCATGCCGATGCGTTCCACGGTCTCGGCAGCCGCCACGTCGCGCAGGCCGGCAGTGTCCGACAGCACCACGGGTAGACCGTCGAAGTCCACTGGCTCGTCGATGGAGTCACGTGTAGTGCCGGCAATGGGCGTCACGATCGCGCGCTCCTCACCCAGTAAGGCATTGAGCAGACTAGACTTGCCAACGTTTGGTTTGCCAATGATGACGACCCGGGCACCGTCACGCAGTATCTTCCCGTGCCGATAGCTGTCCAAGAGGGTTTCGATGGGCGTCGCGCAGGCGGCGAGTGTGTCCAGCACCTCTTCGACGCCGACGTGGAAATCCTCCTCAGAGAAGTCGATCTCCGCTTCCAACAGCGCCTTGAGTTGGATGGCGCGTTCGCGCACTCTCGTCAGGTAGTTGGAGAGTTGCCCCGAGAGCTGTCCCGCCGCCAGCGTGGCGCCGGCGGGTGTACACGCGCGAACCATGTCAACCACTGCTTCCGCTTGGGTGAGATCGATGCGCCCGTTGAGGAAGGCGCGCTTGGTAAACTCTCCCGGCTCGGCATGGCGTGCGCCGGCAGCCAAAACGCAGGCGAGCACGCGCCGCAATCCCACCGGGCTACCGTGGCAGTGCAATTCGAGCACGTCCTCGCCGGTGAAACTGCGTGGCGCTCGCATCAGTACAGCCAGGCCCTCATCTATCGCTCGGCCATCCACATCAACGATTCGTCCGTGGTACAAGTGGTGCGACAGCCACTCGTCGTGCACTTGCGAGCGTACGAACAGCAGCGTCGCTATCCGTTGTGCCAGCGGGCCGCTGATCCGAATGATACCGATCCCGCCTTGGCCAGGCGGCGTAGCGATCGCGGCGATGGAATCCTGGGCATACATGGAAACCGTGCGCCGCCTAGCGCCGGCTACTCGCTCGCAGCCGGCTCGCGACGCGATCGCACCATTTCCGCCGGAATGATGATCAGCTTGCGGAAATAGCCCTTTCCGGAACTCTTCGTGACGAGCGCGGTATCTTGTTGGAGAATCAGATGCACGATGCGCCTATCGCGTGGGCTCATGGGATTGAGCGTAACCGATTTTCGCTTTTTTTTCGCCTGCTCGCCCATGCGGCGCGCCAACTCTTCCAACGCTTCACGGCGACGGGCGCGATAGTTCTCCGAATCAACGACGATGCGCGCCGATCCGCTCTCGTCACGCGCCGCGACACGGTTAAGAAGATATTCCAGCGCATCAAGCATCTGGCCGCGACGCCCGATTAGTACCCCGCTCGAGTCGCCTGTGAGATCGAACAACACGTCGTCTTCTACGTTCCGTACGTTGACCTCGGCTTGGACCTCCAAGTGCCGCAGGATGGATTCCAGGACCTGGCGCGCTCGCTCGATTCCGCGGCGATCGTCCGCCGCCAGTTCACGTGGCGGCGGCCCTGGTGCGGTTTCGCGTTGCACCTCTGGAGTCGGGGCGGGTCGGTCAGCATCGATCGGGACGCGCAGAGTTGCGCGCACCCGCGCCTTGCGGCCGCCGATACCGAAGAGGCCGCGGACCGCATTATTCAGAATCTCGATCTCGACGCGGTCCCGGGTGACACCTAGCAATCTCAGCGCGCCGTCGATTGCTTCGTCGATGCTGTTGCCCTCTGCTTCAACGGAATCCATCAGCGTACTCGCGTTAGCTTGCCGTGCGATTCATGTAGTACTGCTGGGCAATCGTCAAGAGGTTGTTGACGAGCCAATACAAGGCAAGACCGGATGGAAAATTCACGAACATGAACGTGAACATGAGCGGCATGATCATCATCGCCCGCTGCTGCGCCGGATCGCCGGCGCTTGGGGTCATCCATTGCTGGACAAACATGCTAGTGCCCATGAGCAACGTGAGCACCGGAATTCCGGGGTGCTGGACGAATGGCAGCTGCAAGGACCCAAGGCGGTCGGGGGCGGAGAGATCGTTGATCCACAACATGAAGGGGGCGTGACGCAGCTCCACTGAATTCTGCAACGCTTGGTAGAGGCCGATGAACACCGGAATCTGCAGGACCATCGGCAGGCAACCTCCAAGCGGGTTGACCTTGTGCCGCCGGTAGAGCTCCATGATTTCCTTGTTCATCTGCTCGGAGTCGTCTTTGAAACGCTCGCGGATCTTCGCCATTTGTGGCTGCAGCTTCTGCATCTCGCGCATCGAGCGGAAGCTGCGCTGGGTGAGCGGAATGAACAACACTTTGATACCGACCGTGAGGAGGATGATGGCAACGCCGTAGTTGCCGGTGAAGCCGTCGAGGAACCGGAGCATATGCAGCAGCGGCAACGCGATGAAGTCGAACCAACCGAGATTGACCGCTCGGCCCAGGCCGTGGCCGACGCTCTCGAGCACGTCGACATCTTTCGGGCCTATATACACGTCGAGCTTGTGTGCCGCCGGTGCCCCCGCGAGTGGGAAGAGCAAACGCGTCTCTGCAGTGTGGTCCCGCGTCTTGAGCCAGAGCCGAAAGTTCGGGTCGTCGACCGGAATCATGGCGGCCAGGAAATGCTGGCCGGCGTAGGCAACCCACCCGATACTGTTCCCCGGGCTCGGGGTTACGACACTTCCTGCTACTTTGTCGAAAGTCGTTTCAATCAGTTTACGTCCATCAAGGTAGTCGACGCGATTAAAGATGATTTCCGATCCCGGCTGCGGCGGCATCTGGATGCCCTTATCCCACGACAAGCCGATCTCGACGTATTCGCTTGGCAGATTGTGCGCTCCAACCGCAGCCTCGAACTCGTAGCGATTACCTTTGAAGGTGAAGCGCTTGACCACCGTCCCGGCTTCGGAATCCCAGGTGAAGTCCAACGTTCCCGTGGCATCGCCTTCCAGATTGAGCGCATCGCCGCCGATCCGATAAACCACGCCGCTGTCGGATTTGTTCTGATGCCCGCGCAGTTCGACGCCGAACGGGTAGTCGCCTCCCTCGCCAGGCACGACGGTCTCCTGCGGCGGACTGTTGGGATCGACGGTGGTCCGATATTTCTTCAACCGAAAGCTCTCCAGACGTGCTCCCAGCGACGTAAAGATTGCCGTGTAGAGTTCCGTATCAACGGCGATGTGGCGGACATCGGCCGGCGGTGCCGCCGGGGGTGGCGGCGCCGGGGCAGTCAAGTCAGGAGCGGATTCGTGGGGCGCGGCCACCGGCGGCTCGGGGTTTAGCGGCAACGGATTGCCTTCCTCTTGCCTTGCCGGCGGCGGATAGACGTAGCGCAACACGACTTCCTGGTAGACGACCAGGATGACGAGCGAGATCACCACCGCGATGAGCGCGCGCTTTTCCATTCAGCTAGACAACGGGATCCCAGCCGCCAGGGTGCAGTGGGTGACAGCGGAACAAGCGTCGCACGGCCATCCACCCACCACGCACCAAACCGTGGCGCCGTACCGCGTCGCTGGCGTAGACAGAGCACGACGGGGCAAAGCGGCAGGACGGCGCCATAAGCGGCGACAAAACCACGCGGTAACACGCGAGAATCAGCTGCACGGTCTGGGCGGCCAGTCGTGCAAGCACGGCCAGTGACCGTGGAACGATGGATTTACGCGCCTGCATCGATTTTGAGCGCCGCACCCAGTTCCCGATTGACCTCGGCGAAGTCAGCTTCCCCCGCCCCAGCTCTGGCGATCACCACGACGTCACGCGGTGGCTGTATCCGATCATGGTGTGTGCGGAAGAACTCGCGCACCATTCGTTTAACCCGATTCCGCACGACGGCGCCACCCACTCGGCGGCTGGCGGTGACACCGAGGCGCGAGACGCCGCCGCGGCCGGACGCAGTAATGACCACGAATCGTACCCCTGCCCGGCGCCGCCCTGCTTGTTGGATCTTGAGGTACTCGCCGCGTTTGCGGATGCGCTTCACCTTGGGGAACGTCTGTTCCCCGAGCGGTCGCGTCAACCTGGTTGCTTCGCTGGAATGCTGACGGTGAGACGTTTCCGCCCCTTGGCGCGCCGCCGCTTCAATACCTGACGACCGCCCGGGGTGGCCATACGAGCGCGAAAGCCGTGCGTGCGTTTCCGTCGTCTGTTGCTCGGTTGATACGTTCGCTTCATCAGTCCCTCTCAGCGGTGGGGCTGGCCGCGGTGCGGCGTGCCCCCGTCGGGTTTGCCCTGATGGGCTCTCCATGCGCGTTCACCGCCGGTAACCGGCCGTCTTCAGCGCGAGCAGAAGTTAAAACCATACGAGGATGCCCATGTCAATCGGCGAACGCGGGGCTTCGCACCCTGGGGTTGGCGGGGGGACGAGCCGGCCTACCCACCACGTGGCGCTTTCAGGCCTCCGCAGGGGGTGCCGCTACGGCTTCTGCGGGCTGGGGCTTCGCCTTCTGGAACTCCTTGGCGAAGTGTTCCTCACACAGGCCGCGCCGAGCTTGGGGTTTGCGACAGTTTTCCGTGTTGCAGACCTTGTAACGCGGCTTGGGCATCTTTCCTTTACGCCATTGAGCGTAGTGCCTTCGGCAGTATCCCTTTGCCTGAATCTCCTTCTCACACCCGCTGGCCTTACACGTTCCTTTGTTTGCCATCACTGTC
>Ga0335069_10012450_pt1 | contig 11963 bp, 10 predicted proteins | sample Lox_Sample_11_FD_206714 | JGI IMG/M metagenome (GOLD analysis project Ga0335069, IMG submission 206714) | Soil microbial communities from Loxahatchee National Wildlife Refuge, Florida, United States - Lox_Sample_1.1 | ecosystem: Environmental > Terrestrial > Soil > Wetlands | place: USA...
TCGAGTTGGCGCTTATCGTTGCTGAATTGCTGGAAAATCCCCATGGAATCGCGGATGAGGGTGGTTCCGTGGGGACCAGGGACAAGCGAACGCTGCACCGAGCGAATGGAAACCATGTCGCCAGGGCCGACCTGCTCGTCTATGAACTTGCGCACGCGGCTCTGAATGGGGCCGGAAGTGTCATGGAAGACGAAAGCGATGGTGCGGCGAATGTCTTCCTTGCGAGGGTTCGCCACGGGCGCGGCGAGGATGTCGCTCCCTGGCGTCTTGACCCGCCTGGGCACGCCGGTGAAACGTTCCAGGAGGGAGGGCCGCTCCTGGAGGGCCTGCAGGACGGCGCCGGTTGGGGGCGGCGTCACTTCGATAAAGGAGAAGTTGGTGAGCTTGCGCTCCTGTCCGTTCTCGAGGACCTGGAAGTCGGCGGGACCCAAATCCGTGGCGATCTTCCCTTTGGGATCGTTCACCACCACATCGATCTCGCGGAGGTTGACGTCGACGCGAAATTGGGGATGCGGCGCTTCGCCGGCCGCGTGAGGGGTTTGGGGTGAATCTCCCGAAGGTGCGGCCGCCGGCATCTGCGGCGCCGCCTGCTGGGCGAACGCGGGCGGAGCAAAGACAATTGCAGCAAACACCATACCGGCCGCCGGAGCAAACGACTGGCGCACCGGTCGAAAATGCAACATCCTTGCTGCCTCTATAGGCATCGAGACTCTCAACCCGCGAATCGCCCTGCTGGAGACCCGCGCCGAAGGTTCGCGCCAAACAACCCCTCGCTATCCTATTACCAATTGCCCACGCTCAGGATACGGGCCGGAGGTCGGATTCCGGTTATTCTCGGTGCTGCGGCGGCTTCAGAGAGCACCGTGATAGATATCGGCGTAATCGTAGGGTGAGTCGGCATTCTCGATCACCTGGATATCGCTAAAGGAGGTAACAACGAGTTCGGCGGGGAACGCGCCAAGATGGCCGTATCCGAAGTAGTGGCTGCCAACCTCGTCGCAGGGCCCGCCGGCCAAACGACGGGCCTGGGTATTCAGCGTTCCATGGGCCGTTACCCAAATCTCGAATCGCTTGCCCTTCTTGGCCTCGCGCTCTACCGCCTGCTCTATTTTCGCCAGGGCGTTCCACGCGTCATCTCTGTCGGCGACCAGATCCACAAACGAAGGCCACCGGCGGGTGGCGCAAGTCGCCTGGCAGGTCTGCCGCAGGCCGTAGTAGACGACGCCGCGAACCGCCAGGGACTTATTGCGGTACGCGCCATAGTCTCTCGACAAGTCGCACAGGCCAATCGCCAGTTCTTCAGGTCTTGAAGAGCAGCTTGCGAGCAGCCCCAGAGCAATAAGAAGGCCGGCGGCTCTTTGGCCCATGGCTTGATCGTATCAAGACCCCGATGTCCTCATTGCTCCTACGAGAACGCGCCGACAGCATCGGGTTCTTCATTGGGCAAGCTTGCGGCCTCCCCCACTTTCTGCTTGACAGCGGAGATATAGTGTTATAGTTTATAACACTAGAATGTTTAACAGTCCCCATCGCAAGCGCCTCACGCCCCTGGAGCAGTTCCTCATGGATTGGGTTTGGGCTCATCCTGGCTCCACTGCGGAGGCAGTCCGGGAGGGAGTTTCCGGGGAACGCCGGCTGAAGGATTCCACGGTTCGGACCATCCTCCGCAACCTGGAGGAGAAGGAATACGTCGCGCATAGCGTGGAGGGGCGGACGTTTGTTTACCGGCCGCTCGACACGAAGCGCAACGTGGCGGCGCAGGCGGCCCGGCAGTTGATCGACAGCTTCTGCAACGGGTCGGTGGAGGAATTGCTGGTCGGCCTGGTGGACAACCAGGTTTTGGAGCCGAAGCAATTGCAGCGCCTGGCGGAGAAGATCGCCTCGCGCAAGGAGACGAAGAGATGAGCGCGTTGGAGTTCCTCGGGCTCTGGGCGGTTCGATCGTCGGCCCTGACCGGCGCCGCCGCGATCCTGCTTTGGGCGCTGCGCGTGAAGGACCCCGCCGCGCGCCTGGCGGCGTGGACGGCGGTGTTGTGCGCATCGCTGGCGCTGCCGGCGCTGACGGCCGGGCTACCGCGGCTGGCGGTGGCTATTCCTCGGGCAACGTCGCGATCTGCGCAGCCGGCGGCTATTGTTCCGAGCGCGATCCCCCAGATTGCCGCCTCGGCCGCAAGGCCCGCCCCAGCCAACGCGGCGCGGACGGCTTCCCTGCCCCCGGCGCCCGCCAGCAACACCCGCGGGGTGAACTTAGCGAGCTTGGCGCTGGCGCTTTACGCGGCAGGCGCGCTGGCCTTGCTGCTGCGGCTGGCGGTGGGCATCGCGCTGACGCTTCGGCTCCTGAACCGCAGCCGGGCCACGGGGCGCACCACGGAAGGCATTGAGATTCGCGAATCGGCGAAGGTGACTGTGCCGGTGGCGCTCGGCGTATTCCGCCCGGCCATCGCGCTGCCAGAGGATTGGCGGGAGTGGGAAGCGGCGAAGCTGGAGGCCGTGCTGGCGCACGAGCGTGCCCACATCCGGCGCGGCGATCCCGCGGTGCAGATGCTTTCGGCGCTCCACCGCGCCTTGCTCTGGCACAGCCCGCTGAGCTGGCTGCTGCACGCGCGCCTGGTGCGCACGGCGGAGGACGCGAGCGACGACGCGGCCCTGGCCGTGACGCGGGATCGGGCGGCGTACGCCGAAGTGGTTCTGGAGTTCGTGCGCCGCACGGCGCCGCAGCGGACCGCGGCCGCGGTGAGTTGGATGGGCGCACCCATGGCGCGGTACGGACACCCGGAGGAACGGATCCAGAGGATTCTGGATGGGACGTCGATCTCACGCGGACTGACGCGGTGGGGGCTGGCGGCGGTGCTGGCGATTGGATCGCCCCTCGTGTACCTGGCGGCGGCGGCCACGCCGCAGGCTCCCGGCGCGTCGCGCGCGCCGGCGCCGCCATCGACTCCGGCGTCTGCTGCAGCCGCGGCTGCCCAAACGCCGAAGCCTCCCGCCGGCGCTACGAGCACGGCGGAGAAAGGCCGGCGGAAGCAGGGCGCGCCGGCTCACCTGGACTACATCGCGGGATTGGGGCAAGTGATGGCATCCGCCACCGTGGCCATCCACCCCTCCGCGCCTGGGCAACTGCAATCCGTGAGCTTTAAGGAAGGCGAGACGGTAAAGGAGGGGCAGCATCTGGCGAGCGTGGCTGTTCCAGGCGACGCTCAAGATCTACAGCTCATTCGACAGAGGCTGGCGAGCGATGTAGCGGACTTGGCGCGAGCGGAGACGGACCTCCAGCACCGCCAACAATTGGGGGACGATATAGGGTCCGAGGAGGCAGCGGTCGCCCAGGCCCAGCGCCGGGTCGCGGATGATCGCGTGCTCCGCGAGAAGCAGGAGCAGCAGGTCAGCCGGAGTGACATCCGTTCCCCGCTGACGGGTCTATCGGGCCTGCTGCAGATCTCGCCGGGAAACATGGTCCGGCCGGACGACACCATCGTCGTGATCACCAAGGTGCAGCCCATCTACGTGGTCTTCACCATCCCCGAAGACCGCCTCTTCGAGGTCCGCTCGCGCCTCGCGGCGGGCGCCGCGCTCCCCGTGGAGGCATGGAATCGCGACTCCACCGAGAAAATCGCGACCGGGCGCCTGATCGCCGTGGACAACCAGATCGACCCGCAAACCGGTACCGCTAAACTGAAAGCCGAATTCGAAAACGCCGATGGCGCGCTCTTCCCAAATCAGTTTGTGAACGCCCGCCTCTTCCTTCCGCCGCGCTAAACGAGCGCGGCCAGAACCTCGAAATGGCCCTTCGCGATCCGGGCAAAAGCCTTGCCGTGCGTTAGTGAGCGACGCCTCTCAGACCTTCGCGGCTCGAAATGGCGTTCGTGGATCGCCGTCTCAAGCCTCTGTTGGCTTCCGTCCAGAATCTTCCGCCTCCCGCTTGTATACTGGAAACCGTGCGCATCCTTTGCTTCTTTTCTCTGGCCCTTCCGCTTCTGGCCGCGGGCTCTCCGCAATTCGCGGAGCACTCCATTGCGACCGATCTTCGCGGCGGTTACCAAGTGGTCTCCGCGGACCTCAATGGCGATGGCAAACCAGACCTGATCGCTCTGGGGAGCGGCATGTCCGATCTGGTCTGGTATGAAAACCCAACCTGGCAGCGGCACGTGCTGGCGAGCGGCTTCACGCAGCTCATCAACTGCGCCGTGATACCGGCCGCGCCCGGCGCGATTCCCGACATCCTGGTGGCGAGCGGCTTCGCGCAAGTGCCTGCGCAGAGCCCCGGCAAGGTGGCGCTGCTGCGGCACAACGCCGATCCGCGCGGGCCGTGGACCCTGCAGGAGATCGACCAGCTCACCACCTCGCACCGCCTGCGCATCGCCGACATCGACGGCAGCGGCAAGCCGGTAGTGATCGATCAGCCGCTGGTGGGCCCTAAGGCCACGCCGCCGGATTTCCGCGACCAGACGCCCATGGTGTACTACCGTCCCGGCGAGTGGAAGCGGCAATTCATCAGCGACGGGAATAGCGGCGTGGTTCACTGCATCTACCCGTTCGATTGGGACGGCGACGGCCGCGACGAGATCCTCACCGCCAGCTTCGTGGGCATCGACCTCTTCAAGCTGGGCAAGGACGGCAAATGGACGCGCACCGAACTCGCCAAGGGCGATCCCTCGCCGTGGCCGAAATCCGGGGCGAGCGACGTGGCGGTGGGCAAGCTGGGCGCAACGCGGTTCCTCACCTCCATCGAGCCGTGGCACGGAAATCAGGTGGTGACGTACACGCAGAAGGACGGGCAGTGGGCGCGCCACGTCATCGACTCTTCGTTCCAGGACGGGCATGCGCTGCTCACCGCGGATCTGGATCGCGATGGCCGGGACGAGATTGTGGGCGGATTCCGCGGCCGGGGACGCAGCGTCTACATCTACACCGCGGATGACGCCACAGGAGAGAACTGGACCCGCACCACGCTGGACGACGGCGGCATGGGCGCCGCTTCCTGCCTGGCCGCCGACCTGAACGGCGACGGGCGGTTGGACATCGCCTGCATCGATTCCACAAGGCTCAAATGGTACGAGAACCAGGGGGCTTCGCCCGCCGCCACGCAGCCCAAGTAGGACGCGCCTGCATTCGCGCGGCGCTGGCTCTGCTGTTGCCGGCCGTGGCGCAACCCCAGGCCGCGCGGCCCTCGGCGCTGGCGGCGCGCGGTTATACGGCGCTTCCGGCGCCACGCCAGGTGGAACTCCAGGCGAACGACATCTCCTTCGGCGCGGACTGGCGCGTGGAGGCCGGACCGGGCGTGGCGCCCGGCGATATCGCTCTGGTTGCCCTGCAGGAGGAGATGGTCAACCGCTTCCAGATGCAGCTCCAGCCAGGGGGCGGCGCGGGTGTGCTGCGCCTGACCATTCAGCCGGGCTCGGTGGCGGTGGGCGATTCGCGGGACCGCGATCAGGCGGCGCTGGCGGAGCAGGCGTATCGCATCGATCTGGCGCCGGGCGTGGTGCGCATCACGGCCAACGCCGGAACGGGCTTGTTCTATGGCGTGGAGACGTTAGCGCAGTTGCTCCAGCGCGGAAACGGACGGGACCTGAAGCTCCCGGCGGGGCGCATCGTGGACTGGCCCGACCTGCAGTTCCGCGCCATCCTCTGGGATGATTCCTACCGCTTGGAGCAACCGTTCTATCTGATGAACGCCATGCGTCAGGCGGCGGCGTTCAAGATCAACGCGTTCCTCCTCAGGCTGGACGGGCATTTCCTCTACAAGTCCGCGCCGGCGGCGGCGGAGCCCAATGCGCTCTCGCCGGCGGACTTGCAGCAGTTGACTGACTTCGGACTCCGGTACCACATCCAGTTGATCCCGTGCTTCAGCGCGCCGGGGGATGCGGCCTTCCTGCTGAAGCATCCGGAGTACGCCGCGCTGCGCGCTTTTCCGCGCAGCAATCACCAGCTTGCCGCGCTGATTCCCGGCTCCCTGGCGCTGCTGAACGGCATGTTCGCGGACCTGCTGGAGGCCAACCGCGGCGTGAAGTACTTCTACCTTGCCACAGGCGACCCGGACTGGATTGGCCAGGCGGCTAGCGCGGCGGACAATGAAGCGGCGCGCGCCAAGGAACTGGGCAGCGCGGGAAAACTGCTGGCCGAGTTCCTGGGAAAGGCGGCGGCGGTTCCAAACGGCCAGGGCCGCACGGTGCTCTTTGGGGGCGCGACGCCGCTGACGCCGGATGACGTGCCCGCGCTGCCCGGCGGACTGGTGAGCGCGGAAACGCACGGGCCGGCGCTGGACGCAGCGCTCCAGGCGCGCGGCATACGCGAAACGATCCACGTCTCGCTGCTGGGCGCCGGCCGGCTGTTCCCCAGCTACTTCGCGCTGCCGGAATCCGGACGCGTCCATTCGGCGCCGGCGCAAGCGCCGCGCGTGGAAGAGGGCATGCACGAAATCGCCTCCAGCGCCGCGGGCCGCCTGGGCGGGCTAATGGGCGCGGTGGTGGCGGCTTCCGGAGGCGCCGGCATGCACCCGGAGACCTTCTGGCTTGGCTACGCGGGCATCGCCTCCGCGGCCTGGAATCCGAACGCGAATTCGAGCGAGGCGCTGGACGCGTTCCTGCGCGTTTCCTACGGCGACCGGACGGTAAACATACCCCGGGTATTCGAGCTGATGAGCCGGCAGGCGCAGTTCTACGCCGAGAGCTGGGATGATGCCGCTCCGCCGGCACGCGCCGCGGCGCCTGGGGATGCGCCGGTCACGGCGGACACGCCGCGGCCGGTTAGCGACCAGACCCTTCCGCTGCCGCCGCCGCCCTCCGGCCCGGACCTGAGCCGCGCCTCCACCTGGACGCGCGACAACACGCGCCGCGTGCTGCTGGCCTCCGAGCAACTCGCGGAGAACACCGAACTGCTGGGTCTGCTGGACCGAAACCTCCCTCTAGCCAGCATTGGCTACAGCCAGTACAACCTGAGCGTGTTCCAAAGCATTGGGGAGATCTGCCGGCAGAATCTGGACCTGCTGCGGGATCTGGGCAAGATCGACGGGCTGCTCGACTCGGCCGCGGAGAATGCGCGCGACGGCAACGCGCAAGACGCGGTGACGGCGCTGGACCAGGCGCTGCAAGCGGCCGTGGCCACACGCGCCAGCCGCAACGCCGTGCTGAACGCCGCGGAGAACGCGTGGGACCGCGTCTGGTTTCCGCGCGTCCCCATGGCCAACGGACGGCGCTTCCTGCAACAGCCTGACGAGGCGCGGAACGCGCCCGCGGACCGCACCGGAGACCTGAGCTACCTGATCTACCGGGAATTGAGCCTGCCGTTTCAGGCGTGGTTTGACCAGGTGCAGACCGTGCGCAACGAGTACGCACAGGCACACGGAATAGCCGCGAGGCGCTTGCCCTTCGATTGGTCCAACCCCAGCGTGAGATAAGGGCGCGAGGGCAGCTGCTCCGCGGCGGTGTGGCTGCACGGACAGCCAGGCCCCGGCAAACGGGACGGCGCTAGATGAACATCTCTTCGTCTTGCGTGGCCGAATCCACGGAGAACTTGCGGCCCCGCATGAGCGTCGCGACGGCCGCGGCGATGCCCGCCGCAAGCCCGTTGGCCTCGCGCACGGGCCGCAGCACGGCGCGCTTCACCGCGCCCGAAGCGCGCTCCACGTGCTCGACGGTGCTATCGACCGCGCCTTCGATCTGGTCCAGCCGTGCGGCGGCCCGTTCGCCGGCGTCGTGCAGCAAGACGCCGATGCGGTCCACCTGTTCCCGGCCGGAGCGGGCCATGCCCGCCACGTCATCCGTGATGGCGGCGACGCGCGGCCGCGTCTCTTCCACCATCTTCTCCGCGGAAGCCAGCACCTTGTTCGCCTGCTCCACCGCGGGGATGGCCGCCTCCAGCAACGCTGAAGCGCGCTCCAGCGCGGGCCCGGCCTTTTCCACGGCGGGTCCGGCCTGCTTTACGAGGTCCTGAACCTGGTCCACCGCGGGGCCGAGTTTGGCGAACACGGGCGCGGCCCAGTTCATCAAGGGCTCGCCCTTCTCTTCAATCCGCCGGACGGCGCGGGCAATACCCGCCAGGAGCGCGGTCTGGATCAAGAACGCGATCGCGGCCAGCGCCACGGCTGTGGCGATCACGATGCGAAAAACGTCTTCCGTCATGCGGCTTCCTCAACGCTGCGGCGATTATAGAGCTTCTTCGGCGGGGGGCTGCGCCATGGCATCGCGATACGCCTGCCGGCCGGCTTCCACCGCGTCCGAGATGGTGTCCCTGCGCTTGGCCAGGGCGTCCTTGCCCTTTTCCACCCAATCCGTCGCATTCTGGCGGACTTCGCCGCTCCGTTGCTTCAAGAATTCCGTGCCCTCGCTGGCCTTGCTCTTCAGGAGGTCGCGGGTTTCCTGCCCGGACTTTGGGGCGAAAAGAACGCCGATTCCGATGCCCACACCCAGTCCGAGCAAAAAGCTGGACAGTCCGTTCTTATCCATAGGTATTATTCTCCTGTCTTCCGCGGGCCGCACGGCCCGCGCACATAATGGCCCGCTTTCAGTATACTCCGCAATAGATTCACATCATGACGGAACGAAAAACGCGTTCGCTGGACGCGGAAAAGTTATGGGAATACGCGCTGCGGGCGCTGGCCGGCCGGGCCAGTTCCGCCGGGGAAATCCGGGAGAAGCTGCGGCGGCGCGCCGCGCGTGCGGCGGACGTGGACGAGATCCTGACCCGTCTGAAAGACTGTGGGTACCTCAACGACCGCCGCTTCGCCGAGGCGTTCGCCAACGCGCGCCTGACGAACGACGGGTTGGGCCGGGCGCGGGTGGTGCGCGAGCTGCGGGCGCGGCGGGTGGCGCCGTCGTTGGCGGAGACCGCGGCGAAGCAGGCCTACCAGGGCGTGGACGAGCGCAACCTGATTGAGGACTTCATCCGCCGCAAGTACCGGCTGGCAGAGCGCGACGGCCTGTTCCAGGACGACAAGGACATGGCCAAGGCCTACGGGCGCCTGCGGCGAGCCGGATTCCGCTCCGGGGAGATTCTGGCCGCGCTCAAGAAGTTTGCGCGAACGCCGGAGCTGCTGGACGCCTGGGAGCCGCCGGAGGAGGAAGAAGAACCGCCCGCGGAGAACCGATAGACGGCCGCTACTTATCCACCTTCATGACGAGGACCGTTTGATCGTCAAACGGGACGGTGTTGAAGGAGTCCAGCTCGGTGAAGATGGCGTTCACGATGTCCGCGGCGGGTTCCTGGCAATGGCGCCGCACCACGTGGCCGAGCCTACCGCGGCCGTACTCCTTGCCGGCGGAGCTCATGTGGTCCGTGATGCCGTCGGAATAGAGGACCACGACGTCGCCCGGTGCGGCCTGGAAGGTGGTCTCCTCGTATTCGCGGGTGTCCAGGAGGCCCAGGGGCACGCCCTCCATGCGGATGTTCACGATTTCGCCGGAGTGGCAGATCATGGGCGGGGTGGCTCCGGCGTTGGCGCCGATGAGCTGGCGCTTGGCAGGATCCCAGAGTAGGACGCAAAGCGTGACGTAGCGGGCTTCCACCTTGCGCTCCACCAGCGCTTCATTGAGGGCCCGCAGCAACTCGGCGGGACGCCGGCGGCGGGGCGCGAGGGTGCGCAGCAGGCCGCTCATGAGCCCTCCATAGAGCGCCGCGGCGGCGCCCTTGCCGCTGACGTCGCCGAAGGCGATGACGGCCTGGCCGTCGTGATGCTCGAAGACGTCGTAGATATCCCCGGAGATTTCGCGGGCGGGCCGCAGACGCACGGCGGCTTCCAGTCCATGAATTTCCGGCGAAGCGTCGGGGAATAGCACGCGCTGGAGTTCGCGGGCCGCTTGCAAGTCCTGCTCCATGCGGCTCTCGCGCGCGGCGAGCTCTTCATACAGACGCGCGTTTTCCACGCTGCTGGCAATCTGCGGGGCGAGCAGCATGAGGGTGCGCGCGTGGTCCTCGGTGAAGTGGCCCACCGCGCCGCTTTCCAGATCCATGACGCCGACGACGCGGTCGCGCGAAATCAGCGGCACGGCGACTTCCGAGCGGATATCCGGGTGCGAGGCGATGTAACGCGGGTCCGTGGCGGTATCGTGAACGCGCACGACCTCGCGCGATTCGGCGGCCGCGCCGGTGAGGCCCTTGCCCAGGGGCACGTTGTCTATGTTGACGCGCTGATCGAAGCGGATGCTGAAGCGGTGGCGCAGGGCCTTGGCATCATAGTCCACCAGGAGGATGCTGAAGGCGTCGTAGCTGACGAGCTCTCCGATGGTGGCCGCGATCTTGCTGAGCAGCTCATTCAAATCGAGGATGGAGGAGAACTCGCGCGAGATGTGCGAAAGCGTCTTCAGCGTGCGGTTCTGGCGGTCCACACGGCGGTACAAGCGGGCGTTGTCGATAGCGACGCCGACGCGGCCGGCGATGAGCCGCAGGAGCGCGCGGTCATACTCGGTGAAGGCGTTGAGGCGCGTGGACTGCAGATCGATGACGCCCACGAGCCTGCCGCGCGCGGTCATGGGGGCGGCAAGCTCCGTGCGCACGGCGTCCACGGTGTTGAGATAGCGGGGATCGTTACGGACATCGGCTGAGAGAATCGGCTCGCGGCGCTGCGCGGCCACGCCGGTGATGCCTTCGCCGAGCTTGATGGCGAGGTTCTTGATAATCTCCTCGCGGTGGCCGACGCCGTAGCGAATGGTCAGCTCATGGCGGCGGTCGCTGTAGAGGAGGATGGCGAAGAGATCGTAGGGCAGGACCTTGCGGACGATTTCCGCCATGTTGGCGAGGAGTTGGTCCAGGTCCAGGGTAGCGGCGGCGCCATCGGACACTTCGAGCAGGAAGTCGAGCAACTCGCTGCGCTCCCGGAAGCGCACGGGAACCTTGCGCGCGGGAGCGTGCCGGGCTGGCTGCGGAGGGGCGTCAGGCAACGGTGGCCTCGACAATCTTGACGCTGGCGCTGGCGCCGATGCGCGTGGCCCCGGCGGCAGTCATGGTACGAAGATCTTCCAGCGTGCGGATGCCGCCGGACGCCTTGACGCCCATTTCGGGGCCCACGGCGGCGCGCATAAGGGCGACATCGTGCGCGGTGGCGCCGGAGGGGCCGAAGCCGGTGGAGGTTTTCACGAAATCCGCGCCGGCGAGTCTGGCCAGAGTGCAGGCGGCGGACTTTTGAACGTCGTCCAGCAGCGCCGTTTCCAGGATCACCTTTAGAATGGCGCCAGACTTGTGCGCGGCGCGCGCCACCTGTTGGATATCGAGCTTGACCGCTTCCTGGTCTCCGGAGCGCAGCGCGCCCACGTTCAGGACCATGTCGATCTCCTGCGCGCCGGCGGCGCAAGCGGCTTCGGTCTCCGCCACTTTAGCCTCCGTGCTGGTGGCGCCGAGCGGGAAGCCCACTACGCTGCACACCTTGACGGCCGTTCCGGAGAGCTCCGCGCGCACCAGGGGGACCCAATACGGGTTGACGCAAACGCTGGCGAAGCCATATTGACGGGCCTCGCGGCACACCTTGATTACGTCGGCGCGAGTGGCGTCGGGTTTCAGGATGGTGTGATCGATGACGGCCGCGATGGCCGGGTCTATGCGGGTGAGGCGTTCGCTGGCCGAGACGCGGTCGGCTCCGGCGGCGAGAATCGCCTTGGTGTTCCGGGCGCAGGTCTGCGGGCAGCGCTGGACGCACCCGGGGCAGACTTCGGCGGGCAGGTTCAACCCCTCGCCCTTCTTGGGCGCGGGCGGGTTCGGGCCCTCGGCTTGCTTGGGCGCAGGCGCGCCGCCGCCCATGCGTGCAAGGATCTCCTCGCCGATTTGGGCCACTAGAATGTCCAACTCAGCCTTGGTCACAAGTCGCCTATTTCAAGAAGCGCCGTTCAATATCGAGGATCTTCTGGACCCGCGCCTGGTGCCGCCCGCCGGCGAACGGAGTGGACAGCCAGACGCGCAGAACTTCCTCAGCCTGGGTCTCCGTCAAGAGCCTTCCGCCTAGTGTAAGTATATTGGAATCATTATGTTCGCGGCTATTCC